>DGYFI06202__coassemble_1969_pt1 | contig 8527 bp, 9 predicted proteins | sample DGYFI06202__metabat2_high_PE_015 | metagenome-assembled genome bin DGYFI06202 | reverse complement strand
CTTCCTGGCCGGGAAGGCACGGGCGGATACGATATCCACCATGGCCACGCAAGGCAGGCTACACTGCACACAGCGTTTTGGCATCCACGCGGGCCACCAGCCAAACGGCTGGCGTTTGCCGCGCGGCTGCCGCCGCACCGCAATACAGGTTTCATCCCGTGCCGTTGGACATCCATCAACCCCAAAAGGGATGCTATAGGTGTCCGACAGTCGCGGGTCTCCACGGCGGGAGGGTCGGTACTTCATGCCATTGAAGCGCGCCCTCGAGCCTTAACCTCCAGCATCCACCCCAAACTGGGCGTAAGAAGCAAACACCAGAGACTTCATCGATATGCCCTTCTACGGATTTTTAGGCCCGTCCTGGGAATCGTATGCGCTGACTAGGATACTACGTCACTTATCAATTATTTTACCACAGAAAAACAGTATTTTCAAGAAATCCGCATAAAAAACCGCGTTCAGTTCGTGCGGTCGGTCAGGCTGCGCGCCAGCTGGACAAGAAAGGCGCTGTCCGGCAGTGACGCAACCGCCTGCACAGCCTCCTCCGTCAATGCAACCACCTGCCTGCGGCACTCATCCAGCCCAAGCAAGGACGGGAAGGTGGACTTTTCGCTCTTTTCATCCTTGCCGACCGTCTTACCGAGTGTTGCGGTATCGCCCTCAATGTCCAGCATATCATCGCGGATCTGGAACGCCAAACCAAGTTTTTCGCCGTAGGTACGCGCAAGCGTAAGCATATCCGCATCATCCTTGCCGGCCGCGACGCAGCCCAGCTCGCACGCCGCGCGCAGCAGGCAGCCGGTCTTGAGCCTTTGCAGCAGGCGCAACTCATCCAGTGAAATTTTACGGTGCTCCGCCCCCATATCCAGAACCTGCCCGCCGATCATGCCGTTCATGCCCGCAGCCTGCCCCAAAATACGGATGCAGGCAAGCGCGTTCTCAGCCGACACGCCTTCGGCGGCAGCCGCAGTCTCAAACGCTGCAGTCAGCAGGCCATCACCCGCAAGCACGGCGGTTGCTTCGTCGAACGCCTTATGGCAGGTCGGGCGGCCGCGGCGCAGGTCGTCGTTGTCCATGCCGGGCAGATCGTCGTGGATGAGCGAATAGGTGTGGATCATCTCGAGCGCACACGCGAACGGCAGCGCCTTCTGGATATCTGCACCGCATAAGCGGCAAAATTCCAGCACAATGACCGGCCGCAAGCGTTTGCCGCCCGCCATGGCAGAATATTTCGCCGCTTCAAAAATGCGGTCGTAGCCTTCCCCTGTCTCGCGGGCCAGAAATTTCTCCAGTGCCGGTTCAATGACCGCGATATCCGACTTTAACTGCTCTGCAAACGTCATTTCCCCGCCTCCTCTGCATCAAACGGTTGCTCGGTCAGCTCGCCCTGCATGTTTTCCTGCAAAACCGTCACCTTTTGCTCTGCCTTATCCAGCAGCTTGCCCAGTGCCGCGGACAACTTGGTGCCCTCCTCGAACAGCTTGATACTGTCCGCAAGCGGCGCCTCACCCTTTTCCAGCAGCCGGACGATCTCCTCCAGCCGCTCCATCTGGCTTTCAAACGTCTTTTCCGCCATCGTTTTGTTCCTCCCTGATCTCGGTCACGCGGCAGTTCACCGCGCCTTTGGCAAATCGGATATGCAGCCGGTCGCCTGCTTTCAGCGCCGCTGCATCAGTGACCACTGCGCCGCGCACACCCTTGGTCGCCACTGCATAGCCGCGCGCGAGCACGCGCAGCGGACTGATTGCGTCCAGCGTGGCTACCGACCGTGCAAAACGCAGGCGACGCCGCTGCACGCCGTCCTTGCCCGCCCCCAGCAGGCGGCGGCGCAGCAGATTCAGCTTCTGCTGCTCGTGCGTAAGATACGCAGGGAACGACGCAAGAAGCGGTCGGTTAAGCCGTCAAGCAGCAGGCGTTTTTCTTCGATATAGCGCACCGGCGTGCGCACTTCCAGCCGCTGCTGTAAAGTTTGCAACTGGTGCAACCGTTGCCGTACCTGTTTCTGCGCTGCGGCGTGCAGCCGTGTGTCAAGTGTGCGCACCGAAAGCGCATACTCCGCGCGGTCAGGCACCACCAGTTCAGCTGCACCGGACGGGGTGGGCGCGCGTAAATCGGCAACAAAGTCCGCAATCGTCACGTCCGGTTCATGGCCGACTGCCGAGATCACCGGAATAGCAGACGCAAAAATCGCCCGCGCGACCGTTTCCTCGTTAAACGCCCACAGATCTTCCATTGATCCGCCGCCGCGTCCGCACAGGATTACGTCTGCGTCGCCAATCGCATTGGCAAGGCTAATCGCCCGCGCAATACTATCTGCCGCGCCCTGTCCCTGCACCTGCGCCGGATAGAGCGTCACCTCGGCGAGCGGCCAGCGGCGGCCTAAAATACGGATCATGTCGCGCACCGCCGCGCCGGTCGGCGAAGTTACCAGCGCCACTTTGCGCGGCATACGCGGGATTGCTTTTTTGTATATGGGGTCAAACAAACCCTCGGCCTGCAATTTGGCTTTGAGTTGCTCGAACGCGAGGTTCAAAGCGCCCGCGCCATCCGGAATCACCTCGGAAATATAAAGCTGCACCTGACCCGTGCGCGGGAATGAACTGACGCGCGCCCGCACGATGACCTTCATGCCGTTTTCCAGACGGAATTTCAGGCGCATCGCGTCCGAACGGAACATCACCGCGTTAATCGACGCACCTGCATCTTTCAGGCTCATGTAATGATGCCCAGAGGAGTGCGCCTTATAGTTGGAGATCTCACCTTGCACGAGCAAATTGCGGTAACCCGGCACGGCATCGAGCATCTCCTTGATTTCGTTATTCAGTTGGGTGACCGAATAAATTGTACTCACATTTTATCCCTTTCATAAAGCCGCGCGGCGAGCGCCGCCACACCGACCGCATTGTCGCCCGACAGTACCGGCTCGGCAAACGAGACGCGCGCGCCGAACGCCTTTTCCATGCGTTCGCGCAGCACGCGGCTGGCCATCACACCGCCCGCGCACAGCACCGGACAGTCGTACTGCCCCATCGCCTGTTCTGTCGCCTTAACGACTGCATTGGCCACTGTTTCCAGTGCAAACCGCGCCATCTGCGCCGGTTCTGCGGTCTTGTACTTATTTCGACCTGATTCTGCATGCCGGAGAGCGAAAACCGGCAGTCCGCCACCTTGGGGTGATAACCTTTTTCCGGCGCAGCCTGAACCGCCAGCGCGTCAAGCGCCGCGCCCGACGGGAACGGCAGCCCCAGCAGCGCACCTGCACGGTCAATCAACTGCCCCGCTGCAAGATCGGTCGTACCTCCGATGCAGGAACAGCACGGCAAACCATCCGCACCGGGCGTGACATACAGCAATTCACTCGTGCCGCCAGACAGATGCCAAGCCAGAAAAGGCTCGTCCAGCAGGCTGAGCCGTCCTGCGCTCAGCGCCGCAGCGGCGATATGCCCCTGCTGGTGTGAGACGCAAAAAAGGGGCACAGATAGCAAATGCGCCGCGCTGCGCGCGACGCTCTCCCCCGCCAAAAAGCAGGGCATATAAGACCCCTCGACCGCGCGCGGGCGGGTGCTCACGCCAATGGCGCATACCCCGCCCTGCGGCAGGGCTTCAATCTTCTCATGTAGATGCACCGTATGCTGGAAGAGCGCATCCGACTGGCGTAGACCGATCGCGCCATCCGGCACAGTCAACAGACCGCCCTCGTTTTGCCACGCACCGGTTTCCGCGTCATATACCGCCGCTGATGTGCGGTAATTCGAGGTGTCGATGCCAAGAAAGCGCTCAGGCATCGGTATTCTCCGGTGCCGGTGTGTCCGTTGATGCGCCTTGCGCGCGCGCCGCCGCACCAAGCACACCGTTGATAAACGCCGCCGCTTCGTCGGTATCGTATACCTTAGCCAGCTCGACCGCTTCGTTAATTGCAGCGCCGACCGGCACGTCATCCACATAACGCATTTCATAGAGCGCCAGACGCAGCACCGCGACCGTCATGCGCGACATACGGCTGATTTTCCAGCCTTTGGAATAGGCTGCAATCGTCTCATCCAACTCCGCACGGCGTGCGGCCACACCCTTGACCACCGCACGGATATAGTCGGTCTGGGCGGGCGACAGTTTGCCCGCATACAGCGCAATATCGCCGCTGATCGAAGCCATAATCGACTCATCCAACCGTTCTTCCAAATTTTCTTCTTCAAACTGCTGGAACCCCATCTCGAAGATCAGGTGCAGCGCAATCTCTCTTGCTTTTGTTCTGCTCATCACACTCACGGCGGCAGCTTCCTCCCATATGTCTGATACGCCTTATTTTATCCTATTTTCGCCAAAGTTGCAAGGTGATATTCGGGAAAAGCAAAACAGAAAGCATGCCGCTTGCACAATGCACGCGGCATGCCTCTGTTCCAAAAAATTGCAGTCCGGTTGGTCTTCAGCTTTCAAATACCTGCTCGGCGTAATGGACTGTCGCCATTGCATCCCGCGCATAGCAGTCCGCGCCAATCGAATCGGCGTATTCCTGCGTCAGCACTGCGCCGCCAACCACGATTTTGGTATCCGGTTTCTGTTTTCTCAGCAGCTGAATCGTCTGCTCCATACTGATAACCGTCGTTGTCATCAGTGCGCTCAGGCCGACGAGTTTTACCTGCTCCTGAACTGCCGTGCGGACAATCACCGCCGGATCGACATCCTTGCCAAGGTCGATGACCTGATACCCGTAATTCTCAAGCAGCACCTTGACGATGTTCTTGCCGATGTCGTGAATATCGCCCTTGACCGTCGCAAGTATGATCTTGCCGCGGCTCTGCTGCGGCGTGCCCTTCATCGCGTCTTTAATGACTTCAAACGCGGCTTTGGCCGCTTCCGCGCTCATCAGCAGCTGCGGCAAGAATACTGTCCCCTTTTCAAAGCCCTTGCCCACGCGGTCGAGCGCGGGAATCAACTCGCGATTGACCAGATCCAACGGCGCGGTGTGCGCAAGCGCCTCGCGCGTTGCCTGCGCCGCACGTTCGCTCAGACCGCGCTCAATGCTCTCGCCAAGCGGCATCGCAGCGCCCGATGCCGCAGCCTGCGGCGCGACAACCGGCTGATTGCCGTAAGCTGCAATATAACCGCCGCACTGTGGGTCCTGATTGGTCAGCGCGAGAAACGCGCGATACGACCGCATCATTGCATCCGCGTTCGGGTTGATAATTGCGCAGGACAGGCCGTTTTGCAACGCCATGGTAAAGAAATTTGCGTTGATAATCTCGCGCTGCGGCAAGCCGAACGAAATATTCGATACACCCAAAATCGTATTGCCGTGCAACTCATCGCGCACACGGCGCAGTGTCTCGAGCGTGACAAGCGCCGACGCGCTGTCCGACGAAATCGTCATTGCAAGGCCGTCGATCACGATATCCTCCCGCGGGATATCATAGCAGGCCGCCGTCTCATAAATGCGGCGCGCAATCGCGACGCGCCCCTCGGCCGTGTCCGGGATGCCGTTCTCATCCAAGGTCAAGCCAACTACGACACCGCCATACTTCTGCACGAGCGGAAATACCGCGCGCATACTCTCCGCCTTACCGCTGACCGAGTTGATCATCGGCTTGCCGTTATACAGACGCATACCGCGCTCCATAGCTTCTGCATTCGAGGTGTCGATTTGCAGCGGCAGCGCCAGCACGCTTTGCAGCCGCGTGACCACACGCGCCATCATATCCGGCTCGTCAATTTCAGGTAGGCCGACATTGACATCCAAAATATGCGCGCCGCTGTCCTCCTGCGCGAGACCCTCGGACAGGATATATTCGATGTTGTTTTCGCGCAGCGCCGCCTTAAATTTGCTCTTGCCGGTCGGGTTGATGCGCTCACCAATGATGACCGGCGTTTTGCCGATCTCGACCGCCTGCGAGAAGGACGAAACGACCGTGCGGTGCTTTTTCGTGACCGGTGCGACCGGCTTTGCGCGGCAGGCCTCGATCATACAGCGGATGTGGTCGGGTGTCGTGCCGCAGCAACCGCCCAGCACCTGCACGCCCACGTCCGCAATCCTGGCCATGAGCTGCGCAAACGTGTCGGGATTGATATCAAACACGGTCTTTCCGTTTTCACTGCGCGGCAGGCCGGCATTCGGCGTGACGATAACCGGTTTGGAACTGACTTCGGTCAGCCGCCGGACAATCGGTTCCATCTGCGCAGGGCCAAGCCCACAGTTAACACCCAACGCATCCACGCGCAGGCCTTCCAGCATAGCGACAACCGATTCCACCGTGCCGCCGGTCAGCATCTTCCCCTTTTCGTCAAAGATCACCGTGGCGAACACAGGCAGATCGCAGTTTTCCTTGGCTGCCAGCACAGCCGCCTTGAGCTCGTAGCTGTCGCTCATGGTTTCGATCATCACCAGATCGGCGCCAGCCGCCGCGCCGATACGCACGACCTCGCTGAACAGGGCGACTGCGTCCTCAAACGGCAGGTCACCCATCGGCTGTAACAGCCGCCCGGTCGGGCCAATATCCAGTGCGATACAGGCGTCGTCCCGGCCGGACAGCGCACGCGCCTTTTTCGCGTGCGCGACCGCCGCCTCAACGATCTCGCGCAGGTTTTCCGGATATTTGAGCGCATTCGCGCCGAATGTGTTCGTGTTAATAATATGGCAACCCGCTTGCAGATAGCCGCTGTGCAGCGCGACAATCTCGTCCGGATGGGTCAGGTTCCAAGTTTCGGGCAACTCGCCGGCTGCAAGACCGCGCGACTGCAGGATCGTCCCCGTGCCGCCGTCAAAAAACAGCCATTCGCGCCCCAGTTTTTGCATGATGTTCATGGTTATCTCCTAAATGCACAGTCTTGTTTGCTGCACTCCTCACAGCCCTTGCGATGGCATGGCTGCGGTGTATTCGACAGTCCGATCACCGCCGTAACCGATTTGATCGGCACGAGAAGGCAGCTTTCCGTTACGGTCAGTCCGATCTTGCGCGGCGTATCCAGCAGACGGCTGATATCGCGCTGATGCTCGATGCGGAAGTCGCCATAGCCCGGACTAAACCGCGGACGGCAATACAGTCCGACCCGCTCGGCCTCCTCGCGCAACGTGTCGTTCACCTCGTCGCAGTACGCTTCGATCATAGCGGCGGCAGCCGCCTGATAGAGCACCGCATCGCTCATGCGCATCGCGCTTGCACGGGTAATCAGCCGGTCGACCGCCAACCCCAGCGTCGCGGCCATCAAATAGACGCTTGTGCAGCCCTTGAGTGTACGCGCCAGATTCTTACTCCGGATGAGCACACCGCCTGTTTTCATCGTCCCTTCGGCCAGATGGGACAGTTCAAACGCCTGAAACACCGATTTGGGTGCGGCGGCGCTTTGCAGCTCGGCAATGCAACGGTCGAGGTTTTGTTCGACCATTTCATCCGGCTGCGCACCACGATAGCCCAAATACCGCAGCACTTCGCTGCGCTCAAACGCGATCACTTGAGAATCTCCGACAAGCTGGCCTGAATGCCTGCGGCAATCTCCGGCTTGTTCATCGAGTAAACATGGATATGGTTGACCCCGTTGGCGATCAGGTCGATAATCTGCTCGGTGGCGTAAATGACGCCCGCCTGCTTCATCGCATCCGGGTTATCGCCAAAGCGGTCAACAATCGCCTTGAAGCGCTCGGGCAGATAGGTGCCCGACATCGAAGTGATGCGCTTGATCTGTTTGACGTTGGTCACCGGCATGATGCCCGCAATGACCGGCACCGTAATCCCCTTTTCGCGGATGCGGTACAGGAAATTGTACAGGATGTGGTTGTCAAAGAACATCTGCGTAGTGAGAAACTCGCAGCCCGCCTCCACCTTCTCCTTGAGGTGCAGAATATCCTCGGTCTTGTTGGCCGCCTCGACATGCCCCTCCGGGTAACACGCGCCGCCGACGCAGAAATCGCCCTGCGCCTTGATATCACGCACGAGCTCAGCCGCGTAATGGTAGTCGTTTGCCGGCGCACCGCCCTGCGGGATATCGCCGCGCAGCGCCAATACATTCTGAATACCGTGCTGCCGGAACTGGTCGAGCATAGAAGAAACATGCGCACGCGTCGAGGATACGCAAGTCAGATGGGTCAACACGTTGACGCCATACTGCGACTGCAGATCGGACGCGATATGCACAGTATGTTCGCTCGTGCCGCCGCCCGCGCCGTAGGTAACGCTCATAAAATCCGGACGCAACGCCGCGATTTCCTGCGTTGCGCGCGCAACTGATTCATAGGTACTGCTGGTTTTAGGCGGGAATACCTCAAACGAAAGCGTGACCTTATCCTGCTTTAAAATCTCTGATATTTTCATGGCGACGATCTCCTGTATTTTTGCTTTTTGAATAGTATAGCACAAATCCTGCCTTTATTTCCAGCCTTAAATGCGCTATACTAAAGGCAACTGGAGGGATGATCATTGACTGCTCTGCTGAAACACTGCACCCTGTGCCCGCGCGCCTGCGGCGTCGACCGCACCAATACGCGCGGCCTGTGCGGCGCAAATGACCGCATCGAAGCTGCCCGCGCATCTCTCCATCT
>DGYFI06202__coassemble_1918_pt1 | contig 8645 bp, 6 predicted proteins | sample DGYFI06202__metabat2_high_PE_015 | metagenome-assembled genome bin DGYFI06202 | reverse complement strand
GCTTGGCCTGAAGATGAACTATACCCAGCAAAAGCAGGTCGGTCAGCTGCGGCAGGACACGATCGACATGCTGGGCTACGACGGCTACCTCAATCAGGTTGGCAACTTTGGCTTCTCGGATGAGAGTTACAGCAACTTTGTGTACATCAGCCAGTGCTATCAGGTGCTCAACGATTATTACTATGGCGAAAACGGCGTGAACGTGCCGAGCGACGACGAGCTGCGCCAGTATTTCGCGGATAACTACCTGTCGGCCAAGCACATCCTGATCTCGACCATGGACTCGACCACCGGCGAGACCCTCCGCACGGACGCGGAAGCCAAGGCCGAGGCACAGGCCATCCTTGACCGCATCAACGCGGGCGAGGACTTCGACACGCTGATGAACGAATACAGCGAAGACCCGGGCCTGACCGGCAACCCGGACGGTTACATCTTCACCGAGGGCGAGATGGTCACTTCTTTCTACGATGCGGCCAAGGCGCTCGGCGAGGGCGAGGTTTCCGGCCTTGTCCAGTCGGACTACGGCTACCATATCATCAAGCGCGAGCCGCTGGACGTAGACGGCCAGTTTGAAAACTATAAGGGTCTGCTGGTCACGATGTCGGCGGGCACGATGGATGATCTGCTCAACCAGTGGATGCAGGAAGCCGATGTGCAGACCACCGAGGTATTCGACGAGATCACCTATCAGAACGTGCGCGACTATCTGTATGCGGACGTCAAGACCGTGCTCGACGCACAGGACGCGGCGCGTAGCGCCTCGGACGAGCCCGCGACCGATGACGTTGCAACGGAAGATGCCGCGACCGAGACTGCGGAATAACAAAACTTGCAAAAAAAGGACGCCCTCGGGCGTCCTTTTAACTTGTCGTAAAAGTATTCGCGCGATAGCGCGTATGGTTCAGCCGCTCTGTGAGCGGCATCAAAAAGACGAGCTTTGCCCGCCTTTTTGATACATTTAATTCGATTGGAAGCGTGGTTCCAATCGAGAGGCTGTCGATTTTTTCGACAGTCTCAGGACGCCCTCGGGCGTCCTTTTTTTATTCCAGTTGCCACGCCAGCGGCGTGCGGTCAAACAGACTGTTGTGCAGCAACGCCAGCGCCGACCATGTGGCGCGGTCGGTCACGCCGGTCACCGGCAGACGGAACCAGCCCTGCGCGGTGCGTACGCCCGCCTCGGTGTCCGCGTCGTACTCGCCGGTCAGCGGCACAGGCAAGAAGCCCCCGAAATGCGGTGCAGACGTACCGAGCATCAGCTGCAACACGAATACGCTCGGCCCCTTGTCACCCGGTGCAAGCGTAGCCGCAGCAGCGGTCGGGAAAAACGCGACGGCAGGCGGCAGCGCATCGCCCTCGGATAGCGCAAGGTAGGCCGCGTAGATTGCCGACCATGTGGCAAAATCCGCCGTGCCGGTCACCGGCAGATGGTTCCGGCGCTGGAAATCGCGCACGGCAGCCGCGGTCTCCGTGCCGAAGAGACCGTCGGGCGCGAGCGGCTGCGGCGCGCCTTGCGCCTGCTGGACGCGCCGCAGGAAGCGCTGCAAATCATAAATGTGGGTGCGGCGCTGGCTATCGGTAAACATCAGGCGCCTGCCTCCTCTCCAACCGGGTAACCCGGATACTGTCCCTCGCTGGTTTGCGACGTGGCAAGCACATCACGCGCAAGCAGCGCCATGTTTTCCCATGTCAGCGGGCCGATGGCACCGGTCGCGGGCAGGCCGGTCAGCGACTGGATGACCGAAACGGAATTCCGCGTCGCCGGGCCGAAAATGCCGTCGACCGTGACCGCCGGCACCTGCGGGTAGCCGCGCGCAATGATGTTGATCAGCTGCTGCGCTTCACGCACGGCCTCGCCGCGCATGCCTTCGACAAGGAAAATGTCGGGCAGACCGGCGACCTCATCCAAAAAGCCCTGCTCCGGCTGCACGGCCAGCACAGACTGATAGGTCGAAACAAGCGCGTTCCATGTACTCCGGCCGACGATGCCGTCCACCGTCAGCCCCATCATGCGCTGGTAGGCCTCGACCGCCGCGCGTGTACCCGGCCCGAAGATGCCGTCGATCTGGCTGGCCTGCCAACGGGGCAGCTGCTCGTAATATTCGCCAACGATGGCAAGGAAATACTGCAAAAGCTGCACGCCGGGGCCGGTCGCGCCTTCGCGCAGCGTTTCGGGGAACTGGCGCGAAATCTCGTCGAGCCGTAACCCCTCGCTGTCCAATTCGGACAGACGCTTTACATTATTATAGATGAACGCGATGCGGTACCATGTCGCACGGCCGACAATGCCGTCCACGCCAAGGTTAAACTGCTGCTGGAAGGCGCGCACCGCGCGCTCGGTATCCGCGTCGAAAATACCGTCGACCGGATAGATTTTCGGGATGTTCGGATAGTTGGTCGAGATGCGGTTGAGCCGGTTCTGGATGATGCGCACCTCCTCGGATACGTCACCCAGCCGGAATGCAACGCCCGGCCACGAGCCGCCGAGGTTGGGCGCGATTGGCGCGTTGCGCACAATATTGATATCGTCTCCGTAATAGTACCGCACAATTTCCTCCGCCGTCATGCCATGTTCGGCCAGCGGCACGGTACCCCACTGGCTCAGCCCGCCCGGACAGGTGACCGTGGTGCCGTTGCAGTACTGCGCGAACAGCGGCTCGATGTTGTCGCCGCGTACCAGATAGTTATTGAACATATCGTCGACGATGGTCGAGATGTTTTCAAAGATGTCACGTCCGGGCACAAAGGATTGGTCGTACCGGGTCGAGTTTGTGATGTCAAAGTCGTAGCCCTGCGCGCGGTACCATTCGGTGAACACGCGGTTGAGCACATAAGAGATCTGCGCGTAAATATTGGCGCGGATGGCCTCCTCCGGCCAGATCGGATAGATTTCGGACGAGGCGACGTTTTTAATGTAGTCTGCAAAGGGCACGGTGACGTTGGGGGCGTCCGACGACGGCACACCCAGATGCACCGTGATGGTTTCCGGAATGGTCACCGGGGATTGTGACAAAGCGGATCACTCCTCTGGCGCAAAGTCGGGTTCGGTATGGTAGAGCACCTGCGGCTCCCCCGTCGCGGTCAGGTCGACCGGAGCGGACGACTGGTTCTCGGGCAGCGGCGTGAGCGCGACCGGCAGCACGGCGGGCACGCCGGAGAACATGGTCACATGCAGCGCGGACACGGGCGTGAAGCCCGGGTGCGTGACCTCAACTGTGTAGACCGCATAGGGCGGGCCGCCGTCCGGCGTCATGGAGTTAGCACGCGGCGGGGTAGGCAGCGCCATGGGCGGCGTCATGCCGCCCGTGTCGGTCGTGACGGCATAGAGCAATTCGCGCCGTCCGGCTTCATCCGCCGCGGTGGACACGGTAACGGACGCGCCCTCAACAGGCAGCGCGCCACGCGCGGTCGTAACGACGACGCGCAGATCGGCCGTGCCGTCGGAAGGTGTTGGCATGGGAAAACCTCCTTGTCAAAATGGCAGAATGGGATGATTTTGCAGGCGAGACCGCTTTTTGGTCAAACAAGGCGCACACGGTACCGCCGGAACCACCGGTCGATCTGAATGATATAGGCGAAAATCTGCGGTGTGCGCATCAGCTGGCCGTACCACGGCTCGGCAAGGCTCTCCGGTCGCTCCATCAGCGCTTCCACCGCCGCGTGGTCAAACAGCTGCGCGGCAACCGCGTCGCTGTCGGCAAAGATGCGGCGCACATAGTCCGCGCACAGACGGGTGTAAACCGGATGGAATGTCTTGGGATAGGGGCTTTTCTTGCGCTGGACGATCTCCTCCGGCAGCTCGCCCGCAAACACGCGGCGCACGATGCCTTTTTCCCGTCCATCCAGCGCCTTGAACGCCCACGGCATGTTGTAGGCATATTCGACAATGCGGTGGTCGCAGAACGGCACGCGTACCTCAAGGCCGGAATGCATGCTCATGCGATCCTTGCGGTCGAGCAGGGTCGCCATAAACCAGTCCAGATTGAGCACGAACATCTCGCGCATGCGCGCGTCCTTTGCACTCTCGCCGGGCAATTTGGGCGCGCGGCGGCAGGTGGCAAGATAGTGTTCGCGGACAAAGTCCGCGCCGTCCTTGACCACGCCGGGCGCGAGCAGCCCGAGCCGCAGGTCGACCGAACGCGACCACGGGAAGGTATCCTCGAACAAGATCTCCTCGCGGTGATACCACGGGTAACCACCGAACAGCTCGTCGGCGCACTCGCCGGACAGACACACGGTCGTGCCGCCGTTCTTGACCGCCGCGCAGAACAGCAGCAGCGACGAGTCGACGTCGGCCATGCCGGGCAGGTCGCGCGCGTCGGTCGCGGCCAGCAGCGCGGCGCACAGGGCGTCCGGCTCGATAACGACGTTGTGGTGGCGCGTGCCGAGCGCGTCCACCATCATCTGGATAAATTCGTTGTCACTGTTTGGCTGGAAGCTGTTTTTGGTGAAATATTTGTCGTTGTCGCGGTAGTCGACCGACCATGTGTGCAGCGTTTCGCCCCGCGCGGCATATTCCTTGGCCGCCAGCATGGACAGGATGGACGAGTCCAGCCCGCCGGACAGGAAGCAGGCAAGCGGCACGTCGGAAACCAGCTGCCGCCGTGCAGCATCACAGATCAGTTCGTGCGTGCGTTCGATGGTCTGCTCGAGATCGTCGGTGTGCTCACGCGCTTCCAGTTCCCAATAGGCGCGGTCGGTGTAACCCTCGGGCGTTAAAACCGCGTAATGTCCGGGCAGCAGCGAGTCGATCTGCCGGAACACGCCGGACGCAGGCGGCCGCGCCGGGCCGAGCAGCAGCAGCGCCCGGAGGCCGTCCGCGTCGACCTCCGGCTCGACCGCCGGGTGGCAAAGCACCGCGCCGATCGTCGAACCGAACGCCAGCCCGCCGTGTACCCGCGCCACGAACAGGGGCTTTACGCCCAGCCGGTCGCGGCACAGCACCAGCCGCCGCGCCCGCGGCTGCCAGAAGGCACAGGCAAAAATGCCGTTGAGCCGGGCAAAAGCGTCCGTATCCCATTCCAGAAAGGCGTGCAGCAGCACCTCGGTATCCGAATGGCCGCGGAAGGTGTGCCCACGCGCGAGCAGGTCTTTTCGTATTTCTTCCGTATTATATAACTCTCCGTTATATACCAGTACAGTATCCCCGTCCGGTGCGTGCATGGGCTGCGCGCCGCCCTCCGGGTCAATGACGATCAGACGGCGGTGCACCAGCACCGCGTCCGCATCCTGATATTCGCCCGCCGCGTCCGGCCCGCGCGGCATGAGCGCATGCTGCATGCTGTGCGCGGCCGCGGCATAGTGCCGCGCGTCGCGCTTGTAATCGACAAAACCGCCGATTCCACACATAGGCGTTTCCTCCTTTATTCCGTTGGCCTTCCATCTTTATTATGCGGGAACCGTACAGAATATGCACAAAAGCACGCGGAAAACCGCCGCGGCGGGCGCGCCGGGTGGCACAAAACGTAAACATCCGCCCGGATTTGACACCGTGTAAACATTTGGGTGCAGGAACAAAAATTCAGTCGAAAATCTGTGGGTAAAAGTGTGTTAAATCCTTGACATATTCCGGCCAAACGATATAATATAAATAGACATGCTCCAAAGTAGGGTGTTGACGCAGGGCACAGCACAAAGGCCGCATGGCGCCGGCGGCTGTGCTTTTCTATGGCATCCGCGAATATTTTTTGGGAGGTATATGGCATGGATTTTAGGCTTACAAAAGAAGAAGCACTGTTCCAGAAGATGTGCCGCGAATTCGCGCTGAACGAAGTTGAGCCGATCGCCGCTGAGATCGACGAGCAGGAGCGCTACCCGGAAGAGACTGTCCAGAAGCTGATGAAGTACGGCCTGATGGGCATTCAGTTCCCGAAGGAAGTCGGCGGCTCGGGCGGTAACTACATCTGCTACTCGATCGCGATTGAAGAGATGAGCCGCGTTTGCGGTACCACGGGCGGCATTATGTCCGCGCATGGCACGCTGGGCGCTTGGCCGATCTACGCGTTCGGCACCGAGGAGCAGAAGGAGAAGTGGCTCCGCCCGCTCATCGAGCCCAAGGAAGGCGCGAAGATTGGCGCATTCGGCCTGACCGAGCCCAACGCCGGTACCGACTCCGCCGCGCAGCAGACCGTTGCTGTCAAGCAGCCGGACGGCTCCTACATCATGAACGGTACCAAGGTGTTCATCACCGGTGGTGGCCGTGCGGATACCTACGTTGTTTTCGCCATGACCGACAAGACCAAGGGCAACAAGGGCATTTCCGCCTTTATCGTTGATAAGGACGATCCGGGCTTCTCGATCGGCAAGATCGAGCACAAGATGGGCATCCGTGGCTCGCAGACCGCTGAGCTGATCTTCGAGGATGTACATCTTCCGGCTGACCGCCTGCTCGGCAAGGAGAACGGCGGCTTTAAGATTGCAATGATGACGCTGGACGGCGGCCGTATCGGTATCGCTTCTCAGGCGCTCGGCATCGCGCAGGGCGCGCTGGACAAGGCGATCCAGTACATGAAGGAGCGCGTTCAGTTCGGCAAGACGCTGGACAAGTTCCAGGGCCTGCAGTGGATGGTAGCCGATATGTACACCCAGATCGACGCTGCCCGTCTGCTCGTCCGCCGCGCGGCGTTCAACCACGACGTTGGCCTGCCGTTCACCAAGGAAGCTGCTATGGCGAAGCTGTACGCTTCTGAAGTTGCAATGGACGTTACCACCAAGTGCGTACAGATCTACGGCGGCTACGGCTACATCCGTGAGTACCCGATGGAGCGCATGATGCGTGACGCCAAGATCACCGAGATCTACGAGGGCACTTCTCAGGTTCAGAGAATGGTCATCGCTGGTCAGGTTCTGCGCTAAGGATAAGGAGGATAACTGAACTATGAAGGCTATTGTTTGTGTAAAGCAGGTTCCGGATACCTCCGGTAAGGTTGCGGTCAATCCCGACGGCACCCTGAACCGCGCTTCCATGGAAACCATCACCAACCCGGACGACCTCAACGCAGTTGAGGCTGCCCTCAAGCTCAAGGACGAGACCGGCTGCAAGGTCGTTGTCGTTACCATGGGCCCCCCGCCGGCAGAAGGCATGCTCCGTGAGCTGATCGCGCGCGGCGCAGACGAAGGCGTTCTGGTTTCCGCCCGTGAGTTCGGCGGCTCGGACACGTTCGCTACTTCCCAGATCCTCGCTGCGGCTGTCAACAAGATCGGCCTCGAGGACGACGACATCGTATTCTGCGGCCGTCAGGCTATCGACGGCGATACCGCACAGGTAGGCTCCCAGATCGCGGAGAAGCTGCACATCCCGCAGATTTCCTACGCTGCCGATATCAAGAAGGAAGGCAACACCGTCACCGTTAAGCGTATGCTCGAGGACGGCTACATGACCATCCAGACCCAGACTCCCTGCCTGCTGACCTGCATCAAGGAGCTGAACGCACCGCGTTACATGTCCCTGGGCGGCATCATGGACTGCTACTCCAAGCCGGTTACGGTTTATGATTACAACACCCTGAAGGATGATCCGCTGATCGATCCTACCACCATCGGCCTGAAGGGTTCTCCCACCAACATCTTCAAGTCCTTTACGCCCCCGCAGAAGGGTCAGGGCAAGATGCTCGAAGGTGCTGACAAGGCTACCTGCGAGACCCTCGCAGCTGAGCTTCTCAAGAAGCACATCATCTGATCGAAAGGAGAAACTATAATGGCTGAATTCAATAACACCAACCTCGCCGATTTTTCCGGCGTATGGGTATTCTGTGAGCAGCGCCAGGGCAAGCTGCAGCCGACCGTACTCGAGCTGATCTCCGAGGCGCGCAAGCTGGCGGACGACATGGGCGTCGAGGTATGCGGCCTGCTGCTGGGCGGCAAGGGCGTAGGCGACTCCATGGCGAAGGAGCTGGGCGCTTACGGCGCGGACAAGGTTCTCGTTTGCGAGAACGACCTGCTCGAGACCTACACCACCGACGCATACGCAAAGGTCATTTGCGACGTCGTTATGGACAAGAAGCCGGAGATCATGCTGATCGCGGCTACCAACATCGGCCGTGACCTCGGCCCGCGCTGCGCGGCTCGTCTGCACACCGGCCTGACCGCGGACTGCACGCACCTCGACGTTGACGTTGAGAAGTACGCTGCATTCCTGCAGGATGCTTCCACCCTGCCGCAGGCACAGATCGACGCGCTCGACCGTGCTGACCGCAACCTGAAGATGACCCGTCCGGCATTCGGCGGTCACCTGATGGCAACCATCATCTGCCCGCGCTTCCGTCCGCAGATGGCGACCGTCCGTCCGGGCGTTCTGAAGAAGGGCGAGTACGACGAGGCTAAGGCAAACGCGGTTGTCGTCGAAAAGATCGAGGCGCAGCTGTCCGATGCCGACATCCAGACCAAGGTTCTGGAAGTTGTCAAGGAAGCCAAGGAACTGGTCGACCTGACCGGCGCTGAGGTTGTCGTATCCGTTGGCCGCGGTATCTCCAAGGACGTTGAAACCGGCATCAAGCTGGCTGAGGAGTTGGCTGACCTGTTCGGCGGCGTTGTTGGCGGTTCCCGTGCAGCAACTGACGCTGGCTGGCTGACCGCTGACCATCAGGTAGGCCAGACCGGCAAGACCGTACATCCGAAGCTGTATGTTGCGCTGGGCATCTCCGGTG
>DGYFI06202__coassemble_1897_pt1 | contig 8711 bp, 7 predicted proteins | sample DGYFI06202__metabat2_high_PE_015 | metagenome-assembled genome bin DGYFI06202 | reverse complement strand
TGATGATCGGCGTTATACACCGCGCCTCCAGCAAGCTGCAGCAGTTTGTTGGTCAACACAGCAGCAGTATCCGCGGTAATCGTGTCCTCGGCAACCTCCAGCAGCATATCGCGCTCCATCGTGTTATACGCCTTCCGTGCTTTGTCGTCCAGCATGACCGGAGTGGTGACCTCGACACACTCGGGAAGTGTGAGGTAGTCGTCCGCGCTCATGCTGATGCAAATATCACCAATCAGGTCCTGCACGGCTTGCTCCATCCCCATCTTGGGCTTGTAGGTAAAAATGCGGTCTGCACTGCGCTTGTCCGGGAGAAAATACCGCTCCCGGAAGCCGCCGATCGTCCGCCCAAGTCGTGCGCCCTCGTCCAGCAGGTACAGCTGAGCCCAAAGATCGATCAAATTGTTCGGCGCCGGTGTGCCCGTCAGCAGCACTATGCGGTGGATCTTGGGCCGTACACGTTTCAGCGCCCGCCATCGTTTTGTGTTCTGATCCTTGAAACTGCTGCTCTCGTCCACCACCACCATGTCGAACGGCCAGGCATTGCGGTAATAGTCCACCAGCCACTCCACGTTCTCGCGGTTGATCACATACACGTCGGCCGGCCGGGCCAACGCCCGCTCGCGCTTCACGCGGCTGCCCAGCACGGTAGAGATACGGAGGTCTTGCAGGTGATCCCACTTTTCCGCCTCCCGGCTCCACGTCGCCTCCGCCACCTTCTTCGGGGCGATGACCAACACCTTGCACACCTGAAAGCGATAATACTTCAGTTCCTTGACAGCGGTCAGAGTCGTAACCGTCTTGCCAAGGCCCATGTCAAGAAAAAGACCCGCCGCCGGCAGCTCCAACAGTTTGTTGATGCAAAACTTCTGGTAGTCATGCGGTACAAATTCCATCGTTTTTCACCTTCTCCACAAAGCAGTCCACTTGCTCCTTGCTGTCGATTACCTCTACCTGAAAACCAAGGGATTTGAGTATACCCATCTGGTGGATCTGCAACGGCCGCGGCGCTGCTCCCGGCGCCTTCAGCTCCACAAATATCACCCTGCCGCCGGGAAGGCACACCAGACGATCAGGCACCCCATCGTTGCCGGGGCTGACGAACTTATATGCCTTTCCGCCAATAGAACGCACTTGGTCTCGCAGGTACTTTTCGATGTCCTTTTCTCTCATAAAATCGACCCTTTCTCTCGCGCGCGTGCGCGTGCGCGTGCGCGCACGTGGGAAGTTTATATTTTGCGGGCACAGGGGGAAACTATATTTTTATTACCCTCTATTCCCTCTATATTTTAATTCAATAGAAAAGATTGTTACTTTGTTACCTTTTAATGTTTAAAACTGTTTTGGTTCTTCATTTTTAGTAAAATTTATGTTTTTGATGGTTTATGTGTGGTAACAAATAGGGGTAACAATCTTAAAATAGATTGTTACTTTGTTACCCTCTTCGTAAGATTGTTACCCCTGAAAAACAGAGATTGTTACCCCCGCTCGAAGCCACGCTGTGTTTTACAATAACCAAATTTAGCTGTCTTTTTCATGCGCTTCCACCCCGGCAAAGCTGCTACGATGCTGTTGATCTCCGCCGCGTCGCTGTTCTTGATAAACCGGGGATCCCCGTTCATCGCTTCGCACCAGATTTCCAGCGCGCATACTCTCGTCCGGGGCACCAGCTCACCCGTATACTGCGCCGCTCCCTGCCAGTACATAACCCGCTGCTCCAGCTTCCAAGTTGACCAACCCACGGGAACCGGCTGCCCGAGGAAGTCCTCAATGATGCCTTCCTTTACCGAGGCCTTACGGTGTTCCTCCTGCCGCTCCCGCGCCTCCATCTCAACGGAACCCGCCAAGTACAAAGGCTCCCCCAGACGGTAACGCACGACCGCTTCCGCCCACACCTGAGCGATCTCATTGTCCGTTAGGTCATTCCATACGCTCTTGGTACTCGGCTGCGCACCGACAACGACCGGCCAAAAGCGGCGATTTCCGGTGCGGTCTGTCAGGAATTCACTTTCGTTTGTGGTGCCGAAGAAGACGCAGCGCCTTGGTATCTCTTTAACGTGCCGGCCGTACGCCGCGCGGAAGCGATCGTGCTGCTGGCTCAGGAACTGCTTGATACGCCCGACCTCCGTGCGGTTAAAAGCCTCCAGCTCAGACACTTCAACAAGCCACACGTTCTGCAGCAGCTCCGAAGCCTCCTTGCCTTCAAAGGTCCGGATGCTGTCGTTGAAATACCCGCGGGACATCTTGCTGATCAACGTGGACTTACCGATACCCTGCGCGCCGGTCAGGATCGTCATGTTGTCGAACTTCACGCCCGGCCGCAGCGCACGGGCAACCGCTGCGGTAAATGCCTTGCGGGTCACCGCGCGCGTGTACTCCGTATCCTCTGCGCCCAGATAGTCGATGAGCAGCGTATCCAACCGAGGCGTCCCGTCCCACGTTAAGCCTTCCAGATAATCCTTGACATCGTTGAATGCATGCCGGCTGCTATGCAGGCTCAATGCCCCGTCCACGCGGGCCGCGCCGGTGACACCATACACCTTCTCCAGATACCAGTACAGACCCTGGTTGTCATTGTCCTCCCACGGCCGCCGCTTATCGCGCGGATCCCACGGGACAGCGCCGAGGATCTCACCACGGCCGGCAAACTCGTTCAGGGCGAACCGACCCTTGAGCAAAGGATCATTCTCGAGCATGATCCACACGTTATCCATCGTGTTATCGATCTTGCCTGTTTTCGGGTGTACACTCAGGCGGGTCATCCATGCCGTGTCTGTTGGTGTTGCTGCCAGCGCCGGCTGCTGCGCCTGCTGGGCGATGTCTGCGAATTCCGCTGTCGCTTGTGCAAACCTTTCTTCCTGCAGCTTCCCGGAGACCTCCGGATCCGTCAGCGCGAAGCGGCACATCGCATCGTAGCTCGGCAAGCGGTTGACCGGTGTCCCGTCGGCGGCTTCGTCGTCCTGCGCGCTGAACTTATGCAGACGCACAAGGTCGAATGCGTTGACGAGGATGCCACTGCACGGGTCTGTTGCGTGGTGGGAATACAGAAACCTGCCGTCATCATAAAGCACCGCTCCGCCCGCTGTGCTGCCCTCTACGTAGGTGTACCGTCCGGGTACGTCCGTTTCGGTGTAGACCCCCGGGAGGAAGCGCGCCATCGCTGCCGGCACGTCATACACACGGCAGAACGCACCTACAACCCCGGGCTTGTCTAACGGGTCTCCCTGCTTCTTGGCGCTGCGGTCACGGATCTTCGCCTCACCCGGCGCAGCCGGCCAGCTGCTCACGTCATGCCAGTCATCGTACAGCTTCAGCATACCGTCCGCGCTGAGAAACGGCTTGTCCTCTGCCCGGAATATGTATTCCCCATCAGCGCAAGCAGACGGCCAGTACATCAACCGCTCCAGCTGGAAGGTAGTAGGGTCAAACCATGTCATTTCCGGCTGGATCAGTTTGGCCAGCATACGACAAATAGGCTCGTACTCCTCCGGCTGCAGCGTCCGATCAGAGACAACAACGACGCGCAGCCGCGGTGCTTCCGGGCTGTGCTTCCTCGTGGAGTACAGGCAATACCCGGCACCCAGGCCCGAGCACCGCCGCAGCACATCCTCAGTCGCGCCCGGCGGCAGGTTGTCCAGATCCAGCGTCAACAGGTCGCGGCCTTTTACATTGGCCTTCTTGCGGCGACCTTCCAGCTCACCGCCCACGAAACCGCCGACATCCTTTCGAGTATCCTGATCCGCCTTCCGCATGGCCAGATATTCCGCCAGCGTTTCAGTACCGCGAAGAGGGTTTTGCAATCGCTGGTATAGTTCGGACAGTAACATTTCGGTGGGCTGCCAGATCGTGGACCGGCGGCTCGTGCCTGTGGATATCACTATTTTACGGTCGTTTGTCATGCGGGTGCCTCTTTCTTATGCAGATCTACACAACCCTAAATCGTGTTGCAAATTCTTATTCTTTGGTAAAGTACTCACCGACCCAACCGTCCGCGGCCAGAGGAAGCCCCGGCGCCCATGCGATAGGCTGGCTCATAATGCGAATGACTTCGCTCAGATTGGCCTTCTCATCGTCTACTTCGGCGACGATCTCATCGTGGATATGAAACACGATCGGGATGCCCGCGGCCTCCAGACGTGCAATATTCGTCGCAAGGCAGTCACGGGCAATTGCCTGCACACAGTTCTCGGTGAGCTTACCGCCATACGTATCCAGCGGTCGCCATTTCTTGGTGGTCTGATCCATGCCGTAATAATGGATCGACTTGCCGCCCCACTGGTTTACGCCGAGATACGGCTTGGCATAAAAGAGCTTGCGGCCGGACGGCAAGCGGATCGTGAGGTAATCCTGCCCGTGATCCACGTCAGCTTCCCGCGCAAAAACCAATCCCCGGGTGGTACACGGCCGACCCGTCTCGATCGCCTGAATAGCCGCCTGTTCAATCGACTTCCAACAGCGGACGATAGCAGGGTTGGCGCTGCGCCAGCGGTTTTTAATCTCTTGCAGCTGTTCTTCCGGAGTCTCTTTCGGCAGGTGCCCTGCTGTAATCAATGCGGCCGTTCCACCTTGGTAACCTAATGCCAAAGTAGCGGCTTTGCCATACTGACGCAATGAATATTCTGGGTTCCCTTTAGCAATTCGTTCGATCGGTACACCATACAACTGCGAAGCGGTCGCCTCGTAGATCTTCCCGTGCGTGCGGAACACCTGCAGCACCCACTCTTCGCCGGCGAGCCACGCGATCACGCGCGCCTCTATCGCTGAAAAATCGGCATCGACAAACCGCTTTCCCTGCGCCGGCACAAATGCTGTCCGCACGAGCTGAGACAGCGTGTCGGGGATGCTCCCGAAAATCAGACGAAGTCCTTCGGGATTTTGGCTCTTGGTGATGTCACGCGCCAGATCGAGAAGGCCGCCGTGGAGATAAGTACGCGGCAGGTTCTGCACCTGCACCAAGCGTCCCGCCCAGCGACCGGTACGGTTGGCGCCGTAGAACTGCAGCACCCCCCTCACACGGCCGTCTGAGCAGCCGGCGGACACCATCGCCTTATACTTCTTGGTGCTGGTCTTGGAAAGCTCCTGTCTGAGCTGAAGCACACGATAGGCATCGTCCGCTACGGTCTCTCCCCGCAAGTCGGCGATCGTCACGCCCATGCCCTGCAGCCAAGTGAGCAGCTGCTCCCGGCTGTTGGGGTTCTCGAGCGCGGTCAGCTCCTGCGCTTCCGCCCTGGCCTGATCCGCGTTCTGCTGATCACAATACAGTGCGCCGGCAATCAAGCTGGTATCCAACGCGACACCGCGGGCGTTGATGAGCTGATCCTGCACCCATTCAGCCTGCACAGCCTCAGGAACCGGAAAGCCGGACAGCAGATGCTCGATCTCCATTTCAGTGACAACGTCCTGCCGGTTGTACTCGCGAAACAGCTCCCACTTTGCGGGGTCGTGGTGCGGGAGGTTCCGGGTGCGGCCGCCGTTTGATTTGGTCGGAGCGCAAGGTACGCAGAAATACCGGATCAGTGCCTTGCCGGCAGCCATTTTCTGCTTGTCCTGCGGAAGCCCGAGCGCTTTGCCGGTTGCGTCCAGCCCCGCGGTATATCCGCAGTATAAGCCGTGCAGCATCGTACAGCGCCACTGATCCACCGGCATACCGAGGCCATACCGCCGGGACAAGCAATACCACTCGAAAGCAGCATTATAGGCGTGCTTGATGTATTCATCGCTGTGCAGGGCATTCAGGAACCAAAGCGGCACCTTATCCCCTTGCGCCAGATCGATCAATTCTACCGGGCCGCCGTCCAGTGAGTAAGCGATCAGCAGGATCTCAAAGTCCGGGCTTTGGGCATACTTATACAGGCCGCTTTCAGCGATGGGCACGGAAGAATATGTTTCAATGTCGATAGATAAATGGTGCTTCAAGGCAAAAGCCTCCTTCACTGTCAAAAGAATGGGCGCACTCGTTTGAGGCGCCCATTCTCATTTGTCTTACATGGGCTGACCGGTGATCGGGTTGATCTGCGGCGTCTGCTCCAGACCCGCAAAATCGCTCTCAGCATTTGCACGACCGCTCAGAGGCTCGCCATCGCGGGTCTTGCACACATTTCCGAGGCCGCAGCCTACACCGCGGTTGCCGCTGTTATCATACGGGAAGAAGTTAATGGTGACGCGGGCATACATACCGGAATATACGTCGGTCGGAAGAAGCTCAGCGTGTACGTTGCTGATATGCACACACTGCGGCTTCTGCTTGCTGGATGCCGTAATGACCCAGTGGCCCTTGCACTCCTCGCCGAAAGGCTCACCGGACGGGCGCACGCCATCACCGTCATAGATCACCGGGTAGCGCATCTGCGGGCGGCTACCCTTCCAGAGGTTCTTCACGCCGTTTTCATACGCAGCGTTGATGGCCGCACGGATATCCGCTTCGGTGGTCTTGTCAGTCTTAGGGATCAGCAGCGTCGCGCTGTATTTCGGTTCGCCGCCATTGTTGCTGTACGGCTGATCGAGGTGTGCGTACGAAAGGCGGACCTCACCGGTGAGACATTTAGTAGGGTTGTTCTGATACATAGCTTTGTTCCTCCTTGGATGGTATAGTTCGTATGCGTAATCGTTTCGGATATCGTCCCATAAACTCATGTTTCGATATCCTCAAAGTCAGCAACTGCATGGCTGTAAGCCGGCCGCTTGTCACTCTCCGGCGCCAGCGCGGGCTTGCCATGCGGCTTGATGATGTGCGCACCGCAGAGTTCTGCGAACTGCGCCTTGCCGAGCAGTTTCTCCACGGCTGCCAGAGTGAGGGGCTTACGCTCATAGAGCAATGCCTCATCGATGCCCGCAGCCTTCAGATCAGAAAAGGCCTGATCCACATCGTCGAACTGGCGAACGCTGCGGCCTTCGACGGCCTTCCAGCCGGGGATCGTCTTGCCCTCCAGTACAGCCCCCAATGCGTACTCCTTAACGGACTCCAGCCACTTGATGAAAGGCTCTGCACGGACGAGAACGTCGCCGATCTCAGTATCGCTCAGAAGGTTCGGCTCTGACGAGGGCTGATACCGCTCGATCGTCATGTTCGACTCCGCCAGCGCTTTACACTGCGCACGAACCTTGCAGAACCGGCAGTGAGGGCCGGGGGAAAACTCCCCCTTGCCCTCCCATGCCAGCTTGGCACGGGGCTGCACATACTCGCCCGCCCACTTGTACAGCTCGTCCGGCGTGGTCTCCCACTCCTCCGGGGTGCCGAGCCGCAGCTGGGCGATGGTAAGGATCACCTTATCAATGCGATACAGCATTGAATACTGCGCCAGCGCGCCGATCGCGTAGAGCATCATCTGCGGATTTTCCTCAGCTGAAACCGGCACGCCCTTGCCATACTTGAAGTCGATCACGCGCATCGTTCCGCCGCCCAGCATGATGCAGTCGGCTGTGCCATAACCTCCGGGCACGTAAGCAGAAAAGTCCACCTGCACCTCGCAGATTACAGACGGCGCGGCGTCGTACTGCATCGCGCAATCCTTGATGTACTCCAGATAGTCATCCGTGACATGATCCATCTCGGGGGTGTACAACTCGTCCTTCTTGATCTTGTTGTACGCCCGGGTATATGCCGTTTTGGACATCAGGGTGAAGTGCTTGCGCACCTTCAGTTCGGCGAGCTCATGCGCCAGCGTCCCCTCCGCAGCAAAGCTGCTCCCCTTATCAGGGAACCGCTCACAGAGATCTGCTGACGGTGGACAGGCCAGCCAACGAGCTGCACTTGACGCGCCGAGCTTCGCATGTGTGATCGGGGGCATTAGATCTTCGCCCCCAATCCCCGCAGCGCCGTAGCAAACTCTCCGAAGCGGTTTTCCGGCAGATCCATCAACGACGGAACACCGAAGCTTGCAAGCAAACTGGTGAGCTCCGGCATGCGCTGCGGCATCAGGTGGTCGGTCGCCGCCTTGGCCAGCTGGTCGCGGGTGTATGTCGGCGCTGCACCCGGCGAGACCGGAGCGATCGGCGCAGTGCCCTGCGAGACCGGAGTGATCGGCGCGGTGGCCGTCTGAACCGGAGCCGGCGTAACCGCTGCAGGTTCCGGGGGAAGCACGGCTGCCGCGGGCTCGGGGAACGAAACAGCAGCCGCTGCCGGGCCGGTGTTCATTTCAGTGCGGGTCGGAACTTCCTTGCGGTTGGCAATCTTGCCGCTCAGCACTTCAGCCAAATGATCCAGTGCCGGGATTTCCACAAAAACCTTGATTTCCATTACATCAGACCTCCTAATTTGTTGAATACTTTTTTATCCTTTGCCGACATCTTGCTATAGGCTGCCAGCGTCATCGTGATGTACCCCTTCGGCCACTTCACTGTAACCATCGGTTCCGGCCAGCCCAGCTCCTCATCAGTCGGCTCAGGAGCCGCAGAAATGTCCAGTACGCTGAAGCCATACTTGTCTTTACGGAATAGAGCATGCTCCCTGCAGTACTTCCGCTTCCACGCAATTACCCGGGTTTCCCGGATTTGAAAGTGGGCATCCTTGATCACATCCATATCACATCTCTCCTTTCAGTCCTGCCGCAAGCTGGCGGGCACATTTCTCGCAGATCGGGCGGTCATAAAAGTCGAACAGATCGTCCTCCCCGCCGCAGAACACACAGCTGCGTCCATACTTGCGCAGAATAATGTCCTCGCCGTCCACAAAGATCGCAAGCGGCGTCTTTTCATGGATATCCAATGTGTCGCGC
>DGYFI06202__coassemble_1867_pt1 | contig 8797 bp, 10 predicted proteins | sample DGYFI06202__metabat2_high_PE_015 | metagenome-assembled genome bin DGYFI06202 | reverse complement strand
CAGGCGATGGAAAGTATACGAAAGTGGTAACTTGTTTCAAGTGCAGTTTGGTTTGCGAAAGAACTTTCAGTTTTGGGAGGCTTTCGAGAAAATTACAAGGGAATTTGAAACCGCTTTCTGATTGCCGGAAATCGCTTGCTTTTTATGGAATTTCCGGTAGAATGTAGACAAATGCTTGACAAAACGGTCAGCTGGAAGCGAAAGCTGTCGGTTGGTGAGCCGCGGTTTGTTCAGGCAGGGAAAAGGGGCGCCGGCACCAGCGCGGCGCAGGGACTGACGGACCATTTTAGAAAGGGGTCGTTTCATGGGTTTCTTCAAGAAAAAGAAAAAAGAGAGCGAAATCAAGGCATTTGCAACGGGCGACATCATTGCGCTCAAGGATGTCAAGGACCAGATGTTCTCGGCAGGGCTGATGGGACAGGGCATTGCAATCGAGTCGGATGACGGCAAGTTTTACAGCCCGGTCAACGGGACCATCACCATGCTGTTCCCAACCAAGCATGCGCTCGGAATCAAGAGCGACGACGGCTATGAGCTGCTGCTGCATATCGGCGTCGACACGGTCGGCCTAAAGGGCGAAGGCTTCACCGCGTTCGTGCAGGATGGACAGAAGGTGTCCGCGGGTGACGCGCTGCTCCAGGCTGACTTGGAATTTATCCGCAGCAAGGGGCTGGAGACGTCCGCGATCCTGTGTGTAACCGAGCCGAGCGAGCCGGAGATCACGTTCACGACGGAGGAACGTGTGTATGCGGCGCGCGACGTGGTCGCTACCATTAAGTTATCGTAAGGGAAAGGGGGGAATCAGCATGGTATTGGATCAGATCAAGGGCAAAGTCGTTGTTTCCTGTCAGGCGTTGCCGGAGGAGCCGCTGCATTCAAGCTACATTATGTCCCGCATGGCAGTTGCGGCCAAGCAGGGCGGCGCAGCCGGTATCCGCGCGCAGTCGGTTGAGGATATCAACGCCATCATGGAGGTTTGCGACCTGCCGATGATCGGTATTATCAAGCGCAACTATCCGGACAGTGATGTCTACATCACCGCGAGCATGAAGGAGATCGAAGAGCTGCTGACGACAAAATGCCAGATCATTGCGCTCGACGCGACCGACCGGCCGCGCCCGAATGGCGAAAAGACCGAGGATCTGGTGGCACGCATCCACGAGGCGGGCCGTCTGGCGATGGCGGACTGCTCGACCTATGAGGAGTGCGCAAAGGCGCAGGAGATCGGCTTCGATATCATTTCGACCACACTGTGCGGCTATACGCCGTACTCCAAAAAGGTGGACGGGCCGAACTTCGAACTGCTGAAGAAGTGCGTGGACACACTCACCGTACCGGTGATTGCCGAGGGCAAGATCAACACGCCGGAGGATTTGCGCCGCGTGTATGAAGAATGTGGCGTGTTCAGCGCGGTCGTCGGTGGTGCGATTACGCGTCCGCAGCAGATCACAGCGCGTTTTGTGGGGGCATTGAAGAAAGAGGGGTAAAAGAGTATGTTCAAATATCTGCAAAAAGTCGGTAAATCCTTTATGCTGCCGATCGCAATCCTGCCGGCAGCCGGTCTGCTGCTGGGTATCGGCGGCGCGTTTTCCAGTGCGGCAACCATTGCGGCATACCCGATGCTGGACGTTTACTTCCTGCAGGTTATCTTCCAGATCATGTCGGCGGCCGGTAACGTTATTTTCGGCAACCTGCCGCTGCTGCTCTGCATCGGCCTGTGTGTCGGCCTTGCCAAGAAGGACAAGGGCACGGCGGCGCTGGCCGGCGTAGTCGGCTTCCTGGTCATGACCGGCACGATCTCCGCGATGCTGGGCATTTTCAACCCGGAAGGCAACGCGATCGACACCGGTGTTATCGGCGCGCTCGTTATGGGCATCATTGCCGTGACCTTGCACAACAAGTATCAGAACATCCAGCTGCCGCAGACGCTGGGCTTCTTTGGCGGTTCGCGCTTTGTCCCGATTGTCACCTCGCTGGCGGCGATTTTTGTCGGCGCGGCGTTTTACATCATCTGGCCGCCGATCCAGAACCTGCTGGTGCTGACGGGCGACCTGATCGCGTCCGCGGGCGTGGTCGGCACGTTCTTCTATGGCTTCCTGATGCGTTTGTGCGGCGCGGTCGGCCTGCACCACATGATCTACCCGATGTTCTGGTATACCGAGCTGGGCGGCGTAGAAATGGTTGCCGGTGCGCAGGTCGTCGGTGCGCAGACCATCTTCTTTGCACAGCTGGCTGACCCGAACCATGTTGGCCTGTTCACCGAAGGCACCCGCTTTTTCGCCGGCCGTTTCGCAACCATGATGTTCGGCCTGCCGGCTGCGTGCCTTGCGATGTACCACTGTGTAACCAACCCGGACAAGAAAAAGTATAAGGGCATTTTCCTCGGCGTTGCGCTGACTTCGTTCATCACCGGTATCACCGAGCCGTGCGAATTTATGTTCCTGTTCGTTTGCCCGCCGCTGTATGTGGTGCACTCGCTGCTGGACGGCCTTTCCTTCATGGTGGCCGACCTGCTCAACATTTCGATCGGTAACACGTTCTCCGGCGGCTGCATCGACTTCCTGCTGTTCGGCGTGTTGCAGGGCAACGCCAAGACCAACTGGCTGCTTGAGCTGCCGGTCGGCGCGGTCTGGGCGGTTATGTACTACTTTGTATTCCGCTTCGCCATCACCAAGTTCAACATCGCGACCCCGGGCCGCGGCGACGACATGGACAACGAGGGCGAAGTTAAGCTGGATACCAAATCCTCCATGCATGAGGATGCGCTGGTGATTCTGGAGGCGCTGGGCGGCCGCGAGAACATTGAGGACGTCGACGCTTGCATCACCCGCCTGCGCGTGGCGGTCAAGGATAGCAATAAGGTCGACCGCGAACTGCTCAAGAAGGTTGGCGCGACGGCAGTCCTTGAGGTTCAGGGCGGTATTCAGGCAATCTACGGCGCAAAGGCCATCCTGTACAAGAATGAGATCAACGATATTCTGGGTGTAGCAGACTAAAAAAACATAGACACGGGCGGGAGGAACAAGCATGAAGCTGCTCATCAAAAAACTGGCGTCTTACGCGATTGATTATGTGCTGGTGGCCGGGCTGGGCGGCCTGTACGCCTTCTGTGCGAGCGTGTTCTATCTGGAACCCGCTACGCAGAACAAGGCGATACTGATGTTGGTTTGCGCGCTCATCACCGTGGTTTTGCTGACCTGCTATGTGCCGACCAAGAACAACGGCCAGACCATCGGGCAGAGGCTCATGCATCTGCGGGTGGTCAACAAAAATGGCAAGCCGCGTACATGGTGGCAGAGTTTTCTGCGCGAGTGTATCCTCAAGGTTTCGTGCGCGCCGCTGTTCGTGCTGTTTTCCGTGGTTTACTATGTTGTCTATCTGCTCATCATGCAGCGCAATCCCAAAGGGGAGCTGGCACATGACCTGCTGCTCAAAACCAGCGTGGTGGAAGTCTGACGCTGCAAAAATACAAAACAGACGCGCCGCAGGCTTGTCCTGCGGCGCGCTTTTCTGTCTTGTCAGCCAAAAAATGGCGGGAGTTCTTGCAAGAATTGCACAAAAACTATGAAAGTACTTTCAGAACGGACAGATCGCTCTGTCAAAAGGCGCGGCGCGTTTTGTGTAAAAATGCCAAATTTGACAAAAACGGCAAAATCACTTTCAGATTGTCTGAAAGTGTTGAAATAACCGAGGGGGCTGTTATACTTAAAGTAGGAAATGAAGGGAAATGGCGTGTGACAGGCGTCCGGGCTTACAAAGGGGGAACATGGATTGAAGCAGCACGAGCGTGCGGTGCAGGTTGAGACGAAGTTTGAAAGTAATATCATCCCCCGTATCGAAGCCAATTACGAAAATTTGACGCCGCTGGAAAAGAATATTGCGGATTTCTTTATCCACCATCCGCCGCAGGGAGACCTGTCGGCCAAAGCGGTGGCAAAGCAGCTTTATGTGTCCGAGGCGTCGTTGTCGCGTTTTGCGCAGAAATGCGGCTACACCGGCTACCGTGAGTTCCTGATCTATTACAAAAACGGCGGCATGACTGCGCAGCGCATGCCCAGCAGCGGGCATGTCAATACCGTGCTGCACACCTATCAGGAACTGCTGAGCAAGAGCTATTCGCTGATTGACGAGCAGCAGGTGCAGCGCATCGCATGCACGCTGGCTGAGAAAAAGCATATCTATGTTTACGGCCGGGGCAGCTCGGGGCTGGTGGCAAAGGAAATGCGCATCCGGTTTATGCGCATCGGCCTGAACATCGAGGCGATCACCGATTCTCACATCATGCAGATGAACTCGGTGCTGCTGAGCGAGGATTGCGCCGTCATCGGCATCAGCGTTAGCGGCAAAACCGAAGAGGTGCTCCAATCGCTGGCTGCGGCCAAGCGCTGCGGCGCGTTCACCATGTTGATGACTGCGCATGTCAAGCCGGAGTTCCGTAAGTATTGCGATGAGATCATGCTGTTTTCGGTCAAGGAATATTTGGAGAACAGCAAGGTGATCTCGCCGCAGTTCCCCATCCTTGTGATGGTGGACGTGCTGTTTTCCGAGCTTTTGAGTTCGGACGGATTACGCCGCGAGTCTCTGCACGACTATACGCTGAAAATGCTCCAAAAGGACGCCAAACGGTGACAGCCTTAACCGCAGGCCATTGGCCTGCGGTCAGCTTGCCGAAAAACTGATATGTATAGTGTGGCGGCTGGGAACATAGCAACATAAAATAACAAAATTCGGGGGCGTGCACCTCGAATTTTGCCCTTAACTCGCGCCATCGGGCGCGAAACCGGGGGTATCAAAAGCGGTTTCTACTGGAACCGCTTTTGTAGATAGGGGGTATTGGATACCCCCTATCAGGCTGTCGAATTTTTCGACAGCCTCAGCCGCAGGCCATTGGCCTGCGGTTTTTGTATAGATGGTCGGCGGGTGCATTGTGCGTGCAGCGCGGCTGTGCTATAATAAGGGCAAAGATCGAACCCACCGGCCGGAATACCGTTTGCAAACGGAGGCGATATCATGGATCTGGCTGATTTCTTTGCAATTGATAAACTTTCCCAACATGACGAAGAGTTGCTGCTGGAATCCGCGATGCAGTTGCAGCAGGTGATGATGCTGTATGAGGCGGGCATCCGCGAGATCAAGACGAAGCTGGATATTCTGAACGATGAGTCGCGTATCTCCGGCAAGCCAAGTCCGATCGACTCGATCAAAAGCCGCATCAAAACCCCACGCAGCATTATCCACAAGCTCAAGCGCCGCGGTTTTCCCATCACCCTGCAATCCATGATGGAAAACCTCAATGATATCGGCGGCATCCGCGTGATTTGCCCGTTTATCGAGGATATCTATGTGGTTGCAGACATGCTGATCCGGCAGGATGATCTGGCGCTGATTGAGCGCAAGGACTACATCGAGAATCCCAAGCCCAATGGATACCGCAGCCTGCATCTGATTTTGCAGGTGCCGATCTTTTTGTCCGACCGCACGCAGCCGGTGCGCATCGAACTGCAATTGCGCACGATCGCGATGGATTTTTGGGCGAGTTTGGAGCATCAGCTGAGGTACAAGGCGGATGTAGAAGTGCCCGCCTATATTTCGGACGACCTCAAGGCCTGTGCGGATGTGATTGCGGCCACGGACGAGGAAATGCAGCGCATTGCTAAGGAACTGCATGTACTGTAAGACACAACAGAAAGGAACATAGACCCCATGCAATATATCCCCGTTATCACGCTCATACTGGTTGTTGTGCTGCTGGTGCTGGTTGTGATGCTGCTGGTGCGGCAGCGGCCGCAGGACGGCGGCAGCACGAACAGCTCAATTACGGCGCTGGGCACGCTGGTCAGCCAGAATTTGCGCGAAGGCCGCGAGGCGCAGCTCAGCCAGCTGTCCGCGATGGACAAAAGCCTTGCCGGACGTATGGCCGGCGTGACCGACCAGCTTGGCCAGTTCGAGCGGCGGCTGCACGGATTTACCGCCGAAACGACACAAAATCTGGAGAATATCCGCGTTACAGTCGACCAGAACCTACGCGCTATGCAGGCGGACAACAACAAAAAGCTGGACGACATGCGTCAGATCGTTGACGAAAAGCTGCAAAAGACCTTGTCCGACCGCATGAACCAGTCGTTCCAGTTGGTCAACAAGCGCTTGGAGCAAGTTTACAAGGGCCTTGGCGAGATGCAGACGCTCGCGCAGGGCGTGGGTGACCTGAAAAAAGTGCTCACGAATGTGAAAACGCGCGGCATCGTGGGCGAGATCCAGCTCGGTGCAATTTTGGAGGATATCCTCGCGCCCGAGCAGTATGCCACCAACGTGGCCACCCGCCCGGGCAGCCGCAATGTGGTCGAGTATGCGGTCAAGCTGCCGGTCGAGGACGGCGGGCATGTCTGGCTGCCGATCGACTCCAAGTTCCCCGGCGATACCTACGGCGCGTTGCGCGATGCGTACGAGACCGGCTCGCGCGAGCAGATCGACGCCTGCGTCAAGCAGCTGATTGCCACGCTCAAGGCGGAGGCAAAGGACATCCGGGACAAGTACCTCGAGCCGCCGCACACGACCGAGTTCGGCATCCTGTTCCTGCCGTTTGAGGGGCTGTACGCCGAGGCGGTCAACCGCGGTATGGTGGAGGTGTTGCAGCGCGATTACCATGTCAACCTCGCGGGGCCGAGCACGATGGCAGCGCTGCTCAACAGCTTGCAAATGTCCTTCCGCACGATCGCCATTCAAAAGCGTTCGGGCGAGGTGTGGCAGGTGCTGGGCGCGGTCAAAACCGAGTTTGACAAATTCGAGGCCTGCCTGGCACAGACGCAGAATCGGCTCGATCAGGCCAGCCGCGAGCTGGATAAGCTGGTCGGCACGCGCACGCGCGCCATCCAGCGCCGTCTGCGCGGCGTGACCGAACTCAGCGAAGCCGAAAGCCAGTCCGTACTGGGGGCGTTGTCAGAAGCGGCGGAAGACGGCGAATAACAGCCGTTTGATGGATAAAGGAGATTGGTTTCATGCAGCAAATTGTGTTTCTTTGTACCGGGAATACCTGCCGCTCGCCGATGGCGGAGGGATTGTTCCGCGCGCACGGCGGAGAACAGGCGACCGGCCTGACCGCAGTCTCCGCAGGGCTGTTCACGCAGGACGGGTTTTCGGCGTCGGCCAACGCGGTTACGGCGGCGGGGGAGCTTGGCGCGGACATCACCGCGCACCGCTCGCGCATGCTGACGGACGAACTGGCGCACAGCGCACGCTATCTGGTGTGCATGACCGGTGCGCACTATGACCGCTTATGTGAGCTGTATCCGGATTGCGCGGACAAGGTATTCACGCTGCTGCCGGAGGATATCGACGACCCGTTCGGCGGCGACCTCGAGGCCTACCGCCGCGCGGCGGCGCAGATCGACGCGGGCGTGCGCAGCATCATCGGGAGGCTGTCGGCATGACGGTTGCGCCCATGACGGAGCGCCATCTGGCGGCACTGGCGCAGATCGAAAAAGCCTGCTTCCACGCCCCGTGGAGTGAAGCGATGCTGCGCGAAGAGTTGGGCAAAGGCATTTTCCTCGTTGCCGAGCGGGACGGGCAGGCGGTCGGCTATGTCGGCTGCCAGACTGTTTTGGACGAGGGCTATATCACCAATGTTGCGGTGTCGCCGGACTGCCGCAGGCAGGGCGTCGGCCGCGCGCTCATTGCGGCGCTGACCGCTGCGGCGCGCACGCAAAGGCTGGCATTCGTCACGCTGGAGGTGCGCGCGTCCAACGCGCCCGCGATCGCGCTCTATGAGGGGGCGGGGTTTGTCCGTGTCGGCGTGCGCAAAAACTTTTATGCTGCGCCTACCGAGGATGCGGTGCTGATGACGCTGTACTTGCAGGCGTAAAGCAGACAGGGCATTGGTTTATGAAACAATGTGATGCACAAATCAGATGAGGGGGACAAAATATGATCGTGTTTTTGGCGCTTTGTCTGGTTGGGACGGTGCTGTGCGTCTGTTCGTTCTGCCATGCGTTATGCGATGCTTTGCGTGCGGTGCAAAACGGCGGCGACCCGAAAACGCAGGCCGTCCGCATGCAGGTCAGCTTGTGCGGCGCACTTTTGCTGCCGGCAACGGCGGTGATACGGGCGCTGCTTTTTGTGACATATTCTTTTTGACAGGTGGTTTTTGGACACATGAGAATTTTAGCGATTGAGTCCTCCTGCGACGAGACGGCGGCAGCCGTCATCGAGGACGGACGCAAGATCCTTTCCAGCGTGGTCGACACGCAGATCGAGACGCATGCGCTGTATGGCGGTGTTGTGCCCGAGATCGCCTCGCGCCGCCACATGGAGGCGGTGGTGCGCGTGACCGAGCAGGCGCTGGCGGATGCGAAGGTGGATAAGCACGACGTGGACGCGATTGCCGCGACCTGCGCGCCCGGCCTGATCGGTGCGCTGCTGGTCGGCGCGAACTTCGGCAAATCGCTGGCCTTTGCGCTGGGCAAGCCCTTTATCCCGGTGCATCATATCCGGGGCCATATCGCGGCGACCTATCTGGCGTACCCAGACCTCAAGCCGCCGTTTTTGACGCTGATTGCGTCGGGCGGGCACAGCGAGATCGTTATGGTGCGCGATTATACGGATTTTGACATTTTGGGCGGCACGCGCGACGATGCGGCGGGCGAGGCGTTCGATAAAGTCGCACGCGTGCTGGGCGTGGGCTATCCGGGCGGCCCGAAGATCGACAAGCTGGCGCAGGAGGGCGACGCGGCGCGCTATAAGCTGCCAGACTCACACATCAAGGACGCGCCGCTCGACTTTTCGTTTTCGGGGCTGAAAACCG
>DGYFI06202__coassemble_1822_pt1 | contig 8969 bp, 10 predicted proteins | sample DGYFI06202__metabat2_high_PE_015 | metagenome-assembled genome bin DGYFI06202 | reverse complement strand
ACCAATTTTTTTTCATGGCCCAAAAAACTGCTTTTAACTGTTGCGTGCGGCACGCCATGCGATCAGCTGTGCGGCGATGGAAACTGCGATCTCAGCTGGGGTCTGTGCGCCGATGTCCAGCCCGATCGGTGTAGTGATGCGCTGCCGCACGATATCGGAAAAACCATCCTGCTGCAAAGCGGCGAAGAGGGCTTCCCGCTTGCGGCGGCTGCCCATCAGTCCGATATAGGACGCGTCGGTCGACAACGCAAAGCGGACGGCATCCGCGTCGCTTTCGTGGCCGCGTGTCATGATGCAGAACGCGTCAGCGGTATCTGGATGCAGCGCGCCGGTCAGTGTTGCAGATAGATCATGTAGCGGTGCAACCAGTGTCTGTTCAGCGTGAGGGAAACGTGTGGGTGAGCAGAATACCGTTCGGTCATCCACGACGATATGGCGGAAGTCCAACCGGTGCAGCAGCGCGCACAACTCATGCGACACATGTCCGCCGCCGATGACGAACACCCGTCCTGCGTCCGCAAGCGGCACGCACAGCGCGTTCTCGTCGCCCAGCGACAAAATGGTTGGGCAGGTGGGCAACGTGCTATCCTGCGCGATATAGGGCGCAGAGCCGTCGAGCGGCAGACATAGCCAAGTCGGCTGGTTGGTGCGCAAGGCGGTCAGCGATTTGTGAAGTAGGGTAGGATCGGTTAGCGGGGTAAATAGCACTTCGGCTGTTCCACCGCACACCATGCCAAGACTGCCAGCTTTGCGGTTATCCAGATCAAAGCGTGTTAGGCGGCCGCAGGTGGGCTGTGCGGCTGCAATTTCCAGACAGCGATGTTCAAGCAGGCCACCGCCAATGGTACCGTACAACAAGCCGTGCGTGCCCGCAAGCAGCATAGCGCCTGCCTTGCGTGGCGTGGAGCCAGTTGCACGGGCAACTGTGATCAGCATTGCCGGCCGTCCGGCTTCGAGTTCTTGCAGCGCGGTAGTTAGCAGTAATTCAAACATGGGAGCCTCCTTTATCGGGTTAGCAGCAATACGTTCTCGGGCGCAATGCCGAGTGCATCGGGCAGGGGAGTGGGCTTGCGGTCTTTGGGCAAGCGCCACCACAGTGGTGGCGTGGATGTGTCCTGTCCAGCGTAGCGGAACAGAAGGATCCATTCAAACGGTTCTTCCAGTTCGCCTACCCATTGCACGTTGGCACGGTTGGCAGCGGCGCGGGTATGAAAATAGTGCGCGCGCAGGCCGATGGCGCATAGATTATCGGGCACAGGCTGCGCGGCGGTAAATCGAAGCCCCCATGCGGGAGCCTCGACCATGTGCTCATCCACTTTGCGCGCAGGCGTGATATTCTTGCAGCCGGTCAGGTGGGCGACAGCCTCATGGCGCGGGTCGGCAAAGACTGCCTTGGTTGCACCGTCGCGCACGATGCGGCCATTTTCCATCACACACAGCTGGCTGCACAGATGATAAGCTTCATCGCGGCTGTGGGTGACCAATATGGCCTGCCGCCCGTAGGAGCGCAGCAAGGCAAGGAACTGTGGTTGCAGTTGGTCGCGCAGATAGCTGTCAAGCACGGAAAACGGCTCGTCGAGCAGCAGCAGGTGCGGCTCGTTGACCAGCATGCGGGCAAGTGCGACACGTTGTGCCTGTCCGCCGGAGAGCTGCGCTGGGCGCAGTTTTTCCAGCCCTTCCAGCTGCATCATCTTGATCATCGCGCGCAGGCGGCGCTGGCGCACGGCGGAATCATGATCCCGGTGCAGGCCGGTCAAGATGTTGCGCTCGACCGTCAGGTGTGGGAACAGGGCGTATTGCTGGAACAGATAGCCCACGTGCCGCTGCTGCGGCTTGCGATTGATGCCGCGTGCCGAGTCGAACAGTGTTTCTCCGTCAAGTATGATGCAGCCTTCGTCCGGTGTTTCCACGCCCGCGATACACTTGAGCGTCAGGCTTTTGCCGCAGCCGGATGCGCCCAGCAGGCCGGTAACCGCGTCCTCTGCGTCAAAGGCGGTCTCAAGCACAAAACTGCCAAGTTGCTTGCGAATGTCTACATGTAGGCTCATGTGTGTCGTCCCCCTTTTTGGCGGCGTTCCAGCAGGTTGACGGTAAGCAGTACGGCTGCGGAAATCGCGAGATTGACCAGAACCCAGAGGAAGGCGTGCGCATCGTCGCCTGTACGCCAGAGCTGGTAGACCGTGGTCGAGATGGTTGCGGTCTTGCCCGGTGTGTAGCCGATGAGCATGCTGGTCGCGCCGTACTCGCCCAGCGCGCGCGCAAACGCGAGCACTACGCCCGCGATGATACCTTGACGGCAGGCAGGCATGCGGATGTGCCAGAAAATGTAGGTGTTAGATAGTCCCAGCGTCTGCCCTGCCTGAGCCAGAGTTTCGTCAAATGCTTCAAATGCACCGCGCGCGGTGCGGTAGAGCAAGGGGAAAGCGACGACTGCCGCTGCGATTGCGCCGCCGTACCACGTCATCACGAATTTGACACCGATCTGCCCCAGCGCAATGCCGAGCAGACGGCGGCTGCCAAATAGGAGCAGCAGGAAATAGCCCACGACTGTTGGCGGCAGCACGAGCGGCAGCGTCAGCACTACGTCGAGCACACCCTTGACAAGCCGCGGCAGGCGCACGGCATAATACGCTGCGGCAATACCGGCAAAGAATACGATAACGCTACTCAGCGCCGCGATACGAAGCGAATTGAAAAGCGGATACCAGTCCAAGGGGAAAAATCACTCCTTTTGCAAACGGGGCAGGGCATATGCCCTGCCCCGTTGGTGGCGTTTGTAATCAGATAACCGGGGAAAAACCAACCGACGTGAAAACAGCCATCGCCTCGTCGGTCGAAAGGTAATCAAGGAAAGCTTGCGCTGCCTCCAGATGTGCCGAGGTGTTTAGCACCGCAGCCGGATAGATGACCTGTCCACACATATCGGCGGTCGCCTCGTCCACGACGGTCAGGCCGGCGCTGAAAGCATCGGTTGCGTAGATGATGCCCGCGTCTACGCTGCCCTCACGCACCTGTGTGGTGACTTCCTTGACGTTCGAGCCGTAGGTGACGCAGCCCGCGTCTGCGAGTGCCGCTTCTTCCAGCCCGTAGTAGGTTAGGATCTTCTGTGTATATTGGCCGACCGGTACATCGCTGTTGCCCATCGCGAGCAGGATGTCACCTGCCTGCAAATGCTGTGCGAGTGCATCAAAGCTGTTGATGCCCTTGGGGTTGCCTTCCGGCACAGCGAGCGTGACTTTGTTTTCCAACAGGTCAAGGCGTGTGCCGCGCTGGACAAAGTCCAGCCCTTCCGTGTTGACTGCGGTGTCCGCCAGTGCGTCCATCTGATCCATCTGCTTTTGCGCGGCAGAGATGAACACATCGCAGCCTGCGCCCTCTTGGATTTGGGTCTTGAGCGTGCCGGAGGAATCGAAGTTGAAAGTCAGCGTCACGTCGGGCGCGACTTTCTTGTAATCCTCCGCAATTTGTTCGAGCGTTTCGGTCAGGCTGGCTGCCGCGAACACGGTCACTTCGGTCGTTTCGCCGGTGTCCGCGCCGGTCGATGCGCTGTCCGCATCAGGGGTGTTCCCGTCCACGGTGCCGCCTGCCCCGCCGCCTGACGAGCAGGCGGACAGGCCGCATGCCATACACATGGCAAGCAGCGCTGCAAGTAGTTTTTTCATGGTATTTCTCCTTTGCCCCGTCTTTCAGGGGCATTTATTTTCAACCCGCCGGATTTACGGCGCGATTGAATCAAAACTCAGCGGGCACAGTCCATCGGCTCACCGCGCAGCAGCGCGTGCGCGTGCGGAAGCTGGTCTAGAAATACGTCCATGCACTCCATGCAGGCTTTGGGGCTGCCGGGCAGGTTGATGATGAGCGTCCGCCCGCGGATGACGGACACCGCGCGCGTCAGCATGGCGCGCGGCGTGATGCGTAGACTGGCGGCGCGCATGGCTTCTGCAATGCCGGGTGCAAGCCGCTCGGCGGCGTCCAGTGTCGCTTCGGGCGTCAGGTCGCGCGGGGCAAATCCCGTGCCGCCTGTGGTCAAAATGAGGTCTGGCTGGCGCTGGTCGGCAAGTCGGATGAGTTCTTTGGTCAGTCCTTCACGTCCGTCCGGCAGGATTCGCCGCTCGATGACGGTATAGCCCGCCTGTTGCAGCCGCTCCCCGACGGCCGGGCCGCTCTCGTCCTGTCGCTCGCCTGCGGCACAGCGGTCAGACAGGGTGATCACCGCCGCCTGCAAGGGTAACGGCGTTTCGCGCGGGATGATCGTCATCTCGTCGCCGGCCGCAATGCGTCCGCCCTCGAGCACGCGGGCGAAAATGCCCTCACGCGGCATGATGCAGTCGCCCATCTTGTGAAAAATCGTGCAGTGGTGGTGGCAGGCTTTGCCGATCTGTGTCACTTCAAGCAGCACATCACCGCAGCGCAGCAGCGTGCCGACCGGCAGCGTGCGGAAGTCGATACCCTCGACCACCAGATTTTCCCCGAATGCACCGGGTTCGACCGCCGCGCCGCGTGCGTTGAACGCCGCGATCTCGTCGGCAGAAAGCAGGCTGACCTGCCGGTGCCAATCGCCCGCGTGCGCATCGCCGTCCAGCCCGTAACCAGCAATGAACCGTGCAGCACCTTGGTTTTCTTTTTGGACGCCGCGCACCGCGCTGGTGCATACGGCGAGTACCTTTCCCATATTATCCTCCGATTTGGTTCATGGATTTGTGTTCGGTAATGTTTTCCTGCTGCGCAAAGCAGTGTGCGGCAGGTTTTTGTAAAATGGCCGCGCGGATTGCATTCCGCAGCGTCGCGTCGTCCGCACCGCCGCGCAGCAGCGGGCGCAGTTCCACACCCTGCTCGTAGCACAGGCAGGGTTTGAGCAACCCCGTGCTGGTCAGCCGCATGCGGTTACAGCGGGCGCAAAAGCCGTGGCTGACCGCGTCAATCAGGCCGATGCAGCCTTGCATCCTGGGCGCATGGAAATACCGCGCGGGGCCGTTGCCGCGCGGCTCGTGAACCGATTTCAAATCGGGCCAGCGCGTGCGCAGGCAGGTGAGCGCGGCATCTGCGCTGATGGTTCGCCCGTTTTCCCCTGTGCCCAGAGGCATCCGCTCGATGAACCGCACGTCGACCGGCAGCGCCTGTGCCAGCTCGGCCAGCGGGATGAGTTGGTCGGCGGTTTCCGGCAGCAGCACGGCGTTGACTTTGGTAGGCAAGCGCGTGGCGCACTGACGCACGGCGTGCAGCACCTCATCGGCTGTGTGCGTGCGGCGGGTAAGGTGCTGGTACTGCGCGTTGTTCAGCGTGTCCAGACTGATGTTGACGCAGTCCAGCCCCGCCGCACACAGTTCATCCAGCAGTGGCGGCAGCAGCAGGCCGTTGGTGGTCAACGTGACCTGCCGGACACCCGGCAGCGCCCTCAGTGCACGGATAAAATCCGTGCAGCTGCGCCGCACGAGCGGTTCACCGCCCGTGACTTTGAAGCGGTCGATGCCGAGTGCAACCGCCGCTGCGGCAACGCGCAGCAGTTCCTCATAGCGCAACAGATCGTCGTGCGCGGTTGGCGGCACGCCGTCCTCCGGCATGCAGTAGCGGCAGCGCAGGTTGCACCGATCCGTAATGGACAGGCGCAGGTAGTTGATTTCGCGTCCGAAAGAATCCAGCATCTTCGTTATACACCCTTGCCGAAGCCGCAGTTAGGGAAGTGGCAGACTTCGCAGTTTAGGCACAGTCCGCCGTGCCCAAGTCCGGCAAGCCAATCTGCCGTGACCGGTACGTCAGTCAACAGACGTGGCAGCACAAGGTCAAAGATCGTGCGCTTTGCGTACATCACACAGCCGGGCAAGCCGCAGACCGGTCGACCGTCCGGCAGATAGGACACGAGGAACATCGCACCGGGCAGCACGGGTGCGCCGTAGCTGACGACTTCCGCGCCCGCCTGCCGGATGGCGAGCGGGGTGCGGTCGTCTGGATCGACACTCATGCCACCAGTGCAGAAAATCATCTGCACGCCGTCGTCTGCCATTTTGGTGATCGCATCGGTGATTTCATTCGGATCGTCACCACAGATCGCATGCGCGGCCATTTCACAGCCGTATTCGGCAAGCTTGCGCTCCAAAACAGGCGTAAACGCATCCTCAATCAGCCCCTTGGCGACCTCGCTGCCGGTTGTTACCACGCCGAACGTGCGCGGATGGAAGGGGAGCAGCTGCAAAAGTGGTTTATCGCCCGCCGTGCGACGCGCCTCTTCCATCTTTGCCTTTTCGATCACGAGCGGGATGACGCGTGTGCCGCACAGTTTGTCGCCTTTTTTTACCGGGAAACCGCCAGCACGCGTTGCAATCATCATGTCGCCCAGTGTGTTGACGGCGCGCAGGTGCGCTACGTCAACCAGCAGCAGGCCGTTCTCGTCCGCGATTAGTTCGATTTTGCCCTCCTTGGGAGCGGTTGCGTGCATATGCGCGCCCTGACACATGTCACGCAGGATTTCGGCTGCTTCATTTTCGTGCAGCATCGTTTCGTCATTTTCCCAGATGTAAATATGTTCCTTGCCAACGCGCAGCAGCACCGGGATGTCCTCCGGTTGGATGATATGTCCTTTGCGGAACACAGCGTCTTTGGTCACTCCCGGGATGATCTGGGTGATATCATGGCACAGAACCTGCCCGACGGCGTCCTGCGTGCGTATCAGTTTCATGATAAGCCTCCAACAGCAAAATACGGATTGCAGACGCAATCCTTGGTATGATAAAATTGTAGCATACTTGGGCGGAGGCAGGCAACCGCCAACCGGCAAAGCCGGTCGGGCAAAGTCGCCAAAGTTTTTCGTTATATTTATAGATGTTAAACGAAAGTGCACATAAATTAAACATTTTACAGCACAATACGGTTTTATGCGAATGATAAATGTGATGGGAGGTGCCGCGGATGGAGCAGCCGGTGCGGGTGCGGACAAGCTTGCGCATCGTGCGCGAGGATAAGCTGTTCGGCCCGGGCGTAGCGCAATTACTGGAGGGCGTCGAGCAGCTCGGATCGCTCAGGCGCAGCGCCGCGCGTATGGAGATGAGCTACAACAAGGCGTGGAGTGTCGTACATGGATGCGAGGAGCAGCTCGGCTTTGCGCTGTTGGAACGGCGCATCGGCGGCGCAGGCGGTGGTGGTGCGGTGCTGACCGCACGTGGCAAAGAGATGTTGACGCGCTACCGCGCTTTTGAGCGCGAAGCGCATCAGGCGCTGGATGAGATGGCAGCGCACCATTTTGCGGGATTTCTGGAATAGGGGAGAGGATTATGGGCATAGAGGATAATCGGCCATGGGTGCTGATACGGGGCGCGGGAGACCTTGCAACCGGCGTGATCGTGCGGCTGCACCGCTGCGGTTTTCGTGTGGTGGTGACAGAATGTGAAAATCCGTCGGCCATCCGGCGGTGCGCAGCACTGTGCGAGGCCGTTTGGCAAGGACAGGCGACGGTCGAGGGCGTGACCTGTCGCCGCATTGCGGATATAGCGGAAGCAGCGTGTGTAGCGCAAGCGGGAGAGGTACCGCTGCTCGTGGACGAATGCGCGGCCTGCGTGTCCACGTTGCGCCCGGCAGCGGTTGTGGATGCGATTCTTGCCAAACGCAATCTGGGCACACACCGGGGGATGGCACCGATTACGGTGGGGCTTGGGCCGGGATTTACCGCGGGCGAGGATGTGGACGCGGTGGTCGAAACCATGCGTGGGCACCATTTGGGGCGCGTGATTTTGCAGGGGGCGGCGATTCCGAATACCGGTGTGCCGGGTGTCATTGCGGGGTATGCGGCCGAGCGGGTTATTCATGCACCTGCGGCGGGTGAAATGACCTTTGTGCAGGATACGGCTGGGCAGACAGTCGATATCGGCGTATTGGTACACAAGGGGCAGATGATTGCGCGAGTTGGGGACGTGCCGGTATTCGCTACGATCGACGGCGTGCTGCGCGGCCTGATTCGAGAAGGGTACCCAGTTGCCGAGGGCTTAAAGATCGCCGACATTGACCCACGGACAGAACAGGCGGCCTTTTGCGATACCGTGTCGGACAAGGCACGCGCCATTGGCGGCGGCGTGGTTGAGGCGCTGCTTTATCTTGCGGGGCAAAAAGGACTCCGGCTTCTGGGCTGATAGGTGATTCATGACGGTGCGCTATCGTGCGGGTGTTTCTGGAAAAACAAAAAACGGGAAAGGGGCTTGTCCCTTTCCCGTTTTTTATGTTTTCACATTACTTTTCAGGTTTGATGTTTTTACCAAACAAGTCGATCGAGTCTGAAACCTGCTGCAACACCGTTAGCAGAGAACCGGACTGCGCCGGATACCGCTTGCTCAGTTCGTTGGGGGAAATCGAGCACGGATGCAGCGCCTCGCTTGTTAGTCCGAACCCTTCCTCGCCCCGTGCCGCTGTGCGGATACGCAACTCGTGCTCCTTCATGCGCGCGTCGCACAGATATTCAAACTGCTCGCGCGAGGTGCGGAACACCGCTTCCACGCCGGCAGGGTCCGCCATATACAGATAACGGTATACTTTATAAATCGCCAGCGCAAGATAAGATTCCACCTCGCGCGGCAGCTGGGTGCTGCCGGTTTGCTCTGCCAATTCGAGCAACAGCGAGGCGGCTGCAATCACCTGTTTTTTCTCCCAGTTGGCAGACGGTTCGCCGTCCATACGCGCGGCAGGCACGGCTGAGCCGTCCCGTGCCATCGAGCGGCCGAGCAGGTAATCGCAGGACACCCCGTAGTAGTCCGCTGCGCGCACAACAAACGGCAATCCAGGCTCGCGCAGCCCGTTTTCATAGTGGCTAAGCAGCGCTTGCGACACGCCGAGATCCCCCGCCGCCGTTCGTTGACTTATTTTCTTTTCCCGTCGCAGCAAAGCGAGCGTGCGAGAAAAATCACTGGCCATATCCTTGTAACCCCGCCATAAAACGTCATAAAACTATGTATATTATACAGCGTGTAATAGCTCTTGTAAAGGTCGAA
>DGYFI06202__coassemble_1808_pt1 | contig 9037 bp, 8 predicted proteins | sample DGYFI06202__metabat2_high_PE_015 | metagenome-assembled genome bin DGYFI06202 | reverse complement strand
CAGCCGGGCGCCCCCGCCTCCCAGCCCCGGCGCAGAAGGCAACAGACGCGACGTTATCGCATCGCAAATTTTTCCACAGCATGTGGAGAAAATTGGGATGCGGTCGCGGGCAGCCGGTTACATCCCTTGGCGGGGGTGATTCACAAGAGGGGGCAAAGCCGCCCCCTCTTGTGCGCCCGCCGCGTAGGCGCGTTTCCTGCTTTGCCAAAGCGGCAATTTACCAATTATCCGAACCGTCGTCAGGAATGACGGCCTTCATGCCGGTGATGGCGACCTCAATCATCGAATCATCCGGCTCGAACACGGTCAGGTGTTGAATCATCAGCCCCGGCCAGCGCAGCGCACGCGACACGATACTCTCCGAGCGCCCTGCATAGCGGTTAAACTCATAGCTGATGCCAACGACCAGCGGCAGCAGAATCAAGTGCGCCAGCATGCGCAAAAACGGGTTAGTGATATCGACGATGGAAAAGACGATCGACGAAACGATCGTCGCAATGATGATAAGCACAAACATGAAGCTGGTGCCGCAGCGCGGGTGGTACTTGCGCTGACGGCGCACATTTTCGACCGTCAGCTCCTCCCCCGCTTCATAGCAGAAAATTGTCTTATGCTCGGCGCCGTGATACTCGAACGTGCGGCGGATGTCCTTCATATGCGACACCGACCACATGAACAGCAAAAACAGGATCACGCGCACGACGCCTTCCAGCACGTTGCGTGCCAGTACGCCCCAGCTTTCCGGCACAAAGCCGCCAAGGAAGCTGGGCAGCAGCAGGAACAGCGCGACCGGCAGCGCGATACCGATAACGGTCGAAATGCCAAGGATGATTTTGTCCAGCCCTTCCGAGCCGAACTTCTTTTCCAGCCAGACTTCAAATTTAGAGGGCGGCACGTCTGCTTCTTCGTCCTCAAAGAACGAAGCGGAATAGTTGATGGCCTGAATGCCGTCCTTCATCGCGATAAACAGGTTATACGCCCCGCGCAGCACGGGCTTTTTCCACAGGGCGGACGGATTATGCGCGTCCTCCTCCTTAACGACCAGCTCACCGCTGGCCTTGCGCACCACCGTGCAGATCTTTTTCGGGCCTTTCATCACAATGCCCTCAATGATGGCCTGCCCGCCGATGGTGGTTTTCTTCTGGGTTGTCATGGTTTATCTCCTTCGGGGGTATAGGGATTGTCCGGGATTTTGGGGATCGCACCCGTGATGCCGAGCGCTTCCTCCGCTTCGGCAGCCGGCAGCGTAACGGTTACAGTCGTGCCCGCGCCCAGTGTAGACGCGATATCCAGCGTGCCGCCGTGCAGGGATACAATTTCATCCGTTACGGCAAGGCCGATACCGCTGCCGCGCTGTTTGGACGAACCCTTGTAGAATTTCTCCTTGACGAACGGCAGCTCGGCCTCCGGGATGCCTTGGCCGTAGTCGCGCACAGACGCAACCACTGTACCGCCGTCGCGCCGCAGGACGATGTCGATCTTTTTGCCGTCGCCGCCGTATTTTGCGGCGTTGTCAAGGATGTTGAGAAAAACCTGCTTCATGCGGTGGCGGTCACCGTTGATATAGTAATTGGCGTCCACGTCCTCATCATAGTTTAACTGGATGCCGCTCTTATGCAGCAGGTTTTCGTACATGTAAACCGCTTCATACAGTTCAATCGACAGGTCGAACAGTTCGACCTCCAGCTTCATACGGCCGGACTCGATACGGGCGAAGTCGAGCAGCTCCTCGACCATGCGGGTCAGACGGTTTGACTCCTTCTGGATGATGGTCAAGCCCTGCATAACCTCCTCCGGGTCCTCGCCGCCGCCCGCAAGCAGCGTTTCACTCCAGCCGCCGATGGCGGTCAGCGGGGTGCGCAGCTCGTGCGACACCGAAGAAATGAAATCGTTTTTCATGCGCTCGGCGCGGCTGATTTCATCCGACATATAGTTGATTGTATCGCACAGTTCGCCAATTTCGTCGTCGTAGGTCTTTTGCAGGCGCACACCGTAGCGCCCCGCCGCGATTTCCTTGGCAATCGAGTTGATCTTGAGCACCGGGTCAACAATCGACTTGACAAAATAGCTGTTGGACGCAACGACCAGCATCAGGAACACCAGACAGGCCAGCAGCGCAATGCCGATAATAATCCAAATCTGCCGCTCGACGATGCGCAGCGAGGTAATAAAGCGCACACCGCCGATCAGGTCGCCGCGCGAGGACAGCAGCGGTGTGGTCACGCTCATCACCCGTTCGTCGGAAAGCGGGTCGCGGCCGGTGTAGACTGCGGTCTTTTGCGTGGACAGCGCTTGTGTGGCATCCTCGGTGGAGGCCATGCCGCCCGCCGAAAGCCCGGAGGTGGACAGCAGGATGCGGCCGTTTGCATCCAGAAATTGCTGCTCGAGTTTATCCTGCTCCTGGAAGGTCGCGACCGTAGACTCCGCCTGCGCATAAAACTGGTCGTAGGTTTCAGTGAAGTATTTGCGGAAGGTGTCCGCAGCGGTCGTCGCGCGCGAGACCAGATTGTCCCGCACAGTCGCATAATAATAGCCCGAGATGCCGACCGAAACAAGGATGACCACGGCCGCAAGGATGACGAGCACGAACGACAGCGAATTCATCATCCAGCGCCCTTTGATGCCGCCCGGGGAATGCAGCACCTTGGGCACGGCCGGCTGGGGCGGCACATCAGGCTTTTTCTTTTGTTTGTGATAGTTCATAATATGGGGCCTTTCTGCAAAATGCCGGTCTGACCCGCGCCTGACGGCGCGGGAGGGCGGGTCAACCCTCCCACATATAACCGTAGCCGCGCACGGTGACGATATGCGTCGGCTCGGCAGGGTCGTCCTCGATCTTGATGCGCAGACGGCGGATATTGACGTCTACGATTTTCAGTTCGCCCACATAGTGGTGGCCCCAGACCATCTCAAGCAGCTCATCCCGCGAGAGCGCCTTGCCAATGTTCTCCATAAACGCTTTGAGCAGGCCGTACTCGATCTGCGTCAGTTCGATCTTGATGCCGTTCTTGAGCACCTCGCGTGCGCGCAGGTTCAGCTTGAACGGGCCGGACTTGATCACGTCCTCCTCCGAGAAGGGCGAGCCGGACACGCGGCGGTACAGCGCGTCGACGCGCGCGGCCAGCTCGATCACCGAGAACGGCTTGGTGACGTAATCGTCCGCGCCGTTCATCAGGCCGGTCACCTTGTCCGCTTCCTGCGTGCGAGCGGTCAGCATGATGATGCCCGCGGCGTAACCCGCTGCACGCATCGAGCGGCAAACTTCATACCCGTCAATACCGGGCAGCATCACGTCGAGCACCGCGACTGCGATATCCTGATTGGCATGGTATTTTTCCAGCGCTTCCTCGCCGCTCTCCGCCTCTATCACCTCATATCCGCTGCGCTTGAGGTTGAGCACCAGAAAGGAGCGGATGTTTTCCTCATCTTCCAAAACCAGTATCTTGCGCTTCATGGATCTGATCCTCCTTATTGCTCCATGTCAGTTGTTCCAGTCCTGCTTGAGCAGGGTAAAGCGGCTTTCGAGCGTGTCGCCGTCGATGGCCAGCGAGCTGTCCGTCGCTGCTTCCGCAATGCGGGCAAAATACACCGCCTGCGCCGTTTGCCCGAGCTGCACCAGATCGGTGCGGCCGGCGTAGTAGTCCCGGCTGGAGCCGGTGGCGCAATAGATCGTGAAAAGCGGAATCTGTCCGCCGCTGCCGACATATTCAAAAAACGTCACGGCGCTCAGGCCGTTATCCGCCGCTTTGGTGGCGGTAATGCGGTCATGCCATGCGGGGTCAATCCACAGGCTCCACGCATCCGATATATTTTGATAAGTGGTCTGCGCCAGCTGGGGCGGCTCGTCCACACTGTATGCGTACCAATCGAGCATAAACACCGCGTCGGACGCAGCGGCGTCCGAATAGCCTGCCATCAGCACAGCGCGCGGCAGCTCGGTCACACCGTCATTATTGACGTCGGCCGCGTAGACCGACACCGGCCGGTAGGTGCTGCGACTGATCGAGCCTTCGCCGTCCATCGCAAGGTTGCGCAGCGTGCCGTCGGCATAGACGAAGATATCGGTCGTCAGACCAATGCCACTGACCACCTTCTCCTCGGTAAATACGGCGTTGCGGTTGCCCAACACGCGCCCGCTCACCATGCGCTCGACTGACACAGTCTCCGCGCTGGTGGACGCTTCGCCCACCATATCCATACTACCGTTTTGGTACTGGTACAGCCGCGCCACCCGTTTGCCCTGTGGCGCGGTGGTGATCAGCAGCAAATCCTTTGCGCCGTCGCCGGTCAGGTCGGTCAGCTCCATGGCGGAGTATTCGGTCTCCAGCAGCACGCCGGGCGTGCAATCGTCGTTAAAATCACAAACGGTCAGGGCACCTGTGCCGTCGCCGGTCAGCCGCCAGCTGACAACCATGCCGCGCTTTCCGTCCGGCGTGATGACCGGATAATCAACCGACTGAATTGCCGTGCCCTTGCCCTCAATTGAACCGGTGCAGACATAGCTATCATCCTGTTTGCGGTAGACATATACCTGAAAATCATTGCTGGTTGCCGAGGATGCACCGCGGAAAAACACGATGGCCTCCTCCACACCGTCGCCGTTGATGTCGATCAGTTGGATCGCCGAACGGTTATCGCCCTCTGTGGGCGCAGTATAGGATACACCGGACGCGAGACGCTCTTCCAGTTCGACCTGTAACGTTTGGTAATTGGTCGACGGCTTGGGGGCCGCGAGCAGCTCGTCGCCCATCGGGAACGTGCAGCCGCTGAGCACGAGCAGAGCGGCCAACACGGGTAGTATTCGTTTCGGTTTCATGGATTTCTCCCGTTTCGTGGACTACATACATATATACAAATTCAGTATAGCACAAAAAGCAATTAGGTGGTACTAGAAATTGCACAAATTTTGCTGGAAAACCATTGCGCTGCGCTGTCAACACGATCGAAAACAGCGTTTTTCTACGGTTCTCTTTTACCTGCCGTTTGTGCCTGATTATTTTGACGCATCAAATGCCAAAATGTTTCCTTGCCTGATGCCCGCCGCGCGGTTTTTCACGCCGCGCGATGGCTGCTAAAATGACGCACAAGCTACCATGGTTTCCCCACTTTCGCATTGACAAAAGCCGATAAAATCGCTATACTGATACCAATGTCCTGCGGCCGGATGCATGAAAGGCGCGCACCTGAACAGGCAGGATAAAATTTTACAACAGATGCGGATATGGCGGAATTGGCAGACGCGCAGGATTTAGGTTCCTGTGGAGAGATCCGTGTGGGTTCGACCCCCACTATCCGCACCAATCCGGGGCAAAGCATGCTTGCCCCGGATTTTTCTTTTCCGCAAGCGGCTTGCGCTGGGTGATTATCCATGCTGGCGCTGCGCCGTTTTCCGTTTGTGTTTTGCCGCCCAGTGCGCTATACTGAAAACAAAGGACTGCGGGCTGTGTCCCGCACAGGAGGAACAGAATATGCACATTGGGGACTATCTGCCCTTTTGGGATAAACTGACCGACGGACAGCGCGCCACACTCGCGGACACGGCTGTGCCGCGCCATTTCGCGCGCGGCGATATGCTGCACGAAGGTGGGGTGTGCACCGGGCTGATTATCGTGACCAGCGGCCGCGTGCGCGCCTACATGCTGTCGGCCGACGGACGGGAACTAACACTATATCGTCTGCTCGAGCGCGATATCTGCCTGCTTTCTGCGTCGTGCGCGCTGCGCGGGCTGGATTTTGACGTAATGCTTGCCGCCGAGACCGATTGCGATGTGTTCGTCATCCCGGCAGACGTGTATCAAAACGTGATGCAGCAGTCCGCGGCAGCGGCGGCATTCACCAACGAGCTGATGGCCACGCGCTTTTCCGACGTGATGTGGCTGATGGATCAGCTGCTGTACCACAAGCTGGACTGCCGTCTGGCCGCATTCCTGATTGAGGAGCGTGCACTCACAGACAGCGATACGCTCCACCTGACGCACGAGCGCATCGCCGCTCATCTGGGTAGTGCGCGCGAGGTAGTGACGCGGCTGCTCAAGTATTTCCAAAGCGAGGGGCTGGTGCAGCTGGGGCGCGGCAGCGTCACCCTGCTGGACGAAAACCGACTGCGTGCCCTTGCGGGTGACAGCCTGCGCTGACGGCTATGATTCGCGCGACGCGTTCGGCGGACTATGACTGCATGCTCGCTGCGGCGCGCAGCCTGTCGTTTGCGGACGCCGGCGGTTTTCCGAACATGCCCGGCAGATTTTCGCAGAGGCATTTGAAACATAAAAAAGGACGGCGAGAGCCGTCCTTTTTATTTTCCTTCCGCTGCGATGTGCCACAGATAAAGCGATGCAACCGTGCCATAGGGCGAAAACCTTGCGCGGCAGTCCTCAAACTGCGCGCGCGTGACTTCATTCCAGCCGTACAGACGGCAAAGACCTTTGCGGATGCCCAGATCGTCGAATGCCAGAACGTCCGGCCGCTCGAGCGAGAAAATCAGCAGCATTTCCGCCGTCCAGCGTCCGACGCCCGACAACGCGGTCAGGGTGCGGATGATCTCCTCATCTGATTTTTCCACAAGACTGTGGATGGGCAGGCTACCGTCTTGCACGGCATGCGCCGCCGCCAGCATATACCCCGCCTTGCGGCCGGATAGTCCACAAGCGCGCAGACCATCCTCTCCTGCCGACAGCACCGCCGTGGGTGTGATTTCCCCTAGTCGGTCACACAACCGCGCCCACACGGTCGCAAGCGCTTTGCCTGAAATCTGCTGCCCGGCGATCGAGTTGATGAGTGCGGCAAACAGGTCGGGAATGACTTCCCGGTCGATATGGCCAATTCGCGCGATCTCTGCGCCGAGCACAGGGTCATGCGCGGTAAGGTAATCAGTCTCCGTCTTGCCATAACGAAAAAATTGCTGTCCCATGTGAATCCCCCTTACGACAAAGGGCGGGGTCTCCCCCGCCCTTTTTTGCATTTATGCGTTTTTCTTGGCCTGTGCCTTCTGCTCGAAGCGCTCCTTGGCGACGATAGCGCGCTGGTGCGTGCCCTCGCCGATCAAACCGGCCTCATCATACGCCGCAACCTTGAAGGTCAGCATTTTACCGTTTGGCGCGATCTCCACAAGCTCGGTCTCGACGCGCACCTCCATGCCCTCGGGCGTGGCAGCGACATGGCTGACATTGACCAGCGTGCCGACGGTTGTCTTACCGTCCTCGAGATAGGGCGCGACGCTGCCCGCCGCTGTATTCTCAATCGCCGCGATCATCATGGGCGTGGCGTAAACCGACACCAGACCGCTACCGACATTGCATGCGAGCTTGTCATTCGTGACGACGAACTTCTGCTCACCCTTGATTCCAATTTCCATTATTTTACTCTCCCTTTTTACGGATCTCGGTCATGCCGCCCATATACGGCTGAAGCGGCTTCGGGATCGCAACCGAACCGTCCGCGCGCAGGTTGTTTTCGAGGAAGGCAATCAGCATACGCGGCGGCGCAACAACGGTATTGTTCAGCGTGTGCGCAAAGTACAGCTCCTTGGAGTCCTTCGGACGGACACGGATGCCCAGACGGCGCGCCTGCGCATCGCCGAGGTTGGAGCACGAGCCGACCTCGAAGTACTTCTTCTGACGCGGCGACCATGCTTCCACGTCGCAGGACTTGACCTTCAGGTCAGCCAAGTCACCCGAGCAGCACTCGAGCGTGCGCACCGGGATATCCAGCGTGCGGAAGAAGTCAACCGTGTTCTGCCACAGCTTGTCGTACCACATCGGGGATTCTTCCGGCTTGCAGACGACAACCATTTCCTGCTTTTCAAACTGATGGATACGGTACACGCCGCGCTCCTCGATGCCGTGCGCACCGACTTCCTTGCGGAAGCAGGGCGAGTAGCTGGTCAGGGTCTGCGGCAGGGTAGCCTCGTCGTTGATGGTGTCGATGAACTTGCCGATCATCGAGTGCTCGGAGGTACCAATCAAGTACAAGTCCTCGCCCTCGATCTTATACATCATGTTCTCCATTTCCTTGAAGGACATAACGCCCTTGACCACGTCACTATGAATCATGAACGGCGGGATATAGTAGGTGAAGCCGCGGTCGATCATGAAGTCGCGTGCGTAGGACAGGATGGACGAATGCAGGCGCGCGATATCGCCCTTGAGGTAGTAGAAGCCGTTGCCCGAGGTGCGGCGCGCGGCATCGAGGTCGATGCCGTCAAACGACTCCATGATATCCACATGGTAGGGAATCTCATAATCCGGCACGACCGGGTCACCGAACTTCTCGATCTCGACGTTCTCGGAGTCGTCCTTGCCGATCGGGACGGACGGGTCGATGATGTTCGGAATGACCATCATACGGCTCTTGACTTCCTCGGCGTAGGTCTTTTCGTCCTCCTCGAGCTTTGCCATCTCGTCGGCCATTGCCTTGACCTCAGCCTTGACCTTCTCGGCCTCGTCCTTCTGGCCCTTGGCCATCAGGCCGCCGATCTCCTTGGACTTCTTATTGCGCATGGCGCGCAGCTCGTCACAGCGGGTCTTTGCCGCGCGGAACTTCGCGTCAAACTCGATGACCTCGTCGACCATCGGCAGCTTCTCGTCCTGGAACTTCTTCTTGATGTTTTCCTTAACGATCTCGGGGTTCTCACGAACAAACTTGATATCCAGCATGGTGTGATACAACCTTTCTGATGTGTGATAGGGAAGAGAAGGCAGGCGGTTTTGTTCCGCCTGCCGTTTCACGTGAAACAATGTGCGGGGCAGAATGTTGTGACAGGTGGCCCAAGCCTTCTGCTCGGCTATCATGTCTTCGGTAAGGTGGGCGTTATATCCCACTAAACCGTTTAATACAGGGCTTCGTAGATCTCCTGATAGCGGTCGTAGGGGGAGAAGCGGTCGTTGTCGGTGATGCTCTCCTTGGGCAGGTACTCCGGCAGCTCTTCGCCCATATCCTCAATGAGGGTGCGGGCCTGGGTGTAGCGGCCCCGCACATAGGCTTCGTTGATCTGCCAGAACCAGTCCATGGCCTGGCTTGCCCTCTCCTGGTCGGACAGCTG
>DGYFI06202__coassemble_1770_pt1 | contig 9205 bp, 6 predicted proteins | sample DGYFI06202__metabat2_high_PE_015 | metagenome-assembled genome bin DGYFI06202 | reverse complement strand
CTACACCTTCTCCAAGGCGCAGGGCGGCTCGATCGGCACCTCGCTGTGCGAGGAGGACAAGCTCGACCTCGCGCTCGGCCTGATCAAGAAGGCGGAGGACAAGGGCGTCAAGCTCCTGCTCCCGGTTGACACCGTGTGTGGCGACCACTTCGGCGCGGACGCAGAGCCGGTTGTTTACGAGTCTGGCAAGCTGCCGGATAACATGATGGGCATGGACATCGGCCCGAAGACCGTTGCGCTGTTCGCTGACGCTGTCAAGAACGCGGGCACGGTCGTTTGGAACGGCCCGATGGGCGTATTTGAGTTCGATACCTTCGCAGTCGGCACCAAGGAGGTCGCCAAGGCGATCGCTGCGTCCGGTGCGGTTTCCATCATCGGCGGCGGTGACTCTGCGGCAGCGGTTGAGAAGCTGGGCTTTGCGGACAAGATGACCCACATCTCCACCGGCGGCGGCGCATCGCTTGAGTTCCTCGAAGGCCTCGAGCTGCCGGGCATCGCCTGCCTGCAGGACAAGTAAGGCACATTTCGCGCTGCGGCGCATCAGGATGCGTTATACTGGGGCGGTAACGCCCCAGATAATACATACACGCGGGCGTTTCGCCTGCTTAAAAGCATGAAAGGGGTACAAACCAACATGAATCGCAGATACCGTAAGACCATCATCGCCGGCAACTGGAAGATGAACAAGACGCCGAGCGAGGCAAAGGCCCTCATCGAGGAGATGAAGCCGCTGCTGAGCAAGACCAAGTGGTGTGAGATGGTTCTTTGCGTGCCGTTTACCGATATCCAGGCTGCTGTGAAGGCTGCCAAGGGTTCCAAGATTGCCATCGGCGCGGAGAATATGCACTTCGAGAAGTCCGGCGCGTTTACGGGCGAGATCTCGGCCGACATGCTTAAGGAGCTGGGCGTCAAGTACGTCATTATCGGCCATTCTGAGCGCCGCCAGTATTTTAACGAGACCGATGAGGCCTGCAACAAGAAGGTGCTGGTTGCGATTGAGAACGGCCTGCGCCCGATCCTGTGCGTCGGCGAGAGCCTGACCGAGCGCGAGCAGGACGTGACCATGGAGGTCATCCGCAAGCAGATCAAGATCGCCCTGCAGGGTGTTGCTGTGGAGGATGTCAAGAAGGTCGTCATCGCGTACGAGCCGATCTGGGCGATCGGCACCGGCAAGACCGCTACCGCTGAGCAGGCGGGCGAGGTTTGCGGCGCGATCCGCGACTGCCTGCGCGAGAAGTACGGCGCGCGCGCTGCCCGCGGCATCACCATCCAGTACGGTGGTTCGATGAACGCTAAGAACGCGGCCGAGCTGCTGGCCCAGCCCGATGTGGACGGCGGCCTGATCGGCGGCGCCTCCCTCAAGAGCGCTGACTTTGCCACCATCGTGGAAGCAGCCAACCAATAAGATAAGGAATACGGTGGGGAACTTCTCCCGTGCCGTGCGTGCGGGAGGGGACATCGGGACAGTCGTTGTCCCCTTCCGTCCGTTTCCGAAAAGGAGTTTTTAACATTATGAAGAAACAGAACGTGTCCGCCGCGGCGGAGACCAAGGCGGCAAAGGCTGCGGCGGAAGCCAAGGCCGAGGAAAAGGCCGCTGTGGCTGAAGCTAAGGCGGAGACCAAGCCGGCGGTTAAGGCGGAGCCTGTGGTGGAAGCCAAGGCCGAGCCTGCATCCGCTGCCGCAGCGGAGGAAAAGCCGGCCGCGAAAAAGACCGCTGCGAAAAAGACGACGGCGGCCAAAAAGGCCACGACCCGCAAGACCACGGCCAAGGAAGCCAAGGCGGCGGACGAGCCGAAGAAGCCGACTGCGCTGATCATCATGGACGGTTTCGGCCACCGCGATGAGAAGAAGGGCAATGCCATCGAAGCGGCAAAGACCCCGAACCTCGACCGCATCTTCAAGGAGAACCCGCTGGTTTATATCGGCGCGTCCGGTCTGGACGTCGGCCTGCCGGATGGCCAGATGGGCAACTCCGAGGTCGGCCATACCAACATCGGCGCGGGCCGCATCGTCTATCAGGAGCTGACCCGCATCACCAAGTCCATCCAGGACGGCGACTTCTTCTCCAACGAGGCGCTGATGAGCGCGATCAACCAGTGCAAGTGGTTCCACTCCACCCTGCACATTTTCGGCCTGCTGTCCGACGGCGGCGTACACTCGCACATCGACCACATGATTGCGCTGCTTGAGCTGGCGCGCCGCAACGGCCTGACCAAGGTCTGCTTCCACTGCTTCATGGACGGCCGCGACACTCCGCCGCAGTCCGGTATTGAGTATATCGACCGCCTGCAGAACAAGATCGATGTCATGGGTCTGGGCTGCATTGCGACGATTTCCGGCCGTTACTACGCGATGGACCGCGACAAGCGTTGGGATCGCGTCGAGAAGGCGTATCAGGCAATCGCCGAGGGCGTTGGCGAGCACGCAGCTACCGCGCACGAGGCCATGCAGGCATCCTATGACGCGGGCGTGACCGACGAGTTCGTTGTCCCGGTGATCGTGACCGAGGGCGCGACCGTCAAGGACGACGACGCGATCATCTTTGCTAACTTCCGTCCCGACCGCGCGCGTGAGATCACCCGTGCGTTTGTCGACCATGAGTTCGACGGCTTTAAGCGCCAGCGCCGCAACATCCACTATGTCTGCATGACGCAGTACGACGCGACGATCGCCGGCGTGGAGGTGGCCTTCAAGCCGCAGAGCCTGAAAAACACCTTCGGCGAGTATATCTCGGATAAGGGCCTGACCCAGCTGCGCATCGCAGAGACCGAGAAGTACGCGCACGTTACCTTCTTCTTCAACGGCGGCGTTGAGAAGGAATATCCGGGCGAGGATCGCGCCCTCATCCCGTCGCCCAAGGTGGCCACCTATGACCTGCAGCCCGAGATGAGCGAGCCTGCCGTCACCGAGGAGTGCGTAAAGCGCATCTTGTCCGGCAAGTATGACGTAATCGTGCTGAACTTTGCAAACTGCGACATGGTCGGCCACACTGGCGTGTTCGAGGCTGCCGTCAAGGCGATCGAAGCGACCGATGACGGCGTGGGCAAGGTGGTTGACGCCATCCTCAAGATGGGCGGCCAGTGCCTGATCACAGCCGACCACGGCAACGTTGACCAGATGCTTGATGCGGACGGCGTAACTCCGTTTACCGCACATTCGACCAATCCCGTGCCGCTCGTCATGGTCGGCCACGAGGGCAAGCTGGCCGAAGGCGGCGTGCTCGCCGACCTTGCGCCGACGCTGCTGGAGATGATGGGCCTTGAGCAGCCCGCTGAAATGACCGGCCACAGCCTGCTGGTCAAGTAAATTTTGCGCAACCCCAAATTTGATATAAAAAGGAGTAAGTATTATGAAGGGCTACATTGAAATCGTTGATGTACTCGGCCGTGAGGTTATGGACTCCCGCGGCAATCCGACCGTTGAGGTTGAGGTTTATGTCGAGGGTGACACCGGCGCGTATATGGGCCGTGCGGCTGTTCCGTCCGGCGCTTCCACCGGTATCTTCGAGGCTTGCGAGCTGCGTGACGGCGACAAGTCCCGTTACAACGGCAAGGGCGTTCTGAAGGCTGTCGACGCGGTTAACGGCGAGATCGCCGAGACCATCATCGGCATGAACGCGCTCGACCAGCAGGCGATCGACAAGGCCATGATCGACGCGGACGGCACCCCGAACAAGACCAAGTTCGGCGCTAACGCGATTCTGGGCGTTTCGCTGGCAGTTGCCAAGGCTGCTGCCGAGGCTCTCAGCCTGCCGCTGTACAACTATATCGGCGGCTGCAACGCCAAGACCCTTCCGATGCCTATGATGAACATCCTCAACGGCGGCGCGCATGCGACCAACAATGTTGAGATTCAGGAGTTCATGGTAATGCCGGTTTCCGCGCCGTCCTTCCGTGAGGCGCTGCGCCGCTGTGCAGAGGTATTCCATCAGCTCAAGACCACCCTCAAGGAGAACGGCACCCCGGCTGCGGGCGTTGGCGACGAGGGCGGCTACGCGCCCAACCTGAAGAAGGATGAGGACGCGCTCAAGGTAATCGTTCAGGCGATCGAAGAAGCTGGCTACAAGCCGGGCGAGGACTTCATGATCGCGATCGACGCTGCTTCCTCCGAGTGGTGGAACGACGAGGAGAAGTGCTATATCCAGCCGAAGTCTGGCAAGAAGATGACCCAGCAGCAGCTGGTTAAGATGTGGAAGGGCTTCGTTGAGAAGTACCCGATCATCTCCCTCGAGGACGGCATGGCTGAAGAGGACTGGGAAGGCTGGGAGATGCTGACCAAGGCTCTCGGCGACAAGATCCAGCTGGTAGGCGACGACCTGTTCGTTACCAACACCACCCGTCTGAAGAAGGGCATCGACATGGGCGTTGCCAACTCCATCCTGATCAAGGTAAACCAGATCGGTTCGCTGACCGAGACCCTCGACGCGATCCAGATGGCAAACCGCGCGGGCTACACCGCCGTTGTTTCGCACCGTTCGGGCGAGACCGAAGACGCTACCATCGCGGACATCGCGGTTGCGCTCAACGCTGGCCAGATCAAGACCGGTGCGCCGAGCCGTACCGACCGTGTTGCCAAGTACAATCAGCTGCTCCGCATCGAGGAGGAGCTGGGCGAGGATGTCGCCAAGTACCTCGGCAAGGATGCTTTCTTCAACCTGAAGGACAAGTAATCCGCTATCCGATCCAGACCTCAAAAAAAGGCCGCGCACTGAAGTGCGCGGCCTTTTTATTGGGCGGGATTTATGCATCAATATACGGTACATGCAAAAATATGGTACATATAAGAAAAAATACTAATATTTTGTAATCAAAATACTTGACCAATTTGGTACACCGTGATAAGATAGTGCCAGACATCATTTTGCATAATTTCCGGGATAGAACATCCTTTTTCTACGGGCGACATAACATTCGCCTGCTTTTGACATGCCCATACCTTCATTTCTTTTTGGCCGGCCTCTGCGGTTTAGTCCGCGGAGGCCGGCCGTTTTATGCAAAAAATGCATATCAATTCCACTGTTGCAGCGCAAGGCTGGCATTGCGGTAGCTTTCGTCTGCGGTTGGGGTGCCCGCCGGCACCCCGAGGATGGACGCGTCGTTTTGCAGCACATAGCCGTAGGTCTTCCATCGTTCGAGCGCCTGCTCGTATGCCTGTGCCTGTGTGGCGGTCTGCACCGCGTTGATGGCGGCTTGCTGCTCGCTCTGTGCCTGTGAAACGTCGAGCAGGAAGTCCTGATAAGCCAGCGTGGGGGTGCTGCCCAGAAAGCCGGTCAGTCCGGCGACAGACAGGCTGTAATCGCGGTCGCTGTTGTATTGCGACAGCGTCATTTGCGCCTGTTGCAGAGCGGCGTTTTCGCTGGCGGTGAAATAGGCGCTTTCGGCGGAAGCAAGCTGGTCGGCGGCGCTGTCCTGCGCGGCGGCGCGCGCGGTCAGCCGTGCCTGACCCAGTGCGTTCAGATCGCTGCGGTACTGGTTGTCGATCGCGATGCGGCTGGTTTCCGCTGCGCCCGAGGTGGCCGCAGCGTTCCGTGCGCCCATGTTCAGGCCGAGCGCGGCCATGCGCTCCTCGTTGGAGATGATCGAGCGCTGCGCGTTGATGTCGGTCTGTTTCATGCCCGCGGTGTAGTCCTGCTCGATTGCATTGAGGTTGCTGGTCAGTTGGCTCTGAATGCGCTGCTGCGCAGCCTGCAAGCGCTGCAATCGAGCCTGTTCGGCGGCCTGAAACAGTGCGCTGAGGTCGATGCTGTTGGATGACGAGTTTCCGCTGCTGTGGCTTGAGCCGCCGCCCGACGAGCCGCCGGACGATACCGAATAGGGTCGGTAGCTGCCGTTCCACGTCGAGACCGCCTCGTTGGAGGCGACCTTGCCGTTTAGCCCCTCGGCGTCGATTTTGTTTTGGCGCTCGGTCAGCAGCTGCTGGCGCGTGGCGGAGTCCGTGGTGTTGGCGATCGCTTCGGAATAGTCGAAGTTCTGCTTGTAATTGGAGGCCATGCCGATCCTCCTCCTTTCTCAGATGATGGTTTGTCCGGCCGTCCAGCGGATAGTCAGCGCCAACAGGCCGAAGGGTTCGTCAATCCGGTCGTTGCCGATGCGCACGGCCAGCAGCGGCATGCGGTGTTGGCGGTAGCGTGTGCGGTAGCTGAGTGCGCCCGGCACGCAGCGGAAGGAAAACCGTGAAAAGTCCAGCGTTTTGAAGGAGAACAAATCCATATTGCGCGACAGTGCGAGCGTTTTGCCGTCCTCGCTCTCGTACTGCACGGTAGCACCCGAGCGTGAGTGCGGTACAAGCGTGGGGATTACGTCGCGCACGGTTTTCATCCGGCCCCAGTCGCCCAGCGGCAGCGTGGGCGTGCGCCAGTAGGCGTCGATAGGTGCGTCGTCATCGCAGTAGGCGCCATCTTCTTCTGGCAGGGAAAACCGGCACAGCCGTCCATCCGCCGTGCCGAACCACAGCCGGTTTTCCAGCACGACGAAGCACTGCGCGGGTACATTTGTCCAGTAAAACCACGCGGGGTCGCCGCTCGGTTCGGTTAGCGCGCCGTCGGCGATGTACACATGTCCGTTCACGGCCAGATAGTACTTGCCCTCGAATACAATGGCACAGGCGTTTTCCAGTCCGGGTTCCGCCTCGAGCTTGGGGACAATCGCGTCGGATACCGAGCGGATGGTACGCTGTTCGGCCACCGAGGTGCCGAACACGCCCTGCACGCCGCGCGCGGACAGGAACATCGGCAGGTCATTGAGGGATGCGAAGCTGCGCGGGCAGACGGCGCCTTCGCCCTGCGCGCCCTGACTGAGCGGATAGAGTGCCGTGCCGTCGTCGGTGAGTGTAAAGGTGCGTCGGTAGCTGGCCGACTCTTGTGCGCCGCCCTCCTTGACGATCAGCTGGCTCTCGTACTGCTTGAGGTAGCCGACGATCGCAGCCGCGTCCGTGCCCATGCGGGTGTATCCCGTATCCGGAAAGTAGGTCGGATCGTACAGGCCGCTCTGCCAGTCGCAGGCGGGCTCGTCCGGGTTGCCCGCCAGGAATACGCGCGTGTCGTTTTTGCCGCCGTACAGGCCGGCAAAGCGGCAGCGGTTGATCTTATCCGCGTTGCCCGACACGGTTTTGGAAAAGGTGATGGCGACGTTTGCCAGTCCGTTGCCGTTGGCGGGTGGGCTGGCGAGTGTCACCAGTCCGGTGACGCGATCGACCGAAGAGACGGTGACGGCCTGGTTATCGACCGCGGCAGTTACCGCCGCGTCATCCAGCTCTTTGGCGTCCACTTGGAACTGCGTAGCCGAGCCGTTGCCGATGAAGGTGTTGATGCGCTTGGGGGTGAGTAGGTTGACTGCTTCATAGCTTGTGCCGCCGCCTGTGGGTGCGGCGGAAATGGTTGTGGTCGGCACATAGGCGATATCCTGCACGCGCACAGCCTCCCAGCCGGTGCCCTTCGCGCTGCGCTGCACGGCGCGGAAGGTTTTGCCATCCAGCAGGTAGAGCACGCCGCCCATGACGAACGACTGCGAAAAGGCTTCGTTCATATCGCTGCACAACGCAGCCTGCGAGCCGTCGGATAGGCGGGTGTATAGCGTTTTGCCGGCGTGTACGGCGCAGCCGTTGCCGTCCGGCAGCGGGAACAGGCCATAGATGGGTGCGCCGTAGGTCTGCTGGGTCTGCCAGCCGGTGCGCTTGACCAGATAATCGTTCTGGTCGCAGATCATATTCTGCATATCAGGCGAGCGGGAGAGCGGCAGTTTGGTCTCGTGGGTGCGGAAGTCCACGCCGCCAAAGCTGCTGACCACGGTCTCCTGCACAACCTCGGGTTGCGGAAACTGGTAGGCGCGCATCAGATCATCTCCTGTACGGCGGATAGCTGCGCTGGGCAGTGGCACAGCAGGCGTTCGGCATACTCCGATGCCGCCCAGTTGAATTTGGCCTTGTCATCGTCGGCCACGAGAAGCGCGGCCAGCCCATAGGGAAAGCACTCGGCGACGAGGCTCTCGTCCGCCGGGATGTCCTCGTCCAGCGAAGCCATGCGCGGCGGCACAGCCAGCGAGTCCTCGCCCTGTGAGACGCGCACGGCGTTGATTTCACGCAGGCTGTTTGCCAGCAGCTGCCCCAGCGCGGGGAGTGCAAACTGTTCGTAGTACACTCCGGTGTCGAGCGTTTCGCCCAAGAGGTTGAGCGCTGCTTCGTAACATGCGGTTCCGGTCATAGGTTCCTCCTTTCCTCCGGCGGGGGTGCCGGAAAGCGGCGGCTGTGGCCGCTGCGCGGGGCAGCGGCCGGTCAGCCGGGCGGATATCAGCCCGCGGCAACGGGGGACGGGTACTTGCTTTCTTCGGTCGCGTAGGCGCGGATCTGGCAGCCTTCCTCGGCGGTCAGCGGGGTGTCGGGCACATAATCCTTGGCGGAGTCCGAATAGCGCGGGTCGGAACCGTCCAGCGTGTAGCGGATGGCGCCGGTTGCCGTAATTTTGCCGGCGGAGATGCTCGGCGCGGCCGAAATCGAGCCGGTTTCGACCAGTGCGTACACGCCGCCGCACTTTGCGCCCAGCACATAGGCGTCGTAGTAGTGACGGCCTTCGATCAGCGCGCCGGATACGCCCACCGGGTCCTCATGCACCTTTGCGTCCGCGATCTTGTACGGCATGAGCACCGCATCCTTGTGCGTGACGAGGAAATAAACGTTATCCGGCAGGTAGGACTTCGGCACACGAACGACGTTCATGCCGAACACCTCGCCGCACACGCCCTTGGCGATCGACTGGCGGGCGAGCACGTCCACGCCCGCAAACTCGTCCGAGGTGCAGACCAGCTTGTACATTTCGCTCGTCAGATACAGGTAGCGGTTGTCATCCGGCACCAGCGCGTCGTCCAGCGCCTGCGACGCGTCCGCAATCTTGGAGATGATGTTGGACTTAGTCGGCTTGTCGCTTTCGGCCAGCGTGCCCGCCATGGTGACAAAACGCAGGAACGCATATTTGTCCGCCGCCGGGGTGGACTTTTCATTCAGCTGCAAACGCAGCATGTCGGCTGCATTCTTGACGAGGTTCTGGTCGAGGTTGTTGCCCTTGTCGATCGTCAGCGTGAACGCCTTGTCCTGCGTCATGGTCAGCTCCTGCACCACGTCCTGCATTTCGGTCACGTCGCCGTAGCGCTTGAGGCCGCCGTCGCGGTCGTAATCGACCTCCTCGACCGTGATCGGGGTGTATACCTTGAGCGTT
>DGYFI06202__coassemble_1733_pt1 | contig 9331 bp, 8 predicted proteins | sample DGYFI06202__metabat2_high_PE_015 | metagenome-assembled genome bin DGYFI06202 | reverse complement strand
TATCGCTGCTTTGGTGTTTCTTGTTATTTGGCTGATCCTCTGCATGTCGGTTTCATAAAAAGCGCCCGCCCCAGTGCGCTACCACCGGAACGGGCAAAGATGGAGTGTCTCACATGTCCTCCAATATCATTATACGAGATTGGCTAATTTTGTCAATCTTTAAGGGGGGATTTATCATGGAAGAAAAAGCAAAGATCAAAAAACCGTTTTACAAACGCTGGTGGGTATGGGCAATCGTAATCGTGCTTGTTATCGGCATGTTTGCTCCTTCGGATGATACCGAAACCAAGGGCGATGACCAGCAGACCGCTGAGCAAACGCAGACCACCACAACCGAACCGACCGATACCGAGCCAGAAGATGAACAGCAGACTGAACCGACTGCGGTTCAGGTTGAAGAACCGGAAGAACCCGCCGAGACCATGGAAAAAAAAAACGCATTGGGTGCAGCAGAAAATTATCTGTCGTTCATGGCGTTTTCTCGCAGCGGCCTGATCGGGCAGCTGGAATATGAGGGATACTCAACCGAGGATGCGACATTTGCAGCCGATAACTGCGGTGCAGACTGGAATGAGCAGGCTGCAAAATCTGCCCAGACTTATCTCGATACGATGTCGTTCTCCCGTCAAGGCCTGATCGATCAGCTCGTGTATGAGGGCTTTACACAAGAACAAGCGGAACACGGCGTCACGGCCGCAGGCTACTAAATATCCCCGCAGACCACAACCGAACACTGTTTTGTTGTGGTCTGCATTTTTTCACCCGCTTATTCCGAACAAATGTTCCCATTTTAACTAAGGAGGAAACAAAATGCCCGAACAAGCCAAGAAAAAATACACCTACAAATACGTCAAGGCAATCACGGTCGGGCATAAGCCGGACGGAAAGCCCATCCGCAAATACATCCGCGAAAACAACAAGGCTGTTTTCGAGCAAAAGGTGCGCTATTACCAAAACCTCAACGCCCGCGGCGTGCAGATCGTCGGTCGGTCGCTTACGGTCGAACAGTGGGCATGGCAGTGGTATCACACCTACAAAGAGCCGAAGATCGGCGTAAGCCAGCGCATCAACTACGAGACCAACCTCAAGCGCCATATCCTGCCGGTGATTGGTTTCATGGCAGTCAATGCCGTACGACCGTACCACTTGCAGCAGCTTGTCAACGATGCCCGGCGCGAGGACGGTCAGCCGCTGGCGCAAGGTACGGTGCGACAAATCCTATACACCCTGCGACAAATTTTCGAGCAGGCCGAAATCAACGGTCTGATTGAGGTAACGCCCTGCCGCCGCATCGAGAACACCGCGACAGGCAAAACTGTACGGCGCGCACTGACCCGTGAAGAAGAAGCGCTCGTCCGCAAGGTAGCCGCCCGGCACTGGGCGGGGCCGTGGGTGCTGCTCATGTTGGACTGCGGCCTGCGGCGCGGCGAGACTGTGCCGATCGGCAAAGCCGACCTTTGCAAAGACGGAACGTTGCTCCGGATCAGCAGCGCCGTCACCTACGCCGAGGGCAATCAGGCCAAGCGCAAAAGCACCAAAACGGCAGCCGGGGAGCGGTTTGTCCCCATGCCACCCACACTGCTCTCCCAACTGGACAACTCCGGACGGTATTTCTTTCACGGGCAAAACGGCAGGATGCTCACGCTCACCCACCTGCGGCGCATGTGGGGCAGCTTCCACCGCGCATGTGACCGGGAAGCCGGTGCCAAGCTGTACCGCAATAAGATCATCGAACATGCCTTTGATCCGGCGATCACGCCCCACTACCTCCGGCACACCTATTGTACCAATTTGCGCCGTCAGGGCGTCGACCTAAAAACCGCACAATATCTCATGGGACATGCCAGCATCACCACCACGGCGAATATCTACGATCATGTCGACATGGACGACATCGCTCAACTCGGCCTGCATGAAGCACCGAAAAACACCTGATTTTCTTGCAACACATTTGCAACGTATTTTGTCATTCACCGCTGTTTTTGTCCGCTCTATCTGTATAGTCGATAATTTGCAAATATGGGTATTCCGACACCATCAAAAGGCAAACCGCTAAAAAGTTGCGTAAAACACAAAAAAGCCGTCACTTTCGTGACGGCTTTAGCTGGTGGGGTTGGCGGGGCTCGAACCCACGACCTCTCGCGTGTGAGGCGAACGCTCTGACCAGCTGAGCTACAACCCCGTTTGTTTGGTCTACCCTAATACTATACCAGAAACAAACAGGATTGGCAAGCCCCTTTTCGCTTACTGCGGCGGTTTTTTGTCCAAACTGCCCAGCAGCGCGACGATCAGCGCGATCACCGCGAGCACGGTGAAAATGCCCGCCATGCCCTGTCCAAACAGGACAATCGCCGTGTTTACCGCTTCATGCATCGTTTTGCGCCCCTTTCTTTACAGGAAGAACCCCAAGATCACGCCGCCCGCGACGACCGACGCGATCTGCCCGGCGACATTCGCGCCCGCCGCGTGCATTAGCAGGTGGTTGGTCTTATCCGCCTCAACGCCCAGTTTTTCGACCACGCGTGCGCTCATCGGGAAGGCCGAAATGCCCGCCGCGCCGACCATCGGATTGACCTTATTTTTGCAGAACAGGTTGAGGATTTTGGCGAACAGTACGCCGCCCACCGTGTCCAGTGTGAACGCCACTAAACCAAGGCACAGGATCAGCAGGGTGTCCGGGGTGACGAACTGCTCGGCGCGCATCGAGAACGAAATCGTGATGCCGAGCAACAGGGTGACGAGGTTTGCCAGCTCATGCTGCGCGGTTTTGGACAGGCTTTCGAGCACGCCGCACTCGCGGATGAGGTTGCCGAACATCAAAAAGCCCACGAGCGACACCGACGCAGGCGCGACCAGTCCAGCCACGATCGACACGACGATCGGGAACAGGATGCGCGTGCGGCGGCTGACCTGTCCGGCGGCATACGGCATCTTCATCGCGCGTTCTTTTTTCGTCGTCACCAGCTTGATGGCAAACGGCTGGATGATCGGCACGAGCGCCATGTAGCTGTACGCGGCAACTGCGATCGCGCCGACATATTTCGAGCCGAGCACCTGCGAGACAAGCAGCGAGGTCGGGCCGTCCGCTGCGCCGATGATGCCGATAGCCGCCGCGTCCACGATGTCAAACCCGAACGCTGCCGCCGCGATGATCGTCAGGAAGATACCGACCTGCGCCGCCGCACCGAACAAAAACAGCTTTGGGCTGGCCAGCAGCGGGCCGAAGTCAATCATTGCGCCGATGCCGATAAACAGCAAAAGCGGCAGCGCCTCGGATGCTTCGATGCCGGTTTCAAACAGCCATTGGATGATACCGTGCGTCGTGCCCGCGCCCTGCGTCAGCTGGTCGACCACGCCCGACATCGGCAGATTGACCAGAATTGCGCCGAAGCCCATCGGCAGCAACAGCGCAGGTTCGTACTGCTTCTGTATCGCAAGCCAGATCAGCAGCCCGCCGACCAGATACATCACTACCTGCTGCCATGTCACCGACAGCAAGCCTTCATATAAGAATTCCATGATACCGCCCCCTATTGTCGCAAGGTGCAAATTGCGCTTTCGCGCATATCTTAATTCGCCGCTCTGTGAGCGGCATCGTGAAATCGAGCTTTGCCCGATTTCACGATACCCCGACCCAGCCGCCTTGGGCGGCGTCCGGGGGTATCAAAAATCAGTTCTAAAAAAACTGATTTTTGTATCAAGGGGGTATGGATACCCCCTTGACGAAAAACAGACCTGCGTTTCCCGAAAGGAAAACGCAGGTCTGGTCATTTCAGGCAACAGCCAGAACGGGATCGCGCGCCCCGTCATGCTTGTTGGCGATGCCGCGCGGACAGGCCGCGCCGACTACTCCCCTTTGTTTGGCATCATCTTATCACGGGAAGGGGGCGGTGTCAAGGCTATATTGGTGTTAAGTTTTCGTCAAGTTATGCGCCAAAGATATCCGGATTGGCCGCCTTGTGGCTTGCCCACAGGCTTTGCACCTCCACGCTGCTGGCCGCAATGGCCGTTTCCACCTCTGCTTTTTCTTCATTCAGGCCTAACTGCCATACTTCGTCCAGCTCGGACAGGATATTTTCGGTATACGCGCCGTCGCTCTGCGCCAGATAGGCGACCAGTGCCTGCACGGAGCACATGGAGAAATCATTCTTTTCTACACACATCATATAGGTATAGGGGTCGCCCTCCCAGACGAAGCCGTTATATCCGACCGGCAGGTAAACCGGTTCCTCTGCACTGCCCAGCTTGACCCCCTGCATGGTGAAATCCACCGTGCCGTCCGGCCAGCGGTAGGTAAACGTCACCCGCTGGTTGATGGGATGATGGACAAAATCCTCCCCCGTGCCGCCCGACAGGCCGAGCACCCGCTCGGCATCCTGCTCGGGATTGCTGGTCGGCGCGGCAAGCAAGGCGTCAATGCCGGTGCGATCCATCACCGGGATACCCTGCCCCTGCGGAAAAGCCAGCAGGAAGTCCGCGCGCGAGTCTATGCCGTCCGAGGTGTCGACCAGCGTTTCCGTGCGCATGGGCGTGATGGAGTCCGTCCCCTCGTACCACAGCTGCTGGGAAACGGTAAAGAACCGGGTGTGTGTGCGATCTACATACTGGACGTTCAGCCGGCACGAGCGGTCGGTCAAATCCGGCTCGGCTGTAACCGTGTCAATCGTGGAGCCGTCGCGGCGCGTCAACGTATAGGCATACTGCGTCGCCAGATCGTGCAGCAGCAGCGTGCGCGCGGCATCGCGCTGTGCATCCGTCTGTCCGTCGAACGAGATCGCGTCCGCGCCCATCGCATACGCCGCCGCGCTCATCTCGGTGTACGCCGCTGTGATATCCTCGTCATTGATATCATACTGCACATCGGACGCAAACGCCAGATAATAGGTCATGCCGTCCCGCTCGGCGAGTTCTTTGCATGGCACAGGATAACCCGCCTGCCAGTCCTCGCCAAACTGCGCCTTGAGCACCGCTGTCGCTTGTATGTCCAGCCACATCACCGCACCTCCGTTCGTCGGGTCGTCCGAAATACCCGGCAGCGCATTTTTCAGGCCGAATTTCACCACGCTGTCAGTCTCCTTGGCGTAGCCCTGTCCGACAAAGCAGTCCGGCAGCGTCAGCGTATAGCCGTAAGTGTCATTGTGGTATTCGGTCGAGGTGATGGTGTAGTCTGGGGTGGCCGCGTCCCCGTTTGCCAGCCGGTAGACGAAGGCGGCGGTATAGTCTGTGCCGTTTGCCGTGTAGGCAACCGTCACGCCGCGGTAGATTTCCGCCGGATAGGTCGAAGGCAGCGCTTCAGCCGTCAAGTGCTCGACCTGATACAGGTACACCGCGCTGCCGCGACCATACACGTCGGTAAAGCGGATGTTTGCCTGCTGCGTCTCCCTGTCGGTGTATTGCAGCGTGCCGTCCGCGCGGATGACCGCATCGGTCAGCGTAGCGTCACACGCGGACAGTTTTCCGTCCACGGGTTCGAGCTTGATGGTCTGCCCGGCTTCGAGCAGTGGGATATCGCCGTTTGCGTTCTCGATCGCCTGCGCGATGGTCGCGCCAACGGGCAACGCACCTTGGCTCGTCGGGTCATCCCCCTCCACCAGATAGGCATGGAAATTCTCGTCGAACTGCGTGACCAGCCCAACCGGCAGCCAATAGCCGTCCGTTTTGCGCATTTGCACATCGACCGACGGGCTGTTATCGACAAAGGTCAGCCGCACGACGGCCTCCGTGTCGCCCTCGGAAATGACTTCACTCTTAAACCAGCTTTCGAGCGTATAAAGGTGCTGATCGCCCTCGATGTGCTCGATATTTTCACCAAAATAGCCGAACACAGTTTCCACGGCGTCGCGCACGCGCGTCAACGTGTCGAGGGACGCGCCGTTGAAGTTCTCCGCGCCTTCGGGGATAGTCGGCCACGGCAGGCCGGAGTCGTAATAAAGTTTAAAAAGATCACTCTTTGTATAATCGCCAGCCGCTATCTCGGTGACACTTTGTATCACCCGGCGGCCGTCAGCCCCACCAATGCGTACAAGCTCGGCTCGGCGCATATCCTCCACACCGCCGCCGTACATCTGGAACACGGCGATATACTCACCGCCACTCGTCGGCACGAGCGTATAGCCCTGGTAGGACGGCGACGAGCCGCCGTACTTCCAGTTAAAGCCACCGTCGGGCAGCGGCCTGTCGATACGAAATTCCTCCTGCTTCTGCGCGGTCAGGATGGGATAGATGTACTGGCCGCTCTTGTGCGTCACGCCGCGCGCGTACTGCCCCGCGAGGTCGGCGGCGGTGCGCGCGTTTTTGCCGCCGTCATAAGTGAAGTCCTGCGGCAGCCAGCCCGCGTCGAACTGGCTGACCATCGTGATAACCACTTCGCTGTGGTCGGGGAACATAATGGTGACATCCCAGATGTCGTCGCCGACCGTCTGGTCTTTGGACACATTGCCAATGGAAGATGTGGCTTGCAGATGCAGCAGCTCGGTCGCCGCGTCCACAGGGTCGCTCCACTTCTGCTGCTGTTCTTCGGTCAGCACCATGTCGCCAGCCGCGATCGGGTCGGGCAGGCCGAGGTCGTTTTCATACAGGATGCGGAACTCGTCAAGCGAGGTCACGCCATCCCCTGCGAATGCTTCGCCCTTGGTAACTTGCCAGCCGTCCGCAAGCTTTTCAAAAGTCAGCTTTTCTGCCACACGATCCGGCACAGGCAACTCCGGAAAATCATCCCACTGCATATCGTACAATACATAGGTATCATCGCCGTCCAGCTTGACCGTATATCCAAGGCTTTCCGTGCGCTGCGCCCACTGCTCGGCAAGCGAAACACGTTCTTCGTCTGTCAGTGCATTTTTACTCTCCCCTATCGAAAACGCGCAGCCCAGCGTGCCAACCAGCATCGCCGCCGCCACAACCAGCGCCATGCCGCGCTTTTTGACATTTTTGTCAAACAATCCTTCAAACCGTCGCATAAACCCCTCCTTATCGCCGGTAAAGCACGATACCAGCGCGCGCTTTTTCACTTGCGCCTCCACCGAGCGCAAAATCGTCTCTCCGTAGGCGCGCCGTGCGGCCACATCCATGCCGCGCACCACCGCGTCGTCGCAGGCCAGCTCGATATCCTCCTGCGCAAACCGCGCCAGCAGATGCACGAGCGGGTTGAACCAATGCACCGCCCGCGCGGCGACCAGCGCCAGCTTGAGCCACAGGTCGCCCCGCTTGTAATGCGTCAGCTCGTGCCGGAAGATGAACGCCGCGTCCTGTGCATCCAGCGCTTCGTCCGGCAGATAGAGTGCGGGACGCAGGAAGCCCGCCAGCATCGGACAGTCCGCCGCGGGCGTGACCCGCAGCTGGATGTCCCGGGTGATGCCAAGCGACTGCTTCTGCCCGGCAAACACGGTCAGCAGCGTGTCCCGCTCTGCGGGATGGCTGCTCTTTTTCAGCACATAGTGGAACGCCAGATAGTGGTACAACTGCCAGCTGGCAAAGATCAACACACCGGCAATCCATACGATCGCCAGCAAACGCCCCAAATCGAACGAGATCAGCGACGGCATATCATTCGGTGTAAGCGCCTGCGCCTGTTCGCTTGTCACCCAGCGGTCGGTGGTGATCTCACCGTCCAGTTCCAGCACAGGCAACCCGGCCTGTTCGAGCTGCGCGGGCGCGAAGTCTGTCCGCGTCAGATAGGTCGTGCGCGGCGCGACCTGCACCGGCGGGTCGGGCAGCGTCAGCTGCACAGGCACCAGTAGCCGCAGCGCGAGTACCGCCCACACCAGGCACATCGCGCGCGCGGGATAGCGCTTTTTGAGCGTCTTGCGCAGCAAAAACAGCAAAATCGCCACCGCCGACACAGTCAACCCGATCTGCGTGAGGTTATTGAGCAGGTCGCCCCATGTAAAGTCCAGCATATCCTACCCCCCTGTCCTTACCGTCCCTGCGCGTCGAGGAAGGCGCGCAGTTCGTCGAGGTCGTTTTCGGTCAGCGCGCCCGCGTCCGACAGGCTGGCCACAAGGTTTTTTACCGACCCACCGCACAGCCGCTCGACAAAACTGCGGCTCTCGCGCTGCAAATAGGCCTCGCGTGTGATGAGCGGCGTGTACAGGTTCTGCCGCCCCTCCTTTTCGCACGAAAGAAAGCCCTTATCACACAGGCGCGAGAGGAAGGTGAGCACGCTCGTCGCCTTCCAGTCGCTCGGCGCTTTTTGCTGCACCTCCGCCGCAGTTACGGGCGACTCAAGCGACCAGACCGCCTGCATGACCTCCAGCTCGGCATCCGGTAACCGTTTCATCTTGTCCATGTCCCCGCCTCCTATTCTACAAGTGTAAAACTCTTTTGGTGACTATATTCTACAATAGTAGAATAAGGAAGTCAAGTCATACTTTGTTTACACTTTGCAAATTGACAAGTCACCTCCTATGCGGTATGCTTACAATAGAGAGAAATCTATCCCCGATAAAGGAGTAGGACCCCCATGCGAAAAACCTGGACGCTCGGTCTTGCCATCTGCGGCACGCTGCTGTTTGTGCTGCTGTTCATCACCGGGCGTATGCTGTACATCAAATTTTACCACCAGTCCTATGCCGATATTACGGACAAAACCACGCAAACCACGCTGGTTTTAAGCGAAAACCAGACCGAATTGCAAACCGTCACCGATCCCGCGCTGCTTGACAGCATTACCACGCTGCTCAAGGGCTACACCTATACGCAGTACCCGCATTTCTTTAAGCCCAGCGCGGACAAGCTGACCGCCAACCTGCTGACCGTCACCTTTGAGAACGGAAACTCGATCGGCGTCAATGCCGACGGCTATGTGTTTGTAAACGGCAAGCTGCGCGATATCGAGGGCAGCCGCGGACAGGAATTTTACCACAAGCTGTATGTCCTTTTTTATCCAAACGCAAAATAAAACCGCAATCGGGCCGGACGCGGCCCGTGCGGCTTTGGGGAGGTATATTATGCGGGAGCTGCTTGTTGACGCAGAGACCCTGTACACCCGTGCCGAACTGCACGAGACCTTGGCGCGCACATTCGACTTTGCCGAGGGGTACGGCGGTACGCTGGACGCCCTGTATGATGAGCTGTACTTCTGCGGGCCCACACAGCTGACGCTGGTGCACGCGGAGGAACTGGTCATCAACTTGGGCGATTACGGCGAACTGGTTCTGCGCGTATTGGCGGGTGCGGCCGCCGAAAACGAGGACTTTGAACTGATCATCGAGTGATGCGGGCGGCAGCCCTACGGCTTGCCGGGCAACTGTCCACCCCCAAAAAGCGGCTTCCACGGGCGTGCGAAAGGATAAGACCATGCTTGTCCATGCCCCGGTGGTTTTTTTGTTAT
>DGYFI06202__coassemble_1707_pt1 | contig 9409 bp, 5 predicted proteins | sample DGYFI06202__metabat2_high_PE_015 | metagenome-assembled genome bin DGYFI06202 | reverse complement strand
ACGGCCAACTTTTTCATCCATTTTGTCCGTTCAATACTTTGCGAATTGTCAGAATATTACTGTGATCCTCATAGCGATAGGATACCTCATCCATGATCTGTTTAACCATGAAGATGCCTAAACCACCAATGCCACGCTCCTGTGCGGACAGTGTGATATCCGGATCTTCCCGCTTGAGCGGATCGTACGGCACGCCCTGATCAATCATCTCGATCTGCACAATTGCAGGTGTGCCTTCTATTTGCATACGGATGGTCGCCATCCCCTCCTTAGGTGGATAGGCATAACTGAAAATATTGACGAATATCTCCTCAACAGCAATCATGATCTGTGTCTGGACTTCGGCATCGCACTCTGCCGCCTCCAGCTCAGCACTGACAAACGCTAGCACCGGATCCAGTTGCTCCAGCTCCGCCGGTACGCACAACTCTTTCATTCCGTTCCTCCCTGTCCTATTTGTTCCATATGGAGCATGTTCAAATTATACAGCATCTGCGCCAATTCTGCGCGTGTTACATTATCCTGCGGATAGAAGCAGCCATCTTCTCTTCCTTCGACCAACCCACTGCCGCGGCACAGATAGACAGCCTCGCGCGCCCATGCGCTGATATCATCCGCATCGTTAAAATCACCCTGTAACGAGGTCTGCATCGTATCGCCGCGCCACGATGCAAACCGCGCCAGCACCGCGCACATTTCCTCACGGGTGATATGATCCAGCGGACGGAAGTTGCCGTCGCCATCGCCCGTTACAACACCTGTCTGCTGCGCCCATGCGACCGAATCAGCAAAATCCGAATCGGCCGGTACATCATCAAACGGCGACTGCTGTTCTGCCACCGGCTCATCTGCCAGCCGCCAGAGCGCCTCCACTACGACCGCGCGAGTCGCGTTGTCATCTGGTGCAAAGGTACGTGCATCGTCAATTGCGTCAATCAATTTCCTGCCTGCTACAAAATCCAATGCTGGAATATACCACGCCGACGCATCCAAATCGTCAAAAGTCTGTATAGCCAGCCCTGCAAAATCTTCCGGCTGATCCGGCTCGTCTGGCTCATCAGGTTCGTCTGGTTCATCGGGCTCATCCGGCTCATCGGGTTCGTCCGGTTCATCAGCACCATTTTCAGCACGGACGTCATCCTCAGTGGGCAAAGTAGCCAGATAGCTTTCATAGGTCTGTACACTATCATCTTCCGGCATGGAGAATACCGGTTCAGTGACCGTAGCGATCGCGGAAACCCGATTTCCACCGCTGACCGCACTGTCCACCGCAGCAACGCCACTACCGCTGCCCGGCGCCGCCGAAACGCTGCCACCCGAAATTGTCATGGTGTTTGGTGTGCCGCTCCCGGCTTGACCCTCTTCCGGCTGCACCGGAATAACGCCCTCCTCGGTGGTAGCGATTGTCTCAGTACCGCCCGCACTCAGTCCAGTTGCGCCATAGCCGCCGCCTGACTGTACTGTGCCACCTGAAATGGCTGTCGTACAGCCGGTTGCCCCTTCGCCTGCACCGATGCCGGAAGCGTTTTTACCTCCGGTTGCAACGACCGTACCTCCCGCAATCGTGGTAGCGAAGTTCTGCGCATTGGAACCCGCTCCTATACCGGGCGCTTTGGTACCGCCGCGCGCTGTCACCGTGCCGCCCGTGACTTCCACCGAGCCACCCGAGCCGGCTGCGCCGCCGCCTAACGCTGCACCGCCATAGCCGCCAGTCAGCAGCAGCTCGCCATCCGATACAACAAACCGTCCACCCGAGCCGCCCGATCCCTGTCCAATGCCCGCGCCGCCGCTCACACCGCTCGCAGCAATCGTACCGCCCTTGACAATTACCGTACCACATGCCTCGTCCGCTCCGCCGCCGATGCCTGCGCCGCCTGCGCCGCCCACTGCGGTCAAGCCACCCGTACTGTCCTCGCTGAGTGTCAGTGTCGCACCGGTACGCACCTCAATCGCCGCACAGGTTGTGCCTGCCTGCAACTGATTGTCACCTTTACACACCAGTTCAACCTGCGCGCCTTCCGCAATCGTCATCGGACATTTCCAACGGTTTTCACTCAAATCAAGCTGCAAATTTTCCATTGTTAGCTTAACCGTCTGCCCAGCCGTGACCGTAATAGCATGGCTGGGTAGGGTCGAAGTGCCGGTCAGGATATAGCTTCCAGCCGACGGATACTGTTCGCTGACAATACCATTTTCGACCAAAGAAAAGCTGTCGCTTGCAAGCTGCGCACCGCAGCCACCGATATCGATAGCCACAATTGGCAGCATTTCAATGCGGACAAACCGGTTAGCTCCCGGCTCCGTGGTATTGCGCGCAGTATACCAGTTACTACCCGCCATCATGGTACCGTTTGCAAAGGAAACACCGCCGCTCATTACCGCGCGATTTTCACCTTGGACATCCAACCGGCCATTGACTTCACTGTCGATGCCCTTTAGGTCATCCGGTGCCAGCAAGATCTTTTGTTCCACCGTGATCTCGCCCTCAGAATAAATACCGTAACACACCGCAGAAATCCGGTTTTCCCCCAGCAGTACCAGCTTTGCGCCTGCCGGCAGTTCAACGCCGTTAATCGTCCGGTCTTGCACCCATGCAAAGCCATCCATGAGCCATTCCTTTTCAGGTTGGATGTTCGCCCCCATCAACGTCAACGTCTGTGTGCTGTTATCCCAATACCAACCCTCTGCTATACTAATCATGGACGTATCAAATTCTGTGCAGTCCAGCGTTTCACGCCTTATCTGTGCTGCCGACGCCGTCACACAACATGTCACAGCGCACAAAAATATAACCGGCAACAACCGCAGTGCACGTCTTACCCGATGATCCATCCGCACCGTTCCCCCTTTACTGTACATATAGAAAAGGGTCGGAAAAATTTCTCTTTCCGCCCCCCAATTCCTCATTCAATGTTCATAACCGAACTAAAGCCAACCATATCCAACACATTTTTAACGGTCTCGCCAACATTGGTCAGCACCATAGACATGTGCTTGGATTGCGCCGTTTTCTGCCCAATCAGCAATACACGCAGTCCTGCGCTGCTGATATAAGTTACCTTAGCAAAATCCAGCACAACCTTTTCCGCGCCCTGAAACGCCTGCAATACCGCTTGCTGTAACTGAGGGCTGGTCATCGTATCGACGCGACCCTCAATCTCTAAGGTAGTGATGGCACCGTTCCGGTTTGTTTGAATCGTCATAACATTACTCTCCTTTTGATGGCAATGGATATCTTATTGCAAGCAGGTTAATCCATTGAGCGCCGCTCCTCCATTGAGGCTGCCGCCCGTACTCTGTACCAGTGATGCGTTAACATCCAGATAGCAGTGGTAATCCATACCGGCACAGTCACCGAGGAATACAATGCTCACACGCGTGCGGATTGGTCTGAACTGATCGATCAGGTACAGCAGTTTGGCGTGCAGCTGTTCATCCGACCGCCGGGAGATCAGCACGGTGAACGCGAACGGTTCCTCCCCGTTCTGTTCGCGGCTGCCTTCCGGCCCAACGCGCTCCAAAATATATACCGGTTCCTCGACCAGCAGATGCACAATCTCTTCGATTGCCGCGCGTGTCCCTTTGCGGGACAACAGGCGGAAACCTGAGCGGATCAGCTGCCGGCACTGCCTATCGCTGAGGAAACCGCCCTCAATCTCCAGCCCAAGCCAATCGGCAAACACGGGCAACAAAGCTGCCGGTGCAGTGTCCGGGTCAAACAAGGCAGGCAGGCTGTCGATTTCCTCTTGCAGGTCATTATAAAGCGAGGAGAACACCGACAGATAGCGATGCATAAATTCGCCGTTGCGGCGGTAGACTTCGGGAAAGGTTTGGAAGAAGTTATCGCCGGGCGCATATACACGCAGGTCACGCAGGCATGCGCTGCCCGTTCCAATCAATTCGACACACAGCCACAGATAACGGCCGCGCTGCCCATAGAGCAGGATATCGCTTGCGCCGATCTGGCGAATCGAATCGGATAGTTCGAACAGACGCATCTTATGCCGCGCATCCATCGCCGGATCGCGTAGAAAGTCATCAGTCTGGATTGCTACCCCATCCCTTAGAATACGGTTTTCGTCTGATGCAAGTGCACGAACAACCAACACCATATCGGGCGGCAACGTTGCCGACAACACAAAGCGACCCCACTCACAGTTGTCAATCCCGGCATCCAGCGCGCGCAGGAATAAAACGTGATACCCCTCTTCTGGAACGGTATGCACGGCACCCTGACCGTCGGCTTCCAATCCGTAGCAGCTTCCACCGCGCAAGCGGCTGGCACCAATGCAGTACTTTTTCAACAATTTTTCCATATTTCCCTCGTTCTCCCGATTTAGTGGGCGAGTGATGTATTGATCTCCAAAGTCAACCTACCCAGATGGCACAAGCAACTCTCCCCGAGTACGATATCCACGCCCTGCATAACTGCGTCTGCGCCCGGCGCCGGGTGCATGCTAAGCAGATAAACGCCATCCACACACGGCTGCGTTTCCAATTTGCGGTATAACTCGGTAAAATGAATGGTTTCACCAAACGTATGGTCGGTTGTAATGTAATCCAGTTCGCGGCGCAGCATCTCTTCAATTTCAGCGCGGGCATTCTCGTAATACCTGCGCACATGTACCACTGCGGTTACGTCAATCGGCACATATTGCGGCTCACGCAATTCAATGCGGGTTGTAATCATCCGGTACTGCTCAACCCGCCGCATAATCTGCTCCAAATAGCAGGCCGGTAATGTCGGCCTGTTATCCTCAGTATAGCACTTTACGGTGATACGCACAAGATTTTGCTGCTCATTTGCCACCGCGCGCACTTTATGAATGCACAAGCCGGGTGTCGTGCGCACCGCCTGTTCATAATCCGCTTCACTAACTGCACTGCTGCGATGGCGCAGTGCATCAATCAAACGGCGGCGCAGCTGTTCGGTGGTCTCTGACGAGCACCCACCAATGCCACGACCAGGAGCTGTATAAAATATCCGCGGCGGCTCATCTGGGAAATACGGATTCGGGGCGGCACTCAGCCGCGCGCCTTCCCGCAAATTACCTCCTGCACCTGCCGTAGTCGCCGCATCACACAGATACAACCGCACAGCGCTACACAACCCATTGTGCCGGATACGCAGCACCCCGTCGGCAGCGCCGATTTCATAACACAGGCTATCCTCACGCATATCGTTTGGCTCAATACGGTAATATCCTGTCTGCCCATCGGGAAGCGGCAATTCTGCCAGCACACTAAAACCGTCCGGCAAGATTGGTTTCAGATCAGCCAACTCGATCTGCTGATCCTCATACCCATAAGCCATTCCAATCAGACGACGGTGCAATGTATCAAGGTCATAGCAGACCACACAAACCGCATCCGGCCCATCATCCGGTCCATACTGGAAGAGGCTACGGTCAAAACGTAATACAACCGTGCCGTCCGGCTCATCCTGTCGCAGGAAGAAGCGGCCTTCCATAGTTCCATCGCCCTGCTCATAACGGAAATACGGCCCCTCCGCCTGCTCCCGGCAATAGACAAACAGGTTTTCGTACCGCGTCATCGCACTGCGGATATGGATGTCGTCTGTGCCGGCAAAGCAGAAGGACGCCGCATGCGTATCGCGCTGCTCCACCTCAAACAATCCGCCCACCATTTGCGTCACGCGCGGCGCGATATCATACTCTGCCTGCTCAAGCAGGCAGCGCACCGTGAAGCCCTGCACTTCCAACCCATCCCACACTACCGGTTCTGCCCGCTCAATGGTCAGATGAAGGCCGCCGCTGATCAAAAAGCCATGTGTCTCATCAACACAAGCCGCTTCCACCCAACCGTCCGCTGTGTAATATTCCCAGCGCATCTGCGAGAAAGAAAGACCGTCTCCCGACTCAAAGGGGTTACGCCAGCCTTCGTTCTGTATACCCACATAAAAATGCAACGTCATACCCACTTCAATTGGACCCGCAAGAACAAAATACAGCGCACTCCCTGCCTGTGGCTCCGAACCGAACACCTGTACGGCGGCATGTTCAGCATATTGCAGCGGATACGTGATATTGCGCGTTTCTTTCCCGCAACAGCGGAACACCCCTGCGATCGACCAAGGTATCAGCGCAGTCTGCTGCCGGACTTCGAAACACAGGTCACCCAGCAATAGCTTTTCGTGCGCAGGCAACGTGCGTCCTCCTCCGTCCTCCGGCGCGACTAATAGACGCGCGGCACGGACATCAGACGGAAAAAAGCCCAGAAGCCCGAGCAGCTTTTCCCGCAGTTCATCCGTCACCTCGTCCAACAGGCTCTGCTGTAACAGCGAGAACGAGGACAGGTTTTGCAGGATGGTAATGCCCGGATCGGAGACATTAAAATTCGTCCACTCATTGGTGTACAACGGGATACGGGTCAGCGCCTCACTGAGCAGCTGCTCATAATCCTGATCGTTAAGTTTGATACTGTGCAGCATGGGATACCTCCGTCTGCGCAAAAATACTGGTTAAAAGCAGGCCGTCAGCCTACAAAGCTGACATGAACCCGGTGCTGCCCGTTGACGCCAATCATAAATGGCGTTTGCGGCAGTTCGGACAAGCTACATTCATGCACACCGTCCTGCTCCACACGGCGCGCACTGACACAGAACCGTCGGATAACTGCATCCACCTTCGCCGTACGCAGCTGCATGCCGATCCAATGCTCGTCCGGCAGTGTTCCAATGTCCCAACCCGGCGTACCAAGCGGGTCGAGCAGCTCACGAATGCGCGCGGACAGCATACGTTGGATCTGGAACGCCATGTCCTGATGGGTAGTCTCCACCCAAACGTCGACGGATAGCTCGATATACATCGGTTCAGTCAAGTAAAAATCATCCGGCGCGACGGTCGCCTCGCAGCGCGAGAGCAGGAATTCGCCCAGCGTTTTTTTCAAGTTATTAAACGAATACGAACCCGCCTGATAATCCTGCATCATCACCACAACTGACACCAGACGGCTATCCCGCCGACCGCTGGGCGCACGTCCCGAAATGCACTTGACCTTAGCGACAACGGCAGAATACGCCTGCACCGCGCGCTGGAAATCCAACGGGCTAACCAGCCGGTTCTGTGCGCTAATCAGATTGGTGCCGCGCAAGCGCGCGCTTTCCACCGACTCAATGTTGCTGCCTGCGCTGGTTGCCACCGGATTATATACCCGATCAATATACATCATGTTTCCATAGGTACGGTTGACCGTGCCGGCAGGCAGGTTGCCGCGCATCCCCTCACAGCGCATGACACGCGCGGTCACTGCAACGTTATCCTGTGCGCGCGGGATGCGCACACGCACCCCGTCGCCAAAGCGCAACAGGCCAAGCATCCGGTCTATGAGATAGTGCCGATCCTCCGGTTTGGACTGGTCAAAGCTATCGACCTCATTCCAACGCACAAAGAACGCACTAATCTCACCGATCAAATTGTATTCTACGCGCACGTTATCCGGCTGCGCGGCGAGCATGTCGCGCATCTCGAGCTGCGTGAGCGCACCAAACTCATTGACAAATACCTCGGCGGACAGAATATTGTCCGCTTCGAGCGAAAACGACATATTGGGCACAGCATGTTCGATGTAAAACTGTTTTTCCGGCAGCGTTTCGATGTTACGTACTTCGACCGCATTAGTCAATAGGCCACGGATAACTGCACGGTAACGATCCTCCTGATCAAACGCGCCTGTCTCATCGGTCAGGCGCAACCAGAACCGGCGGCGTCCCTCAACCGGGATTGGAGCAAAATCATGCGGCGGATAAAACTGCACGATGCCTGCCTGCCGCATGGCACGCGTTCCGTCCACCACGCGCAGGCGTTTAAATCCTGCATCCGTTGAATAGTAAAACTGGATTGACTCGCTTTCAAAATGCACGTTTTCCTCGATATCAAAAAACAGACTGACGGGCGATCCGCCAAACGGCTTGTCAAACCCAAGCAACGGAGAATTATCGTAATACGGCAGCGCGGAAAATGCGGTAAACGTCTGGCGGCTATGCACCAGCCGTGTCACATCCTCACGCAGCGTGCCACAAATGCGCTCAACACGCTGCGGCAGGCGGCGAAAGCCAGTGTACCGATAGCACAGCCGCACATGCAGCATGCGCGGCATATGGTGCAGACAGGGCTGCAAAAAGCAGTTGTCAGCCTGCATCACACGCAGACGGATCATGCGCCCTTCCAAACCGCCGATCACACTGGGCTGCCAGTCATCCGGACAGTCGAACCGGATGACAACGTCGCCATCGCGCGAGCCGTCAAACAGCGTCTGCCAATCTGCGGTGACCGGTAAACGATACCAGCCGCGGCCGTTAAAATATTCGATCGCCATGCGCTGCACCCGCGTGTCCGCGCGCCCGATCTGGGTAGGCCGCGGGCGACGCTTGATAATCTTTAACGCTTCCTCTTCCTGCGCCGGCAGCAAATCGACGAGCTTATCCTCATAATCCAGCGTAAATGTCAACTCTATCTCAGCGCCCTGCTGGCGAAAAATACGGTCATGGCTGATGTAACACTCATCAAAAATAGATGCGGTCTGGCCAAACGGCAGGCAGCTGTCACAGTCAAGCTGCTCGTCGTTATGGATGATACCCTCCGGCGGGGTCTGCTCGCAGGACGAGCTGACCTCCAATCGGCCAAAATCCACGCCGCTCCGAGGCACGCTGCACGCTTCCGCGCACAACACCGCGTATTCCTCGCCAGCGATGCGCACATGACGGTTTTCTCCACCGCGTGTCAGGATGACGCCGCCGTCCTCACCCACACGGGCGTCGATGGGCTGCAAACCATCTTCCGATAGATAACTCCACCGAAAACAAGATGGGTCACTCAGATAGTCAGCTAAGCTGTCCCCCGTCACCGGGTCATAGGCATATACCATAATGGACACGCCTTCAGCCGTATCGAACAGGCTGTTATGATATAAAATGAGCGCACTGCGCGCAATATTGCCTTCAGAGTAGTCAAACAAGCTGATAGGCTTTTCGGACGGCAGGCTTTCTTCCTCTGTCAGTTCGTCCAGCATCGGGATGACCGGTGCCTCCGGTGCCGCCGCTTCCTCAATCACGGGGATACGTAACAGTGCTTCTGGCAGCAACGGCTCGGCCTGCCAACCGCCACGCAATGGCCGAATGCAACCGTGTGTACCGGATACGCCGACAATATCGGTCAGCATCGCGCCAGTGACAAACACCTCGTTCTGCGTTTCAAACACGACACGCGATTCATCCTCGCCCGCCGCCAATAGCTTGACCCCGCGCGGCAGCAGAACGCCGGAAACCGTATCCGGAATCATATCAAATACTGCAACGCCAACCGCCGGAAACGCTGCCTGTAACGACAAATCGAGCAGGTTGATAAACTCGGTGGAGATGGAGAGGGAGAGGGAGACATTGCGTCCGACC
>DGYFI06202__coassemble_1700_pt1 | contig 9439 bp, 8 predicted proteins | sample DGYFI06202__metabat2_high_PE_015 | metagenome-assembled genome bin DGYFI06202 | reverse complement strand
ATATGGAGCTTAACGATTTCTTTCGAAAGTCAGCAATATCGTTTTTACCGACTTAAATGGTTGATATTTGTGCCGCCGGGCTGCGGGAACGCGTAGGCGGCGGGGAAGCATTCGGCAGCATGAGAATAAGGAGGGATTGGCATGAGTTGCTGGAAGATCACGGCCGTTGGGCCGCAGGAGAGGAAGCAATACGCAGGGTTGGTGCTTGCGGCGTGGCGCGGGCTGCTCGAAGAGACGGAAACCGAGCTATTCCTTGCATCAGAGGCGGAAACGGCGCATGGCGCGCTGCTGGCGCGGACGGAGGACGAAAACTATGAGATCATTTCCCTGTTCGTCGAGGAGGCATGGCATGGCCGGGGCGCTGCCTCGGCGCTGCTGGAAGCAGCCCAACGCGCGGCCCAGCTGGGCGGTTTTGGCGCGGTGCACCGCTTTTTCCTCAGCCGTGGGTTTCTGTTTCCGCGCGTGGACTCGTCCCTCTATTCGGTTTTCACGTCCTCGCTGGTGCGGTCGCACATGGCAAAGCTGCCTGCGGCGTCGGCATCGGCGCTGTCCCACATAGCGGCGCTGGACCGCCTGCCGCCGCAGACCGCCCGGGCGTTTGCCGCAAGCTTTGGCAGGAAAATCCCTGCGGGCCTTGCGCCGTCTGCGGCGCCGGGAGAGGTGCTGCGGGAATATAGCGGAGCCTACCTCGACAAGGACGGGGTCATTGCATTCGTTGTCTTTTCCCGGATTGATACGTCGATCCATTTGCATGCAGCCTATTTGCGCCAGCCTCAGCATGGGATGGCGCTGGCCTTTCTGCTGCGGCGTGCCTATGACAAGCTGGTGGCACGCGACTGGGAGTTCAAGACATTTACCGTAACTGTCATCAATGATGCGGCAAAGGTGCTGGTGGAAACCTTGCTGGCTGGCGCCGAGATCGAGCGGCGTACCGTATTTCACACGCAGAAGCTCCTGATGCGCCCGAGTCCCACTGCGCCCGGCTGGGGCGGTGTGCTGGCGCGGACCAACGCGTTGGTCGACGCAATGGCGCAGGCTGGCTACGGCACGGCGATGTGCATGGAGCCGGGCACGCTGCCATACCTGCTGTGGAGACCGCAGAAGGGCATGGAGGTAAGCATTTTCTATCAGGCCGAGGATGAGGAATATGCGTCGTTTTCCCTGACCGCGCAGCTGCTGTTGCAGATCGAGGACGAGGAGGCGGCGTCGTGTGTCCGGCAGGCCGCGGAAGATCCTGGCCCGGCGTGGCTACTGCCCTCGGATGACGTAGGCGTTTATGCGCTGAGCTGCACCAGTCAGGAGGAGTCGGAATTTTACGCGGAGCAGTCGATCGCGGGATTTTTGGAGCCGTTTTTTGAGCAGGACAAACGCATTACGCAGCTTCCGGGGGTTCGGATGGTATAATTTGCCTTGCCCGGCTATGCCGCCGTAGCGGCGTTCGGCCTGCACAGAGCCTGACAGAGGAGATCGAATCGAATCTCCATCAATATACCAAAAACGCCATTGCGGAGGGTAAACCCTCACGGAATGGCGTTTTTAATTTGAAGCTTGTTTTTGATTGTTGTGGATTTGATGATAAAAGAAAGGTGATAAGAATGTCGTTTACCATTGATCGCCGTCATCCGTCCACGCCTGCTGTACACATGGGACGGAACCAAGCACCCCATCAGCAGCATTGCGCCACGCCGTCAGGCGCATGGTGAGCCGCCCGCATTCAAGTGCCCGCGCCGTCTCCCATGCCTTCCGGGACGCGCACATCCTGCTTCCAGTCGATCTTGTCGCGGATAAAGTCGGCGTGATGTGTCTTCAAGAATTCCCGTCCCGTCTGACAGACCTCGTCCCGCAGATCCTTTTGTACGCCTTGTTGGTAGTCCTGTTCAGTGCCGCCTACGAACTCCACCATGATCCGGTTCAGGGCCGTATTGCCGATGACGCCGTAATAGTTGATGCGCTGCTGTAGCAGCACATCCTCCGGGTCGTCCGGGTCAAACAGGCCGGGGAATTTGGTGGCCATATTCAGGTTTACTTGCAGGTCGCAGAAGTCCTTCGCCATATCCGTGTAATGCGCAGCCGCATCTTCAAAGCTCAGGTGCTCGATCTGGTCGCCGTATTTGCGCTCGAGCATATCATACTGGGCGCGCAGCACGCTTTTGTAGGTGGCAAGACCCTTGGCGTTTTGCTCAATGGCGGCCTGCCGTGCTTCCGCCGGCGAGTCGTCGGTGATATCGCCGCCCGCACCCAGCTGCAACATCATGGTGCGGTACTGCTCGGGCGAAAGCATCTTTTCAGTGGCACGCAGTGAGGTAAAGCTTGTAAAACTGCGGAAAATCGCCTCGCTGATGTCCTGCGGCATATTCATGGCCTTGAGCTGTTCCGGGGTATGCGCCAGGCTGAAATAATGCTCGTCCTTGAGGCGGTGCATTATGCTTTGCATCTCGGGCGTCGCGGCGGCTTCCAACTCGTCGATTACTGCATCGAAATTCATGTTGTACACACTGCGCTGGTGCGCGCTATTCTGGATGACCCCAAACAGCCATTCACGGTTCTCCGGCGTGCCGGGGGTGGTGACCGCCCGGTACTTTTCCCGTGCGCCCTCGATCTGGCGCGTACCCAGCTGTTCTCGCTGTGCAGCGAAGGCCGCGACATCCTTGTCGCCCAGCTTCTGCCGCTCTGCTTCGGTCAGGTATTCCTCCGGCGACAGCGGGCCACCCTGCCCCTGCCGTTGCATCGCCAGCCCTCTGGCGCGCTCGGCCAACCCGCGCAGCATGGAAACCTTGTAGGCATACTCCGACCCCCGCTGCGCCACTAGCTCGTCCTTGAGCGTCATCGGCTGGGTGGAGAGCCACTGCTGTGTGGGATGGTTGAGCTTCATCAGGTCGTCGACGAACATACTGTCCATCGACAAGGCGTTCAGCTCGGGCGCACGGAGCAGCAGTTCCTCGTCGGAAAGCGCGGCCAGCCCGTCCACGTCGCAGTCCAGTACCTTGTTGACCCGTCCGGCGGCCAGATCGTGGGTGCGGCGGTACAGCTCCATATCCGGCCGACTGTTTTCCTTGATCACCGCGCCCGCCTGCACCGACGTTTTCAGCGTTTGCAGGTTTTCCGCATCGTTGGCTTCCCCCGTTTTGAGGATGGTAACGCTCCGCGTGATATACTGGGAGGTCAACTCCTCCGGCCCCAGCCCCAGACTGGGGTCGTTTTTGATGCGCTCCAGCGCGGCCTTGCCCTGCTTCATCCGGCTGGCGTAGTCACCAGCGGCCTGCTGCACCCACTTGGCCCTGCAACTGGCCAGCTCCTGCTGGTATTCCCCGATGGAATCGCGGTAAATCTGCTGCATCGCGCCGTCGCGCATCCGGCCGTCCTCGATCGGCGTTGCGTCACGATAGTAGGCCATCCGGTTGTAGTCCACCCCGTTTTTGTCGCAGCGGGCGGACAGCGCCCCCACAAAGGGCAGGAAGATCTTCTGGAAACCGGCCTCCAGCTTATCCTTGCGCACCCGATCAAGCTGGTCGAAAAACGGCTTGTTGATCGGGTCCTTCATCACGTTTTCCATGTACACCATTTTGTCGCCCAGCAGCTTGAGCTCGACAATATGTGCGCGCATATTGTCCTCGGAGAGCATATCCGGGGTATATTGCACGGCAATCAATTCGTTTACCATGCGCTCCAGATGGGGCTTGCGGCGCTGGACATCCTTGGAGCAATAGTCCGCGAAGAACTGGTCATCCGCATCCTTGGCTGCGGCATCCGCCTTGGTGGCGGGTTTCCCTTTTTTGTCGAGGGTATATCCGGTGGAAAAAGTGCGCAGCACCCGCATATCCACGCCGTTGGTGACGCCGGAATGGTCGCGCATGGTCTGATCCTGCCGCTGGCGTAGCGCCTGCAACGGGGTCGCCATATCATAGGTCACGGCGGTGCCCAGCGGGCAGTTTTTCCGGGCGATTTTGGCGTGCTTTTTGTCTTTCTGACGCTGCTTCCAGCTGCGTTTGGCGGGTGCCTGCTCCTGCACGGGCGCGCCCGGGGCTGCGGACTCTGCCTTCGCCTCGGGCAGCTGTTGCCGTGCCTGCGCCTGCAGGGTGAGGTTTTGCTCGACCTCCTGCTGACGCTCGACCGGCTCGGCCTGCAATTCCTGCAATTCCTGCAATTCCTGCGGCATCATCTGGGGCGCAAGCTGCTGTTCCAGCAGCTCCGTCTGCTGCTGTATCTGGATAGGCTCGGATGTGCGCTGTATTTGGAGCTGATCGTTTGGATTACTCATGAAGGCACTCCTCCTGTCTATGGAATCGCCCGGACATAGGTGTGGGAAATCGGCCGGGCATGGGGCAGCAGCGCCGTCACCAGCGCCGCCGCAGCCGGGCTGATGGCTTGGACAGTCATCACCGTTTCGGGTGGATAGTGCTTCCGCACGCGCAGATAGGCGGCGTGCAGCAATAGCGGCATATCCTGCGGCCGCCCACTTTGCACCCATGCCAGATCAATCCGTCCGGGCTCCGGGGCGGTGAACGCCGCAAAAGATCGGATCTCATTGCGCTCCATCACGGCCACGCTGACCCGTGCATCCACACGAGGGTCGGTCAGGGGAAACGGCAGGTAAGCCCCGCCCTTGACCAAGGCCGCCCGGTATGTCGCCGACAATGCGCCGCGGGGCAACTCGGCAAAGCAGGTTGCGCCGCGGGGCGCGGACGTGACACCTTCAAAAAAGCGCGACTGCGCCAGCTCGTCCACCGTCAGGCAGTAAAGGTTTTCCGGCGCATCCTGCTGCACAAACCCCAACGCAGTCAAGAAGGGCGGCAGGGTCTCATGGTCGGGGCGCGTACAGGTATAGCTGACATTGGCCGTCTCTCCCTGTCCGACGGCTATCTCCAGCAGCGCGTCCATTAGCAGCCGCCCGCCGCCCCGGCGCCGGTAGTCCGGTGCGACATAAAGGGAACGCACATCCAACGTCCCGCCGCGCAGCCATGCGGCAGCCGCCCCGCAGGCGATGTCCCCCTCCATCAGCCCGAGTACGGTGACAGGTTGCCCCCCGTCCACTGCTTCCGCCATCTCCGGCAACAGCAGGCTGCGGAATACGGCAAGGTTTTCCCGCTCAATCCAGCCAACCTCCATCTCACACGACCTCCCTATCGGCCATATGCCCCCGGCATCAAGCCTTTTTTGTTAATTTATTATAGCATGAATCGCGCTTGCCAACTTAAAATTTTCTTAAAACCTGCCCCATTTCCCGCCCCTTCTCTTGCCCGACGCATTTCCGCTGTGGTAAAATGATTTTTCAGGAAAGGAGGGCGGCCGGTATGGAAAAGAATCACTGGCAGTCGGTATGCCAACAGGCATGGGAGCAGCTTTACCCGGCTTATCTGGTGGAGGAAGGGAGCTGGCGTCTGCTGGGCGTCAACGAGGTGCTCCGCGCGGAACTGGGGCGTGATCCGACCGGGGAACTGTGTTACCGCGCCCTGATGGGGCAGGATTCCCCTTGCACCTTCTGTCCACGGGACATCGAACCGGGCAAGCGCTGCCTTTGGGAATTTTTTGACAAGGTAAAGCGGCGGCAGCTGCTGATCTGCCACTTCGCGCTGGATGTGGAAGAAAGGCGCTGCCGAGCGGGCATGATCGCCGATGTGAGCGAAATGATGAGCCTAAGCGCCCAGCTTTCAGGCTACCTCGCCCTGATGAAGCAGATCAACGCCATACAGGCCGCCCTGATCAACGGCCTGCACGACCCCATCCATCTGCTGTTACGGGGATGGCCAGACAAGTTGCCAAAGCCTGACCGATGCAGACGGCGTGCCGGAACGCCATACCGGCGTCCGCCTGCCGGAAGCCGCGCCGGACGAGCAGGTCACGCTGGATGTGATGGGGAAACACTACATCTTCCAGATGCAAAGCCCGGGCAAGCCGGCACTGTGGCAGGAGGAACGGAGCTTTGTTTTCGGCATCATCCGCCCGTATCTGGAGAACGCCGTCCTGCGGGAGCAGCTGGACTATGAGAGTTGCCACGACCCCCTCACCCGGCTGGGCAACCGCGGCCTATTCGCCCGGCAATCCCGGGATACGTTCGCCGACCTGCCGCTGGTCAGCGTACTCTATCTGGATGTGGACGGCCTGAAATACTACAACGACACACAGGGGCATGACATGGGCGACCGCCTGCTCCGGAAGGTCGCAGAAATCCTCAAGGGGCTGTCCGGCCCGAGCGTATACCCCTATCGCATGGGCGGCGACGAATTCCTGCTGGTCTGCCCCGGCTATGACGAGGCGGCAGTGGATGCACTGCACCTCCAGCTACAAGAGCAGGTTGTGCAAAGCAACCGGATATGCCCGGAACCGGCGGTTTCGCTCTCCGTGGGCTGCGCCACCGGCCGTGCGCCGTACAGTCTGGAAATGCTCATCACACAGGCCGACCTGCATATGTATGCCCAGAAGCGCGCCAAAAAGCGTTCGCAGTAACGGTTGGCGTAATACCCTCGGCAGGGGAAGGGATTGCCGGAGTCCCTCGTTGGCGTAGCATAGTGCGGGTGCTTTCCGGCCGGGCTGTTTGTTCTGTGCTGCTATACCATCGGCATCAGCCACGTTATACGCAGGTTTACATATTTTTTGTTGTTATCACACCGTCCAGAGGATAGTCTGCCTCTTGCCCGTTATGAATGAATTTGTAACCAAGGATTGACGCGGTATCACAGGTACACGCATGAAATTCACACAAGATCATGAAATCGTAAGGACATAGAACTGCTATGCAGTGCTATGTCCTTTTTTGTACCAAGGAAAGGAAAACATGTATGAGAAAGACAAAATTTGCAGACCAACGGGAACTGCTTCCGCGCCACAAACGTGCACCGCGCACGCCAGCACGATGCACGTCAGGAAGCCGAAACAACGCCGCACTTGCCCATTCGCAACAGGCGGCCATGAGTGACCCTTCACCGGCGCTGCCCATTCGCAGCGTTTTAGTTGAGGACAGACAGATGGAAATTCTTCGGGCGATCCGCACAGCCCGTGCGGTCGCCAAGAGGGGCTGGCGTACCCTCGTCCGTGTCCGGCAGGACGGGTTTTCCCCCGCGCACATCGGCCGCGCTGCCGGCAGCCAACCAAGAGCGCACACGCTTCGCGTGACCGGTATTTGCCCGGCGCTGCGCTCGCCGCGCACCCATGGTGCAGCCGTTTTGCGGCGCACGCGGCAACCAATGCTAACCAAAAATTCAACAGAGACAGATCGGGCAGCTCGCCGCTCCCCTTCCCCATTCCGGCAGGAAAACACGCATTTGTGGTAGAAACAGCGTGATAACACGCACCTAAAATGCGCATCCTTCTGTGCGGCACGAGGAAACCGGGCGGAAATCCGTCCTTTTGCAGACGGGTGAGCTGCGCCTGTCTCCCGACGCACAGGAGGTGCACTATGAAAACCTATGCCATCTATCAAAACCTGCTCGCCCAAGTCGAGCGCGTGTTCCGCCACTGCCGCCAAGGCAGCATCCAGACCCGCCGCCGATACAAAGAGGCCGTCTGCCGCTTCTGCTACTTCCTCGCGGAAGTTTATCATGTGGAGCGCGTTGCCAACATCGCACCCAAGCACATTTTTGCCTACACGGAATTCCTCAAGGAAAACGGCCGCGCGGCATCCACCATCAAAACCGACCTCGCCGCCATCCGTTTTTTCCACGACCAGCTTCCGAGCCGCAAGCATCCCAAACTGCCGACCAACGCGATGCTCGATTTGGAGCGGCGCTCGTTCGGCAAAGTCGATCGCACATGGCGCGATGAGGAAGTCAACCGCATGATCGGCAAAGCGTGGGGCGAGGGCCGCGAAGACTATGCCGCCGCAATTTGCTTGGCGCGGTATTGCGGCCTGCGCATCCATGAGATTTTCCGACTGGACACCGCGATCGCCCAGCGGGCAATCAAAACGGGACAGCTGACCGTCAAGGGCAAGGGCGGCAAAGTACGCACCGTTCCCCTGCCCCGCACCGCGCAGCTTGAACTGGAAGCCATGCTGCGGAAAACACCGCGCGGGCATAAGCTGTTCGTGTCGGATGCTACCCCGACCGACCTTGCGATCAATCGCTTCCAGTGCTTCCTTTACCGGCACCGTGACGCCGTGCAGATCGCCGACCGGCACCGTCCGCTGACCTGCCACGGCCTACGGCATACATACGCGGTCGAGCAATATCTGACCTGCCGCAAGCAAGGAATGGACGAGCACGCCGCCTGCCGGCATGTGTCCCGCCTGTTGGGGCACGAGCGCGAGGACGTGACAAGCATCTACCTTGCGTCCCTGCGGGAAGGGGGCGAGAAAAATGGCTGATAACCGCTGCACCTGTTACGATGACCTGCCGCTCATGCTGACCGTACCCGAGGTGATCGATGTGCTCGGCATCGGCAGGAATACGGTGTATGAGATTATCCGCACCGGTGAGCTGCCCAGCCGCCGCATCGGCAAACGCGGACAAATTCGCGTACTGAAGTATGACTTGATTCGGTAAATGGAGGGAAATCTATAAGAAATAACCCTGCCAGCAAAGGCAAAGCGGCCTGAACAATTCTGTTCAAGCCGCTTTGTCCTTTCAGATAAATAATTCGTCATAAGAAACTGCCAGAATATCCTTCAAGGCTTTCAATTCATCCGGATAGATATGCCGTTGCCCGACTTCGATTTTCGCAAAAGCACTTCGCGTCACATCGCAGCCATGCACTTGCAGCTGTGCAGCCACCTGTTCCTGTGAAAGATCGCGCTGCATACGCAGTTTACGAATATTTTGTCCCAACATTTTTTCATATTCCGCATTCATCGCCAACACCCCGCGCACTTATATTGGTGCAATATGTATTGATTTTATTCGATGAATGCGTTAGAATTGCACTTATATAAGTGCAATTCTAAAATATAGGGAGACGCAGAAATGAACAGATTACACGCATGCTGCTTCACCGGTCATCGCAACATCCCACCGGAAATCCTGCCGGCACTCGCCGCAAAGTTGGAAGCTATGGTTCTTGAACTGATTGCAGACGGCATTCGATACTTTTATGCTGGCGGGGCGCTGGGCTTCGACACGCTGGCCGCCGAAACCGTACTGCGACTGCGCGGCCAGTTCCCGCAAATCCGCCTCATTCTGGCGCTGCCCTGCCGCGAACAAACCCGCGGATGGTCTGCCACGTCAATCAGCCGGTATGGGCATATCCTGCACCGCGCAAACGAAGTGATTTACACCTCCGAACATTACACCCGCGGCTGCATGCAGCGCCGCAACCGGTTTATGGTTGACCACAGTGCTGTTTGCGTGGCCTACTGCACCCGCGCGACCGGCGGCAGCGCATATACACTGCAATATGCCCGTAAAGCCGGCCTGCGCATCCTGCTACTAAACATGTAAAAAAGCAGTCTCCCAACACCGGTTGAGAGACTGCTTTCCACTCTACCTCACTTGTTTTCGCTTTTTCCGCC
>DGYFI06202__coassemble_1651_pt1 | contig 9622 bp, 6 predicted proteins | sample DGYFI06202__metabat2_high_PE_015 | metagenome-assembled genome bin DGYFI06202 | reverse complement strand
CGTTCAGCATGGCGACCTCTTCCGGGCAGTGCTCCTTGACGTAGTTCATCACATACTTCAGCATGCCGGTCTCCATCTCCATGACATCGTACATCGAGTCGATATACGCCATCTCGAAGTCCAGGCCGATATATTCGTTCAAATGGCGCGAGGTGTTGTGGCGCTCGGCGCGGTAAACCGAGCCGATCTCAAACACGCGGCCGAACGCGCCCGCGAGGTACTGCTTGTGGAACTGCGGGGACTGCGCGAGGTAAGCCGGGTTGCCGAAGTAGTCCAGCTTGAACAGGTTCGCGCCGCCTTCCGCGCCTGCGACAACGATTTTCGGGGTGTGGATGTGGGTAAAGCCCTGCGACTGCATATATTCCGCAAAGCCGTCCGCGATCGCGCCCTGGATGCGGAAGACCGCCTGCTTGCGCGGGTGGCGCAGGGTGATCGGGCGCAGCGGCAGGTCGACGTCGAGCGACAGGCCCATATACTTCTTGCCGAGCGGCACGGGCAGCTGCTCGTAGGGGCGGCCGAGTACCTTGACCGCCGACAGGACGACCTCCACACCGTGCTCGGCGCGGGGCTCCTCGTGTACCTTGCCGGTCACCTCGAGCACCATTGCGTCCTTGATCTCGCTGCGTGCGACGCCGCCGATCTCGTCGCCCTGGAAGGTGCACTGGATCAGCCCGCGCTCCACGCGCATGATGACGAACGCAAAATCGGACATATCGCGCACGCGGTGCACCGTGCCGCGGAAGGTGACCTCGCCGCCGACCGCATCGCATACGCGCTTGACGGTATCGACGTACTGCGCCGCTTCGTGAATCATTTCCATACTCTTTAACGCCTCTCTATTTCAGCATTTCATATAGTTCAGTATTATACCACTGCTTTTGCAGTTACACAAGGGAATTGCGCGGAAAAATCGGGAAAAATCGGCTTATCTGCGAAGTTTGTGCAGGATGGCCTGCATCTCGCCGCGTCCCTCGCCGCTCAAGACGATGCATGCGGCGTAGGTAACTGCACCCGCAGGCACGGCGCAAACCAGCCGGAGCAGGTTGCTCACCGGCAGCATCGTGCAGGCGCAGGCCGCCGCGCCGCACAGCACGGCGCTGAACACGATGCGCACAAGGTTTTTGACCGGCACGCGGAACAGGAAGCGCCGCCGCACGCGCACGCAGGTAATCAGGAAATAGGACGCGAATGCCACGACCGAGCCCATCGCGCCGCCGGTAAAGCCAACCGTTTTGAGCAGCACGACGCTGGACGCTACTTTGATCACTGCGGCGATCGCGCTGTTTTGCAGCACATGCACGGTCGACTGTTCCAACTCGTAGGCTTTGTTGGCGTACTCGGTCAGTCCCATGAACAGCATGGCAAGCGCGGTGTACGCGATGACCGGCGCGCCTGCGTCATATCCTTTGGCGAACAGTACGCGCGACATGGGAAGCGCCACGGCGGTCAGCCCCGCCACGGCGGGCACCGCGACCAGCAGGTACAGCCGTGCGCCCTGGTCGAGCAGGGGCTTGGCCGCTTCCCGGCCGCCCTCACGCCAGCCGCGCAGCACCGCCGGGTATACGCCGCGCATGATGCCAACCGAGATCATCGTGAACAGGCCGGAAGCGATGGAGTTATTGGACGAATAGACGCCGTACACGTCCATGTCGAAAAAGCCGACCACCAGATATTTGTCGATCTGGTTGAGCAGCGTTACCGAGATGGAAACGCCCATCAGCGGCACGCCGAAACGCAGGAATTTGCCGAACAGCTCGCGCGAGAACCAGCGCAGCCGCGCGATCTGCGGCAGGCCGAGCGCGATGACCGCGCCGATGCCGGCCACACCGTCCGCCACGGTGTTGGCGCAGATGGCAGGGAAGGGGGAGGACGGGTTGCGCAGGCCGAACACCAGCCCGTAGGCCACCAGCAGCTTGAGCACGGCCGAGGTCAGGCTCAGTGTGATGGACGCGCGCATGCGGCCCAGCTGGATGAGCGCGGAGTTGAGGATCTGAAAGACCGTGTAACTGAAAAACATGGTCATAAAGCCCAGATACAGCGGGTCGCGCATGAGGACAGCTGCGCCGCAGCAGAACACGGCGACCGCCGCGCAGATGATAAGGTAGACGGTCGAGACGGTAGAGAACAGGCCGCGTCCGCCGTCCTTGTGGAACTCCTCGCCGACATAGCGGGTGGCGGCGTTGGCCATCCATCCGGCGAGGATGAGGTAGGCGATCTGCACGTTGAAGTTGATGAAGTTGAATGTGCCGACCGTCGACTCATAGAACAGGTGGGTGTATAGCGACGTGCACGCGATGATCAGCAGCCCTTCGACGACCTTGGCCGGCAGGAACAGCATCGCGTCGCGCGTCATGGTGTTTTTGGAAGACAAAGGAAAACCCTCGCTTTCGGTTAGATATCCATAGTATAGCATGGTTTTTATACAAACACAAATGACGGTTTGCAAACAACCGCACTTCGGTTTTGCATTTGCAGGCGGTTCGTGGTATACTGTCTGTAACTGTGAAAAAATGCCCTTGGGAGGGATTTGCCTTGCGCGTGATGCATGTGATGGGCGGCGGCGACGTTGGCGGCGCCAAAACCCACATTATGAATATGGTGACCGGCCTTGCCCAGCGGGGCGAGGTGATGCTCGTTTCGTTCCGCGCCGGCCCGTTTGCGGACGAGGCGCGCGAACGCGGCATTGACGTGCGCGTCATCGAGCGGCACAACCCGCTGCGCGCTGCGCACGCCATGCGTGATCTGGTCGACCAGTTCCAGCCGGATATCATCCACTGCCACGGCGGCCGCGCCAACCTGATGGGCGCGATCGTGCGCCGGTCGCGCCGCGTACCTGTGCTGACGACCGTCCACTCGGATTACCGGCTCGACTATCTGGGCAACCCGCTCAAGCAGCACACGTTTGGCGCGGCAAACTCGGTCGCGCTGCGCTTCCTTGACTTTTACCAGCCGGTGGCCGACCGCATGGCGCGCACGCTGATCGAGCGCGGCTTCGACCCCGAGCGCATCGTCAAAATCTACAACGGCATGGACTTCCACCGTCCGGAGGGCGATTTTGACCGCGCGCAGTACCTGAAAGACAACTACGGCACGGAAATCGACGACGGCGACGTGCTGTGCGGCATCGCCGCGCGCCTGACCGCGGTCAAGGACATCGCCACCACCGTGCGCGCCTTTGCGGCGGCGCTGGCGGACGCGCCACAGCTGCGACTGTTCATCGCGGGCGAGGGCGAGGACGAGGAGATGCTCAAAAAGCTCGCCGCGCAGCTGCATGTGTCCGACCGCGTGACGTTCTGCGGCTGGGTGTCGCCCATCGAGCCGTTTTTCCGCGCCATGGATATCAACCTGCTGTCCTCGGTGTCCGAAACCTTCCCGTATTCCATTCTGGAAGGCGTGTGCGCGGGCTGCGCGACGATCTGTTCGGACGTCGGCGGCATGCCCGAGCTGATCGACACGGGCGAAAACGGCTATATCTTCCCGGTTGGGGATTATAAAAAGCTCAGCGAGTACATGGCGCGTCTGGCAAACGACGCCGCGCTGCGTGAAAGCTTTGCGCAGGCGCTGTATGAAAAGGCGTCTCGCGATTTTTCCAAGGATAAGATGTGTGAGCGGCAGGAGGCCAACTACCGCCATCTGATCGCGCGCTTCCACCGCCCGAAAAATGAGCGTGAGAGTATTATGATCTGCGGCGCGTACGGCCGCGGCAACGCGGGCGACGACGCGATTTTGGAGGCCATCGTGCAGGAGATGCGTGCGCTCGATCCGGAACGCACGATCTGCGTCATGTCCCGCCGGCCAAAGGAGACGCGGCTGGTTTACCGCACGGGCGCGGTTTATACCTTTAATATCTTTTCCGTACTGCACAAGTTCCGCAAAGCCGCGCTTTATATCAATGGCGGCGGCTCGCTGATGCAGGATGTGACCTCGACCCGGTCGCTGTGGTATTACTGTTACACGCTGCGCGCGGCCAAACGGCGCGGCTGCAAGGTAATGATGTACGGCTGCGGCATCGGGCCGATCAACCGCGCGGGCAACCGGAAAATGGCCGCCAAGACGATCGACCGCTCGGTCGACCGCATTACGCTGCGCGACGACAACTCGCGCGCTGAGCTTGCCGACATGGGCGTGACCCGGCCGGACATCCGCGTATCGGCTGACCCGACGATCATCCTCGACGCCGCCCCGGCCGAGGTGGTGTCGCTGGCGATGGAGCAGAGCGGCATCGACCCGGACGGCCGTTACATCGGCTTTGGCCTGCGTAACTGGAAGGGGTTGGACGCGGCGCTGCCCGCCATCGCGGCGGCGGCGAATTACGCCTACGAAAAGCATGGCCTGACGCCTGTGTTCGTGCCCATCGAGTTCCCCAGCGACCTGACGCCCGCCGAGCGGGTCGGTTCGCTGCTGCACTGCCCGTGGTACGCGGTGCGCACGCGCCAGCCGATCGAGGTCACCATCGGTATCCTCGCGCGGATGAAAACCGTGGTCGGCATCCGGTTGCACTCGCTGATGTTTTCGGCGGGGCAGGGCGTGCCGGTCGTCGGGCTGAGCTATGATATCAAGGTTGACGGCTTCCTCAAATACATCGGCAGCCGCACCTGCCTGCAATTGCGCACCGCGCGCGCGGATGACCTGTGCCGCCTGATCGACGAGTGCGTCTCGGGCGCGCTCGACGGCGAAGTGCGCCGCACCGCCCAGATGCTGCGCGAGCGCGAGCACGAAAACGTACACGGCGCGGCCATCCTGCTGGGACTTGCAAACGAAAAGGACGGATAAACGATATGAAAAACCATGTGGTATGCCTGTCGACCACCAACTACCACCCGCTGCCCACCCGCAAGCAGAACGTCATGAGCCGCTTGCGGAACGCAGAGGTGCTGTACTTTGACCCGCCGGTGTCGCTGATTGCGCCGCTCAAGGATAAAAAAGCGTCGGCTTATATCAATAAATACAAGCAGCCGGGCGAAAAGGTCGAGGGGCATGAGAACATCACGGTGTACGCGCTGCCGCCCGTGCTGCCGTTTTTCAACAAGTTCCGCTGGGTCAATAAGATCAACCAGAAGCGGCAGGCGGCGTTTGTGCGCAAAAAGATGCGCGAGCATGGCTTTGGCGACGAGACCGTGCTGTGGTGCTACTCGCCGTCCTCGTGCGACATTGTAGAACATGTGCCGCACCGCGCGCTGGTGTATGACTGTGTCGACCGACACTCGGCCTATAAGGGGCACATAAACCCGGCGGTCGTCGACCAGATGGAGCGCGATTTGGCCCAGCCCGCCGATCAGGTGTTTGCGACCGCGGTCGGGCTGGCGGAAACGCTCGAAAAGGTCAACCCCACGACCAAAATGATCCCGAACGGCGCGGCGTATGAGATCTTTTCGCGCGTGCAGAAGGAAAAGGACAGCCTGCCCTGCCCGGACGATATGAAAAACCTCAAACATCCGGTGTTCGGCTTTGTCGGCATGTTGCAGGAGTGCATCGACTATGCGCTGATCGAAAAGCTGGCGCAGGCGCGGCCGGATGCGACGGTTTTCCTCATCGGCCGCACGCTGCCCGGCGTCGACCTGACGCATTTGCAGAAGTACCCGAATATCGTGTTCCACGGTCTGGTGCCGCAGCCCGAGCTGCCCGCGTATCTGGCGCAGATGGACGTGTGTCTGAACGTGTTCCGCGCGGGTGCGCTGAGTAAGGATGTGTCGCCGCTGAAATTCTACGAATACCTTGCCACCGGCAAGCCGGTCGTGTCGACGCGCGAACCGTTGCAGGTGGAGGATTTCAAGGATGTGGTTTACATCGCGCACGACGCGGACGAATTCCTTTCGCTGTGCGACGCGGCTGCCGCGGAAAACGACGCGGATAAGGTGCAAAAGCGGCTGGACTACGGCGCACAGTGTTCGTGGACCGAGCGCGTGCACCAGGTGGAGGCTGTTTTATATGCAAAGGGCGTTCTGCACGAAAGCTGACGCGGCGGGCGGTTTTCTTTGGGCATTTGCACAAAACGCGAAAAAGACAGGTAAAATGCTTGCATTGCGCGGGCAGATTGGATAGAATAATAGTGTATCTTCACCGATTGTTCGAGGAAAGAGGTGCGCGTATGACTGGCAGTGTGTTTTTGAAGCAAACGGCGCAGCCTACCCGCAGCCTTTTTGAAATGCCCGGGCACTCGTGCATGGTTTCGGGCATCGGTGCAGCCAATTGACGAATATAGGACACGGGTATACCCGTGTCCTCATTTGTTTTTGAGGAGGAATTGCAGATGAAGAAAGTGCTGGTCGTCATGGGTTCGGACAGCGACCTGAAAGTGATGGAAAAGTGCGTCGACCGCTTAAAATCCTTTGATATCCCGACCGAGGTGCGCATCTGCTCGGCGCACCGCACCCCAGCGGTGGCCGAACAGCTCGCGAAAAACGCCAAGGCGGACGGCTTTGGCGTCATCATCGCGGCGGCGGGCAAGGCGGCGCATCTGGGCGGCGTGCTCGCGGCGTACACAACGCTGCCGGTCATCGGCGTGCCGATGGGCACGAGCGTGATGGGCGGCATGGACAGCCTGCTCTCCATCGTGCAGATGCCCAAGGGCATCCCGGTGGCGACGGTTGCGATCGACGGCGCGGACAACGCGGCCATCCTTGCCGCGCAGATGATCGCGTTGTCGGACGATGCACTTGCGGACAAGCTGGCCGCGTTCAAGGCGGGCATGGCGGACGAGGTTGTCGCCAAGGACGAGAAGGTGCGCGCGCAGTTTGCCTGACGGCTTCGCTTGAAAGCAAGCTTTCAAGCGAGTAGGACGTGCCGCGCGTTGCGCGGACAAGTCCGGGGCTATGAAAAGTTCCGCGAAGCGAAACTTTTCTCCGCACTTGTATAAAAACCCACGCGCATGTCGCGGGTTTTTATGAACATTGCGGCGTGCCGCAATGTTCTGTTGGATGCGCGCTTCGCGCGTCAGATAAGACGTTTCTGGCGCGGCGCTTCCCCCTCGTTTGAAACCGTGGTTTCAAACGAAGTAAGAGGTAAAGGCGCGGCGCGCGGACCCATTGCCGCACGCCGGGTAGAACCCGCAAACAATTTTGTTGTTTCAAATTATTCATTATAAAATGGAGGAGTATGGACATGGAAAAGAAAGAACAGCTCTACGAAGGCAAGGCCAAGAAGGTTTTCGCAACAGACGACGCTAACCTCGTTATCGTCGACTATAAGGACGACGCGACCGCGTTCAACGGCGAAAAGAAGGGCACGATTGCAGGCAAGGGCGTCATCAACAACGTCATGAGCAACCATATGTTCCAGCTGCTGGAGCAGCAGGGCGTGCCGACGCATTTCGTCGAGCAGCTTTCCGATCGCGAAACCGTGGTCAAGAAGGTGTCCATCGTACCGCTCGAGGTTATCATCCGCAATATTTCGGCCGGTTCGTTTGCCAAGCGCTTCGGCGTGAAGGAGGGCATCGTGTTCGACGAGCCGACCATCGAATTCTCCTACAAAAACGACGATCTGGGCGACCCGCTCATGAACGCCTATCACGCCATCGCTTTGAAGCTTGCCACCCGTGAGGAGATCGAGCAGATCAAGGGCATGGCGTTTAAGGTAAACGAAGTGATGAAGCAGTATTTCGATACGCTGAACGTCACCCTCGTCGACTTCAAGCTGGAGTTCGGCAAGACTGCGGACGGCACGATCGTGCTGGCCGACGAGATCAGCCCGGACACCTGCCGCCTGTGGGACAAGGATACCGGCGAAAAGCTCGACAAGGACCGCTTCCGCCGCGATATGGGCGGTGTTGAGGAAGCCTATCAGGAAATCATGAAGCGCGTAATGGGCAAGTAAGCCCGGAGACACAGCAAACCCATGAAATATCGTATTCTCAAGCAAAGCAAAACCCCTTTTGACAAGGTGCACGAGGAGTGCGGCGTGTTCGGCATCGCCGCGCCGCGGGGCAGGGACATCGCCGCCGCGCACGAAGCGTATGTGGCATTGTTCGCCTTGCAGCATCGGGGACAGGAGGCCGCGGGCATCGCGGTCAACAACCGCGGCGTCATCCGCTGCCATAAGGACGTTGGTCTGGTCAGTCAGGTGTTCACACAGGACGTGCTCGACAGTATGCCCGGCTCGATGGCGGTCGGCCATGTCCGCTACTCGACGACCGGCAAGCAGTCGCGCGAAAACGCGCAGCCGATTGCGATTACGCATGTCAAGGGCAACCTTGCCGTTGCGCACAACGGCAATCTGGTCAACGCGGGCGCGCTGCGCCGCCGCATTGAGCTGGCGGGCGGCATCTTCCGCTCGTCGAACGACACCGAGGTGCTGGTGTACACCATCGTGGGCGAACGCCTGAAATGCGGCAGCATCGAAGAGGCCGTCAAAAACGCCATGGGCGTGATCGAGGGCGCGTATTCGCTTGTCGTGATGAGCCCGCGCAAGCTGATTGCCGCGCGCGACCCGCACGGCTTCCGCCCGCTGTGCATCGGTCTGCTGGACGGGGCGTATATCTTCGCTTCCGAAACCTGCGCGCTCGACGCACTGGGCGCACAGTTTGTCCGCGATGTCGAGCCGGGCGAAATCTGCGTGGTCGAGGACGGCGAGCTGCGCTCGATGCACTGCGGCGTGCAGTGCAAAAGTTCGGCCTGCGTCTTTGAGTATATCTACTTTGCCCGCCCGGACTCGGTCATCGACGGCGCAAGCGTCGAGCTTGCCCGGCAGGAGGCCGGTAAGTACCTGTCGATCGAGCATCCGGTCGGCGCGGACGTGGTCATCGGCGTGCCGGACTCCGGTATCCCCGCCGCGATCGGTTACGCGAAGTTTTCCGGCATCCCCTACGGCGTGGGGCTGATCAAAAACCGTTATATCGCGCGTACCTTCATCCAGCCGGGGCAGGATAAACGCGAGCGCTCGGTGCGCTTAAAGCTCAATGCCCTGCGCACCGCGGTCGAGGGCAAGCGCGTCATTATGGTCGACGATTCGATCGTGCGCGGCACGACCTGTGCGCGGCTGGTAAAGCTGCTGCGCGACGCGGGCGCGGCCGAGGTGCATATGCGCATTTCCGCGCCGCCGTTCCGGCACCCCTGCTTTTTCGGTACGGATATCCCGGAGCGCAGCCAGCTTTTGGCGCACGGCCGCACGGTTGAGGAAATGCGCCAGATCATCGGCGTGGACAGCCTCGGCTTCCTGTCGCTGGAAGCGGCGCGCAAGATCGCCGTCGGCTGCCGTCTGGGCTTTTGCGACGCCTGCTTTTCGGGCGAGTACCCGATCCCGGTGCCCGAACAGGCGGAAAAGAATATGTTTGAAAACGAAATCCCGCTCGACGACGGAAAGGCCGCCGGGCAGCAAGACAAGGAGTAACAAATGGGAGGATTTTTCGGCGTAGTCTCCAAGGAGGACTGCGTGCTGGATATTTTCTTCGGCGTAGACTACCATTCGCATCTGGGCACCCGCCGCGGCGGTATGATCCTGTACGACAAGGAGCGCGGCTTCCAGCGCCAGATCCACAGCATTGAGAACACCCCGTTCCGCACCAAGTTTGAGAAGGATTTGGCGGATTTTTCCGGTTGCAGCGGCATCGGCTGCATCAGCGATACCGACCCGCAGCCGCTGCTTGTGCGCTCGCATCTCGGGCTGTACGCGCTGACCACGGTCGGCA
>DGYFI06202__coassemble_1631_pt1 | contig 9703 bp, 6 predicted proteins | sample DGYFI06202__metabat2_high_PE_015 | metagenome-assembled genome bin DGYFI06202 | reverse complement strand
TTTTCCTACATTAGGGGGCTTTTTGTCTATTGTCCGTTTTTACTGGTTCAGTTCATACCGGCGGGGCTTTTTGTATTTCTGCTTATTCGGCGGGAGCCAACTCATGCTCGACGACGCGCGCCATGCGCACACAGCGGCTATCCGCGTCCTGCACAATAAAGTCCAGGTTCTTGTAGCTGACAACTTCATCCCGCTGCGGGATATGCTCCAGCTGGTCGGTCATCCAGCCGTTGACCGTGGTGTATTCCTCGTTACTGTCGCGCGCCTGATACTCATGCTCGCCGGTCTTCCAGAACTGCTCGACCACGCGGTCGTGCTCGTCCCAGATCTCGCCCACCAATTCCTCCAGCACGTCCTCCAGCGTGACGATACCGAGCGTGCCGCCGTATTCGTCGGCAATGACGGCGAAATGCGCCTTATTCTGCTGCAACAGCTTGAGCAGCGCACCGATCTTCATCGTTTTTGCAATGAAAATCGGGGATGTCATAATGCCCTCGACCTGTTTGCCGCCGCTGAGCACAAAGTTATAAAAGTCCTTTTCGTGGATGATGCCGATGATATTGTCGATCGTGCCACGGTAGATGGGCAGGCGCGAGTAGCCGGTTTCACGGAACACACGGGCGATCTCGTCCGTCCCTGTCCCCTCCTCAATGCCGCGGACGGAGACGCGGGGCGTGAAAATTTCCATCACTTCGACATCGCTGAACTCGATTGCACTGCGGATCAGGTCGCCCTCCTGCTCGTTGATGCCGCCCTCGTTCTCGGCCTCGTCCACCATGGTCAGCAGTTCCTCTTCCGAGATCGAGCTGTCCGCCGTGGTCTTGAACACCATGCTCAGCAGCTTTTTCCACTGCACAAAAATGAAGTTGACAGGCGTAAACACCCATACAAAGGCATGGATAATCGGCGCCACCATACGGGCAAAGCTCTCCGGCGCTTCTTTCGCCAGTGTTTTGGGGGAAATCTCACCGAAAATCAGCACAATGACCGTTGTCACGACGGTCGACATAGTCGGGCCGCGCTGCTCACCTAACCAGTCGATAAACAGCACCGTAGCCACCGACGCGGACGCGATGTTGACGATGTTGTTGCCGATCAGGATGGTACTGAGCAGCTTGTCATATTCGTCGGCCAGTTTGAGCACAAGCGCTGCGCGCTTATCGCCCTTTTCGGCCATGCTCTTGATACGGATGCGGTTGAGCGACGAATACGCGGTTTCGGTGGAGGAAAAGAACGCCGACATAATCAGGCAGACGACAATAATGATAATACCAGTTGTTGATTGCATAAAATTCCCTTCTCAAATATGTAACTCAAATAGCAACAGCGGATGGCAAACGCTATTCAAGCAGAATTTCAAAGGGAGTCGGCCGCGGCAAACCCGCGGGGTCCGGGTCAGACATAGTACACAATATCCTTTCTCGTGCGCGGGGACAACCCGCACAGGGTAATACCAGCATTATACAGAGTTTCCCGGCTTTCGTCAAGCGGTGGCGCATGTATTTGACGCACAGCCGTGCGCCCCTGTGCGCCGCATAGACAAAAACCCGGCGCGGGATTTCCCGCGCCGGGTTTTTCCTTTCCTATATTGCGCTCGGCTCAATATGCCTTATCGACCGCGGCGGTTAACACCTTAGAGGCGACCGTGCCCGCAACCGACGAGCCGCCGCCGCCGTTCTCCACCAGCACGATGAACGCATACGGCGTGGCCTCGTCACGCAAAAAGCCGGTGAACCACGCGTTCGGCGTCTGGTCTGCGCCGACTTCCGCCGTACCCGACTTCGCGCAGATGTCCATACCGGGGAAGCGGTCCTGCCCGTAGGTCTCTATGACGTTATTGTGCATCATGTCCGCAATCGTCTCCGCGGTATCCGACTCAATCAGCTTACCCGACTTGTGCGCGAAGTAGAAGCCGGTCGGCAGGCCGAAATCGGTCGTCGTGCTCTTGATTAAGCGCGGCTCGGCAGCCTTGCCGCCGTTTGCAATCGCGCCCATGTAGAGCATCATATTGATCGGGCACATGGTATCCTCGCCCTGACCAACACCCGCCCACGCAAGCTGGTTGTCGTTGCCATCAAAGTTGAAATGCCCCTCGGAAGTGCTGATGCCGTCGACCTTGATCGACTCGGTAAGCCCTGCGGCATCCGTGTATTTCTGCATGGTGTCGCCGCCCAGCTCGACCGCAAGCTGGCCGAACACACCGTTACACGAGTTGGCAAGCGCGTCCTCGATATCCTGCTCGCCGTGCGCATATGGGCAAGTGACCACGTCGCCGCCAATCTCGACCGAGCCGGTGCAGTTCCACGAACGGGTGAACAGATCGGGGATATTCTCGATCGCCGCGTTGAGCGTGACAACCTTGAAAATCGAGCCGGGAATCGAGTTGGCCGACAGCAGACGGTTGACGTACACACCCTCCCACGCCGGGTCGTCGGGGTCAATGTTCGGTGGGTCGGCAGGGTCGAAGGTCGGGGTGGAGACCATGCACAGGATCTCGCCCGTCTTATAGTTGTACACACCCACGGTGCCGCTCATACCGCCAAGTGCCTGATAGGCGATGTTGTTCAGGTAGGCGTCGATCGTCAGGTACAGGCTGTTGCCCGTGCCAAGCGGCGAATACACACCAGTCAGCAGGTTATAACCGGACAGTTTATCGGCAAAGGCAGTCAGCGCACCCGCGCCGATGTTGCCCGCCGGGTCGCCAACCGCGTGCAGCGTCGCACGGCGGATATCGCTGTCCGGGTAGTAGGTGCGGTTGCCGTCCTCGTCGAGCGAGGAGAGCACGTCGCCGTCCCGGTCGAGGATAGTGCCGCCCTTGAGTTGGCCGGAGTTGCTGTACAGGTGGCGGTTATAGGGGTAGGAAGCCCAATCGCCGCCGTAAAGCACGATGCGCAGGCAGAAAAATGCCAAACCCAACCCCAAAAGCGCCGCGAGGATCAGGCAGAATACGCCGCGCCGTTCGATTTTCCGCATTTAGTCCACCTCCCCGCGCAGTTCGCGCCGCGAGGGCAGCTTGACCGCAAAGGACGCATTCTGCCGCGTGTCGGTCGCCTTGAGGAAGGCCAGCATCCCCCATGCCGACAGCATGGACGAACCGCCATTGGACACAAAAGGCAGGGTAACGCCGGTAAACGGCAGGATATCGACCGCACCGAACACGTTCAGGCAGGTCTGGAACACCAGCAGGCTGGTGGCGGCGCAGGCCGCGATCGTGTAGAAGCTCGACCGTCCCGCGCGGCACGCACGCACCGCGAACACCGCCAGCGTGATGATACACAGGATAGTCAGGACGGCAATCACCAGTCCCCATTCTTCACACAGCATGCCAAAAACAATATCGGTGTCCGCCGCAGCAAGGCCAGCCAGCCAGCCCTTGCCCGCGCCCACGCCGATCATGCCGCCCGAGGCGGCCGCGGTCAGCGTATGGGTCTGCTGGAAGCCCGCGCCATACACGTCCTCCCAGATATGTCCCCACGAGGAGAAGCGCGCCGCGACGTGCGGCTTGACCGTCAGAAGCAGCATGCCGCCGGCAAAGCAGCCGCCGCAAATCAGGCCGATGGTTGCAAAGTCACCTGAACGCAGAAACGCGATCACAAGGAAGGTGACAAAGAACACCAGCGCCGTACCGAAGTCGTTTTGCAGCGCAAGGCATGCGCCACAGATACCGGTCAGGCCGATGAACATCCACAGGTTGCGTTTGTTGAACAGACGGTCGAGCGTCGCCGCGCCCGCAAAGATATAGCATATCTTGGCCAGCTCCGAGGTTTGCAATGATAGCGGCCCGAGCCGCAGCCATGCCTTGGCGCCGCCTTGGCTGGAACCGATCAGTAGCGTGATCACCAGCAGGCCGACGGCGGCAGCGGCCATGAACCAGCGCACCTTCTGGGCGCGCGTCAGGTCGCGCAGGAAGAAGCCGATAATCAGGAACACAGCCAGCCCCATTAGGATGGACACCAGCTGCTTTGGCATTTCCTCCGGCACCTTGGAGCCGGTCACGGCCAGCGACAACGTACACAGGAAAAAGGCGATCGTCTCCATCTCAAAGCCGATGCGCCGGAACGAACGCAGGATGATAAAATAACCCCAACAGACAATCGTCAGCACCAGATAGGTCAGCGGGATGGTAACCGTGGCCTCGTCACCCGCGGCGACGATCAGCTGCAGGGCGGTCAACACCTGAAACAGCGTCAGCAGCACAAGCGAACCCCACATCCCCGCCGGGCGGCCCTCCATACGGCGCTCGGCCAGCTGCTCGCGCTTTTCCTCAGCCGAGATGGGCACCAGCATGGTCGGGATACCGCCAAAGGCAACCGTATCGCCATCCTCGACGACCGCGTATTCGTCCACCGGAAGGTCGTTTACCGTCACGCCCCCTTTGGAGGCGAGGTCGTACACCGTCCAGCTGCCGTCGTCCTCCCGGATGAGCGCGGCATGCTGCCGCGACACCGAAGGATACTCCAGCTGCACATCGCAGGCAGGCGCACGGCCGATGATGTTCTCCCAATGCGTGATGGGCAGGCGCACGCCGTTCGCCATCGCCAGATAGCCCCAAACCTCGTCCGGGTGCTTGACCTTCCACAGCGAACGGATCGCGCCGACCAAAATCATCAACGCAAGAATGGGGAACACAAACCGGACGACCGTCGTATACCATGCGCCGACCAGCGGATTTTCAGCCAGAAACCCCGTGATCGTGTCCAGCAGGCGCTGTAAAGCGTCGGTCATGTTGATGTTCCTCCTTTCAAAATTCCTATTCTTTAACCTTTATATTATAGCACAGCTTGTCAAGCACCCGATGAACAAACCGTGACACCCGCCGTAAATCGCGCTTGACAGCCCATTATCCGCGTGGTAGACTAAAACCCTAAGACGATAGCGACAAACGAAGTTTGCAGGAAAAAGCCGCATGGCTTGCCGAAGGAGCAAAACTCTCAGGCGTCCGGTTTGCCGGATGGGGACTGTAAATGGATGTGACTCTGGAGAACGTCCCGCAGGGGGCTGCCGAAGGTGCAACGCGCGCGGTCAGGGCAAACCGGCCGCAAGCCAATCTCTCAGGCAAAAGGACAGAGGGTAAGCCACAGCGCAGGGCGGCGCTTTTTTGCGCTTGCCATGCGGTATGGCCGTTCTTTCAGGGTCAGGCCCCACAGGGGGACTGGCCTTTTTTTGTTTGCCGCCAAACAAAGAAATGGGGTTAAAGAGAAATGTCAATGGATCAACTGGCCGATCTTGTCTCCAAGATCAGCGACGTCGTGTGGAACAGCGTGCTGCTGTACCTGCTGGTCGGCACGGGCGTCATCTTCACCATCCGCACACGCTTTGTGCAGGTGCGTAAATTCGGCGCGGGCTGGAAGCGGCTGTTCGGCAACTTCTCGCTGAGGGGCGAAAAGGCGGGCAAGGACGGCATGAGCCCGTTCCAGGCGCTTACCACCGCGATTGCGGCGCAGGTGGGTACAGGCAACATCGCGGGCGCGGCGACCGCGCTCTACAATGGCGGCCCGGGCGCCATCTTCTGGATGTGGCTTTCCGCCTTCCTCGGTATGTCCACCATCTACGGCGAGGCCGTGCTCGCGCAGAAGTATAAGACGGTCGATGCGTCCGGTCACGTCACCGGCGGCCCGATTTATTACATCAAGGCGCGTTTTCAGGGCGGCTTTGGCAAGTTCCTTGCCGTGTTCTTCTCGCTGGCGATCATCTTCGCGCTGGGCTTTACCGGCAACATGGTGCAGGCGAACTCCATCAGCGAAGCATTCCAGAACGCATTCGGTGTGGACAAGCGCATCATCGGCGTGCTGTGCGCAGTGATCGCGGCGTTCATCTTCCTCGGCGGTGTAAGCCGCATCGCGGCGTTCACCGAAAAGGTCGTGCCGATTATGGCGGGCTTCTACATGATTGGCTGCATTGTCATCCTGTGCATCAACCACGCGGCAATCATCCCGGCGCTGCGCTCGATTTTTGTTGCGGCGTTTGACCCGCAGGCCATCCTCGGCGGCGCGATCGGCATTACCGTGCGCGAAGCCATGCGCTACGGCGTGGCGCGCGGCCTGTTCTCCAACGAGGCAGGTATGGGTTCTACCCCGCATGCGCACGCGCTGGCCAAGGTGGAAAAGCCGCAGGATCAGGGCGAAATCGCCATCGTTTCCGTTTTTATCGACACCTTTGTTGTGCTGACACTGACCGCGCTGGTCATCCTGACCTCGGGCCAGCTGCAGGCCGGCGTGCCCGGTGGGCTGGAAGGCACGGCGCTGGCACAGGCTGCATTTAACGCGGCGCTCGGTTCGTTCGGCAATGCATTTGTCGCAATCTGCATGCTGTTCTTCGCGTTCTCGACCATTATCGGCTGGTATTTCTTCGGTGAGACCAATGTCAAGGCGCTGTTCGGCCAGCATGCCACCAAAATCTACGCTGCAATCGTCGTGGTGTGCATCATCATCGGTTCCGCGCTCAAGGTCAGCCTGGTCTGGAACCTGTCCGACCTGTTCAATGGCCTGATGGTTTTCCCCAACCTGATCGCGCTGCTGTTCCTGTCCGGCATCGTTGCGCGCGCGGCGCACGGCGAGGACATTATGAAAAAATAACCATATCTATGAAAACAGGCCGCAAAAGCGGCCTGTTTTCTTTACGGCATGGGTTGGTTTGACAAAACCCACCTATCGGGTATAATAAGGGGTATCACAGAAGGGGGCACTTTTTATGCAAAAGCTGCACGGCAAAAACCTGCTGCTCGTTGGGTTTACGCTGTTTTCCATGTTTTTCGGGGCAGGTAACCTGATCTTCCCGCCCTTCCTCGGTGCAACGGCTGGCACGTCCGCATGGCCCGCGTTTGCCGGCTTTGCCATGAGCGCCATCGGACTGCCCGTGCTGGGTGTGATCGCAGTTGCCAAGGCAGGCGGGCTGTCTACCCTTGCTGGACGGGTACACCCGCGCTTTGCAGCGGTGTTCACCTTGCTGATTTACCTGTCCATCGGCCCGTGCCTTGCCATCCCGCGCACAGCGAGCACCTCTTTCGAGATGTTCACACCGCTGATCGGTGGCGGCGCTGCAAAACAGGCAGCCTATTCGGCCGTATTTTTCGCCATCGCGTTCCTGATTGCGCTGCGCCCGGACAAGCTGACCGACCGGTTGGGCAAAATCCTGTGCCCAACCCTCATTACACTGATCGTCGTGCTGTTTGCAGGCTGCCTGATGCATCCGGTTGCGGCGCACTACGGCGCGGTGCAGCCGGCCTATACCTCACTGCCCGCTGCGGCAGGCTTCTTAAACGGCTATCAGACGATGGATACGATCGCAGCGCTCAACTTCGGCGCGATCATTGCGCTCAACATCCGGGCGAAAGGCATTGACGAGGACAGGCAGGTTGTGCGCGGCACAATCCACGCAGGCTGGATTGCGGGCGCACTGCTGCTTGCCATCTATGCGATGCTGACGCACGCAGGCGCGTTGGCAGGCGCGGCGCTCCCAATCGGTGAATCGGGCGCGAACACGCTCTCTGCGCTGACCTATGCGCTGTTCGGCATGCCCGGCCGCGTACTGCTCGCCGCTATCTTTCTGATCGCCTGCCTGAACACCTGCATCGGCCTGATTTCCTGCGTCAGCGACTATTTCCATGGCCTGTTTCCGCGCGTATCTTACCGGGCGTTTGCGGCATTCTTCTCGCTGGCCAGCATGGTCGTATCCAACATCGGCCTTGCTGGCATCATCCGCCTATCGACACCGGTACTCAACGCCATCTATCCGGCGGCAATCGTGCTGATCGCATTGTCATTTGTGCCGCAGCTTGCTTCGTTCCCACTGGTCTATCCGCTTGCCGTCGGCCTGACCTGCGTGCAAAGCGTAACCGAAGCCCTTGCCAAAACCGGCCTTTCCATCCCGGTCTGGACGGATACGGTTGCTGCCCTACCTCTGACCGCCGCCGGCTTCGGCTGGCTTCTGCCCGCGCTCGCCGGCTTGCTGCTCGGGCTGCTTCTATCCCGCCACAAGCCGCAAGCCGCCTGAACAAAAAGGACGCTGTACGGCGTCCTTTTTTGTTGCCTTCTTTTCCCGGGAAAAGTTGTGCCGTCACTTTCTACAAGAAGCAGCCGTTAAATTGTTAATAATCTGTAATGATTGACAAAGGACAGTTGACCTGTGCATCCTGACATCGTACAATATAGATAGAAGCCGCAAGGAGGGCATGCGATGAATATTTCTTTTTTCCTCAAACCGAAGGGGGAAGTCTCGTACTTATTTGAGGACCGTCCGGTGCGGGCGGCGCTTGACGATATGATGGAAAGCGGTTTTACCGCCATCCCGGTGATCGACGCCAAAGGGCGTTACACCGGCACAATCACCGAGGGCGATTTTTTGCGTCTGTTGCTCAGCCGCACCTCCGACCAGCTGGACCGGCTGACGGTAGGACAGGTTGAGCGCCGCATCCGACACCGCTCGGTCGGCATTGACGCGCGCATGGAGGATTTGATTGAACTGGTCATGGCGCAAAACTTTGTGCCCGTGACCGATGGCCGCGGCATGTTCTGCGGCATCATCACCCGTCGGGACGTAATCCAATTCCTGCGCGACTCGCGTGACAAGGCCATGAAACGCTGAGAAAACAAGCACACAAAAGCCGCCCGGCATTGCCGGACGGCTTTTGCTTTTGTATGGTCGCATCAGTTCATCTGTACACGCTCACGTACCGAGTCGGTCACCGACAGAGACAGCGACTGGGTAGAATACCCCGAGCAGGCCACCTGCGCGGTATAAGTACCGCGGCGCAGGCTGAACGACGCCGTGCCGTCCGCGCCGGTATTGACGCTCTTGCCGCCAATCGTGACGACCGCACCGGACAACGGCGCGCCGTAGGCGTTGGTCACAACGATCTGCACGGTTTCCAGAATTTCACCCGTCAGCTTGACGGTCTGGGAGGAATTCACATTCACAGTGGCGGAAACCGGGGTGACAAAACGGCTATGCGTTGCGGTTACGGTATAGCTGCCACGCTTGACATATACGGTTGCGGTGCCGTCGGCCTCGGTCGTAGCGGTCTGCACCGTGCTGCCGGCCGAGCTGCTGGTCGGGGCAAATGTAACCGTCGCGCCCTGAATCGGTGCGCCAAGGTCGTCCACCACGCTGGCCGACAATGCATAGGTCGTCACATAATTGACGCGCAGCACCGGGTCCTCACCGGTGGACATGACAAAGGTAAAGTCTACATAGGAATCGTTATTCCTGTTGATATCGGCCACAGCAGCCTTGCTGATCGTAACCGTGTTGTCGCTCACCTTGTACTGCCAGCCCTCCTCGAGCTGCTCGCCCTTTGCGCGGATATATTGCAGCTCCGCGTCGTCGACCGTGTTGAGCGTGACCACGATATCCGCATGGCCACCCGAGCTGGTGTTGGAATCAAAATCGACCGAATCCGGCGCAACCGCATTGACCGGTGTGCTGTCCGATACGGTAATATTGCAGGTAAACGACGCACCCTTGGAGGGGATAAACGTCAGCGTATAGGTGCCGGTAGCGCGCTGGTTGATCGTCCTGCGCCGCAGCGTAAATTCACCGGTGCGGGTGTCGTAATCGTAATCCGTACCGCTTTCCAGCAATGTGCTGCCGAGTTTTACCTGATCTAGCCATGTATTCGTCGGCATCGTGACATGCAGCAATACATCGCCGTAGTTGGCGGAACCGTTGTATTTATCAAAATACGCCTGCGTCGGGCTGACCGTAC
>DGYFI06202__coassemble_1589_pt1 | contig 9884 bp, 10 predicted proteins | sample DGYFI06202__metabat2_high_PE_015 | metagenome-assembled genome bin DGYFI06202 | reverse complement strand
TACCACGCCGCGCAGTCGGTCGCGGCGCGCAAGGTCAGGTCGAGCAGCCAGAACGGCAGCACCGCACTTGCGGTGCTGCCGATCGGTCGCAGCAGCTGTTTTTTGTCCATCAAAAAAGCCGTCCTTCCGTATCATTCTGATTATATCGGCAGGTTGCGCTAAAGCACAGCCGCCGTCACACCGGGTATCTGCGGAACAGGCCGGGTGGGATACCGACATGCTTCTGAAAGCTGTGGATAAAATTTTCCTCACTGTTGTAGCCGGTGGCGAAGGCGATTTCCCGCACCGTCCGGTCGGTTGAGGTGAGCAGGGCTTTGGCCCGGTCGATGCGGCGCAACACGATATATTCATAGGGCGAATAGCCGGTGCGCGCCTTGAAGCGGCGCGAAAAGTGCGACGGACTCAAGCAGACCGCTTCGGCCACCTGTTGCACGCTGATCGGCTCGAACAGGTGGCGGTTCATAAAGCGGATGGCCTGCGCGATACAGTCGCTGCCGTCCGGCGCGGTTTGCGGCTCGCCCAGCAGAAGCAGGCAAAGCAATCGGTGGAGCATCTGTGAGCAGGCGGCTTCGCTGGGACGTTCGTCGGCGGCACAGTTTGCCAGCAACGTGCCAAGAAGTTGTCCGACCGGTGCAGCTGCCTCGGGCGCAAAGCACGGCCGTCCGCCGTGCGCCTGCAAAATGCGCCGGTAGAACGCGCGCACGTTCAGGCCGTTGAACAGCAGCCAAGTGAATTCCAGCCCGTCGGACGCGGCGTAGCGGTACGGTTCCTGACAGTCAAACAGCACCACCTGTCCCGCCGCTGCCAAAACCGTTGTGCCGGCAAGCGTAAGCTCCATCGCGCCGGACTGGATCAGGAACAGCATGATATTGCGGTTGTGGTCGCCCTCAAGGGCAATCTCCGAGCGATGGCTGAACGAATAGCGGCTGTCGCAGAAATAATGGCCGCAGCGCGTTGGATAGTAAAACAGCTCGCGTGCGAGCGAAGATGGGGTGAAAAAGTACCGTTCGGACGTCTGGTGTACACCCGGCTCGGGGATCAGCATGGCCGTCACACTCCTTTTCCCTATCGTAACAGACGCGCGCGGTGGGCGCAAGGAAAAATAGCAGGATTTCGCAGGTTTTGGGTGGGTTGTATCATTGGAAAAGCGTGCGCGCCGCCGTATAATAGGGGCATCAAAAGGGCCCGAACAGAAAATACACATCATCCGGCAAGGAGGGCAACCCGCATGAAAATCGCATTTGACGTGGACGTGCTGGCCAAGCAGATGTCCATCAACGACTATGTGCATAAAGTCGCAGACTGGGGCTACAAATACATCGAGCAGTCCCCGCATCCGCGCATCAACCCGTTCTACAAGCACCCGCTGTTTTCCAAGGAGTGCCAGGCGGAGTACAAGCAGGCCCTGAAGGAGACCGGCGTGGAGATCTCCTCCTTCATCGTGGTCTACCGCTGGTCCGGCCCGACCGAGGAGCAGCGCCAGCACGCGGTCGCCAACTGGAAGCGTATGATCGAGATCGCGGTCAACATGGGCGTGCCGGTCATCAACACCGAGTTCTCGGGCGACCCCAACCAGCAGGAAATCTGCAACGGTATGTTCTACAAGTCGATGGAGGAGCTGCTGCCTATCATCGAGCGCGAGGGGCTGCGCGTCGAGATACAGTCCCACCCGTACGACTTCTGCGAGCTGAACGATGAGACTTGCGACATCGTCAAGTCCTTCCGCTCCAAGAACCTCGGTTATGTTTATTCCGCATCCCACGGCTTTTTCTACGATCAGGGCAAGGGCGACGTGCGTCATATGCTCAAGTACGCGGGCGACGAGCTGACCCACGTTCTGCTCGCGGATACATGGAACCAGACCAAGGACTGCCGCTACATCCTCAATCCGCCTTGGCTCAACAGCCGTGGCCGCGCGGATGTCACCATCCACCAGCACACCGCGATGGGCGAGGGCGAGGTCGATTTTGACGGCATCTTTGAAACGCTGCGCGACATGGATTTCGCTAACAAGCAGCTAAAGCCCGACGCACCCAAGGTTGGCGGCGACAATATCATCTGCGTATCCTACTTTGGCTTCCCCGAAAAGATGGATAAGCAGGCACCTGAAGCGCTCGAACGTATTAAGCGCGAGCTGCTCTAATCCTCCGGCACACACTCTCTTCTACTTCTCTTTATCTTCGGGCGATTTCCCGAATACAAAAAAAGAGCGGCTTTGCCGCTCTTTTTTTATTACAGGTGGAACCGGCGCGAAAGTTCGGCCTTGATCGTCTGCCACTGGAACAGTGTAAGCGAAACGAGCGACAGGATCGCAAGCCCCGCGCATAGCAGCGAGGGGAGCAGGATGCGCACCCGGTCGCATGCGATCAGGATGAGCGGCACCAGTCCAAGCACACACGCGCTGATAAACGGCCCTGCAAACGCGCGCAGCGGCAGGCGGCACAGCACGGCGATGAGCAGCATGGCCAACACGCCAACGATGCACACACAGGGTAACACAAAGTCGATCGACCAGCCGCGCCAGCCCGTCCACACATCCCACAGGATGGACAAAAGCGGGATGAGCACGACCTGCCAGCCGAGGTTTTGTGTCATGTCCCGGCGGTAGGCCACTGCAACAGCAGCCGCGACCCACACGCAGGCCGCGCCCGCCACGACAAACAGTGACCACAGCACGTGCCATCCGGTTGCGATATTGACCAGCACGCAGATCACGCTGACCGCAATCGCCAGCAGCGCGAGCAGGCGCAGCACGAAACCGGTGGTGAAGCGCGGCTTTTCCAGCGCGGGAAAAACCTCGGTTTCCGGCTCGGGCGTGCCGGTGAGCTGCCCGCCGCACAGCGGGCAACAGGTTTTGTGACCGGCGACGGTCACTCGGCAGCTGGGGCATCGCTGCATGGCGTTTCCTCCTCCTCGTGGTATTCGTTGCTGCGGATCTCGATCTCAATCCCTTCGTCGGCCAGCAGTTCAAAAAAGCGGCGCTGCACTTCGGTGTTCTCAAAGGCCGAGGTAAAGCCAAAATGCAGGCTGTTCCCGAATGAGCAGGTACACAGCTGGGTCGCACCGGTCGACATGAACACGCCGAAGCCGCGCACATAGGGGTGCAGCGCTTCCGGCAGACGGAACTTGCCGATGTTGGACAGTGCGGCGGTTTCACCGCGGTCGCTAAGCACGCCTGACAGGCGCAGCACCGGGTTCTTGAGCGCCAGCGGGATGGGTCGCAGTAACGGATTATGCTCGAGCGCGGCCAATCGGTTCATGCGCGCGCCCAGCCGCTCGGGTGTAAGCTCCTCTTTAAACGCGGCGGCAACGCACGCGGCGATGTCCTCAATCTCGCCCGAACGACCCGCAAAGTCATAGCCGACACGGATGGTGCCGAAGAAATTGCGTGTCGTGCGCGAGGGGAAGAAGCCGCGCAGATCGACCGGGATGGTAAGCACTACCGGCCGTTTCTGCTCACGGACGTACATTTCACTGTGGATTGCGGCAAACAGCAGCGCGGTGAGATAGACAGTCAGCGTCGTGCCGCAGCGGTGTGCCGCATCGAGCACCTGCCGCACATCGGCCACGCCTTCGATGATGGTCAGGCCGCCGTCCGCGCGACGCACGCCGCGCAGGCGGTAGGCGCGGCCGAGGCCGTCACCGGCTGATTTTCCGCCACCACGTGGTTTGTAGTATTTCTGGAAACTGTCCGCCCAGCGCTGTGAGACCGATGCCTGCGGCTGTCCGTCCACGCCCGCCTCTGGGTGGCGCAGCGTCAGATAGGCGGTCATCAGCGATTCGAAAAACTCGATCGCCCCCGCGCCGTCGGCCAACACATGGTACATATCGAGGTTTACCTTATGCCGCCAATAGCTGATTCGGAACAGCAGCGACTGGCTGCCTTCATAAAGCGCCGCGCACGGCGGCGCATGCTCCGGCACGACCGAAGGCCGCAGTCTCGTCTGCTCCAGATAGTACCAGAACACGCCGCGCCGCATGACCATCAGCAGGTGCGGATAGCGCTCGAGCGTGCGGTCAAGCGCGGCTTGCAGCACATCGGGCGCGACCGGCTCGTTCAGCTCGCAGGACAGGCGGAACACGCCCGTACTCGACCCATGCGAGGTCGGGGGGAAGATTTTCGCGGCGTTGTCCAGCCGGCTCCATCTCAGATTTTTTTGGTGTCGTTTGTCGTTGGACATGCAATCGACTCTCCATTCAGGAATTTTGCAATCAGGTCATAAGTATGCCGCACCATCGGGAAACGCGCGGGCAGCGAAAAGTACCCGTGCAGTGCATCTGGCATGCGGTACAGCTGCACGTCGACCTCTGCGTCGCACAGTGCGCAGGCGTAGGCTTCGCCCTCGTCGCGCAATGGGTCAAACTCCGCGGTGATGACCAGTGTGCGCGGCTGGCCGGACAAGTCAGGTGCGCACAGCGGCGAAAAGTAGGGGTTTTGCATCACGGACGCATCTCCGCCCGCGTACAGCGCCATATAGTCGCTTACACGCTTGGCCGTCAGCAGGTAGTCGGTGCCGTTTTCGCGTACGGATGCAAAGCGCGAGTCGGGCGTGTGATCGTAATGGGTTGCGGGGTAAATCAGAATCTGCTGCGCGACAGAAAACTCGCCGCGGTCGCGTGCCATCAACGACACCGCAGCCGCCAGATTGCCGCCCGCCGAGTCACCGATGAGCGTGATCTCCTGCGAGCCCACCCCAAACTGCTCGGGATTGCGGTAAACCTCGCGCGCGGCGGCATAGCAGTCCTCCAAACCCTCCGGGAAGATGTGCTCGGGGGCGAGACCGTATTCAACCGAGGCCACGCGGCAGCCCGTGCGGTTTGCAAGGTTACGGCAGACCGCGTCGTAGGTGTCCACGCTTTCCAGCACCCAGCCGCCGCCGTGGAAAAACAGCAGCAGGCGCTGCCCGGTCTGCTTTTTCGGTGTGTAGATACGCACACGGATCTCGTGCCCGTCCCGTTCGATTTTGTGATCCCACAGGTGATAGAGCGGCGCAAGCGGTGTGCGCAGGCCGCGCACTGCCCGTGAGACCTTATAGGTTTTGCCCACGTCGATGTTTGCCGGGTAGCTGAGCGCGTGCAGCGCGGCACGCATCGCCTTGCTGATTGCCATGTCGTCCGAATCCCCATTCCATTCCTATTTTGATATCAGTATATCATGTTTTGCCCCGCCACGCAAAGCAAATACACGGCGGAGCAGCGCATCGCGCTGTACGGTCTGATTTGTCGCATCGTCAGTCGGTAAGACACAAAAAGGCCGTCCCTATTGGGACGGCCTTTTTGCTTATGCTTGCGTTTTCGGCGCTGCTTCAGCGTCAGTTGTTTCCGCTTGGCTTTTCTTGTCGCTGCCGCGGCGGTCGAGCTTGGAGATGTACAAATACTTGCGAATGACGAACAGCACGCCAACCGAAACCACAGTCATCATGTTTTCCAGCGGCGAGGTATGCTCGACGATCATCTGGCGGGCGATCGCCAGCAGCATTACGTCCACCACCGAGTCGAGCGAGTGGCTGGTGATCATTTTGATCAGCTCGATGCCGATGATGATCAAGCAGGCGTCGCTCAGCCGTTCCTGCATGTACGACGGCACCAGAAACAGCCTGTCCAGCTCGGTGGTGAACACCAGTCCCACGCTGCAAATCACACAGGCCAGCAGAATGATCAGGCCGAGCGTGATTTCGATCGCGGTTGCCGCGCTGGAAATTTTGTCGCGCAGATTTGCATTCATGTGAATTCCCCTTTTTTCCTCAATTTCCGATTGATTCCGTTACAGTATAGCATAAAACAACCGCCAGCTGCAACAGCCGGCGGTTGTTTTTCAGAATCCTTATCCGATGCCGCCATAGACGATGCCCAGCACAAGTGCGAGCAGCGCCAGCGGCACATAGATATACTTGCCGAGCGGGTAGAACCAGCGGCCGATCGGCTTGTGCGCGCCCTCGTTGACCGCAGACAGCGCGCGCTCCTTGCCCAGTACCCAGAAGAACATGATACCGGCCAGCATGGCGCCGAGCGGGCAGATATAGATGGAAACCACGTCCATCCACTGAGACGTCCACGGCTGGATCGCGATGGACACCGCAAAGCCAATCACGCCGATGCCGGCAACCGCCGCAAAGCGGTTAAGGTGACACTTTTCCTGCAAAAACGCCACGGGTGCTTCGTACAGGTTGACGATCGACGACAGGCCTGCAAACAGCACGCAGACGAAAAAGATCACGCCGATGATGCGGCCGCCCGGCATGGCGTTGAACACATGCACCAGATAAAGGAACATCAACCCCGGGCCGCTTTTGACCTCGTTGATGCCTTCGCCCAGCACAACGGCCATCGCCGGGATGATAACGAACGCCGCCAGCAGCGCGGCCAGTGTGTCAAACACAGCAACGTTGCGCGCCGAGCTGGGGATATCCTCGTCCCGGCTCAGGTAGGAACCATAAATGACCGAGCCGTTACCTGCAACCGACAACGAGAAAAACGCCTGTCCAAACGCAAACACCCATACCTCAGGCGACGCCAACCCGGCGGGCTGGATGGTAAAGATATACCGGTAGCCCTCGGCTGAACCGTCCAGTGTAAAGATATACACGCCCAGCGCCAGCAGCAGGAAAAACAGCACGGGCATCATCACCTTATTGGCCTTTTCGATGCCGCCCGCAATGCCCAGCGCCATGATAGCCAGTGAGATGACCAGTCCAATCGCCTGCCACAGGCCGTTTCCGATGCCGAAAAAGCCGTTCTGCGCCATCATGCCCAGCGCGCCGCCCAGCGTTTCGCTTTCCGGTGCGGTGGCGCTGAACGCGCCGATGATCGCGTCCATCTCAGTGCCCAGACCAAACAGGCCGCCAGAGATGCTCAAAAATGTGTATTTGAAAATCCAGCCGAGCACCACCGTATAGCCGATGGCCAGCATCAGTGCGCCGACAATCGGCAGCGCGCCGACCAGCTCACCCGGACGGCGCTTACCGGTGCGTTCCTGCGTACACATGCCGAACGCGCCCACGGGGCCTGCGCCCGCGCGGCGGCCGAGCGCAAACTCCTCGATTACGCCGGACGAGCCGATCAGGATGACGAAAATGACATAGGGGATTAAAAATGTCATGCCCCCATACTTCTGCACCATGATCGGAAACCGCCAGATATTGCCCATGCCAACTGCCGAGCCGATGCAGGCCAGAATAAAGCCCCAACGGCTGGAAAAGCTGTCGCGGCTGGTCTGTTGTTTGCCCATATCTTTCACCTCTCTTCTCAAGAGAGTATCATCCGGGCGCCCTGCTTGTCAAGAGCTCTTTGGTCAGCTTGCACGATAAAAACACACTGTTTTTATCTCTTTTTACCGGATGATGCCGGATGCGCCTTTGTGCATTTTAACGATTTTCTCATTTAGTGCGAAAAAAACCTTGCCTTTTTTGACAAGCCCTTTTGCGTTGCGCTATAATACAAGCAGAACCGGAAAACCATCTGATTCTTTGGAAATGAGGTGAGCGTATGGCCAATTCGCTGTTGCAGCAATATGTCAAGCTGACGGAATTCCTCGGGTTTGCGCTTGGCCCGGATTACGAGGTTGCGCTGCACGATCTGACCGACAAAAACCGTTCGATCATCGCGATCGCCAACGGCCATGTGAGCGGCCGTGCTGTCGGCGCGCCGCTGACCAACGTTGCACTCCAATCCCTGATGGACAAAAGCTACGAAACGCAGGACTATCATCTGCACTATTGCGGCGTGTCCGCCACCGGCAAGACCCTGCGCTCGTCGACCATGTTCATCAAGCAGAATGGACGGTTGATCGGCTTGCTGTGTATCAGCTTTGATGACAGCCGCTATCAGGATGCCATTGAAACCATCATGCGCCTGTGCCATCCCGACCGCTTTGTCGAGGACAACTGTTCGCCTGCCCGTCCTGATATGAGTGCTGAGGCCGTGCGTACCGCGCCTGCGACGACCGAACGGTATCACAACTCCATCGACGCGGTAGCGGGAGACGCCGTCGCCCGCGAGCTGGCGCGGCTGGGCGTCACCGCCGACCGGCTGACGCCGGATGAGCGCGTACAGATCATCGCCTCGCTCGAAGCCAGCGGCATCTTTTTGCTCAAGGGCGCGGTCAAGGATGTCGCCAGTGCGCTGCGATGTTCGCAGGCGAGCGTGTACCGCTATCTCTCGCAGATCAAAAAGGACGCGGATTGACCCTTCTGCGGCCGTATCCCAAGCGCAAACAAAAAAGGAAGCCGAAAGGCTTCCTTTTTTTATCCTTGCTCCAGATTGTTCAGCGTCACAAATGCGTCTGCGCCGAAGATGCCAACCATATCCGCGTCCCGCAGTGTGATCAGGCCGGTATCCCGATCGACATAGACGACCAGCCACAGGTCGGAGCTTTCCCGGCGGTCATCATACCGCTCGGGCTGGTTGCCGTCGTAACCTGTTTCATCTGCGGTCAGGCAGAGCGTCAGCGAGTCATATTGTTCGGGCGGGTAGCTGTCGTCATACATCCCTTCCTCTGGATAGTTGTAGATGCACCAGGTATAGCCCGTTTCGTCGTAGGTACCCATGCTGTCTTGAATCATCAGCGTATAATTGTCGTACTCATCGACCCATAGGTTGACAGTCGAGCCATCGGACAGCGTGCCCGTCGAATAATCGCCGAACAGGTCGTACAGGTCGACATAAATATAGGTATAATCGTCCGCATTGTATTCATAAGTAGCGCCCGGTGTGTAGTAGGTCAGGCCGTCCTCGGTGTCGGCCCAAATGTCCGGGTCCGGCGTTGCCTCGTCCCACGCGAAATTGTCCGTAAACGTGCTGACGGCACTGCCCAGATTGTCAACGACCTCACTGAGCGCGGAGCCAAGAACGGGCAGCAGGTTGACAATCAGAACCAGCATGGCGACGATAGCCGTAGCCTTGCCCTTGCTCGGTTTCTTATCCCGGATGGGTTTGGTGCTGGGCTGTGCCTTGCGCGCACGGGGACGCGCTTTGCGGTAGTTTGGGTTTTCTTCCAGCTGATGTTCGCGCCATACCGCCGCTTTCTTTTCCAGTTCACCCACGCGGCCGCGGGTGCCGGCGCGTGCGCCGCAGATCGGGCACTCGCGATCCTCATCCAAATAGTTGACGCCGCAGTTCTGGCATTTCATATGCGCTCCCCCCTTGTTGGTTTCATCATAGCAGACAGGGCGGGCGTGCGCAAGGTGTTCGCGCTTATTTCGGTAAATTTTGCAGCAGTAGGTTGATCTGGGACGGTTCGATCACACGCAGGCTGTCCTGCGTCTCCGGTGTCACCGTTACACCTTGTCCTGCGTTTGGCCGCAGTGTACATACGCCGAAGTCCAGTGCGAACAGGGCGGCCAGCGCGGCGCAAATCAGCCGCAGCCGCATGCGCGGCAGGCGCTGGAATATGCGTCGCAGCGCAGGCGCGGCAACATAGACCGCCGCACAGCAGCCCAAACCGAACAGCAGCGAGGTAAGCGGGCTGACCAGCCCGTCGATATTGAGCGGGAAGCGGCTGTAATCCCACCAGCGCAGGCCGTATACGGCAAGCAGGTATTTGCCCGTTGCATATTCAATGCCGGTCGAGAGGAGCGCACCCAGCGCGCACACCACAGGCGGGCGCGCTGTGAACCGTCCGAGCAGCAGCACAGCCGCCAAACCACCCGCACCGTAAATCGGCAGCCACGGCCCAAGCATCGTGCCCCGGTTGACCAACTCGCCGTCGAGCAGCAGGTGCAGCGCGACCTCCCATAGCCAGCCTGCCGCCGAAAACGTCAGGAATAGTCCAATACATTCGCAAACTGTGTATCCCGCGGCGCGCGATTTGCCGCGCGCCGGAACTACTTGTGCCACCGCCGTCATGGTCCTCTCCTTCGAGCACGGGGGTGCCCCGATGAAGACGG
>DGYFI06202__coassemble_1519_pt1 | contig 10248 bp, 12 predicted proteins | sample DGYFI06202__metabat2_high_PE_015 | metagenome-assembled genome bin DGYFI06202 | reverse complement strand
GATCAACTGCTGCGTGATCGTCGAGCCGCCGTACTGGTCGCCGCCGACCAGCCAGCCCTTGACCGCGCCGAGCGTGCGCTTCCAGTCCACGCCGCTGTGCTTATAAAAGCGTTCGTCCTCGATGGCAACGGCAGCATCCTTCAGATACTGCGGGATTTTTTCACTGTCTACCCATTCACGGCTTTCCAAACCGCTGAGCGTGGCATACAGCGTTTCTGTGCCCGTTTCGTCGTCGACTGCATAAATGAACGAGTTCAGATTCAGGCCGAGGTTCGTGCTTAATTCGACCGCCGTCTCCTGCGCGGACGGGTTGATGTACGAATGGATATAATATGCAAATGCCATGCCGCAGAAGCAGGCGCATAGCACACCGATGAGCAGCAGCGTCAAAATCACACGGGAGATTACACGCAAGACGCCGTGCCCTCTTTTTTTGCCATTTGCCAATTCGGTCTCCTCCTTGCCCGCTCTCGTTTTTCCGTCCATACTGGTTCGGACGCGGGCAGCATCCGTTTTGTTCCCCGGCACGGGGATTTTTTGCGGTTTGCACCGCGATACGGAAACCATCCCCTACAGGCTGCCGATTCTGGGCGGGACAGTTGTTCCGAGTTATTATACCACACAAAACCGCACATTAAAAGCCCGTTTCATAGGGATGGGCAGTTTTATGCCGTAGCCATCGCGGCTATTATACCACAGAATGCCGCAGATTCCAAACAAATTTTGCACCGCCCTACGAATAATTTGCATTTTCGTGGGAATACTCAAGGAAAACCCAACAAAACGGTAAGGGGGATTTCCCATGATGCAGGGCTTTTACATGCTCGCACTGCAACGTGCCCGACGGCAGCGCCGCATCGCGCTGACGGCCTGCGCGGCGGCGCTCATCAGCGCTTTTTTGGCCGCGCGCGTCTGGTTTGCGGCGCCCGCCATGCCCGCTGCGGCCTCGGCCGAGCCATATGTCGCGCTGAGCGAAAACGGGCAGTTGGTCGTCTTGCGTGGCGGCGAAACCGTGCTGCGTACCGCAATCGACACCCGCACGCTGCCACAGGCCGACCGCGAAGCGCTTGACGAAGGGATCGTGCTCGACGACGAGGTTGCGCTGGCGCGGCTGCTGGAGGACTACGGCTCGTAACCGCGCAGCCGTCTTTTTTGCGGCATAACCCTCCCCCGCGCTGCATACCGTAGTGCCAGAGGGGGCGTTACTTATGTTCATCACCATCACCCGTGACACGCTGTACCGCATTGGCGCGGCGGCGGGCGTATGCGCGCTGCTGGCCGCGCTGTTTTTCCTCGTCCCGCACGAGGATGGCAGCGCGGCGCAAGCCGCAGCCGAGGCGGAAAGCGCCGTGCCTGCGTCCATCAGCGACTGGGGCCTGTCCTTCCAGACCGAGGGGCAACCGCCCGTTGGCAACGTACCGGCCGACACGCTGCTGCAATGGGACGCCTATTATGTCGGCGACACCAGCAAAAACACCATTTACCTGACCTTTGACGCGGGCTACGAAAACGGCAACACGGGCGCGATCCTTGACGCACTGAAAAAGCACAACGCGCCCGCCTGCTTCTTTGTTGTGGGCAACTTCATCGACTCCGCACCCGATCTGGTGCAGCGCATGGTTGATGAGGGGCACATCGTCGGCAACCATACGCTGCACCATCCGGATATGTCGGCCATCGCGGACAAGGAGGCATTCGCTGCCGAACTGAACGGACTGGAAGAGAAATTCACCGCACTGACCGGCCAGCCGATGCAGAAATTCTACCGCCCACCGCAGGGCAAATTCAGCGAGGAAAACCTAAAACAGGCGCAGGAGCTGGGTTATACAACGGTATTCTGGTCGCTGGCATATGTGGATTGGTACACCGACAACCAGCCGACCGACGAACAGGCGTTTTCCAAGCTGATGCCGCGCATCCATAGCGGCGCAATCGTGCTGCTGCACTCAACCAGCGAAACCAACGCGCGCATCCTTGACGAGCTGCTCACCCGCTGGGAAAACGAGGGCTATGTGTTCGGCAGTCTGACCGACCTGACGGCAGGCTAATCGGCACAAGCGGCTTCCTCTGCGTCCTGCATCGCCTGCTCAAGCGCACCGCGGACATCCGCAAGGCTCATGCGGATGCCCGCGGTTTCGATGCGTTCGGAAAGCCCTGCCACCGCGCCGAACAGGCGCAGATAGGCGGCGCGGTAATGCAACTCGGCCTCCGATGCGGGTAGTGGTTCGTGACGTTCGTTCATTTTGATCACCTCGCGCACATTATAATCAATATATTGGGTATAGTCAAGATATTGACCTGTGCTATCGTTTGCGTGAGGTGAAAAACATGATCAGCTATGCCCCGTTCTACCGCACGCTGCTGCAAAAAGGCGTCACAGAATATCAGCTGATTTTCAAACACGGCTTTTCCGCCCATATTTTGCACCGCATGAAGCACGGGCAGAACATCACACTCAAAACGCTGGACACGCTGTGCTTCATCCTCGACTGCGGCGTGGAGGATATTATCGAATATGTGCGCGATGAGTAGGTGATGCCATGTACTTCCCCAGAATCCGCGACCTGCGCACCGACAATGACCTAAAACAGGAAACGCTTGCCCGGCACCTGCATGCGACGCAGGCAACCTATTCGGAATATGAGAGCGGCAAAATCAATCTGCCGGTCGAAGCTGCGCTTTTCCTTGCCGACTTTTATAATGTCAGTCTGGACTACCTGCTTGGCCGTTCGGACGACGCCTCACCCTTCCGCAAGTAACCGCACCGCCAGGTGCGGTTGTTTTTTTGCCCCGGCTACACGCTGCTTGTGTTTTCGCGCCCGCCTGTGCTATACTGGTAACAGGGCAAGACAAGAAAGGAAGGAATCCTATGGAAAAAGCCAAGGTCTATTTTGCGGATTTCCGCACGACACTAACCGAAAATTTGCAGCAAAAGCTGACCCGCCTGATGAAAACTGCGGGCATGGACAGCATCGACTTTGACAAGAAGTTTACCGCCATCAAAATCCACTTCGGCGAGCCGGGCAACCTTGCGTTCCTGCGTCCGAACTGGGCAAAAACCGTTGCGGACTTTGTTAAGGAGCGCGGCGGCAAGCCGTTCCTGACCGACTGCAACACACTGTACGTCGGCGGACGCAAAAATGCGCTCGACCATCTTGACTCGGCCTATCTCAACGGCTTTTCGCCGTTCTCCACCGGCTGCCACGTCATCATTGCGGACGGCCTGAAAGGCACAGACGAAGCCTATGTGCCGGTCGAGGGCGGCGAGTATATCAAGGAAGCCAAGATCGGACAGGCCATTATGGATGCCGATGTCTTTATCTCGCTGACCCACTTTAAAGGGCACGAAGCCAGCGGCTTTGGCGGCTGTCTGAAAAATATCGGTATGGGCTGCGGCTCACGCGCGGGCAAGATGGAGCAGCACAACGCGGGCAAGCCGTATGTACGGCAGAAGCACTGCATCGGTTGCGGCATGTGCACGCGCATCTGCGCCCACAGCGCCATCACCATTACGGACAAAAAGGCTGCCATCGACCATGATAAGTGCGTCGGCTGCGGCCGCTGCATCGGCGTTTGCCCGATGGATGCCATCAGCTGCGGCTACGACGAGTCCAACATCGTTTTGAACCGCAAAATCGCAGAGTACACCAAGGCGGTTGTCGACGGCCGCCCGTGCTTCCATATTTCGCTCGTTATCGACGTGTCGCCCAACTGCGACTGCCATGCCGAGAACGATGTCGCCATCGTGCCGAACATCGGCATGTTCGCATCCTTTGACCCGGTCGCGCTCGATCAGGCGTGCGCGGATGCGGTCAACGCTGCGCCGGTCAACCCGGCCAGCCTGCTGTGCGATGAGACCGAACACCACCACATCGACGACCCGGAAGATCACTTCCACGCCGTCCACCCGGACACCAACTGGCAGTCCGCGCTCGAGCACGCGGAAAAGCTGGGACTGGGCACCCGTGAATACGAACTGGTGAAGATCTGACAGCATATATAACAAAAAGCGAGGCAAATGCCTCGCTTTTTGTTTTGCACGTTATATCCGGTTCATTACCGCAGGCAGCACCAGCTTGCAGCCGACCATCAAAAACAGTACACCAGCCAGAACCCCTTTCGCTTTCCCGTCCCCCAGCTGTTCGCCAAGTCGGGCAAAGCTCCGCTGCATTTGCTCTTCTTTCTCTTCCAAACGGCCGAGCAGCAAACGCGCCAATAACTCGAGCACGCGGATGGTTTGCCAAAATGTCCACGCAAGCAGCAGCACAAAGCCGAAAAGCGACCGTTCCTGCGGAAAGGCAAACAGCACCAGACAGAATATCCAGCCCGCAATTGTTGCAAAGCAGTGCAAAATTACGCCGAACCGAACGAGATCCCTCACTGCGGCATCATTGTCCTTCCTTCGAACGCTGCGCGGCGTTTGATATCCTCCATCACCGCGTCGAACTGCGGCAAGTTGAGCGACTGTGCGCCGTCGCACAGTGCGCACTTGGGGTCGTTGTGCGCTTCGATGATCAGGCCGTCCGCACCCGCGGCGATGGCCGCGCGCGACAGCGGCTGCACCATATCGCGCCGTCCGGCGGCATGGCTCGGGTCGATGATAATTGGCAGGTGGCTGAACATTTTCACCAGCGGCACTGCGGAAATATCCAGATTGTTGCGGATGATCGTCTCAAACGTGCGGATGCCGCGCTCGCACAAGATGACGTTCTGGTTGCCGCCCGCAAAGATATACTCCGCGGCCATCAAAAATTCCTCCATCGTGGCCGACAGGCCGCGCTTTAAGAGGATGGGCTTGTCCGAACGCCCCAGTTCCTTGAGCAGCATAAAATTCTGCATGTTGCGTGCGCCGAGCTGGATGATATCAACGTCCGCGAACAGGTCGAGGTGCTTTTCGCTCATAATTTCAGTCACGATCGGCAGGCCGGTCTGACGCTTGGCCTCGAGCAGCAGCTTCAATCCCTCGGCTTCCAGCCCCTGAAAGGAGTAAGGCGAGGTGCGCGGCTTGAACGCGCCGCCACGCAGGAAGGACGCGCCCGCCTTTTTCACCGACTCGGCCACCTCGACGATCTGCGCCTCGCTCTCGACCGAACACGGCCCGGCCATAACGTTAAAGTACCCCGCGCCGATCTTGCGTCCAGCAACCTCGATGACCGTGTCCTCCGGGTGGAACTTGCGGTTGACTGCCTTGAACGGCTCGGATACGCGCTGCACGCGCTCGACCACGTCATAGGCCAGAATGTCCCTTTCGTCAATCTGCGTGGTATCGCCCATCAGGCCGAGGATGGTGGTATGCTGGCCCTCGGAATAGTTGATGCGCAACCCCATTTCCGTAAAATGCTGCATCAACCGTTCGACATGTGCCTTGTCGCTGTTCTGCTTGAGTACAACGATCATTTTGATTCACTCCTTTGTCCGTTTGAAATTTGATTCTTTGCCAGTATACCACCAAAATGCACAAAAAGAAAGGACGTTTTTCTACAAATCGCCCTTTCTTTTTGATTCAGTTGTATGCGGAGTTGCACAGTGTTAACCGTTTGCCTGCGCCGCCTTGAGTTCCTCATACTTCTGCTTGACTGCTGTGCAGAATTCATCCCAGCGGCCGTCGTTAATCAGCTTTGCCGGACAGACCTTGCCGGAAAAGTCCTCATGCTTTTTCAGCGCCTTATCCGGGTTCAAGTCATACTCAAGCAGCAGCCGCGCACACAGTTTTTCCGCGTTGATGAGCGTCTGCTCATAATTGCCATCCTCGTTGACGCACATCTCGATGCCAACACCGTTCATGTTGCCGCCGTTTTTCTCCATCTGGTCGCCCGCGTGGTAGGCAGTCTCGTTGTCGGGCAGATGGTGGTAAATCTCGTGGTCATCCACCGTGTAATGCCACGACACGATGCCCGACTCGGCATTCGCGTTCTGATGGATAAACGAATTGTGCGCCGCCGCATCCGCCCCGGCGGAAAAATTATCCGTTTCGTGGATGACCAGATACTTGATCTCACGCTTTTCGCCCGGCCGCGCACGGCAGCCCTCGGGCAGATAATCCGTGTAAACCGGGATATCCTCAATATAGGACAGGCCTGCGTCCGGCTGCGGCGGACGGCTGATCGCGCGGTGCGTCAGCATGCCTGCCACAAATGATATAATCACCAGCCCGAGCAGCAGCAGCGCGCCCGCGCCGCCCGTCCGTTTGCCTTTTTTCCGGCTGCTTGTATGGAAACCTGTTACTTTCACGCTGTCTTAACTCCCCCATGTCCGCTTTGTGTGTTTCTTATTGTACTACGATTCGCGATTTTTTTCAAAGGTTCGACTGTAAACTTTTTATGTCCTTGTATCGCCGCATGCAGACGTGTGTAAAATCCGCAAGAAAAACTTGCATTTCTGCCGTTTCTGGGCTATAATAAATTCACTCGGAGAGGCAAAGCCTTTCAGCAGAATTCTTTGACCGCCCTTCCCCCGCCGGGAAGGTGCCAAGGCCATACGGACAGCCGGGTCAAATGCCGCACATGGCAACTTTGTTGCCTTATTGAATTTTATAAGTTGGCTGCTTAAAAGCCGTGTGCCGCGGGCGCATCACACTTGTGAAACAATCAATAAGAGTAGTAAAAGTAGATTCTTGCTATATAGACTCTTTCCTCTTCCAAAGACAGACGGTTCGGGAAAATCCGGCCCAAAGAGAGAGATTGCCTTCCTCAAGTGTAAGTTCGTCCCGCTGCCGCGGGGCTTTTCTTTTGCTTGAGGATTTTTTATTTTTGTGAGGATAACGATATGCAGAGCAAACTCAAACTCTACGGGTTCAACAACCTGACCAAAGCGCTTTCCTTTAACATCTATGATGTCTGCTACGCCAAAACCGAGCGCGAACAGCGCGACTACATCGCGTATATCGACCAGCAGTATAACTCCGAACGCCTGACCGGCATCCTCGAGCGCGTCACAGAAATGATCGGCGCGCATGTGCTGCATATCTCCAAGCAGGATTACGACCCGCAGGGCGCCTCGGTCACCTTCCTGATTGCGGAGGAGCACATGAAGCCCGCCGCGCTCGAGCCGGATACGATCGTGGCGCATCTCGACAAAAGCCACGTCACCGTGCACACCTATCCGGAGTACCATCCGGACACCTGCCTTGCGACTTTCCGCGTGGATATCGACGTGGCGACCTGCGGGGAAATCACGCCCCTGTCCACGCTTGATTACCTGATCGGCTCGTTTGACTCGGATATCATCACGATGGACTACCGCGTGCGCGGCTTTACCCGCGACATTGAAGGCAAAAAGCTGTTCATGGATCATCATATGACATCTATTCAGGACTATATCGACCCCAAGACACTTGACCGGTACGATGCCATGGACGTCAACGTCTACCAGTCCAACCTGTTCCACACGCGGATGCTGCTCAAGGAGGTCGATTTGCAGAACTACCTGTTCAACACCGATATCTACGAGCTGCCGCCCAAGACACGCCTGAAAATCCACTCCGACCTGCGGCGGGAGATGATCGAGATTTTCTCGGGCAAAAACGTCTACTAATGCTGACGCTTCGGTCGGAAATACATTTCCGACCGAGGGGACGCACCGGACAACGTCCGGATGCGTCCTTTGCGCCGATTTGCGCGCCAGTCCGGCACACAAATCGACTCCCTTGTATCAAAAACACGGGCAAAGCCCGCGCTTTTGATGGAAATTATGCGCTTTACGCGCAATATCCCTTCCGAAAGAAGGTTTTATGATGGATCAATCCCGCGCGCCGATCAAGGAGGCGCTCGAACACTTTAAGGATATGCGCATCGTGCCGTTTGATGTCCCCGGACACAAGCGCGGGCGCGGCAACCCAGAACTGACGCGCTTTCTGGGCGAACAATGCATGACGGTCGACGTCAACTCCATGAAGCCGCTCGACAACCTGTGCCACCCTGTCAGCGTCATCCGCGAAGCGGAAGAACTGGCCGCCGAGGCCTTCGGCGCGGCGCACGCCTTCCTGATGGTCGGCGGCACCACTTCATCGGTGCAGTCGATGGTTTTAAGCGTCGTCGCGCGCGGCGATGAGATCATCCTGCCGCGCAATGTACACCGCTCGGTCATCAATGCGCTGGTGCTGACCGGCGCCATCCCGGTTTATGTCAACCCGCAGATGAACGACCGGCTGGGCATTTCGCTGGGTATGTCGGTTGCGGACGTGAAAAAGGCAATCGAAAAGCACCCTTCGGCCAAGGCCGTGCTGGTCAACAACCCGACCTATTATGGCATCTGCTCCGACCTGAAGGAGATTGTGCGGCTCGCGCACGCGGCGGGCATGAAGGTGCTGGCCGACGAAGCCCACGGCACGCACTTCTATTTTGGGGAAAACATGCCGGTGTCCGCCATGGCCGCGGGCGCCGACCTTGCTTCGGTTTCCATGCACAAATCAGGCGGCAGCCTGACGCAGTCAAGCTTCCTGCTGTGCGGCCCGGATATGAACGCCGAATACGTCCGCCAGATCATCAACCTGACACAGACGACCTCCGGCTCGTACCTGCTGATGGTAAGTCTGGATATTTCGCGCAAAAACCTTGCGCTTTATGGCAAAGATATCTTTAATCGGGTGACACGGCTGACCGAATACGCCCGCGAGGAAATCAACCAACTGGGCGACTATTACGCCTACGGCCGCGAACTGATCGACGGGGACGCGGTCTGCGACTTCGACGTGACCAAGCTGGCCGTCAACACGCTCGACGTTGGTCTTGCGGGTATCGAAGTCTACGACGTGCTGCGCGACTTTTACGACATCCAAACCGAGTTCGGCGACCTCGGCAACCTGCTCGCCTATGTCTCGGTCGGCGACCGTGAACGTGACCTCGAGCGTCTGGTCGCGGCGCTGTCCGACATCCGCCGGCGCTACAAGCGCGACAAGGCAACGCTGATGCGACAGGAGTACATTGCGCCGCAGGTGGTCGCCGCCCCGCAGGAAGCGTTCTACGCGGACAAGCAGGCCATCCCGCTGGAGGAAGCCTCCGGCCGTATCTGCGCCGAGTTTGTTATGTGCTATCCGCCCGGCATCCCGATCCTTGCCCCGGGCGAACGCATCACCCGCGAAATCATTGATTATATCCGCTACGCCAAGGACAAAAACTGCATGCTGCTGGGCACCGAAGACCCGGAAGTGAACGATTTGCAGGTCATCCGCGGCGTGGTCAGCCCCGGTGTCTGAACAAGGAGAATGTTTCATGCGACTCACCTTTACCGAAATGCACACGCCGACCGTCGGCCTGCAAATTCAGGTCGACCGGCAGCTTTACACCGAACAGAGCGACTTCCAGCGCATCGACGTGTTCGAGTGCGAAGAATTCGGCCGTTTTTTGACGCTCGACGGCTATATGATGCTGACCGAGCGTGACGAATTTATCTACCATGAGATGATGGTACACGTCCCGCTCGCTGTGCTGGGCGACCAGATCAAAAAAGTGCTGGTCATCGGCGGCGGCGACGGCGGCTGCGTGCGCGAGCTGTGCCGCTATCCGCACATCGAACATATCGACCTCGTCGAAATCGACGAGCGCGTGGTCGCGGTGTGCAAGGAATTTTTGCCGACCGTCGCGTGCAGTCTGGACGACCCGCGCGTGCACATCCTCTATCAGGACGGGCTGAAATACATCCGCCGCATTGAGGATGCGTATGACCTCATCATCATCGACTCGACCGACCCGTTCGGCCCGGGCGAAGGGTTGTTCACCATGGAATTTTACGGCAACTGCTACAAAGCGCTGAAAGAGCACGGTGTGCTGGTCAACCAGCACGAAAGCCCGTTCTATAAGGGCGACGCGCTCGCCTGCCAGCGTGCGCACCGCAACATCGTCCACTCGTTTGAGCTGTCCCGCCTGTTTCAGGCGCACATACCGACCTATCCGTCCGGTCACTGGCTGTTCGGCTTCTCGTCCCGCGGCGTGCATCCGGTGCATGGCCTTGACGCGGATGCATGGAACGCCCGCGGCATTGAGACGAAATACTACAACACCAATCTGCACAAAGGTGCATTTTATTTACCGAATTACGTTCAAAAACTACTGGAAAAAGTGGAGGAATGATTTATGGGAAAAGCACTCATTATCGGCTGCGGCGGTGTAGCCTCGGTTGTCATTCACAAATGCTGCCAGAACAGCAGCGTATTTGAGGAAATCATGATCGCTTCGCGCACCAAGTCCAAGTGCGACGCGATCAAGGAAAAACTGGATGGCACGACACCCACCAAGATCCGCACTGCTAAGG
>DGYFI06202__coassemble_1510_pt1 | contig 10307 bp, 9 predicted proteins | sample DGYFI06202__metabat2_high_PE_015 | metagenome-assembled genome bin DGYFI06202 | reverse complement strand
GCAATGATGGAAAAATTGCGGATATGCTTACGATTATTCACACCGGAAGCTCCTTCTCTGTATACAGATTTCGATACGGAAATATTATAACACGTCCGTACCAGTCCCACAAGCGTTTTTGCGTGCAACACGATGCGCCACGCCATTTTTGCAGCTTTTGCATAGAATTTACCTATCCTTGCTGCGCTTTTTGCAATGGGATGCTATGATAAGTCCGTGATCAAGTCACACTTTCTCTTTTTCTTTTTACTCTTCCCTCTATGCGGGACGGCTGCGGCCGTCCCGCATGTTTTTTGCAAAAAGGCTTGCATTCTGTTTTGCACCGGTATATACTTGTTTCTGGTGAAGCGCAGAAGCACTTGCCGACAACCGAATATCAGGATTCTTCAGGGCAGGGTGCAATTCCCTACCGGCGGTACAGCCCGCGAGCGGACGCTCCTTCGAGCCGAAGCATGATCCGGTGAAATTCCGGGGCCGACAGTATAGTCTGGATGGAAGAAGAATACGCGGAACAACGGGTTTTTGCCCTGTTTCCGCCTGTTTGCTGTTCTGAAATGCCGCACGGTGTTTCAGATTTTTTATTTTCTGCCTCCACAGGCCCCGAAGCACCTGCTTTCGGGGCTATTTTTATTATCCAAACCCAACCGGGCTTTTTCGTGAGGTGATCCCTGCTTGCAAAACATCCATGAAACCTATATGCGCCGGGCGCTCGAACTGGCCGCGCGCGGCGCAGGACATGTCAGCCCCAACCCGATGGTCGGCTGCGTGATCGTCAAGGACGGGCGTGTGATCGGTGAAGGCTGGCACGAACGGTGCGGCGGCCTGCACGCCGAGCGCAACGCGCTCAAGAACTGCACCGAGGACGCAGCGGGCGCCGACCTGTACGTCACGCTCGAGCCGTGCTGCCATTGGGGCCGCACGCCCCCCTGCACGGACGCCATCCTCGAGCACCGCATTGGCCGCGTGTTCGTCGGCTGTCTGGACGCCAACCCGCTCGTCGCGGGCAAAGGCGCGCAGATTTTGCGGGACGCAGGCATCCCGGTCGAAACCGGACTCTGCGAGGAAGAATGCCGCCGCTTAAACGAGGTATTTTTTCACTACATCACGCATCAGACCCCCTATGTCGTGCTTAAGTATGCGATGACACTGGACGGCAAGATCGCCGCGTCGTCCGGCGACAGCCGCTGGGTAACGGGCGAAGCCGCCCGCCGTCATGTCCACGAGACACGCGCACGCCTGTCCGGCATCATGGTCGGCGTGGGGACGGTGCTGGCCGACGACCCGCTACTCACCTGTCGCATCGAGGGCGGCCGCAACCCCTACCGTATCATCTGCGACAGCCACGCGCGCACGCCGCTGGACTGCCAGCTGATCCGCACCGCGCACGAAACCGATACGGTGATTGCGATAACCGAGTGGAACGACCGCGCGGCGGCGCTTAAAAAAGCGGGCGCACATCTGGTGCTATGCCGGGAGAACGGCGGCAGGGTCGACCTTGCCGACCTGATGCACCAGCTCGGCGCGCACGGTCTGGACAGCATCCTGCTCGAAGGCGGCGCGGAACTTGCCTTTGCGGCGCTCGAGGCAGGCATCGTACACAAAGTACAGGCGTATATCGCGCCCAAGCTGATCGGCGGCGCGACGGCAAAGACCCCGCTCGGCGGCGCAGGCTTTGCCAAAATGGCCGATGCCCTGCCGGTGAAAAACATGACGATCACGCCGCTCGGCGAGGATTTTCTACTCGAGGGGGTGCTGTAATATGTTCACCGGCATCATTGAAGAGGTCGGCACCGTGCGGCGCATTGAGCGCGGCGCGGCGGGCGCACGGCTGACGATCGGCGCGAAAACCGTGCTCGAGGGCACGCAAATCGGGGACAGCATCGCAACCAACGGCGTGTGCCTGACGGTTGTGTCCATGACCACAGACAGCTTCTCCGCAGACGTGATGGCCGAGTCGCTGCGGCGCTCCGGGCTGGGGCAGCTGCAAAGCGGCTCACCGGTCAACCTTGAGCGCGCCATGCCCGCAAACGGCCGCTTCGGCGGGCACATCGTCTCCGGCCATATCGACGGCACGGGCGCGGTTGCGTCCCAGCGCCGCGAGGACAACGCGGTCTGGGTGACTGTGCGCGCATCCGCATCCCTGCTGCGGTACGTCGTTGAAAAAGGCTCGATCGCGATTGACGGCGTCAGCCTGACCGTCGCGGCTGTGACCGCAAGCGACTTTTCCGTGTCGATCATCCCGCATACGGGCGCGCAGACCACCCTGCTGGGCAAAAAACCGGGTGAGACGGTCAACCTTGAGTGCGATGTGATCGGCAAATACGTCGAAAAGCTGCTCATGCCTTATGGCAAGGACGAAAGCACCCCGAAAAGCGGCATCACCATGGATTTTCTGACCCAAAACGGGTTTTAAACGATACAAAGGAGGCAACCCAACATGGAACAACAATACTGCACGGTCGAGGAGGCACTTGACGAACTGCGCGCGGGCCGTATCATCATCACGATCGACGACCCCGACCGCGAAAACGAAGGCGACATGATCTGCGCCGCCCAATTCGCCACGACTGAAAACGTCAATTTTATGGCCGTCCACGCCAAGGGGCTGATTTGCACGCCGATGAGCGAAGCGGTCGCCGAACGGCTTGGGCTGGAACAAATGGTCAAGGTCAACACCGACAACCACCAGACCGCCTTCACCGTCTCGGTTGACCATGTCGACACAACGACCGGCATTTCCGCCGAGGAGCGCGGCTTTACCTGCCGCAAGTGCGCCGACCCGGCTACCAAGCCGGGTGAGCTGCGCCGCCCCGGCCATGTGTTCCCACTGGTGGCACGCTATGGCGGCGTGCTGACCCGCAACGGCCACACCGAGGCGACCGTCGACCTGTGCCGTCTGGCCGGGCTGGAGGAATGTGGCCTGTGCTGCGAGATCATGCGCGATGACGGCACGATGATGCGCACGACCGAGCTGCTCGAACACGCCAAGCAGTGGGGGCTTAAGGTCATCACAATCAAGGATTTGCAGGACTACTGCCGCCGCCACGACAAGCACGTTGTGCGCGAAGCCTGCGCCAAGCTGCCCACCCGCTTCGGCGAGTTCCAGATCTACGGCTACATCAACGACCTGACCGGCGAGCACCACGTCGCGCTGGTCAAGGGCGACATCGGCGACGGCAAAAACCTGCTGTGCCGCGTGCATTCCGAGTGCCTGACCGGCGATGTGTTTGGCTCGCGCCGCTGCGACTGCGGCCAGCAGCTGGCAGCCGCCATGCAGCAAATCGAGCGCGAAGGGCGCGGCGTACTGCTCTACATGCGGCAGGAAGGCCGCGGCATCGGCCTGATCAACAAGCTGAAAGCCTACGAATTGCAGGAACAGGGCTGGGATACGGTCGAAGCCAACGTCAAGCTGGGCTTTGCGCCCGACCTGCGCGAATACTGGATCGGCGCACAGATTTTGCAGGATCTCGGTGCAAAGGAGCTGCGCTTACTCACCAACAACCCGGAAAAAATCTATGGGCTGGACGGCTTCGGCGTCGAAATCGTTGAGCGCGTCCCGATCGAGATCGCCCCGCAGGAGGACGACGCGTTCTACCTGCGCACCAAGCAGATCAAGATGGGGCATCTATTCAAACACGTTCTGTAAGTTCGATAACAAATTTTAGATAAACGGAGGAAATCAATATGAAAGTTCTGGAAGGAAAACTGGTTGCCGGTCAGGGCAAGTTCGCTATCGTCGCGTCACGCTTCAACGAGTTCATCGTCTCCAAGCTGATTTCGGGCGCGGAGGACACGCTCGTGCGCCACGGCGTGGATACCGACGACATCACGCTCGTCTGGGTGCCGGGCGCGTTTGAAATCCCGCTCGCGGCGCTCAAACTCGCCCAGTCAGGTAAATACTGCGCGATCATCTGCCTCGGCGCGGTCATCCGCGGCTCGACCTCACACTACGACTACGTTTGCAACGAAGTCTCCAAGGGCATCGCGCAGGTAAATTTGCAAACCGGCGTACCGGCGGCATTCGGCATCGTCACCACCGAGAACATCGAGCAGGCCATCGAGCGTGCCGGTACCAAGGCCGGCAACAAGGGCGCGGATGCCGCACTGACCGCACTCGAACTGGCAAACCTCATGCCCCAGCTGTAATCCCGTAACCGCGTAAATAGAACAGGAAAAGACCCGCCTCAAGCGGGTCTTTTTGTTGCACTATATCAAGAAAGCCACCCCATAGGGGCGGCTTTCTTGCGTTCTTATGTGACAAGTTTACTTAATACTTATCCGAAAAGTTCGGATTATTGCTGCCATACTGTGAAGCAGCAGGCTTCGAATCTTCATAGCTGCTTTCGACCTGCAGCGGTGCCATCGGGAATCCGTCCTGCGTGCCGGGCAGCTTGAAGTGGCTGATCATGCCCTTCAGCATCTGCGCCTGACCGGACAGCTCCTCGCTTGCGGCTGCGCTCTGCTCGGCCGTTGCCGAGTTGGTCTGCACTACCTCAGAAATCTGATCCACACCAATGGAGATTTCCTTCAGGCGGGATGCCTGATCCTGATAGTCCTCTACGACCTTGTCGATTACTGCCACGACCTGACCTGCATCCGTTGCAGCTACCTCGAGCGTTTCCGCTGTGGTACGGGCAATGCCCTCACCCTGCTGCACTGCCGCAACCGATTGTGCAATCAGTTCGTTTGTCTCCTTGGCAGCTGTCGCGCTCTTGCCCGCCAGATTGCGAACCTCATCCGCCACAACGGCAAAGCCCTTACCTGCCGCGCCTGCACGCGCAGCCTCGACCGCCGCGTTCAGCGCCAGAATATTGGTCTGGAATGCAATATCGTCAATCGTCTTGATGATCTTGCTGATGTCGTTGGAATGCCTGCTGATATCCTGCATCGCCTGCAACATATCCTGCATCTGGCCATTGCTGGCGTCTACCTGATCCTTCACACGATTGAGTTGGACGATCACCTCGCCCGCCTTGTTTGCACCTTCCGCAACCTTATTGTTCAGGGTCTGCACCGCGTCAGACAGCTCCTGCACCGACGATGCCTGCTCCGTCGCGCCCTGTGCAAGCGCCTGTGCGCCGCTGGAAATCTGATCTGCGCCCATGTTGACCTGCGCAGCCGACTGCGCAATGCCAGATATCGTATCCGTCAGGCTGCTCTGAATGGCCAGCATGGATTCTTTCAACTTGGCAAATTCTCCACGGTAATCATGATGGAGCTGGAATATCAAATTGCCCTCGCCCATCTGTGCCAGCACCGCAGAAATCTCATTGATATAGTCGATATAGGTTTTGAGCCGATCGACAATGTGCATAGTCGATTGCCCCAGCTGGGCCACTTCATCGCGGCCCTTAACCGTGTATTCCACATTCAGCTCGCCGTCTGCCAAACGTTCCGCCACAACTGTCAGACGCTTCAGCGGACGGATAATCGAAATCGCGAGCAGCAGTACGATCACTGACAACAAAACCGCACAACCAACAAAGCCGATGATTACCACACGCACAGTTTCGGAGACACGGCCTTCATACTCTGCCGCCGGCAAAATGCCAAGCACCTGATAACCTGTATCGCCCAACGAAACCGTACTGCCATAGTAGTGATTACCCTGACGCGTATATTCCACGCCTTCTACATTCTCATTATTCAGCAATGCGCTTTCGATGCTCTCGGAATACTGCGCTTCCTGCACCGTAGTGCCAACCATGGACGAGTCCGGATGGTATAGAATCATATCTGCCGAATCATACAGCGTGATATAACCGGTGTCGCCGATCGCCATACCATTCAGCGTATTTTTCAGTTCATCCATACCAACATCCACACCGACCACGCCGACCATCTGGCCGTTCTCCAGCACCGGGCCAACAACGGTGATGACCATCTGCTGCGTGCCGACATCCACATAAGCGCTGGTGATGGTCGTCTGCTTCCCCTGCTGCGCCCGTGTATACCACTCACGGGTGGAGAAATCCACATCTGCCGACGTCAGGCGGTCATTGTTGGAGTATACCAGCTCCTGCAGATCCACGTCTGCATACCATACCCCGACCAGTGTACCCTGATACTGCTCCTGCGTGTTCTTCAGCTGATCCATCAGTTCCGCGAAATGCTCCGAGCCATCCAACGTAGTCTTGGTATGGTCGGTTGCAACCGAAACGATATCCGGCGACATCAGCATGGTTTCCACTACGCCATAATATTCCTTCAGGAACGAGTTGACTTGGTTGGCCGCCGACTGAGACTGCGATGTCAAGTTCTCCGTCATCAACTCCTCTACCGTAGCCGACACCCGAATGCCCAGCAACAACCCAATGCCACCCAGCACCAGAATTAAAGGAATCAAGATTCCCAACGCAAGTTTTTGTGCAATGCCCAATTTCACAAATGCCACCCTCTTCTTCCCTTATACTCCTACACTTTGACGGACATCTCTAAAATCGCCACACTACATGGCAATCAAATGCTTATTTAAATTATCGGACTTCTGCTATGGAACTTAACGGTTTTTTTACAAAAAAATTGGGTTTTTGCACAAGTGTTCCCACAATATCATGCATACTTATGTACAATTACACCATTCGCTTGTTTCTTCTTTTCCTGCACACAAAAACGCGCAGCCATGTTTTTCGTATTTCTACCACACTTATTCCCTGAAAATAAAAAAAGCTGCCGAAGAACCCAGTTCTTCAGCAGCTTGCTTTCTATGGTTAACTTTCTTCCGCTTACTTACAGCACCTTGCTTAAAAAATCAATCGTGCGCGGCTCCTTCGGATGGTTGATGACCTCATCCGGCGTGCCCTGCTCGACGATGTAGCCGCCCTCCATAAAGATCACGCGGCTTGCTACCTCGCGGGCAAAGCCAATCTCGTGGGTGACGACAACCATCGTCATACCCTCCTTGGCAAGCCCTTGCATAACCTGCAATACCTCACCGACCATCTCCGGATCGAGCGCCGAGGTCGGCTCATCGAACAGCATGATATCCGGGTTCATCGCCAGCGCACGCGCAATCGCGACACGCTGCTTCTGGCCGCCGGACAGCTGCGCCGGGAAGGCATCCGCCTTGTCTGCCAGACCGACGCGCTTTAAGAGCCGCATAGCATTCTCGCGCGCCTCTTCCTTGGTGGCCTTTTTCAGCTCGGTCGGTGCGAGCATCATGTTGCCCATAACGTCCAGATTGTTAAACAGGTTGAACAGCTGGAACACCATGCCAACGTTCTCGCGCACCTTGTTGATGTTGGTCTTTTTGTCGGTGATATCATAGCCGTCGACGATGACCGTACCGCCCGTGATTTCCTCCAAGCGGTTCAGGCAGCGCAGGAAAGTCGACTTACCGCTGCCGGACGGCCCGAGGATAACGACGACCTCGCCCTCATGGATATCGATCGAAACATCCTTGAGCACTTCCAGATCACCGAAGTTCTTTTTCAGGTTGGCAACGTGGATTTTAACCTGCTTATTAGTCTCTGCCACGGTTCAGCCTCCTCTCCATGATCTTTGCAAAGCGGGACAGCAGTGTAATGACAATCAGGTACATCAGCGCAACGATCGTCCATACGGCAAACGAATCAAACGTAATTGCAACCACGTTTTTCGCCGTGTTGACCAGCTCCGGGAAGCCGATGACCGACAGAATAGAGGAATCCTTTAATGGGTTGATGATCGACGGGATCATCGTGCGGATGGCCTGCGGCAGCACGACCCTCTGCATGGCCTTCCAGTACGGCAGACCCAGACTGCGGGCAGCTTCCATCTGGCCCTTGTCCACGCTCTGGATACCGGCGCGGATGATTTCCGCCATGTAAGCGCCGCAATTGAGCGCCAAACAGATCGTACCAGCCTGCAGAGCGGTGGGGACAAAGCCGGTCAAGCCCCATCCGTTTTTCAGCAGGTAGGGAATACCCAGATAAACATAAAAAGCCAGCACGATCATCGGCACACCGCGAATCACGTCGACAAAAATCGTCGAAATGACATTACAGACGCGGTTTTTGAGTACGCTCATGATGCCAAAAATCAGACCTAAGATGCAGGCGAAGAACAGTCCGAGCAGCGTCAGCAGCAACGTCTGCCCCAATGCCTGCAACAGCAAAGGCCCATAATCGGTAAAGATTTGGATCAATGGTCAGAACCCCTTTCTTTGTAAAAAGAGGGGGCGCCGGATCAAACCAGTGCCCCCTGAAAACTCAGGTCAATCCGCTATCAGCCCAGATACTTGGCGATGATCTCGTCGTACTTGCCGTTTTCCTTGATGTTGGAAAGGCCAGCGTTGAACATGTCGATCAGTTCCTGATTGTCCGCGTTGAAGATTGCAAAGCCGTACGGCGCACCTTCATTTGCGGTATCCTCGAGGATCTTGAGCGCCAAATCGCCGTCCTTGATGGACGAAGCCATGATCGGGGTATCCTCGAAGCAAGCCACGGTCTGGCCCCCGAGAACCGCCTGATACATCGTGGGCGAATCCTCAAAGTAAGTGATCTCAAAGCCATACTGATCCTTCAGGCTCTCGGCGTAAGCCGCGCCCTGCGTGCCGGTCTTGACGGCAACGGTCTTGCCGGACAGATCCTCAAAGCCGGTGATATCGGAATCCTCCGCAACGGTCATGGTCTGGGTGGCCTGATAGTAGCCATCCGAGAAGATCCAGCCGCTCTCCTTACGCTCGTCGGTAATGGAAGCGCCCGCGATCATGCCGTCCGCCTGACCAGCCTGGCAGGCCGCAATCGCAGCATCCCAGCCGAGGGACTTGATCTCATAGGCAAAACCCTGATCCTCCGCGATCGCCGCAACAAGATCAACGTCGATGCCGACGAAGTTGCCGGAAGCGTCGGTGTACTCAAAGGGCTTGAATACGGTGTCGGACGCGATGACCCAGGTCTTGCCGTCGCCCGAAGCGTCGGAGCTGTTTGCCGCATCGTTGTTCGCGTCGCCATTTGCCGAATTGCCGCCGCAAGCCGCCAGACCCAGCGCCAGCGTCGCCGCCATCAGCAGAGAAAGTGCTTTTTTCATGTGTGTGACTCTCCTTTTCTTTTTCTTCCCCTTTGCCCCACATGCATAAATTTTATACATACAGCGCATCGGTCATAGAAGACAACAGGCGATGGCAGTATCCAGACAACCGCCATCGCCCATCATGCCAAAATTTATTATAGCGCAAAATCAAGAATACGTCAAGTATATCGCCGGTTGTTCGCCTGAAGCGGCATCAAATATGCTCAGCCGCCCGCAGAACCTCCTCAAGTGCAAAGTCGATGCCGAGCAGGCTGGTGTTCAGCGTCAAGTCGTAGTTTGTCGCATCGGCATAGTGGCGTCCGGTGTAATGCGTGCAATATGTACTGCGGGTTTTGTCCACCGCCTTGATATTGGCGCGCAGCTTTTCCGGCTCCACATCCTGCATCATGCCGCGCATACGCTCATAGCGCCACTCGAAATCCGCGTGGACGAATACGCGCAAACAATGGTCGAACTCGCGCAGGATATAGTCCGCGTTGCGGCCGACGATGACGCAGCTACCCTTATCCGCAATCTCACGGATGGCCTTCACCTGCGCATCCCACAGCTTGTCGCTCAACGGCCGGTTATAAAAATCAAACAGGCTCTGCGTCAGGCCAAAGCTTGTCGGCACGCGCTCATCCCATTTGCGCACCTGCGCAGGCGTCAGCCCGGCGGATGCCTTAGCCGTGCACAAAATCAAATCCTTATTATACAAGGGGATACCCAGCGCCTCAGCCGTGCGCCGGCCAAGTTCGCCACCGCCCGCGCCAAACTGCCGGCTGATGGTAATGATCTTTCTCATGTGATCTCCTCCTGATTTCCATACGAGCAGCACGGCGACAAACCATCCCGCGCCTGCCCGGATATTCTCCCGTCTTTATTATAGCCGACCGGCGCGGGAAACGCAAGCGGACGGGGCATATCCGTCTGCCCTGCGCTATCCAGACGCTGCCGGAACGCCTGCCACGCCGCCGCGTGCTCAACAAACGGCACAGGACAGGTTTTTTGCGTCACGTCGTAATGGCGCAGCACCCGCCCAGCCGGGATGGCGTAGCGCCCCATCAGCAGACGCACCAGCTGCACAGCGTTTTCCACCACGCCCACATGGAACCCATAACGGCCGTCCAGCATCCGGCTGCACAGCGCAATGCCGATGCTGTTGACGTTGCGGCAATACGGATGAAAATATGTACCCCGCGTACCGCAGTGCCATGCCACATCCGCGTCACGCACCACCTGCCAGACCTTGTTTTCATCCACAATATAATGCACCGAGGCAGAAAACACCGCATGCGCCAGCTGCTCCGCAGCCT
>DGYFI06202__coassemble_1497_pt1 | contig 10362 bp, 11 predicted proteins | sample DGYFI06202__metabat2_high_PE_015 | metagenome-assembled genome bin DGYFI06202 | reverse complement strand
GGGAATTGCTTGAACAGCGTTTCGGTTACGATGTTGACACGCGCGTCTGTACACTGTGCCGACAGGCGCGTGGCGAATAGCAACTCGTAATCGTGCGTATAGTGCAGCGCGCAGACGGCCTCGGGGTAGACCTCGCGCAGCAGTTCGGTCACGCGCTGGGCGCGTTCCTTTTTGGTCATGCATATCCCCTCCTGACAGCGTAGATACTACTATGATATCATATCCGGCACAAAAAGCAAGTAAAACAGTGTGTTTTTGCAATTTTAACATAAAGCGCGGGTGGGCAGAGATAAAATCTATCTGTTTGTCAATAGCATAGGCAGGGGAAATATGTTTTAATAGAATATGAAAAATAGAGGCGGCGCTGAGCCTTTGTGCCTGCGGTCTGGCCGCGCGGAGGGTATCGGCGCTGTAAGCACACATTTGATGGAGGTTGAACTATGGTACGCGAGGCAATGGAATTTGTAAAGGCGTATGATCCTGAGCTGGGCAAGATGATGCAGGCGGAGTACGACCGTCAGGCCCGCAACATTGAGCTGATCGCATCGGAAAATATCGTCAGCGAGGCGGTTATGGCTGCGATGGGTTCGGTGCTGACCAATAAATATGCGGAAGGATATCCGGGCAAGCGCTATTACGGCGGCTGTGAATGCGTTGACATGGTTGAGAACCTGGCTATCAAGCGTGTGTGCGAAGTGTTCGGCGCAAAATATGCCAATGTGCAGCCTCACTCGGGCGCGCAGGCCAACATGGCAGTCTATCAGGCGCTGTGCCAGCCGGGCGATACGGTGCTCGGCATGAGCTTGGACAACGGCGGCCATCTGACGCACGGCTCGCCGGTCAACCAGTCTGGTCTGCTGTACCACATTGTTTCCTATGGTGTAGATGCGGACGGCTATATTGATTATGATGCGGTGCGCGAGCTTGCCAAGAAGGAAAAGCCCAAGATGATCATTGCGGGCGCGTCCGCTTATCCGCGTGCGATCGACTTTGCCAAATTTGCCGAGATCGCACACGAAGTCGGCGCGTACCTGTTTGTCGATATGGCGCATATCGCGGGTCTGGTTGCGGCCGGCCTGCACATGAGTCCGCTGCCCTATGCGGATGTTGTCACCACCACGACCCACAAGACGCTGCGCGGCCCGCGCGGCGGCGTTATCCTGTCCAACAATGAGGATCTGGGCAAGAAGTTCAACAAGGCCATCTTCCCGGGCACGCAGGGCGGTCCGCTCGAGCATGTGATCGCGGCTAAGGCTGTCTGCTTCGGCGAGGCACTCAAGCCCGAGTTCAAGGCGTACCAGCAGCAGGTCGTTACCAATGCGCGCGTGCTGGCAAAAGCATTGCTCAATCAGGGCTTTGATCTGGTTTCCGGTGGCACGGACAATCACCTGATGCTGATTGATCTGCGTAAGACCGGCATCACTGGCAAGGAGCTTCAGCACCGTCTGGATGAGGTGTATATCACCGCCAATAAGAACGCAATCCCGAACGATCCGGAGAGCCCGTTTGTCACCTCGGGTCAGCGTGTCGGCACCCCGGCGGTTACCTCCCGTGGTTTTGGCGAGCCGGAGATGCTGCACATTGCCGAGTTTATCTGGCAGACCGCGACTGACTTTGAGAACAAGGCGGAAGAGATTCGCCACAACGTCAGTGAAATCTGCGCCAAGTTCCCGATCTATCGCTAAGGTTCCCGCAATCCCAAGCCGCCCCTCGTGGGGCGGCTTTTTTGCTCAGGATGTTATCATACGGTGCAAATAATGCTATGATTATGTGTGAAAGGTTGTAAAAGTTTTGTAGGAAATGGACAAAGACCTTGCGCTTTTCCATGGGATATACTATACTTATAAAAAGGATGATAAAAGCCGCAGAGCGGCTTACAATATCGAAAAGGGGTAATGCAATTATGGCGATGGAACTGAAACTGACCGGCCTGAAGGGCTTTGTCGGCGAGGAAGAGCTCACTTGCATGGCGCCGTTGGTGCGCACCGCACAGGATATGCTGCATGCCGGCACCGGCGCGGGCAATGATTTCCTCGGCTGGGTCGACCTGCCGGTCAATTATGATAAGGACGAGTTTGCCCGCATCCAGCAGGCCGCCAAGAAGATTCAGCAGACCTGTGATGTGCTGGTCGTCATCGGTATCGGCGGCTCGTATCTGGGCGCGCGCGCTGCGATCGAGTTTGTCAATGGTCAGATGTATAACGGCGTGCGTCCGGAGGGCATCCCGGAGGTCTATTTTGTCGGCAGCAGCATTTCGTCGTCCTATCTCAACGATGTGATCAAGATCATCGGCGACCGTGATTTCGGCGTTAACGTCATTTCCAAGTCGGGCACGACGACCGAGCCGGCTATTGCGTTCCGCATCTTTAAGAAGCTGCTTGAGGAGAAGTACGGCAAGGAAGGCGCTAAGGATCGTATCTTTGCGACCACGGACAAGGCGCGTGGCGCGCTCAAGAAGCTGGCCGACGACGAGGGATATGAGACTTTTGTCGTACCGGACGACGTTGGCGGCCGTTTCTCCGTACTGACCGCGGTCGGCCTGTTGCCGATGGCAGCGGCCGGTTTGGATATCGAAGCGGCGATGGCGGGTGCTGCGGCGGCGCGCGAAGCCTTTGCGGAGGGCACCGACCATGCCTGCGCCAAGTATGCGGCGCTGCGCAACATCCTGCACCAGAAGGGCAAGTCGATGGAGATCCTCGTCAACTACGAGCCTGCACTTGTCATGCTCGGTGAGTGGTTCAAGCAGCTGTTCGACGAGTCCGAAGGTAAGGATCAGAAGGGTCTGTTCGCCACCTCGGCCAACTTCTCGACCGACCTGCATTCGATCGGCCAGTTCATTCAGGATGGCGCACGCAGCATGTTCGAGACCGTTGTCTGGGTACGTGAGCCGCGTTCGGAGAGCTATATCGAGGCAACTGCTGAGGATATCGACGGCCTGAATTATCTTGCGGGCAAGAGCGTACAGTTTGTTAACTCCAAGGCGTATCAGGGCACGCTGATGGCGCATATGGACGGCGGCACGCCGAACATCATCATTGAGATCGACAAGGCTGACGCTTGGCACTTCGGCTATCTGGTTTACTTCTTTGAGAAGGCATGTGGCATTTCTGGCTACCTGCTCGGTGTCAACCCGTTCAACCAGCCGGGCGTCGAGGCGTACAAGAAGAATATGTTCGCACTGCTCGGCAAGCCGGGCTTTGAGGAGCGCCGCAAGGAGCTTGAAGCGCGCCTAGTCTGATAGGGGGTATCCGATACCCCCTATCTACAAAAGCGGTTCCAGTAGAAACCGCTTTTGATACCCCCGGTTTCGCGCCCGATGGCGCGGGTCGAGGGAAAAATTCGAGGGAAACCCTCGAATTTTGGGATAAAATTTGTTGTACGCCTGTTGTGGGTGCAATATCGGAACAGTCTTAAAGCGGTCGCATTTGCGGCCGCTTTTGTTGTGCCTATATGCAAAATATGATATACTGCTGATACAATAGTGGATAGCAGGAGGCATGGCAATGGGGGAGAAACAAATGCGCGCGGCACACTTTCAAATATGGTTTTTATATTTCTGGATTTATGCAGCGCTTGGCTGGGTGTATGAGGTGTTTCTCGAGGTCGTGGTGTACCGCTGGGGTTTTTCCAACCGGGGGCTGCTGTTCGGGCCGTACCTGCCGGTGTATGGCGTAGGCGCGCTGCTCATCCTTGTTTGCTTGCGCCCTTTGTCCCGCAAACCTTTGCGCGTGGGGCGTGTCAATCTAATGCCGGCTGTGGTGTTTGTTGCCGTGGTTGCGCTGACGACCGTGGTCGAGCTGATCGCAAGCTATCTGCTCGAGTGGACAACAGGCGGCTGGCTGTGGGATTACACGCGCTATACGATCCAGTGGCAGGGACGCATCTGCCTGTCGGCCAGCCTGCGCTTCGGCGTGGGCGGCATGGTCATCCTGTATCTGTTGCAGCCGCTGCTCGAAAAGGGCGTGGCGCGGCTGGGAGACAAACGCAGGCCGGTATTCTGGGTGCTATTTGTGCTGTTTGTGGCCGACTGTATTAGCCGCGCACTGTGAGAGAAAAGGGGAGCTGCATTTTGAAAAAAATCTATCTTGCGGGCTTTGACGTGTTCGCGCCCGACGCCAAGCAACGCGGCGCAAAAATGAAAATGCAGTGCGCCGGGCAGGGCTTCATCGGCCTGTACCCGTTCGACAACGAGGCGGACAATGCCGCCGACATCTTTGCAGGCAACTGCGGCCTGATTGATCAGGCGGATATTGTGATCGCCAACCTCAACCCGTTCCGCGGGGCGGAGCCGGACAGCGGTACCTGCTTTGAGGTCGGCTACGCTGTTGCCAAGGGGAAAACTGTGTACGGCTATCTGTCCGGTATGCGTACAATGCGGGAAAAACTGGGCGCACAGGATGAAAACGGCTTTTCTGTCGAGAATTTCGGCTTGCCGGTCAACCTGATGCTGGCCAAAGGCGCGCGCATTGTTGCGGGCGACTTTGCCGAGGCACTCGCGCTTTGCCGCGCTGAGCAGGGATAAAACAGGGAAAAAACAGACAAAATAAGTTCCGGTGATTTGTATGAAAGGACAAACGGCGGGACTTTTTTTGTTGGGTGCGGGCGGATATGCGATGATCGAGGTGCTCTGGCGCGGTTACACGCACTGGACGATGGCGCTGACCGGCGGGGCGGTGCTCGTCGGGCTGCACCGGCTACGCGGCCATGTGCGGGATGAAAAACCACTCGCACGCTGTCTGTGCGGCGCAGCGTGTATCACAGCGGCAGAGTACGTCGTCGGCTGCACGGTCAACCGGACGTATCACATGGATGTGTGGGATTATTCTAACGAGAAGGGCAATGTGCACGGACAGATTTGCCCGAAATACGCTGTACTCTGGACGTTGCTTGCCGCGCCCATCATGTTGCCTAAATAATGCTTGCAAAGCTGGGGGCGCGGGCGTATAATAGCGGTGGCAATACGCCGGAAAAGGGGATGCGCCATGCTGATTGCAGTCAATGCAGGAAACAGTCACGTGCTGCTGGGCGGCTATGAGGAAGACGAGCGGGTGTTCGCCGCTTCCATCGCAACCGACCCCAAGCAGACTGGGGACGATTATGCCTGCAAGCTGCGTCAGGTTTTTGACCTGTACGGTGTGGACGCAAAGCAGATTCATGGTGCAGTGCTCGGTTCTGTTGTGCCGGGGCTGGTAGCCGTGCTCGAGCAGGCGCTGCGCCTGATGGGTGTGCAGGATATTATCGAGGTGTCCAGCGGGGTCAAAACCGGGCTGAACATCCGCTTCGAGCAGCCGCGGCAGGTCGGTTCCGACCGGGTCGCGTGCGCGGTAGCTGCGCGCGCCAAAGGCAAACTGCCGTGTGTGGTCGCGTGCCTTGGCACCGCAACGACCTTTACCGTGCTGGATGCGCAGGGTGCGCTGGTTGGCTCGGCGATCACGGCGGGTGTGCGGCTGAGCGTCGATGCGCTGCGCGCGCAGGCGGCACAGCTGCCCGCAGTTGCGCTGGAAGCACGGGATGAGGGTATCCTTGCCCGTAACACGGTGGACGCTATGCGCGTAGGCGCGGTGTACGGCGCAGCCGCGATGGTCGATGGTATGGTGGAACGCTTCGCAAAGCCGCTTGGGCAGCAACCGCATGTGGTTGTCACAGGCAGCCTTGCGCCGCTTGTGCTGCCGTATCTGCGCGTGCCGTGCGAGTATGACGCGCATCTGGCGCTGGATGGTCTGCGCCTGATCTGGGAGAAAAACCGCCCGAACCGGTAAGTTGCCGCAAATAGCCCTGTACCCGACGATAGGGCGGGACGGGAGCAGGAGGAAAACAGAATATGAATCAGAAAAAAACCGATGTAAAGCTGCTGGCGCAGATGGCGCTTTTGGTGGCGCTTGAGCTGGTGCTGGCGTTCACGCCGCTGGGCTACATACCGCTCGGCTTTATGAACGCGACGACCATGCACATCCCGGTCATTCTGGGCGCGTGCCTGTTGGGGCCTAAGATGGGAGGCGTACTGGGCGCGGTGTTTGGCGTGACGAGCGTTATCCGCGCGACGATCACCCCGAACCTCACCTCGTTCGTGTTTACCCCGTTTTACAGCTTCAACCCGGAGTTTTCCGGCAACTGGACCAGCCTGATCGTAGCGATTGTGCCGCGCGTGCTGATCGGTGTGCTTGCGGGTCTGGTATTCCAGTTTGTGATGCGCGTTTCGCATGACAAGCAGGCGGTCGCGCTGCCGATTGCGGGCTTTGTCGGCTCTATGGTCAACACGATTGGCGTTATGGGCCTGATCTATCTGCTGTTTGGTGAACAATACGCGGCAGCAGGTGGCCAGAGCTTTGATCTGCTGCTGGGGGTGATCATGGGCGTTGTCGCGGTAAACGGTATCCCCGAGGCGTTGATCGCTGCGGTGCTGACGCTTGCAGTCGGCAAGGTGTTGCTGGGCATTTTCGGTCGTCGCGGCGCGAAAACAGCGCAGCAGGGTACGGTTTGATTGAAATAAAACGGAAAAAAGCTGCGCATCGCGCAGCTTTTTTTGACAGGAGGTTTTTGTATGCAACAAATTGACTTTTTGCAGGTCGGTGGTTTTCAGGTCGGACAGGCGGAAGACGCGCAAGCCGGCACGGGTGTAACCGTATTGCTGTTCGACGAGTGCGCGCCCTCGGGCGTGGATATCCGCGGGGGTGGCCCGGCGAGCCGCGAAACGCCGCTACTCGCGCCGGTCGCGGATGCGGCTGGACTGCACGCGCTTGTGCTTTCGGGCGGGTCGGCGTTTGGGCTGGATGCCGCGGGTGGCGTCATGCGCTTTTTAGAAGAGCGCGGCATCGGTTTTGACACGGGTATTACGCCCGTGCCGCTCGTGGCGCAATCGTGCATTTTTGATCTCGGCATCGGTGATAAAACCGTCCGGCCGGACGGTGCGATGGCCTATCGCGCGTGTGAGAATGCATCACGCACTGTACTCAAACAAGGCTGTGTGGGCGGTGGCATGGGTGCGACAGTCGGTAAGTTTTGTGGTGCGCCTTATGCGATGAAGAGCGGCATCGGTGCATATGCCGTGCAGACGGGTGCGATTCGCGTCGGTGCGATCGTCGTGGTCAATGCGCTGGGTGACATCTTTGACGTGGATACCGGCCGACAGATCGCCGGGCTGCGCACGGAGGACGGGCGTGGACTGCGCTCGACCGAGCAGCAGATGTACGCGGGTATCGAAACGGCACGCAATCCTTTTTCGGCCAACAAAACGGCAACCAACACAACGATCGGCGCGGTCGTGACCAACGCGGCGTTCAGCAAGGCTGAATTGACACGCGTCGCATCCATGGCGCATAATGGCTTTGCGCGCGCCATCCGTCCAGTGCACACGACGGCGGACGGCGATTCGATTTATGCGTGTTCGGTCGGCCACGAAAAAGCAGATCTCAACGCGGTTGGTACGCTCGCGGCATATGTGATGGCTAAGGCGATCGGCTGCGGCGTGCGCGCCGCGCACGACGGCTTCGGCTTGCCCTGCGCCAGTACGCTCGGCACAGCGTGAGATGTGCATGCAAAACCGGCGGTTCCGCCCGATGGGGGGACTCCGCCGGTTTTCTGCTTATGAAATGGTAAAATACAGTAATTAAGGAAAGTAGTGGAAGCCGATATCTGAAAAATGTCGCATTTGCCCGTGCAGAAAAACTTTCCACCACCAAAGACTTTTTGTGCCGCCAAAAATACAGGCAGAATAGCAAAGGTTCACAGGCGTTTTTGCCGCCGCATTGTGGCATAGTAATTGCGGAGGTGAAAAAATGCAGCAAAAACATGTAAAAACGAGCGTGATCTCCCTGCTGTTGGCATGTTCCATGCTGGTTTTTGCGCAAGCAGCCGAGATTTCCTCGCTCATTCCGATCGGACACACGGTCGGCATCCAAATGAGTGCGGAAGGCGTGCTGGTGGTGCGGCTGGATGATGTGCAGACAGAATCCGGTAAAGTCTGCCCTGCGCGGGATGCAGGTGTGCAGGAAGGCGACTTGATCGTGGCTGTAAACGGCACGGAGATTGACGCAAACGACACGCTGCAAAAGCAGATCGCTTTGTCTGCCGGAGGCCCCATTGAACTGACGCTGCAAAACGGGGATAGCACGCGGACAGTAACTATCACGCCATGTACGGATGCGGAAGGCTCATACCGCATCGGCGTATTGGCGCGTGACGGCATGGCGGGCATCGGCACGCTGACCTATGTTGACCCGGAAACGGGTGAATACGGTTCGCTCGGCCATGGCATTTGCGATAGCGAGACCGGCGTGTTGCTGCCGCTTGCTGACGGCAGCCTGATCCGCTCCTCGGTAACTTCGGTGCAGCGCGGCAAGGCAGGCGAGCCGGGCTCGCTGCAAGGTGAGTTTGAGGCAGATAACACCGTCGGCACGGTGGAAAACAACACACAAAATGGTATTTTTGGCAAGCTGACCGACACTTCGGTCTATGACTCGCTTGAGGCGGTGCCGGTTGCCACAGCCGATGAGATCCAGACCGGCGAGGCGGAAATCCTGTCCAATGTGGAAGGGGATACCGTACAGCGGTATTCTGTGCAAATCCTTAAAATTTATCCCGAGGACGACGAGTATGGGCGTGGTATGATGCTGCGCGTCACTGATGAGGCGCTGCTCGAGCAGACCGGCGGTATCGTGCAGGGCATGTCCGGTTCGCCCGTGCTGCAAAACGGTAAGCTCATTGGTGCGGTAACGCATGTCCTTGTCGACGACCCGACCTGTGGCTACGCTATCGGTATCGAGCGAATGCTGGAGCAAATGGAACAGTAAACGCGTAATCATGATGTAAATCAGGTATAGGCAAAATAGAGGGCACCCCATCTGTTAGACAGTGTGACATACTGCATAACAAGTGGGGTGCATTCTTATGATGTTGCCGTTTGCGGTTGTTCAGTGGGCAATAGATAATATCCGATGCCACGCTCGGCGTGGATCTGTGCCTGTGAGCCAATGGCCCGCAGTTTACGGCGCACGAGGGATAGGTAGACTTCGATTGCGTTGTAGGCGGCGCTGTTATCCAGTCCCCAGACCTTTTGCCGCAGCATGTCGCGCGGCAGTACCTGTCCGGCGTGCAGCAGGAACAGCTCGAGCAGCTGCAACTCCTTGCGGGAAAGGCGCGCCTCGCCTGCCGGACCGTGCAGCGTGCAGTGACTGCGGTCGAGTGATAGGTCGCCTGCCTGCAACAGGTGGGGCTGTATCACTGGACTGCGCCGCCCTAAGGCGCGCACGCGTGCCAGCAGCTCGCCAAGCAGGAAGGGCTGGGCGAGTACATCATCCGCGCCCGCATCAAGGATGGCGATGCGGTCGCGGGCAGTCAGACGCTGCGCCACGACCAGCAGCGGCATGGATAGTCCACCGGCGCGCAGCGTGGGCAGAAGTGCAGAAACCCCGCCCGACGCGGCCTTGCCCGTGCGCTCGGTCAGCAGCAAGGCTGCGTCATATAGCCCGGCCGGGCAGGGGCGTGGCACATCATCCGGCAGCGGTACATGGTCGTATAACAGATGGTCGCGCCGCAGCGCCTGCGGTATTTTTTCATTGTCGGCGCCGCCGAGCACAAGAACGCGCATGGATAAGCCCCTTTCCTTGGATAAATCGGTTTGTCAACTCCGCACGGTCGCGGAGGCAGTATCCTAATTCCTTATTATTCTGGGGGTATTTTGTGAAGGTTTTGTGTAAAGCAGATGGATAAACCGTTAATCTTTGCTTTGTTTCATCCTGTTTCAAGGCTTCGAAGCTGGGAACCTTCCGAATATTTCTTGCGCCTTGCACAAAAAGAAGCTATAATAACTGTATAAAACGCAGATTGGAGCGAGGATCATGGCTTCCGATAAAACCAACGTGATGCGCGTGCTTGAACAGCACAAAATTGCATACACTGCGCATGAATATCCCCATGGCAAGGAGGCGGTCGACGGCGTGACAGTCGCCCAACTGCTCGGGCAGGATGTCCGGCAGGTATTCAAAACGTTGGTCGCGCGCGGCAAGTCGGGCGGGTACCATGTATTTGTCATCCCGGTGGCGGCAGAGCTTGACCTGAAAAAGGCTGCTAAGGCTGCGGGGGAGAAGTCGGTCGAGATGGTGCATGTCAAAGAGCTGCTGGGTCTGACCGGATATGTGCGCGGCGGCTGCTCTCCAGTGGGCATGAAAAAAGCGTTCCCGACTGTGTTTGATGCAAGTGTGCAGGATATCCCGACGGTCATCGTGTCCGCAGGAAAGATCGGCTACCAGATCGAGTGCGCGCCCGCCGACCTGATGGCGCTGGTGCGCGCCACCGCCGCGCCCATTACGACGACGCCATAAGCGCGGCCGCGTCTGGGAAGAGGGCGAATACGGTCTGCACGCC
>DGYFI06202__coassemble_1489_pt1 | contig 10385 bp, 7 predicted proteins | sample DGYFI06202__metabat2_high_PE_015 | metagenome-assembled genome bin DGYFI06202 | reverse complement strand
TACAGAGATGCGAAAAAATATCCACCCGTCACCCGGAAAGAAGGAATCCCTATGCCATCTCTGGAACAAATCCGCGCAACCTTTGCCGCCGACCGCTTCGCAACCGATGCTGCCGGCTGCGAAATCCGTCTGGCCGAGCCCGGTCATGCGATATGCGCCATGAAGTTACAGCCCCATCACCGCAACGCCGCGGGTACGCCGCAGGGCGGCGCGATCTTCACGCTGGCCGACTTTGCTTTTGCAGTTGCGGTCAACGCTTTTGCGGAAAACGTAACCGTGTCGCTGCAACACGATATTACCTTCCTGTCGCCTGCCAAGGGCAGCGAGGTGCTGGCCGAGGCAACCTGTGTCCGTGCCGGCCGGTCAACCTGCTTTTATACGGTTACCGTGACCGACGATCTGGGTGCGACGGTGGCGAACATGACCGTCAACGGTTTCCGGACGCAGAAAAAGATTTCGTAATTTTTTGTGTTTTTTATTGACTTTAGCAGGTGAAACTGATAGAGTATTGTATAATAAGAACAACGCGATGATGGAACCAAGTACGTCCCGTACCCCTGTCGCAGAGAGCTGCCGGTCGGTGTAAGGCAGCACAGACGCGGTGACGGAATACCTTTCGGAGCGGTACCGCTGAAATAGAAAGTAGGCGGCAACGGGCGCGCCCGTTACAGCGCGGGGGGCTTTTCGGCCCTGCTGAGGCCGCCTTTGGCGGCAAATAGAGGTGGTACCACGGGTTTGTCTCGTCCTCTGCTGATGCAGAGGGCGTTTTTTTATTCCCCGCCACCGGAAAAGAAGGAGATAGAAATGGTCATTACGGATTTTCTCGAACGCAACGCGCGGCTGTACGGCGCGGACATTGCGTTGGTTGAGATCAACCCCTCGGAAGAGCGCGATGCCGCCGTCACTTGGCGCGATTACAGCCTGATCGAAAGCGCCCGCCCGGACGCGCCCTACCGCCGCGAAATGTCGTGGAAGGACTTCGAGCGCCGGGCAAACCGCTTTGCCAACCTGCTGCTCAGCCGCGGTCTGGGGCGCGGGGCGAAGGTCGGTATCCTGCTGATGAACTGCCTCGAGTGGCTGCCGCTGTATTTCGGAATTCTCAAGGCGGGCTGCGTTGCGGTGCCGATGAACTTCCGCTATTCGAGTGACGAGATCGAGTACTGTCTCGACCTTGCCGACGTCGAGGTGCTGGTATTCGGGCCGGAATTTGTTTCCCGTATCGACCCGATCGTGGAAAAGCTAAACGGCGTCAAGCTGATGTTCTTTGTCGGCCGGGAGGTGCCCGCTTACGCCGAGGACTGCTGCCGTCTCGTTGAGTTCTGCTCGTCAAGCGCGCCCCCGGTTGCACTGACCGAGGAGGATGACGCGGCGATCTACTTCTCTTCCGGCACGACCGGCTTCCCCAAGGCCATTTTACATAAGCACCGCTCGCTGCTCGGCTCGTGCATGACCGAGCAGAAACACCACGGCCAGACGCGTGACGATGTGTTCCTGTGCATCCCGCCGCTTTACCGCACGGGTGCTAAGATGCACTGGTTCGGCAGCCTGATTTCGGCGAGCAAGGCGGTGCTGCTGCGCGGCGTCAAGCCCGAATGGATTTTGCGCGCCGTGACCGAGGAAAAATGCACGATCGTCTGGCTGCTCGTGCCGTGGTGCCAGGATTTGCTGGAAGCCATCGAGTCCGGCCGCATTGATATGGGGCATTACCTGCTCGACCAGTGGAGGCTAATGCACATCGGCGCGCAGCCCGTGCCGCAGAGCATGATCCACCGCTGGCTCAAGCTGTTCCCGCACCACCAGTACGATACCAACTATGGCCTGTCCGAGTCGATCGGCCCGGGCTGCGTCCATTTGGGCGTGGAGAACGTCGACAAGGTCGGCGCGATCGGCAAACCGGGCTACCAGTGGCAGGCGCGCATTGTCGACGAGCAAGGCAACGACGTCCCGCAGGGCGAGGTTGGCGAGCTGATCGTCAAGGGTCCCGGCGTTATGGTCTGTTACTATAAGAACCCTGAGGCAACCGCTGAGGTGCTGAAGGACGGCTGGCTCTATACGGGCGACATGGCGCGCACCGACGAGGACGGCTTTATCTATCTGGTTGACCGCAAGAAGGATGTTATCATCTCGGGCGGCGAAAATCTGTACCCCGTCCAGATCGAGGACTTCCTGCGCCACAACCCCAAAATCCACGATGTTGCTGTCATCGGCCTGCCCGACCAGCGTCTGGGTGAGATCGCAGCCGCCATCATCGAGGTGGCCGAGGGCGAAACCTGCACCGAGGACGAGATCAATCAGTTCTGTAGCGAATTGCCGCGCTACAAACGTCCGCGCAAGGTCATTTTCGACCGCATCCCGCGCAACCCGACCGGCAAAATCGAAAAGCCGGTGCTGCGTGAGAAATATTGCAGCGGCCGTCTGGTCGAGGAGCAGACCACGCACTGACCCCGAAAGAAATAGAAACAAACGAGGTATGTTCCCATGTCCGATCTGCTGATTAAGCTTTCCCTGCTGATCCTGTTCTTTGGCGTGATGATTGTGGTCGGCCTGAGCTGCCGCCACCATGCAAACAATGTGGCGGGCTTCGTGCTCGGTGGCCGGTCGGTCGGCCCGTGGCTGACGGCTTTCGCCTACGGCACGAGTTACTTTTCCGCCGTCGTTTTTGTCGGCTACGCCGGCCAGTTCGGCTGGAAATACGGCATTGCCGCCACATGGGCGGGCATCGGCAACGCGATTTTAGGTTCGCTGCTGGCGTGGGCGGTGCTTGGCCGCCGCACCCGCGTGATGACCCAGCACCTAAACAGCGCGACTATGCCGCAGTTCTTTGCCGCGCGCTTCCAGAGCCGCGGCATGAAGCTCGCGTCGTCCGCCATCATCTTTATTTTTCTGATTCCCTATACCGCTTCGCTCTATAATGGCTTGAGCCGTCTGTTCGGCATGGCTTTCCACATTGACTACGCGGTGTGCGTGATCGTCATGGCTGTGCTGACCGGTGTGTACGTCATCGCGGGCGGCTATATGGCAACCGCCATCAACGATTTTATTCAAGGCATTATCATGATCGTCGGCATCTGCGCGGTCATCGGCGCGGTGCTCAAAGGGCAGGGCGGCTTCCTTGCCGCGCTGGACGGCCTTGCGCGGGTGTCCGACCCCGCGGCAAGCACGACCCCGGGCGTGTTCGCGTCCTTCTTTGGCCCTGATCCGGTCGGACTGTTGGGCGTAGTGCTGCTGACCAGCCTTGGCACTTGGGGCCTGCCGCAGATGGTGCAGAAATTCTACGCCATCCGCAGTGAAAAGGCAATTGACAAAGGCATGATTATCTCGACGCTGTTTGCCTTTGTCGTCGCGGGCGGCTGCTACTTCCTCGGCGGCTTCGGGCGGCTGTTTTCCACGCCCGAGCTGGTCACCCAGAACGGCTACGACTTCATTATCCCGACCATGCTCGAGGGGTTGAGTTCGTTGCTGATTGCAGTCGTGGTCATACTGGTGCTTTCCGCCTCGATGTCCACGTTGTCCTCGCTGGTGCTGGCCTCCAGCTCGACGTTGACGCTCGACTTTATCAAAGACACACTCGCTAAAGATATGAAGGAAAAACAGCAGGTGCTGACCATGCGGCTGCTGATCGTGGTGTTTATCGCGATTTCGGTCGTGCTCGCGCTCATCCAGTACCATTCGAGCGTTACCTTTATCGCGCAGCTGATGGGCGTCAGCTGGGGCGCGCTGGCAGGCGCGTTCCTCGCGCCGTTTTTGTACGGCCTGTACTGGAAGCGCACCTCTAAGGCCGCCTGTATCGTCTGCTTTGCCTTTTCGACAGTCGTGATGCTGGCCAATATTTTTGCCGGTTCCTATTTTCCGACGGTTTTGCAGTCGCCGATCAACGCGGGCGCGTTCTGCATGCTCGCCGGATTGGTGATCGTCCCGGTCGTCAGCCTGCTGACCCCGCCGCCACCGTCCAAACATATCGAGCAGGTGTTCTCCTGCTATGAGCGCACGGTCGTGGTCAAGGTCAAGGAGTCGATCGGCGAGCAGGCCGACAGCGCGCTATAACCCTGTCCCGCCCGCCGGTCCGGCGGCGGACGGGCGCAACACACTTTTTTGGCAACCCTGCGGGACAAGACGCGGCTTTTTGCCGCGCCTGATCGCATGAACACATTGCACAGGAGGAATGACAACATGAAAACGCTGATGTTGGGCAATGAAGCCGTTGCCCGCGGCCTGTATGAGGCCGGATGCAGCTTTGTCTCCAGCTATCCCGGTACGCCGAGTACCGAGATCACGGAGGCCGCCGCAAAATACCCTGAAATCTATGCCGAGTGGGCGCCCAATGAAAAGGTAGCGACCGAAGCGGCGTTCGGTGCGTCGCTTGCCGGCTGCCGCAGCTTCTGCGGCATGAAGCACGTCGGCTTGAACGTTGCGGCCGACCCGCTGTTTACCCTGTCCTACACGGGCGTGAACGGCGGCATGATTATCGGCGTGGCCGATGACGCGGGCATGCACTCGTCCCAGAATGAGCAGGACTCCCGCCACTACGCCAAGGCGTCCAAGGTGCCCATGCTCGAGCCTGCTGACTCGGCGGAAGCGCTCGCGTTCACCAAACTGGCCTTCGAGCTGTCCGAGAAATACGACACGCCCGTGCTGCTCAAGATGTGCACGCGCGTATCGCACTCGCAGAGTGTGGTAGAGCCGGGTGAGCGCCCGGAGACCCCGGTCAAGCCCTATGAGAAGAACGGCGCCAAGTACATTATGATGCCGGGCAACGCCAAACGCCGCCACCCGATCGTTGAGCAGCGCACCGCCGACCTGACCGCATGGGCGGAGACCGCTGAGGTCAACCGCGTCGAGGACGGCGCGGACAAGTCGATGGGCATCATCACCTCGTCGACCAGCTACCAGTATGTCAAGGAGGTCTGCGGCGACAAGTACCCGGTGCTCAAGCTGGGCATGGCATGGCCGATGCCGGTGCAGAAGATTCGCGATTTTGCGGCATCGGTTGAAAAGCTCGTCGTCGTTGAGGAGTTGGACGGCTTCATCGAGGAGCATTGCCGCAACCTTGGGCTTGACCCCGTCGGCAAGGATCGTTTCTCCTGCATCGACGAGTTGAGCCAGAATCAGGTCGCGGACAAGCTGGGCGCGGCTGTTCCGGACGGCAAAGCGCTGGACGAAGCCATCCCCGCCCGCCCGCCGGTCATGTGCGCTGGCTGCCCGCATCGCGGCCTGTTCTACACGCTGGCCAAGAACAAGATCACCGTTTTGGGCGACATCGGCTGCTACACGCTGGGCGCAGTGCCGCCGCTCGCCGCGATCGACTCGACGATCTGCATGGGCGCGTCGGTGTCCGGTCTGCACGGCTTCCTCAAGGGCGGCGGCGACGCTGGCAAGTCGGTTGCCGTTATCGGCGACTCGACCTTTATGCACTCGGGCATCACCGGCCTTGTCAACATCGCCTATAACGAGTCCAACGCGACCGTCATCATCCTCGACAACTCGATCACCGGTATGACCGGCCACCAGCAGAATCCGACGACCGGCTTTAACCTCAAGGGCGACCCCTGCACCAAGATTGACCTCGAGAGCCTGTGCCGCGCGGTTGGCATCAACCGCGTGCGCGTAGTCGACCCGTACGACCTTGACGCGTGCGACAAGGCCATTAAGGAAGAACTGGCAGCCGACGAGCCTTCGGTTATCATCGCACGCCGTCCGTGCGCGCTGCTCAAATACGTCAAGCACGAAAAGCCGCTTGTGGTCGATGCGGCCAAGTGCATGAGCTGCAAGATGTGCATGAGGATTGGCTGTCCGGCTATTTCGATGACCAGCGGCAAGGCCGAGATCGACAATACGCTGTGCACCGGCTGCGGTGTCTGCGAACAGCTTTGCAAATTCGACGCCCTGCACGCGCCCAAGGAGGACTGAACATGGAAACGAAAAACATCATGATCGTCGGCGTCGGCGGACAGGGCAGCCTGCTGGCATCCAAGCTGCTCGGCCGCCTGCTGCTGACCCGTGGCTATGACATCAAGGTATCCGAGGTGCATGGCATGAGCCAGCGCGGCGGCAGCGTTGTCACCTATGTGCGCTTCGGCGACAAGGTTTATTCGCCGGTGATCGATAAGGGCGAAGCCGACTTTATCGTGTCCTTCGAGCTGCTTGAGGCTGCCCGCTGGACGGAATACCTGAAAAAAGGCGGCAAGGTCGTCGTCAACACCCAGAAGATCAACCCGATGCCGGTCATCACGGGCGCTGCTGCCTATCCGGAGGATTTGGTCGGCAAAATGCAGGCCGCAGGGCTGGACGTTGATGCGTTCGACGCGCTCGGCCTTGCCGAACAGGCAGGTTCGTCCAAAGCGGTCAATATCGTGCTGATGGGTCACCTGTCCAACCACTTTGATTTCACCGAGGAGGAGTGGATGACCGCGCTTGAACAGAGCGTGCCTGCCAAATTCCTCGACCTCAACCGCCGCGCCTTCCAGTTGGGTCGCAACGGCTGAATTTTGAACCGTCAATCCTCCCGCCTGCGGGGCGGGTCAGAAAGGAATAGAAACGCCAATGGAACGCTATTATCAGCCTGAAATCGAATGTGCCAGCCGGGAGCAGATCCTCGCATGGCAGAACGAGCGCCTGGTTAAGCAGGTGCGCAATGTGTGGGATAACGTGCCGTACTACCGTAAGAAGATGGAAGAAAAGGGCGTAACGCCTGACGATATCAAGGGCGTCGACGACCTGCACAAGCTGCCCTTCGTCACCAAGGACGACCTGCGCGAAGCCTATCCGTACGGTCTGGTCGCGCGTCCGCTGAAGGACTGCGTGCGCATCCAGTCGACCTCCGGCACGACCGGCAAGCGCGTCGTCGCCTTCTACACCCAGCATGATATCGACCTGTGGGAGGACTGCTGCGCGCGCGCGATCGTTGCGGCAGGCGGCACCAACGAGGACGTTTGTCAGGTATCTTACGGTTACGGCTTGTTTACCGGCGGCCCGGGCCTCAACGGCGGCAGCCACAAGGTCGGCTGCCTGACCATCCCCACCTCGTCCGGCAACACCGAGCGCCAGATCATGTTCATCAAGGATTTGAACGCAACCATCCTGTGCTGCACCCCGTCCTACGCCGCCTATCTGGGCGAGTCGATGAAGGAAATGGGCATGTCCCCTGAGGATATCCCGCTCAAGGCCGGTATTTTCGGCGCGGAAGCGTGGAGTGAGGAAATGCGTCAGGATATCCAGAACACGCTGGGCATCAAGGCGTATGATATCTACGGCCTGACCGAGCTGTCCGGCCCGGGCGTCAGCTTCGAGTGCTCGGCGCAGTCGGGTATGCACATCAACGAAGACCACTTCATCGCTGAGATCATCGACCCCAACACCGGCGAGGTGCTGCCGGAAGGCACGCAGGGCGAGCTGGTGTTTACCTCGATCACCAAGGAAGCCTTCCCGCTGTTGCGCTACCGCACGCGTGATATCTGCGTACTGACCCGTGAAAAGTGCTCCTGCGGCCGTACCCATGTCAAGATGTGCAAGCCGCGCGGCCGCAGTGACGATATGCTGATTATCAAGGGCGTCAACGTATTCCCGTCCCAGATTGAGACCGTGCTGCTCGCACAGGGCTATCAGGCCAATTACCAGCTGATCGTTGACCGCGTCAATAACACCGATACGCTTGAGGTTATGGTCGAAATGACGCCCGAGAACTTCTCGGATAACCTCGGCAAGATTACCGAGATGGAAAAGCATCTGGTCTCCGCCCTCAAGGCAATGCTGGGCATCTATGCCAAGGTGCGTCTGGTCGCGCCCAAGACCATCGCCCGCAGCGAGGGCAAGGCTGTCCGCGTTATCGACAAGCGCAAGATTTAAGGAGGCGTCACCATGACCGTTTATCAGATCTCCATCTTTTTGGAAAACCGCACCGGCCAGCTGGCTGAGATCACGAAAATTTTGGCCGACAACCAGATCGACATGCGCGCGATTTCGATCGCCGAGACTTCAGATTACGGCGTGCTGCGTCTGATCGTCGACCAGCCGCAGAAGGCCACGTCTATCCTGCTTGAGCAGGGCTTTATCCTGTCCAAGACGCCGGTTACGGCCGTTATGGTGCCCGACCAGCCGGGCGGCCTTGCGCCCGTGTTACAGCTGATTGCGGACGGCGAGATCGACATCGAATACATGTATTCGCTCTTCACGCACAAGGAGGGCAACGCATACATGGTGTTCCGCGTATCGGATGATGAGAAGTTTACCAGCCTGCTCGCGCAGAACGGCATCAAGGCTGTCACCCGGCAGGAGTTGGACATCGGCGACTGAGCACAGCCCAAACATGCAGACACCCCCGGACGCAGTTTTGCGTCCGGGGGCGTTTTGCTTGCACAGGCTGCGTGGTCTGGAAGCGGTTTTCCAGGGGTACGCTGTCATAGATGTTATGCTACGCGCCTGCGTCACAGTGCCGGTAGTCGGTCAGGTCGCGGAAGCGGTGTCTGCTGCGGTGGGTTTGGCCTCCGCAGGCGCGGCGGTCTTGCGCGGCTGCGGCTTGGGCCGCAGGTCGATAGCCGGGTTGAATGCATAGTAGTTCTTGCTGTCCAGATGATCTTGCACGACACGCAACGCGTCGCCGAAGCGGACAATTTAAGTAACTGCCCGCAATGGGGTAGGGGACTTGCCGCGTGAAATTTTACTTGTCTCCTGCGTCCGGATACAGTAAAATAAGGCGCAGAAAGGCTTGACACGTTGTAAGGGCGGACAGTCAGGCGAACGGGTTAAAGTAACGGAAATCGGGCAAGGAGAAAAGGTTATGTGGCTTGGTGTTGACTATTATCCGGAACAATGGGGGCCTTCCATGCTGGAAGAAGATTTGGACAATATCTGTGAGTTGGGGTGCAACGCCATCCGGATTGCGGAATTCGGATGGCATCGCATGGAAAAGTCCGAGGGGGAGTTCGACTTTTCTTTTTATGACTATGTGATCGAGCGTGCCAAAGCGCGCGGCTTGCGCATTGTCATGGGCACCCCGACGGCGACCATTCCGGCGTGGCTGGCCAAAAAGCACCCCGACATTCTGTCGGCGTTTGAGGATGGGGGCAAACGCACCTTTGGCGGGCGGCATGTGTACTGCTTCAACAGCAAAACGATGTATACTTACGCGGGGCGTCTCATCCGCGCCATGGCGGCGCACTATAAGAATGAGTCCGCCATCATCGCGTGGCAGATCGACAATGAGCTGGGCCACGAGGACAGCGATATCTGCTACTGCGACCAATGCCGGGACGCGTTTCGCGCCTATCTGCGGGACAAATTCGAAGGTGATATCCTAAAATTAAACCAGACCTATGGGACGGCTTTCTGGTCGCAGGAATACAACAGTTTTGACGAGATCCCTCTGCCAACCCGTACCATCACGACGCACAATCCAGCCCTGCGGCTGGACTGGGAGCGTTTCCGCAGTGAAAGCATCGTGCGATTTGCTGCTTTCCAGATCCGTCTGCTGCGGGAGACGATGCCAAATGCCCTTATCATGCACGACTTTGCCGGTGGGGGATTGGGTAAGCATGTGGACTATGCAGCCGTATCCAAGCACCTGTCCTTTGCAGCGTATAACAACTATCCGGTGTGGGGCGGTCAGCGGGAGCCATTGCCCCCCAACGAGATCGCCTTTGGGCTGGACTATATCCGGGGCTTGAAACAGCAAAACTTCTGGATTACCGAAGCCATTATGGGCGCGCAGGGACATGACATTACCGGCTTTTTGCCCAGACCCAATCAGGCCAAGATGTGGGCCTATCAGGGTATGGCACGGGGCTGTGAAGCCCTGTTCTTTTTCCGTTACCGGGGGGCGACGAAGGGCGCGGAGCAGTTTTGTTATGGCATTCTGGATGCGGACAATCGGAAACGGAGAAAGTTTTACGAGGTGCAAAGCTTCTTTCACGATATCAGGGACTACGCTTCGCAGCTCAAGACACCCATCCGCAGTCAGGTGGCCATCGTGTACGATTATGATTCGCTCGCGGCATTCCGGATTCAGCAGCAGGCCGTTCTGCTGGACTGCGAGGCGGAGATGAAAAAGTATCACAAGGTCTTTTATGATCGGAATGTGCCGGTGGATGTCATTCCCGCCGGGAGTGACCTGACGGGCTACAAGGTGCTCATCCTCCCGCAGATGATCATTGCAAAGCCGTCTTTCCAAAAGCAGTTGATGGAGTTTGTGGAGCAGGGCGGCACGGTAGTGCTGACTTATCGTGATTTTGTCAAAGACAGTGACAATAATTTGGTGTTGGGCAAGCAGCTCCCCGTGGATTTTGATGCTTTTGCCGGCGTTTACGTGGCAGAAACCGAAAGCTTGCAGGAAGGGCAGGCTTTTCCTTGTCGTCCTCGCCGGAGGATCCTGGCTGTATCTGGTGCCGACTGCT
>DGYFI06202__coassemble_1417_pt1 | contig 10721 bp, 13 predicted proteins | sample DGYFI06202__metabat2_high_PE_015 | metagenome-assembled genome bin DGYFI06202 | reverse complement strand
CATTTTTATCCTGACCTCACGGGCGCGTATTCGTGGTGGAGTTATCGTTTCAAGGCGCGTGAGAAGAACGCGGGGTGGCGTATCGACTATTTCCTCGTGTCGGATCGGTTTGTCGACCGTGTTAAGGACGCGCGTATCTTGAGTGACGTGTTTGGCTCGGATCACTGTCCGGTTCTAATCGAGATTGCATAAGAAAAAGGCTGCAAGCCATTTCGGCTTGCAGCCTTTTGGTTTGTGGATGTCAGCCGCCGAGCAGGGTGCTCAGCGCGATAATGCCCGGGATAGTGATAGCGGAAAAAATAGTCGAAACTGCGACGACGCGCGTGGAGAACAGATAGTCCGTGTGGTAGGTCTGTCCGAATAGCGAGCATATTAGCGCGACCGGCGCAGCCGCACACACAAGCATGGAGTTGCGCAATGTGTGCTCAAGCGGGAGAAGGAGAAAAATGGCCATCGTTAGCAGCGGCATGATAAGCAGGCGCAGCGAGGAAAGGAAATAAACCTGACTGTCACGGAAGCAGGAGCGCAGGTCACACTGAGCAAGGAATGCGCCGATCACCAGCATGGCGACGGGGGTGTTGAGCGAGGCCATGTAGGACACCGCGGAAGCGGCGACGGCCGGCAATTGGAACGGTGTCAGGAAAAAGAACAGGCCGATCACGATGGATACGGTACCGGGATTGATAAGTACATTGCGGATACGCTGCGCACGCGGTACGTCACGCGACAGCTGCGCCACTCCATAACTCCACAGCAGCAGGTTGTTGACCACAATAAACGACGAGCCGAGGAAGATGCCGTAAGAGCCATACAACGCGTCGAGCAGCGGCAGGCCCATCAAACCACAGTTCGTGAACACCAGACACATACGCCGATCAGCAAAATTGGCATGCGGGCCATTGGGGCGGAATAGAATTTGCCCAACTACAATTGAGAGCCCCATCGCGATGAACGCGCATAGGGCAGACATGACCAGCGCGTACCCAAGCTCCGGCTCAAATTTGCGCTGGAATGAATCGATAATGACGCATGACGCGACGATACGCGTCAGTATGAGCGACAGCTGCGCTGTACCCTGATTGTCCAGATATTTCAGCCGGAAACAGATGTAACCGACCGCCATGAGCAGGAACATGACCAGCAGTTGGGATACCAAAATCTGTATGTTTTCAAGCAAATCAAACGCCTCCGATGGATGATAAATTGCAATTTATTTTTTATCTTAATGCAACACAAGGGGTGCTGTCAATGGGGCAGGCATGCTTTTCCGGTGCCGGGCATAGGATATTGCGAAAGGGTGGATGGCTGTGAAAAAAATGATCTGCGCTGCGGCGCTGGGCGGATTGCTGCTCGTGCAGGCGGCAGCACTGCCCGAAATGGGTGCATTGAACGCGAAATCGGCTGCATTATATGCGGCAAACGGGCAGGAGTTGTATTCGGTGAATGCGGATGAGCCGTTACAGCCTGCATCCGTAACCAAGATCATGACCATGCTGCTGACCATGGAAGCGCTGGAACGTGGCGAGGTGACGCTGGACACCATGATCACGGGCAGCGAATATGCTTGTTCGATGGGCGGCACGCAGGTCTGGCTGGAACCGGGTGAGCAGCTGTCGCTGGATGAGATGCTCAAGGCAATTGCGGTCGGCTCGGCAAATGATTGTGCAGTTGCCGTAGCCGAGCATCTGGCGGGAACGGAAGCGGCGTTCGTTGAGCGAATGAATGCACGCGCGTTGGAACTGGGATGCACCAGCACGCAGTTTATCAACGCCAACGGGCTGGACGGCATGGGGCAAAAGACCATGACCTCGGCGCACGATATTGCGCTCATCTCCTGCGAGCTGCTGCGGCATCCCAAGATCCTTGAATATACCGGCATTTGGATGGACAGCATCCGCGGTGGCAAGTTCTCGCTGGCAAACACAAACAAGATGCTCAAAAGCTATCCTGGACTGACTGGGCTCAAAACCGGCTACATCTCGGAGGCGGGGTATTGCATTTCGGCCAGCGCCGAGCGGGATGGCCTAAGCCTTGTCGCAGTCGTGATGGCGGCGCCGACCAAGGAGACCCGCATGGCGGATGCATCGGCGTTACTCAATTATGGCTTTGCCAACTTTACTGTATATGAGCCGCCCGCGGGGCTGCTCGAGCCGGTACCGGTTACGCTGGGCACAGCGTCGACCGTGCAGCCGGTGGTGCAGGATACGGAGTCAATCGTAATTGAAAAGGCGCAGGCGGGTACGTTGGAAACGCAGCTGTCGTTGCCGGAAAGTTTGACGGCTCCTATCGAGGCGGGACAGCAGATTGGCGAATTGACCGTGCTGAGTGGCGGCGAAACGCTGCTCACCCTGCCGGTGACTGCGGCGGAGTCTGTCGGCGCACTGGGGATTTCCGGTTTACTGCGCGCTTTTTTGGGCGGGCTGGCCAGTGGTGGGGCGGCCTGATATGGACAAAATGACGGAAAGTTTATAAATGATGCTTGAGGTTTCGGGCAAACTATGGTACACTAAGAACAACCTCAAAGGTTGGGAGGATATAAAACTATGGTAAAACTCATTATTGGCGGTACGGGTTCTGGTAAGACCAAGGAATTGATCGACCAGGTCAACACCGCGGTAAAAGAAGAAAAGGGAAGCGTGGTTTGCATTTCGCGCGGCAATAAGCTGACTTTCGATATTTCGCATGATGCGCGCCTGATCAATGCGACCGACTATCCGATCAAGGATTACGCGAGCCTGCTCGGGTTCCTGTGCGGCATCCATGCCGGCAACTATGACATCACGCGTGTATTTATCGACGGCCTGTACAAGATTACCGGTATCAAGGACGTTGCGAAGGCAGAGGATTTCCTCAACATGCTTGATGCTTTCTCCGCGCAGCATAGCGTAAACTTTACGGTTTCCCTGAGCGAGGAGCCGTCTGCCGCAACTGAAGGCATGAAGCGTTTCCTGTAAGTTCGGTACTTAGCGGCTCGTTAACTGCTTTTCGCCTGAACCACTGGTTGGCGAAATGCGGTGCAGCAAGCCGAACCTTGCTGTAACTCAGGTATCCAAGCGCCCGGCTTTTGCCGGGCGCTTTTTGTTGTGCCTTGGTAAGTAGCAGGGAATGTAAGAGAAAACCTTTCCCCACAAAAATAGTCGGAATAGACAAGATTATCCGGTGGGTTTGTGCGGAATGTATGGAGAATGACAGTCGCAGGAAAAATATTTAGAAATCTTCGATAAAAACTGTTTCACTTTTTCGTCAGGTTAGGTATAATAAAGACTGATATGTGGGACAAGCGGTCTGCCATTCCGGCGGGCTGTGCTCGAAATATCAAATCGGCTACCAATGGGGGAATGCGGTTGAGTCAAAACAGGCATCATTGGAGTACGCTGCGATACCTGATTTATTTCAGTCAGGTAGGGATGACGGTCGTCACCCCGCCGGTGCTCTGCTGTTTCGGCGCGGTTTGGCTGCGCAACCGGTTCGGCTGGGGCAACGGCGTGGTATTGGCTGGTATCCTGCTCGGGATAGCTGTCGCAGCCTGCGCACTGCGGGACTTCCTGCGGTTTACCGAGCGAAAAGCCAGAGAAAGCGAAGGAAAGGAGAAACTGCCTTGACGGGGATGCAAATTGTGCGCGAGGAAACTGCGCGCATGCTGCGCGGTTTCGCACCGCTGACGTTGATCGCGTTTGGCGCATTTGTGATAGCTGGCTGTGACCCGTTGCGTGCGGGTATTAGCTTGTTGCTGGGTGCGGGATATGCGCTCTTGTTATTCCGTATGCTTGCTGTAAGTGCGGCGCGCGCGGCGTTGTTTCCGCCTGCTCAGGCGGTACGACGGGTGCGGGCAGGCTATCTGTTCCGCTATGTGCTGACCGGGATCATGGTGTTCGCGGCGATCAAAGTGCCGTTTATCTATCCGCTGGCGGCGGTTTTGCCTCTCTTCTTTCCCAAAATGATCTTACTCTGGTGCAATATAGTTCAGAGGAAAGGAGGTTAGACGGTGAATGTAGAAATCAATGGCCCGGAAATATTGGGATATCTTTTTGGCAACCCCAACCTGCCCATTACGGAAACCATGCGCAATGCGTGGATCGTAATGGCGTTCATCCTGTTCCTGTGCATTTTTCTGACCCGGCGCATGGAGAAAATCCCCAAAGGGAAACAGGCGCTGGCGGAAAAGGCTGTCATTATGATCGACAATCTGGTCGATAACACCATGGGACAGGGATGCCGGGCCTTTTCGCCCTATATTGCTACGCTGCTGATGAGCTCGTTGTTCGGTTCGCTGGCAACATTGTTCTGGATGCGTCCGGTCACGGCCGATCTGAACACCACGATGGGCTGGGCGTTGATCACGTTTTTCCTGATCACGTTCAACAAGATCAAATACGGCGGCCTCGGTGGTTATCTCAAGGGTTTTCTGGAGCCGGTATTCGTCATAGCGCCGCTTAATGTGCTCAGCGAGGTGGCGACCCCGGTTTCCATGTCGTTCCGTCACTTCGGCAACATGGCGGGCGGTTTGGTCATCTCTACGCTGATGATGGGCGCGCTGGAAGTGCTGTCGAATGCAGTGCTGGGCTTTTTGCCTGTTCCGCTGCTTCAGATCGGTATTCCCGGCGTATTGTCGCTGTATTTTGACTGCTTCACCGCCTGTATGCAGGCGTTCATCTTCAGCATGCTGACGATGGCTTATGTCGGCGACGCGCGCGGCAGCAGCTGAACACGGCGCAGTACAACAATTTAGTTCATTTTAACACAAACAATTTCAGGAGGAAAAAAGTATGGATCCCAAAGCATTTGTAGCAGGCATGTCCGCCCTCGGCGCTGGTATGGCAATGATCGCAGGTCTTGGCCCTGGTATCGGCGAAGGTTATACCGCTGGTCAGGCGTGTGCGGCTATCGGCCGTCAGCCCGAAGCGCAGGGCGATATCACCCGTACGATGATCCTTGGTATCGCAATGGCTGAGTCGACCGGTATTTACGCATTGGTCGTCGCACTAATCCTGCTGTTTGCTAACCCGTTCGTTGGCCAGTTCTGATTATAGGATCGGCTTTACAGCATGAACGGAGCACACTTCCGTTTGGGAAGGAGGTAAAACAGTGGGATTTGAGTCCTTTGTGTATATCAACGGATGGAACATCTTCGTGACGATGTGCAACACGCTCATCACCTTTTTGATCATCAAAAAGTTCCTGTTCGGGCCGGTGCGCAAAATGCTGGCTGCCCGGGAGGAAGAGGTGCAGACGATGTATGCCAACGCCGAACAGGCACAGTCCGAGGCTGAAAACCTGCGCGTTGAGTACACCACGCGCCTGTCCAAGGCCAAGGAGGAGGCTGCCGAAATCGTCGGTTCTGCTACCCGCCGTGCGACCGTGCGCAGTGAGGAAATCCTAAAGGAATCCTCGCAGCAGGCCGCTGCCATGATGAAGAAGGCAGAGAGCACGATCGAGCAGGAGCGCAAGAAGGCCATGAACGAGCTGAAGGACGAGGTTGCAAGCCTGTCTGTCATGATCGCCTCCAAGGTCGTCGAGCGTGACGTTAAGCAGGCCGATCACGACCGCTTCATTGAAGAGTTCATTGACAAGGTAGGGTGAGCGCTGGTGGCTGATATTGTAAGCGAGCGTTACGCGCTCAGCCTATATGAGGTCGCGGCCGAGGGGGACAAGCAGAAGCAGTTCCTCGATGAGTTGACCGCAGTCTGTAAGGTGTTTGCACACGAGCCGGATTTTCTCAAAATGCTTTTGACGCCGTCGATCGCGGCGGAGGACAAGCACAAGGTGCTGCGTGCCGCGTTTGAAGGCCGCATCGAAACCTATCTGCTCAATTTCCTGTTGCTGATTACGGATAAAAGGCGTATCGGCCTAATCCACGAAATGCGGCAGGCCTATAAGGAGCAGTATTATTTTGACAACGGCATCGTGGAGGTGCGCGCGATCACGGCAAAGCCGATGGGCGCAGCACTGACGGAAAAGCTGAAAGCAAAGATGAGCGCCGTTACCGGCAAACAGGTGGTGCTCGAAACGTCGGTGGATGAAAGCATCCTCGGCGGCATTGTCGTAAAGCTCGGCAACGAGCAGTTCGACACCAGTCTGCGCACGCGGCTTAATGAAATCGCGTCGCGGCTGACCAATACTATCGCGTAAGGAAGTAGGTGACTTTATGGAATTACGCCCCGAAGAGATTAGCAATATTATCAAAGAGCAGATCACGCACTATCAGAGCCAGATCAAGCTGACCGACGTCGGTACAGTCGTCACCGTCGGCGACGGTATCGCGCACGTTCACGGTCTGGAAAACTGCATGTCCGGCGAGCTGCTCGAATTTCCGGGCGGCGTATACGGCATGGCGCAGAACCTTGAAGAGGATCTGGTCGGCGCCGTAATCCTGGGTTCAGATCAGGATATTCGTGAAGGCGACACGGTAAAACGCACAAACCGCATCGTCGAGGTGCCGGTGGGCGAGGCTATGCTCGGCCGCGTGGTGGACGCGCTGGGCAAGCCGATCGACGGCAAGGGCCCGATCCATACCACTGAGGCGCGTCCGATCGAAAGCCCGGCGCCGGGCATCATCGAACGTTCGCCGGTTAACGTCCCGTTGCAGACCGGCATCAAGGCGATCGACTCGATGATCCCGATCGGCCGCGGCCAGCGTGAGTTGATCATCGGCGACCGCCAGACCGGCAAGACCGCCATATGTCTGGACACGATTATCAACCAGAAGGGCACGGGCGTTATCTGTATCTATGTGGCCATCGGCCAGAAGCGCTCGACGGTCGCACAGGTAGCCGAGACGCTGTCCAAAAACGGTGCAATGGATTACACCTGCATTGTCGCCGCGACTGCCTCGGAGTCCGCGCCGCTGCAATATATCGCGCCGTATGCGGGCTGCTCGATCGGCGAGTACTTCATGCACAAGGGCAAGGATGTACTGGTTATCTATGATGACCTGTCCAAGCACGCGGTTGCTTACCGCGCCCTTTCCTTGCTGCTCCACCGTCCGCCAGGACGTGAGGCATATCCGGGCGACGTATTCTATCTGCATTCCCGTCTGCTCGAGCGCGCCGCAAACATTCAGGACGGCGGCTCGCTGACCGCACTGCCGATCATCGAGACGCAGGCGGGCGACGTTTCGGCGTATATCCCGACCAACGTCATTTCGATCACGGACGGCCAGATCTTCCTCGAGACCGAGCTGTTCAACTCGGGTATCCGTCCGGCGGTCAACCCGGGCATTTCGGTTTCCCGTGTCGGTGGTAATGCGCAGATCAAGGCGATGAAGAAGGTCGCAGGTACCTTGAAGCTGGCATATTCGCAGTACCGCGAATTGCAGGCGTTCTCGCAGTTCGGCTCTGACCTTGACGCGGATACTAAGAAGCGTCTGGCGCAGGGCGAGCGCATCGTCGAAGTTCTCAAGCAGCCGCAGAACAGCCCGATCCCGGTCGAGAAGCAGGTTATCATCATTTTCGCTGTTATTTCGGGCCAGTTGCTCGATATCCCGGCGGATAAGATCGGCGAGTTTGAGAAGGAGCTGTTCGCGTTTATCGACGGTGTTTACGGCGATATCCCGGAGACGATCCGCGCCACCAAGCAAATGGACGACGACATCAAGGAAAAGCTGACAAAGGCGATCGAGGAATTCAAGGCAAAGTTCCTTTCCGAGCATTAACGCGGGGAGGGGGACTGAACTATGGCTTCCGGAAACATGAAGGACATTAAGCGCCGCATCAAGTCGGTGCAGTCCACCATGCAGATCACCAAGGCAATGGAACTGGTGGCCTCGTCCAAAATGCGCCGCGCCAAGGAGCGCGCGCTGGCCGCGCGGCCCTATTTCAACACGATGTATGAAACCATCACCCGTCTGGCCGCCGAGACGCGCGACAGCGACTCGGTATATACCCGCCGACGCGAGGTGAAGAACAGCCTGTTCATCGTCATCGCGGGCGACCGCGGGCTGGCTGGCGGCTACAACGCCAACCTGTTCAAGCTGGCAGCGGAAAAGATGGCAGGTAAGCAGGCGCAGATCGTTACGATCGGCAAAAAAGCGCAGGAGCACTACGCCAAGCGCGATTGGCCGGTCACGGCGGATTATCCGGGCATTGCCGAAACCATGAAGATCAGCGACACGCATAGCATCGTCAGCCGGATGCTCGGCCTGTTCCGTGAGGGCAAGGTGGATGAGGTGTTCCTTTGCTACACCCAGTTCGTTTCGCCCTTGCAGCAGGAGCCGAAGTGCATCCAGCTGCTGCCTGCGAGCTTTGAGCGCGACGCAAAGCCGGAAAAATCGGCCGGCGCGCGTGTGCTGACTGAATACGATCCCTCGCCCGAGGCCGTGTTCGACGCCATCATCCCGGAATATCTGTACGGCGTGCTGTACGGTGCAGTGGTCGAAAGCTACTGTTCCGAGCAGTCCGCGCGCCGTATGGCGATGGAAGCGGCGTCCGACAACGCCAGCGAGATGATCGAAAATCTGAATCTGTCCTATAACCGTGCGCGTCAGGCCGCCATCACGCAGGAGATCACCGAGATCGTCGCGGGCTCCGGTGAGGTCGGCGCATAGGACGATACGAATTAGGAGTTTTGCCAATGAGTGAGCAGAATATTGGCACCGTTGTCCAGATCATTGGACCGGTGCTGGACATTAAATTTGCTGCCGACGCACTGCCCAAACTGCTGAATGCGATCACGATCGAGAAGGACGGCCGCGTCGTCACCGTCGAGGTCGCGCAGCACATCGGTCAGGACACCGTGCGCTGCATCGCCATGGAGTCCACTGACGGCCTTGTGCGTGGTATGAAGGCAGTCGATACCGGCGGCCCGATCACGGTGCCGGTCGGCAATAATACCCTCGGCCGTATCTTTAACCTGCTCGGCCAGCCGGTGGATAACCAGCCGGCGGTCGAGAGCGAGGAGCGTTGGCCGATCCACCGTCCTGCGCCCTCGTATGAGGAGCAGGAATCCACGACTGAGATCCTCGAGACTGGCATCAAGGTCGTCGACCTGATCGCGCCGTATGCCAAAGGCGGCAAGATCGGCCTGTTTGGCGGTGCGGGCGTCGGCAAGACGGTTATCATCATGGAGCTGATCAACAACATCGCCAAGCAGCACGGTGGTATTTCGGTATTCACCGGCGTTGGCGAGCGCACCCGTGAGGGTAACGACCTGTATAACGAAATGCAGGAGTCCGGCGTTATCAACAAGACTGCGCTGGTATACGGCCAGATGAACGAGCCGCCCGGAGCGCGTATGCGCGTGGCGCTCAGTGGTCTTACCATGGCGGAATACTTCCGCGATGTCGAGGGTCAGGACGTGCTGTTGTTTATCGACAACATCTTCCGCTTCACGCAGGCCGGTTCCGAGGTATCCGCGCTGCTTGGCCGTATGCCGTCCGCGGTAGGTTACCAGCCGACGCTGGCCACCGAGATGGGTGCTTTGCAGGAGCGCATTACCTCGACCAAGAAGGGTTCGATCACGTCCGTACAGGCGGTTTACGTACCGGCGGACGACCTGACCGACCCCGCCCCGGCGACCACGTTCTCGCATTTGGACGCAAAGGTCGTTCTGTCGCGTGATATTGCCTCGATGGGTATTTATCCTGCGGTCGACCCGCTCGACTCGTCCTCGCGTATCCTTACCGCGGATATCGTCGGCATCGACCACTACGAGGTCGCGCGCGCGGTGCAGTCCATCCTGCAGAAGTACAAGGATTTGCAGGATATCATTGCCATCCTCGGCATGGACGAACTTTCCGACGAGGATAAGCTGACCGTCGCCCGCGCCCGTAAGATCCAGAACTTCCTGTCGCAGCCGTTCCACGTTGCGGAGCAGTTCACGGGCTATCAGGGCAAGTATGTGCCGATCGCCGAAACCATCCGCGGCTTCCGCGAGATTCTCGACGGTAAGCACGACGATCTGCCCGAGTCGGCGTTCCTGTTTGCCGGCACCATCGACGAGGTCGTGGAGAAGGCGAAGAAGGGGGCATAATATGGCTACCTTCCATCTCAAGGTGCTGACGGTCGACCGCTGCTTCTTTGACGACGAGGTCGACCAGATCGTCATCCGCACCACGCAGGGCGATGTCGGCATTCTGCCGAATCATGTGCCGTATACCGCGGCGCTTGGCATCGGTGGGCTGAACATCATCCAAAATGGGCGTGTCGCGTGAGCAGACAGTCGTGCTCGCCCGCACCTGCGAATGGGCGGACGAGATCGACATTAACCGCGCCCGCGAGGCCGCTGAGCGCGCCCGTGCCATCCTCCAGCAGAAGGAGAGCGAACACGAGCACGACGTGGCGCAGGTTAAGCTGAAAAAGGCCATCAACCGCATGCGCATTGCGGGGGATAAATAAGCAAAAGCCGTCCGTTGTTGAAACGGACGGCTTTTTTTGCTATACTGGGGAGCGGAACGAAAAGTGAAGGTGAAATTATGGAAGAAAAAAACGGCCAGATGTCGGAATCGCTCTTGCTGGGCGGGCTGCTCGCGCTGGCGGGCGGCTTTTTTGACGCTTATACATATCTCTGCCGTGGCGGGGTGTTCGCCAATGCGCAAACCGGCAATATCGTACTGTTTGGCTTAAAGTTGGCCGAGCGGGAGTGGTTGCGCGCGCTGACCTATCTGCTGCCCATTCTGGCGTTTGCGCTGGGCGTGGTTGCAGCCGAGCTGGTCAAGCGGCGCGGCAAGCGGGAGCACCGTCCGGACGGTACACTGCACTGGCGGCAAACCATCGTTTTGGCAGAAG
>DGYFI06202__coassemble_1379_pt1 | contig 10978 bp, 11 predicted proteins | sample DGYFI06202__metabat2_high_PE_015 | metagenome-assembled genome bin DGYFI06202 | reverse complement strand
ATTGTTAGCAAATTAACAAAAAACGTGCATTTATCCGACGTACAAGGACGAAAATGTACTGTGTCCGCAATGTGCGGACAAGTGTCCTGTGCATTTTAGGCAAAATGTCCAAATTAAAAATGCAAAAAAACAAATAAAAAGTGCAAATTCATTATAACACTTTTCTGGTAGAATAATCTTTGTAATTTAGCGGATGTGACCCATTGTTCCCAGATGGTTCGCGCTGCTTTTTGAAAGAGAGGGGAATCAGTCAACACAGTCAATGCAAAAACTGGAGAAAGGGGAAGGAATATGCCAGATATTGTATTAACGAGAATCGACAACCGTTTAATCCATGGTCAGGTCGCAACCCAGTGGTGCGGCGTGGTGGGCGCGAATCTGCTGCTTGTTGCAAACGATGCCGTCTCCACGGACGAATTCCGCCAGGGCCTGATGAACATGGCTGCGCCTAGCTATGCGCAGACCCGGTTCTTCTCAATTGAGAAGACCATCAACATCATCGGTAAGGCATCGCCGAATCAGCATATTGCCATCATCTGCGAAACGCCGCAGGATGTGCTCAAGCTGGTTGAGGGCGGCGTACCGATCAAAAAGGTGAACATTGGAAACATGCATATGGCGGATGGGAAGCGCCAGGTTGCAACTTCTGTCGCGGTAGACGACGATGACGTAGCATGCTTTAAGAAGCTGCAGGAGCTGGGTGTGGAGCTTGAGATCAAACGAGTTCCGGACACGCCCGCGGAAAATATCGAAAAACTGTTCAAGTGATATTTCACCGAAAGCACCTGGAAAGGAGTAAGTAATGGAAATTACCATCATCCAGGCGATCTTGGTCTTTGTAGTTGCCTTTATCATGGGTATCGACCAGTTCAGCTTCCTGGAATCTTTGTATCAGCCGATCTTCACCTGCCCGCTCATCGGTGCCATCCTTGGCAACTTTGAACTCGGCGTAGTTGTCGGCGGTTCTTATCAGCTCGTTCAGATCGGCTCCATGCCGATCGGTGGCGCTCAGCCCCCCAACGCGATCCTCGGCGGCATCATGGCTACCGTATTCGCGGTATCGCTGGGCATGGAAGCCACGCCGGAAGGCGTTGGCGCGGCACTTGGCCTTGCGATTCCGTTCGCAGTATTCGGCCAGTACGCTGTTACCCTGACCTTCACCATCATGTCCGGTATGATGGCTAAGGCTGACCAGTGCGCGGAGAACGCGGACGTCAAGGGTATCCGTAACATCAACTTCATGGAAATGGCGATCCTCGGCACGTTGTTCGGCCTGCTGGCGGTTGCCGGTCTGTACGGCGGTTCCGCCCTCGGCCAGACCCTGCAGGACTTCTCGTTCCAGTTCTCTTGGGTCATGGCAGGCCTCGACGCTGCTGGCGGCGCGATGAAGTTTGTAGGTTTCGCAATCCTGATGAAGGTTATGATGTCCAACGAGATGTGGGGCTTCCTGCTGGCCGGCTTTGCTATGGCTCTGCTGTGCAGCGCTAATGCGTCCACCTCTGGCGCGACCCTCATTCTGTGCGCATTCGTAGGCGCTGCGATCGCGATCTATGACTTCTCGATCAACACCAAGATCAAGGCGAATGCCGGCGCTGGCAACATGGGAGGTGACTCGGATGGCATTTAATATTCCCGAGAAATATCAGGACCTGACCCCTGCACCGCAGGTTGATAAGGCTACCCTGAATAAGATGGTTTGGCTGTCCTGCTTCCTGCAGGCATCCTTCAACTACGAGAGAATGCAGGCTTGTGGCTGGCTGTGGGGCATGCTCCCCGGCCTTCAGAAGATCCACACCAACAAGGAAGACCTCAAGGCTTCCATGGCACATAACCTGGACTTCCTGAATACCCACCCGTTCCTCGTAACGTTCGTTATGGGCATTGTGCTTTCGCTCGAGCAGAACAAGGCTGATACCCAGACGATCCGCTCTGTACGTATTTCTGCTGCCGGCCCGCTCGGCGGCATCGGTGACGCTCTGTTCTGGCTGACGCTGGTTCCGATCACCGCAGGCTTGACCGCGAACATCGCCCTGCAGGGCAGCTTCCTGGGCGCGATCCTGTTCCTGATTATCTTTAACGCAGTGCAGTTTGCAATTCGTTTCGGCCTGATGTACTGGTCTTATGGCCTTGGTACGAAGGCGGTTACCATGCTGACCTCGAGCGCGAAGGAATTCACCCGTGCGGCGTCTATCCTCGGCGTATTCGTAGTCGGTGGCCTGATTGCTAACTACGGTGGCACGACTGTCCGTCTGATCGTGGGCGATACCCAGATCAACATCCAGGCTCTGCTGGACGGCATTCTGCCCAAGCTGATCCCGCTGCTGATCACCCTCGGCCTGTATGTCCTGATCAAGAAGGGCTGGACGCCTGTTAAGTGCATCCTGCTCATCCTGGTTTGCGGTATCGTTGGCTGCGCGTTCGGCATCTGGACCGGTAACTCTCAGGCAATGGACGCAGACGGCAACACCATCCCTGGCGGCTACAACCCGCTGGTTGAGTGGTATGACTATCCGGAGCCCGCTCCGGCAGAGAAGACTGGCCAGCAGGCTTGGGACGCTCTGACTGCGGTCGTAACCGAGCTGCAGAATGGCGGCGTTGTGGTTACCATGCCCGAATAAAATCGAACAGCTCGGCAGAGCATAGTTTCTGTTGAGGAAAGCAATAGGGGGAGATGGCGATTGGATCATTTCCCCCTATTGATTGAAATGAAAGAAATCAGGTGTTTGTGTGAGTGGAATTACAGCGGCGGTCATTTTTCTACTGTTCGCCTGCTATTTGGGAATTCAGGTCCTTAAAAACTTCCAACTGCGGCAGATGAACGCCGGGCTGAGGAGCAAGGACTACGAAACGGTGGAAAAACTGGCGGATATGGCGATGTCCCGCAGGTTGCTGGGGGAATACACCTGCGACCTGTACAAACTGCGCGCCCTGTATCTTGCTCAGGATACGGACCGCTTTGAGGACATGCTGCACCGAATGATCGCGGCGACTTATAAACCCGGCCGATAAAAAGAGCTTTCTGGAACAGTATTTCCATACCTTCCTGCTCAAGGAGAATCGGAAGTATGCGGATTGGCTGCTCGAAGCAATCCGGCAGACCGGGGATGAAAAGCTCGCGCGATACACCGGACAAGCTTATGAGGTAATCTTCAACCGGCGTGCCGATCTGATTGCGGAAATGGACGCGCAGGTCGATGCCAAGCAGTACTATGGTTTCCCCCTCGGCGTGGTGCTGTTTATGATTGCAAAGCAATATGAGTATCTGGGAGATGAGGAGAACGCAGGCAGCTATTATCGCAGCGCAAAGGTGTGCTTCCACCCAAAGGCGCTGTATGTGTCGGTGATCCGGGAAAATCTCCGACGGCTGGGGCAGCCAGAGGATATTCAGGAGGGGATGCGTGCGCAGCAGCGCCGCCGTTCAAAATAACCCGATGGAGAATAGGAGTAGAACAATGATCGGATTACTGGTAACTGGACATGCAAATTTCGGTTCTGGCCTGACCAGCTCGCTCAACCTGATCGCGGGCGAACAGGAAGCGTACAAGTATGTTGACTTCCTGCCTGAGTACAGTCTGGAGGACCTGTCGCGTGAGCTGAGCAAAGCCATGGACGAGCTTAAGGACTGCGAGGGCATCCTCGTGTTCTCCGACCTGCCGGGCGGCACCCCGTTTAAGACTGCGGTCGAGGTCGGCTTCCCGCGCGGCAATGTCAACGTTATTGCAGGCACCAACCTGCCGATGATGGTCGAGATCGCCATGTCGCGTAAGTTCATCGACGATTTGGAGATGCTGACCCAGTCTGCGCTCGATACCGGCAAGGAGCAGATTGTTAGATATGAGTTCAAAAAGGTGGAGCAGCAGGAGTCGGATGACGGCATCTGATTCGGCGGCGCGCCTTTGTAAGATAAATGGGTAATGTGTTTTCCACGCCGTAACTGGCGCGGATGGAAAGGAGTATTGCATTAATGAGCACGATTTTTGAAAGCAACGGCAACCTTTACGCTGACCGAGATCTATCAGCAGCCGAATACTTGGAAAAAGACCTGCGACCAGATCCGTGCGCACAAGGATGAGATCAAGAAGTTCATCGACCAGGTCATCACCTGCGACGACTACGACGTTATCCTCACCGGCGCCGGCACAAGCGAGTTCGTCGGCAACGCGCTGTTCCCGAGCCTGAACAATCAGCTCGGCTTTAAGATCAAGTCCTACGGCACGACCGATCTGGTTCCGACGCCGGAGAACTACCTGTCCCAGACCAAGCCGACGCTGCTGGTCAGCTTTGGCCGTTCGGGCAACTCGCCTGAGTCGATCGGCGCACTCGACGTTGCCGAGGCGGTTTGCGATAACGTTTACCACCTGTTCGTTACCTGCAACAAGAACGGCGCGCTTTCCAAGCGTGCGGAGACGACCGACAACTGCTACGCGATCAACCTGACCGACGAGACCCATGACCAGAGCTTTGCGATGACCTCGAGCTTCTCGAACATGTATCTGGCGACTTACCTCTGCTTTAACCTCGGCCGTCTGGACGATGCCATCGCAGAGTTTGAGCAGGCGATCGCAGCTGGCCAGAAGTTCCTCGACAGCACCTATGCACAGGTTCGCAAGATCGTCGACGAATATAACTTCAACCGCATCGTTTATCTGGGCAGCAACGCGCTCAAGGGCTTTGCACAGGAGTCCGCGCTCAAAATGCTCGAGCTGACCGCCGGTCAGGTCGTCACTATGTATGATACGCCGCTTGGCTTCCGTCATGGCCCGAAGTCCATCATCGACGACAACACCATCACGGTCGTTTATCTGAGCGATAATGCGTACACCCGTCAGTATGAGATCGACCTGATCAAGGAGATGAGCGGCCAGCGCAAGGGCAACAAGATCGTCGCTGTCATGAATAAGGCGGACGACGCGGTAGCCGCACTGGTTGATTATGCGATCGTTTATGATCTGGCGGACGAGCATGCCAATGCAGTCCTCGGTCTGGACTATATCCTGTTTGCACAGACCATCGCGGTGCTCAAGTCCCTCTCGCTGGGTATCACGCCGGATAATCCGTGCCCGACCGGCGAAGTGAACCGTGTTGTTAAGGGTGTTACCCTGTATCCGTACACCCGGGCGTAAGCAAAGTCTCAAACGTGCCGCGCGGCGGCGTACCCGGTTAGGGTGCGCCGCGTCGGCATGATGCATCCCCGTGCGGCGCGGTCAGCAGAAAAGGGGCGGCCGCAGCCGCCCCTTTTGCCTTTTTCCACCGTAAACGGGGGCAAAACAACTACAAGGAGTTTTACAGCAATATGAATTGGGAAGTAATCCTGTGGGCCTGTGGCACCGTAGCCGTCCTGCTGATTTTGGCGATGCTGGTCCTCTCCATCCTGTCGGCGCGCAATATGCGCCGCAGCCGTGAGCACATGGCGCAATTACAGTCGGACATCAAGGTTGGCGCGTCAATCCTGTTTGGCGGCGGCATTTACGGCAAGATCGTCAAGATCAAGGACGACGTGATCGACGTGGAAGTCGGCAAGGATACCGTTATCCAGATTTCCCGCTACGCAATCCAGTCCGTAGAGTAAGCGACGGGCGGATCAGCCCGTCTCACCCGTGCTGTTTTCCCGGGCGTATTCGCTCGGGGAAACATCAAAGTATTTTTTGAACAGCCGGGAGAAATAATGGATGGAGCTGAAACCCAGCATGTCCGCAATTTCACTGATGGTGTACTGGTTTTCCCGGATTAGTTCCTTGCTTTTTTGCAGCTTAATGCTCAGCAGGTAGCTTTTGGGGGAGTTGTGCAGGTAAAGCTTGAACAGCGCTTGCAGCGAGGTACGGGACAGGAAGAATTTGTGGCAAATCTGCTCAATGGTGATCGGTTCCGCGACCTTTTCGTCCATATAGGCGAGGATCTGCTGGAGCAGGTTGCTTTGGAAGTTCAGGTTGGCGCCCGGACGCAGCAGGCTGCGTTCCTCGGCCAGCTCGCTGGCCAGCAGGTCCAGCCGCGTGACGGCTTCCTGCATGTGGCACAGCATGAGCGTGCGCGCAGGCGGTGTACGCATGGCATTGTCTTCAATGATCTTGTACATCGTATCGCGCAGGCCGTTGGTGCAGTGGAATACGCGGCCAAGCAGCCGTTCCGGCTCCGCCAAATCCATGTCGAAGGTAACGGATAAGTAGCTGCAAGCCTCGTCCTTGGAGAGCTGTTTGGCGTGCTCGCTATCCGGGCCATACAGAATGAGGTCGCCTGCGGCCAGTGTGCAGCTGACATCTGCCAGCGCAGCGGTCAATGTGCCGCTGTGCACATAAATCAGCTCGTAATAATCGTGTTCCGCGCGGTTAAACCGGTAGGCTGTCCCTTCGGCCGCATAGTAGTGGTCAAGGATTTCAAGCACGTTGAACCGCACTGGTGCGGGCTGCAAAGTGAACGGCTCGCGCAGCGCAACCTTGGTGTATCGGTTTTCCGGAACGAGCACATAAAAACTTGCCTCATCCGATACGGACAGGATGTTAAAGCATACCCCGGGCCGGAGCTTCAAATAATGATGGATGGCAAAGTCCTTCAGGTCGGCAGGGTCGGGCGGTGTGCCGATGACAATGCTGGCAAGCCCGCTGATCAATTCGATATATACTTCACAGGGAAAGCAGAAAAGCTGCTCCACTGTTTTGTCGCGTGTCAGCAATTGCATACAGGCAAGATGGTCTTTCTCCAGGTCGACCGGTTCGTAATAGAACGAGCCAAACTCGAGGAAACTGTCATATAACGCTTGATTATTCATGGCAAATCCCCTATTGTCTTCCGCTTTTGCATCAGGATGTGAAAGTACAACCTATTTTCTATTTTAGTATAATTTGAAACGAAATGCAAGATGCCTGCACATGAGGCAGGGAAGATAACAGCTTTTGGCAGCGCAGTGCGCCGGTTTCGGGGCGCGGCTGCCGGCACAGGCAGGAGGTTAGGTAAAAAATGATCGTACAGAGTAAAAAGGTATGGTTGGCCGACCAGTTTACCGCCGCGCAGATTGAAGTGGCGGACGGGAAGATCACGGGCGTTTATCCTTATGGTAGCAAGCCGGTTGACAAGGATTACGGCAGCGAGCGCATTCTGCCGGGCTTTATCGACGTACACTGCCATGGCGCGTTCGGGTTTGATACCAACGATGCCGAAGAGCAGGGCCTGCGCTACTGGGTGCGCAATATCGTCTCCGAGGGCGTAACCGCACTGTTGCCGACCACGATCACCCAGAGCGAGCAGGTGCTGACTGCGGCGCTTGAGAACGTGGCCAAGGTCGTGGCCGACGGCTACGAAGGCGCGGAAATTCTGGGCGTGCATTTCGAGGGGCCGTATCTGGATATGGTCTATAAGGGAGCGCAGCCCGAGCAGCATATCGTCAAGCCGACGATTGAGCAGTTTGAGCGCTATCAGAAGGCGGCCAACGGCCTGATCAAGTATATCACCATGGCAACCGAGACCGACGAAGATTTTGCCCTGACCCGCTACTGTGCGGAACATGGCGTGGTGGTCAGCATTGGCCACTCGGCGGCGACCTATGAGCAGGCGGTCATGGCGTGGGCGAACGGCGCGCGCACGATGACCCATGTGTATAACGGCATGACGCCGTTCAACCACCGTGCGAACGGTCTGGTGGGTGCGGCATACCGCATCCGCAACATGTATGGTGAGATCATCTGCGACGGCAACCACTCGACGCTCGCGGCGCTAAACCAGTTCTTCCATGAGAAGGGCGCGGACTATGGCGTGCTGGTCACGGATGCGCTGATGGCGAAGGGCAAGCCGATCGGCTCCAAGTTCATGTTCGGCGGCAACGAGATCGAGATCTATCCGGACGGCAGTGCGCACCTGACCTCGACCGGTGGTTTGGCCGGCTCGACGCTGTGCGTCAACAAGGGTCTGCGTATCCTGATCGAGGAGGCGCAGGTGCCGGTCAGCACGGCGATCAACGCCTGCACCAAGAACCCGGCGGCCTGCCTCGGTATTTCGGACCGCAAGGGCGAGATCAAGGTCGGTCTGGATGCGGATTTGGTCGTGCTCGACCGTGATTACAATGTCTTGCAGACCTACTGCAAGGGTAAAGGAATGTTAGATGAGTAAGAAACAGCAAATCCCCAATACCTCGCTTTCGGGCAGGAATATCTATACAGACAAGAAAAAGCGGGTCATTTATTATGACTCGCTGACCAAGCAGGGCTATCTGGTGGACAAGAAGAGCGAAGGCCCGATCATGTTCTACCAGAACCGGCTGGTGATCATCCTGTTCGCGGCCATCCTGTGCGCAGGTACTTTCCTGACTTGGCAGCAGGCAACGATTGCAGGCGTGGCGCTGTTTGCCGTGGTCGAGGTGTACTACCGCAAAAAGCTATTCAAAAACCTTGAGGTGGTCACGGATGTGGACTTCGGACGGCGCTTGACGCCGTTGCAGTCCATCCTCGCGCGCAAGAGCCGCGAGAAGGTGCTGGCGCTGATCGTATTGTGGGCAATCTTTGCCGTGCTCGTGCCGCTCAACGCCTACATGGAGCAGTATTCACTCGGCCTGACGGTACTCAGCGCGGGGCTGTCGGTTGTCGGTGTGTACTTCTGCGTGCTGCACATCGTGGCGCTGACCCGGATGAAGTGACAAATAAAAACCCATCGCGCAGGCGATGGGTTTTTATGCAAACCGTGCGTTATGCCTTGCCGGCCGAGCCGCAGACAGCAATTTTTGCCTTGACGGTCTCGACGACATTGGCGATGCCGACCTTGCTGTACTTCTTCGGGTCGAACACATCCGGGTCTTTTTGCAGGTAGGACTTGACGCCGTCGCTGTACGCAATGCGCAGCTCGGTAGCAAAGTTGACCTTGCAGATGCCCAGTTCAATGGCCTGACGCACTGCGTCGTCCGGCACGCCGGAGGCGCCGTGCAGTACCAGCGGGATGGAGACGACTTCGCGGATGGCGCGGAGCAGGTCGAACTCCAGCTTGGGCGTGCCCTTGTACAGGCCGTGCGCCGTGCCGATGGCGACCGCAAGCGAGTTTACGCCCGTGCGCTCGACGAATTCCTTGGCCTGCTGTGGGTCGGTGAACGGGTTGCCGTCGCCGCCTTCGAGGTCGTCCTCTTTGCCGCCGACCTTGCCCAGTTCGGCCTCGACGCTGATGCGCGAGGGCGCGCAGGCATCGACCACACGGCGGGTGACCGCGATGTTATCCTCGAAGGATTCGTGCGAGCCGTCGATCATAATGGACGTGTAGCCGGTGCGCAGCGCCTGCATGGCAAGGTCAAAGCTCTCGCCGTGGTCGAGGTGCATCGCGACCGGTACGGTTGCACGCTCGGCAGCGACACGCGCCATCGCCAGATAGTAGTCCAGCCCGGCGTACTTGACCGTGGACGGTGTGGTCTGTAAAATGACCGGGGCGCGCAGCTCCTCGGCCGCGCGGACGACCGCCATGACCATTTCCATGTTTTCCACGTTGAACGCGCCGACGGCGTAATGGCCGGCCTGTGCGTCCGCAAACATTTTTTCGGTTGTTACCAAAGGCATAAATACCCCTCCTTCGCCTGCTTGTGCAGGGTCGTTTGTTGTTATTGTAACACAGGGGCGGGCGGTTGAAAAGCCTTGCCGTGGACAAATGCGCGGATTGCAGTGGGGCTGTGTTGTTGAAACACAGCCGGACAGGCGTCCGGTTAAAAGTATATGTCGGGCGTGCCGTAGGTTCGCCCGTATGGAATGAGAGGAGAATGCAATATGAACCAGAATCCGCTGAAAAAACTGGTAGAGCTGCAGAAGCAGGGCAAGAGCGTGGGCATCTATTCGGTGTGCTCGGCCAATGGGTATGTCATCGAGGCGGCGCTCAAGCGCGGCCTGTCGGACGGCTCGTGCGTGCTGATCGAGTCGACTGCCAACCAGTGCGACCAGAATGGCGGCTACACCGGCATGAAGCCGATGGATTTCAAGCAGTTCGTGCTGGGCGTGGCCGACAAGGTTGGCTTTGACAAGTCCAAGCTGTTCCTCGGCGGCGACCATCTCGGCCCGCTGACCTTTGCGGGCAAGCCGGAAGCCGAGGCGATGGCCGATGCGGAGGAACTCATCCGCCACTATGTCGGCGCGGGCTTTACCAAAATCCATATCGACACCAGCATGAAGGTTGCGGACGACGACCCGAACACCCGCCTGAGCGACGAGACCATCGCCCGCCGCGGCGCGCGTCTGGCGCGCGTGGCTGAGGATACCTATCACAAGCTGCTCGAGACCGATCCGGATGCGATCGCACCGGTTTATATCGTCGGCAGCGAGGTGCCGATCCCGGGCGGCCAGGTTGGTGCGGATCAGGGCGTGCAGGTCACCCGCGTGGAGGACTTCAAGAACACGGTTGCGACCTTTGAGAAGGCGTTCCGCAATGAAGGTCTGGACGAGGCGTGGGACAACGTCATCGCCGTCGTCGTACAGCCGGGCGTTGAGGAGAAGGACAGCGGCTGCACCGAGTATGACCGCGCCAAGGCGGCCGAGCTGATGGCGTCGATCAAGGACTTCCCGAACCTCGTGTTCGAGGGCCATTCCACCGACTACCAGACCAAGATCAAGCTGCGCGAGCTGATTGAGGACGGCGTAGGCATCCTCAAGGTCGGCCCGGCGCTGACGTTTGCAATGCGCGAGGGCATGTTCGCGCTGGCGCACATCGAGGAGGAACTGCTCTACGGCACGGACATTGAGCCGAGCGGCTTTATTGCGGCGCTGGACGAGGCAATGCTCGCCGACGACAAGCACTGGAAGAAGCATTATCAGGGTACGGAGCTTGAAATCCGCATGAAGCGCAAGTATTCCTTCTCCGACCGCTGCCGGTATTATATGCCGACGCCGGGCGTCGAGGCGGCCAAGGAGCGTCTGATCGGCAATCTGCGCAAGCTGGGTATCCCGCTGAACCTGCTCAGCCAGTTCATGCCAATCCAATACACAAAGGTGCGCGAGGGTTTGCTGGAGAACGATCCGGTCGCGCTGGT
>DGYFI06202__coassemble_1309_pt1 | contig 11387 bp, 11 predicted proteins | sample DGYFI06202__metabat2_high_PE_015 | metagenome-assembled genome bin DGYFI06202 | reverse complement strand
CCTCCTACTATAAAGATTAAGATTTGGTATCAGCAGCCAGTAGGCTGATGATATAATACCGTCGTATGGGTGAGGCTTCCTTTCCCTCCTTGCGGCAGAGTCCGCTGAATACAAGAGTGGAACCTCTCCCTTCACGGGATTTCATTGATGAGCCGGATGAAGCAGCCCGATGTGAGCTGTCTTCTCATTTCGCAGTAGGGTATGACCCGTGGAGAACGAGAGGCGCAGCCATACGAAACCTGAACCAAAGGAGTGTTCTGCATGTACATCGTAGGCATCGACATCGGCAAACGTAATCATGAAGCCAGTATCATGAATGCAGCGGGAAAACAGTATGGAAAGCCCATTCGTTTTGCCAACTCTCATACCGGCTTCAACAAACTGATGGATTGGGTAAAGAACATCTCAGGAGCGGATGATGTCGTCTTTGGAATGGAAGCTACCGGGCACTACTGGCTGGCGCTTTACACCCATTTGTGTCATGAGGGGTACGCCGTCCATGTAATCAACGCTGTTCAGTCAGATGCTCTGCGGGGAATGTATATCCGCCAGGCTAAGAATGACAGCAGAGACTCATTTATCATTGCCGAGGTCATCCGCTTCGGACGCTTTTGTGAAACTGCTGTTTCAGCACCGGAACTCCATGCATTGCGGGAACTATGCCGCCATCGCTTCTGGATCGTTGATTCTGTTTCGGATCTAAAGCGGAAAGTAATCGCGTTGCTGGATCAGGTGTTCCCTGAGTATGAAAACCTTTTTACCAATACCTTTGGAAAGACTTCTTTACAACTTCTCTCCGAATACACGACACCGGAAGAACTGCTTGCCGTTGATACGGCCAAACTGGCAGAGACGATTTACACCGCCAGCCGTGGTCACCATGGCATTGAGAAAGCCCAGGAGATTCAAAACACCGCACGCAATTCCTTCGGGATCCTGCTAGCTTCCGATTCCATTGCCCTTCTCATCCGCCAATACATCGAACAGATTCGCTTCGTGGAAAAACAGGTTGATAGAATCGACACAGAAATCGCACGTTTGCTTTCTGCTTTTGACAACCAACTTACCACCATTACAGGTATTGGCCCAACCCTTGCGGCTACAATCCTCAGTGAAATTGGCGATATCCGCAAATTTGCGTCACCGGGCAAACTAGCCGCCTTTGCCGGTATTGATCCGACTATGAAACAGTCTGGTAACTTTGTTGGCAGCCATGTCCATATGTCCAAACGTGGCTCGCCTTATCTGCGCCGGGCTATTTGGCTTGCTGCAACTATCGCTGCCTTCAAAGACCCTTCCATCTCTGTCTACTACCAGCGCAAACGCTCTGAAGGGAAATCCCATCTCACAGCACTGGGACATGTTTCCCGCAAAATGGTGAATATCATCTTCGCTGTCCTTCGTGACAATACCCCCTATTCCCCAGCTATTTAGAAATCTTCTCTTGACAACCCTTTATAGCCGGTCTTATATCGGTATTCGATATATGCATTATATATCGAATGCCGATATATGTCAAGCATCCTACACGCCACTGCCGCTTGACACGTCCCGCTGATTGTTTTATGCTGGGTTTATCCCATTTTGTCCGAGGAGTGTTACCCATGTCCGAATTTTACCTTGATCCCACGCTGTACGACGGCCGTCCGTCCGACCTGACCGGCCGCGACCCGGTCGAGATCGCCTGTTATGACTTTCTTGACGGCCTTGGCATACAATATCAGCGTGTCGACCACGACGAAACGCCCTCGATCGAGGCTTGCGCCGAGGTCGAAAAGCTGCTCGATGAGCTTTTGCAGATCGCGATCTGCAAAAACCTGTTTTTGTGCAACCGGCAGAAAACGCAGTTCACACTGTTGGTCATGCCCGGACGCAAGGAGTTCCGCACCAAGGAGCTGTCCGCGCAGCTGGGGTGCTCGCGGCTGTCGTTCGCGGGTGAGGAGCCTATGCGCGAGCTGCTCGGTGTCACACCCGGTTCGGTATCCGTGCTCGGCCTGCTGAATGACACCGAAAAGCGTGTGCGGCTGGTCATCGACCGCGACGCACTGGCGCACGAGTATTTCGGATGCCATCCTTGCCGCAATACGACTTCGCTGCGCATCAAGACTGCCGATCTGACCGGCCGCATCCTGCCCGCGCTGGGGCACACGCCCGATTATGTCAGTTTGTAACCAGAAAGGGGCTTGTTTTGGCGCTGTTTTGTGCTATACTGGAAGAAATCCTCAAAGAAAGCAGGCAGACTATGGAACGAACTTATATCATGCTCAAACCCGACGCGTTGCAGCGCGGCATCGTCGGTGAAATCCTTGCGCGCATCGAGCGCAAGGGCTACCGCATCACCCATATGAAAACCATGCAGCTGGACGAGCCTATTCTGCGTGAGCACTACGCGCATATCGTTGATCAGCCGTTTTTCCCGCCCACGGTCGAGTATATGACGAGCGGCCCGGTGGTTGCGATGGTGGTCGAGGGCGAGAACGTTATCCAAGGTATGCGCACGCTCATGGGCCCGACCAAGAACGAGAACGCCATGCCGGGCACCATCCGCGGCGATTTCGCCTGCTCGACCACGTATAATGTCATCCACGGCTCGGATGAACCCGAGACCGCCGAGATTGAGATTCGCCGCTTCTTCGGCGAAATCTAAGCTGCGTACCGTCACAGCAGAAAACCGTTTTGCCGCAGGGCGGCATGGCCCAGCGCCATGCCGCCCTGCGGCGCTTAACGCAATAAAAGGAACCCGCGGCGGGGGTGCGGCTCCCGCCCTGCCGGAATGGAGAGAGAATGTTGAAGCACACCATCCTGATTGCGGAGGACGACCGCGATATCATCGAATTGCTTACCCTGTACCTGTCCGCCGATTTCGACGTGCGTGCCGTGACTGACGGCTTGGAAGCGCTGGAAACCATCCGCGCGGGCGGCATTTCCCTTGCGCTGGTGGATATTATGATGCCGGGATTAAACGGCTATGAACTGATCCGCCGCGTACGTGCGTTCAGCAACCTGCCGGTTATCATCCTGTCAGCCAAAGGGATGGATGCAGATAAGGTGCTTGGCCTTGACTTGGGCGCGGACGCCTACCTGACCAAACCGTTTAACGCACTCGAGGTCGTGGCCTATGTCAAGGCCGCCTTGCGGCGGTATTACCAGCTCGGCGCGGACAGTACGCCCGCCGAAAAACCGCGCATGCTGACGGTTGGCACGCTCGAACTGGACACCGACCGTTTTGTGCTGCGCAAAAACGGTCTGACCGTGCCGCTGACCTCGACCGAGCTGAAGATCCTTGCCGAGCTGATGCGCTGCCCCGGGCGGGTGTTCACGCGCGCGCAGCTGTATGAGTGTGTCGGCGGTGCGTTTTACGAAAGTGACGACAACACCATGATGGTGCATATCTCCAACCTGCGTGCCAAAATTGAGGACGACCCGGCAAATCCGCGCTATATTAAAACCGTCAGGGGGTTGGGCTACAAAATTGAAGACTAATAAGCTGCTGCGTAAGAGTTTCCTGCGCACCTGCATTACCTATTTTATCCTGTGTTCGCTGCTGGTCAGCGCGCTTAATGCTGCGCTCAACCTTGTTATCGCGCACCGGCTGGATAATGCATTCCCGACGGTCGGGACGCTGCTTACTTATGAGGATGCGCTTGCGCAGGATGATTTCGCCGCCATCCCCATGCGGCGCTTTGCTGGCTGTGCGTTCCTCGTTCTGGACGAGGACGGCCGCGTGGTGTATGCCTCGGATAACCGTCTGAAAGAACAATTGCATCCGGAAAACCTGTGGATGATCAACGAATACGACTCGGGGCTGTATTACTCGGTGCAGCAAATGGGCAGCGTGCTGGATGGCAGCCAGTACTTTATCGCACTGCACCGCTATAAAGAGGACACCGGCACGACGGAACTGGTCAATTACTGTATCGTGGATGCGTCCTACCGCATTCTGGAAGGCGACCTGTTCCCATGGCTCGAGCAGCTGACCGAGCGGGAGTTTGAGCTGCTGCAAGGCATCTATCAGGGACAGTGGGAGATATCCAAGGCGGTTTTCTCTGCCGCGGACGGCACGGAGCGCACGCTGCTGTTTGTCGCGCCGCGTTTGACGGAGGCGGCTTACACCAAAGCGCTCGAGCGTGCTAACCGGTTGAGCCTGTTGTCCTATCCCATCCTGTTGGTTGCAGTCTGCCTGCTGGCAGTGCTGTTCCGCCGCCAACTCCGCCGCGCAATCCAGCCGCTGCATCAGGCAATTCTCTCTTATGCCGCCGGCCGACGCGTGGAGGTCGACCCACAGGCGCTGCCGGTGGAGTTCCGCGATGTGACCGACAGCTTCACCCACCTGCTCGACCAGCTGGAGCAGGCAAACGCAGAAAAACAGGCGATGTCTGCGGAAAAGCAGCGCGTGCTGGCCGATCTGTCGCACGACCTGAAAACCCCGCTGACCGTCATCCAAGGCTATGCGCAGGCACTGGCAGACGGCATGGTGCCGCCTGAAAAGCAGCATCAATATCTGGAGACAATCTGCCGCAAGGCCACGGCCAGCACGGTGCTGATGAACACGCTGTTCGATTATGTCCGGCTCGACCACCCGGACTACACCCTGCACGCGGAAACGGCCGACTTGGGCGCGTTCTGTGCGGCTTATCTGGCGGAAAAGTATCCCGAAATCGAGTCGCGCGGCTTTGCACTGTCGCCAGAGCTGCCGGATGCGCCGCTGTCCGTTCCGTTTGACGCCGGACTGCTGCGCCGCCTGCTTGACAACCTGCTGAGCAATGCCTTGCAGTATAACCCGGCGGGTACTACCTTGTATTTTGCCCTTGCCGTGCAGGGCGATTGTGTGCGGCTGACCGTCGCGGATGACGGCGTCGGTATCCCGGACGAGCTGGCCGATACGTTGTTTGAGCCGTTCGTCACCGGCAATCGCGCACGCACGTCGGGTGGCGGCACCGGTCTGGGCATGGCGATCGTCAAAAAGGTGGCCGTGCTGGCTGGTGCGTCCACCGCACGCGCCTTATCATACCGAGTTTGAGCTACTGCTGCCGCGTGGGCAGTCGTAGCTGTCTTGTTTATAAAAACGGACTTTCCCTCTGCTTTTTGGCAGACGGAAAGCCCGTTTGGCGTTTATAGCATGTTTGTTTCATGCTTTGGTGCGTAATCATAGCGTAATCTGGTACCAGCCGTAGGCGTTGATGACGGTGGTCTGCCCGAATTGGGACTCGCGCGGATATTGCAGGCCGTAGTTGAGGTGGGTGTGCCCGTGTACCATGTAGGCGGGTGTGTAGCGCGTCAGCAGCGAGGGGAACGCCCGGAAACCCTGATGCGGCAGGTCGGGGCCGTCGTTCATGCCGTGGCCGGGCGCGTGCGTGAGCAGGATGTCAAATCCGCCGTGCCGCCAGAGCGAGAACCACAGCCGCCAGATGCGGCGGTTCATTTCGCTCTGTGTGTACTGGTGGATGCCGTTCTTGTAGCGGATCGAGCCGCCCAGACCGAGGATGCGCACGCCCTGGTGGCAGTAGATCTGGTTCTCGATGTTGATGCAGCCGAGCGGCGGGCGGGATTCGTAGATATCGTCGTGATTGCCGTGCACATAGAGGACAGGCGCGTGCGAGTAGGTCGCGATGAAGGAAAGGTAGTCGGGCGACAGGTCACCGCAGGACAGGATCAGGTCGGCATCCTTGAGCCGGTAAGGCTGGGTGGGGTCCCACAGCGGCGGGGATTCCACGTCGGCAAGTGTCAAAATATTCATGGCTTCCGAATCCCCTGCGTGCGTGTCAGCGCCTGCGCCTCGGGCAGCAGCTCGTCAAACGGCGGCAGGCTGCCGATCACGTTATCGGCCAGCCAGTCCATTGTAATCAGCTCCTGCGGCGTGATGGCGCGGCTCTGGTAATCATGTATCTCACCGGACTGGCTGCGGATACGGCCGGAAAACGGATGGAATGCGCCCGCGCTGACGCCTTGCTTGAGCAGCTGCATCAGCCGCTGCGTGCCCTCGGGCAGGCTGCGCGAGCAGATCAGGTCAATGACCCCGCTGTCCATGCCCCACCAATAGTTGATGGCATGTGTGCCGACACGGTCGCTGTTCCAGCTGCCGTTGAGGTAGCTGCGCACGATGCGCTCATACAGCTGCCCCCAGCGGCACAGTGACAGCGCAAGGTTGGAAAGGTTGTCCCCGTCGGCGTGGTACAGGCCGACATAATGCGGCAGCGACGCGCCCGAGGCGATCATGTCCTGATCGGAAATATACGAGATGCCCGCGCGGGAAAGCCGGTCGCGGTAGTCGCTCCGGATGGTCTTAGACCACTCCAAATAGACCTGCGCGCGCGGGTTGACCAGTCGTGCGCCCAGCGCAAAGGCGTTGATGTTGGCCGTGATGCCGTAGATCGGATAGTCTGCGATATAGCCGATGCGGTCATCCGTGGTCAGGCTGCCCGCAATCGCGCCCATCAGGAACTTGCCCTCGTACATGCGCGCATAGTAGGTGCGGATAGATGGGTGCGCCGTGTTGAGCGAGCAGTTGAGCACCGCGATTTTGGGATTGGCCAGCGCGGCCTGTACGCTCGGCTGCAACAGCCGGGGGGAGGTGGTGAAGATCAGGTCGGAGCGGTCGCACACGGCCGCGGTGAGCGCCTGCTGGGCGGCTTCGTCCGTATCCGCGCCGTCTAAGCAGATGGTTTCCACCTGTCCGTCGAATGCGGCTTCCAGATCGTGCCGCCCAAGCTCGTGGGCGTATACCCAGCTCGAGGTCTGCGCCTTGCCTACATGGATGAACGCAATGCGTAGGTGGCTGGAGGACAGCACGGGGAACAGCGGTCGGCGGTCGGTCGGCTTGAGCACCAGATGGATGGAGGCATCCATATCGCGGTTGCAGACCTCGTCCCACAGGCTGGCAAGCTCACCGCGCAGCGTGGCGGTGGTCTTTTCCAAGGAGTCGGCGTAGTCGTAGATCTGTGCGTAGACCAGCAGCGCGTCGCCGACGGTCAGCGTCAGTTTGCCGGTGGCGCGCTCCTCGAAGGCACGGCGGAACGCGGTATAAAAGCCGCGGAAGTCGCGCCGCTCCTGCTCGTCCCATGTGGCGCCGGCATCCGTCGGGTGGACGTAGGCGAGCAGATCGTCAAAACCGCTTTCGCGGCTGAACCACAGGTAGTTAATGCCGGTCAGCGCGTAGAAATGCAGAAAACGCGTGTAGATGCGGCTTTCCTCGCTGTCATCCGGCACGGGCAGGATGCGCGTGACCGTGCCGTGTACACTCACCGCGCCAAAGTGGCGCAGCACGCTGACGCGCTTGTGCCCCTCTACCACATAAAAGCGGTTCATAAATTCGTATGCCTTGATCGGGTCGCGGATGCCGCTGGACAGATGTGCGTCGCAAAGGGCGCTCCATTTCTGGGCAAATTCGGTCTTTTCGCCCATCAGCGGCAGGAAATCGTGCGTGAAGGTCGGCTGACGGCCGGCGTAATAGGTGCCGACGATCTGCTCCAGCGGAATCTCAACCAGCCCGAGCTGCTGCTGGGAGGCAATGGGGGTGTGCTGCAAGATCTGTTCCAGCACCGGCAGGAAGGGGGATTCTCCGCGCGACAGGCTGGCTCGGTAGGAACGGCGGCCAAGACGGCAGGCCTTGCGGTATTCTTCGATGGACATAAAGGGATGCACCTGCTTTCCAGTACCCGGTTATTGTGATTCCATCGTAGCACAGTGCGGCGGGAAAAACAATCGGCCGGGGAGAATATCATAAACTTACCGCCTATATCAGAAAATTACCGTTGCGAAACAAGGGGGATAAGTGGTATCCTGCAAACAAGGAAAAAGCACGGCTTTATAACTACGGTTTTATTTTTTTGGAGGAATCAGTCATGGCGAGCATCACGTTTACCCACGTCAACAAGACCTATCCGGGCAATGTCGAAGTCGTCCCGGATCTGAATCTGGAAATTAAAGACAAGGAATTTGTTATTTTGGTCGGCCCGTCCGGCTGCGGTAAGTCGACCACGTTGCGTATGATCGCAGGTCTGGAGGACATCACCAGCGGTGAGTTGCGCATCGGCGACCGCGTGGTCAACGATGTCGCGCCCAAGGACCGCGATATTGCAATGGTGTTCCAGAATTACGCGCTGTACCCGCATATGACGGTGTATAAGAACATTGCGTTCGGTCTGGAACTGCGCAAGGTACCGCGTGACGAGATCGACAAGAAGGTACATGAAGCGGCGCGCATCCTCGATCTGGAGCACCTGCTCGACCGTAAGCCCAAGGCATTGTCCGGCGGTCAGCGCCAGCGTGTCGCCCTCGGCCGCGCGATGGTGCGCGACCCTGCGGTGTTCCTACTCGACGAGCCGCTCTCCAACCTCGACGCCAAGCTGCGTACTTCGATGCGCACCGAGATCAGCAAGCTGCACCGCAAGCTGGACACCACTTTCGTTTACGTCACCCACGACCAGACCGAAGCTATGACCATGGGCGACCGCATCTGCGTGATGAAGGACGGTATCATACAGCAGTTCGACACGCCGCAGGTGCTGTATGATTTCCCGTGCAACCTGTTTGTGGCCGGCTTCATTGGCTCGCCCCAGATGAATTTCATCCCGGCGACCATCGTCAAGAAGGACGGCAAGGTGTGTGCGCACTTCGACCAGTTCCACCTGCCGCTGGATGAGGAGAAGGCCAAGGCGCTGGCAAGCTATATCGACAAGGAAGTACTCATCGGCATCCGTCCGGAGGATTTTGCTGAGGTTGCAAACCAGCCTAAGGAGGAGACCATCACCGCAACGGTCGAACTGGCCGAGCTGATGGGCGCTGAGACCAACCTGTACATGGATTGCGCGGGCACCAAGCTGATCGTCCGTATGCCGTCCAACGTGCGCCCGGAAGAGCAGAAGCCGTACACGGTTGCAGTGAAGGTAAATAAGATTCACGTTTTCGATAAGGATACCGAAAAGGCAATCTGCCACTGATTTTCTCTATGTCACATATATCGCAGGGACACAGGGCGGAAAGCGACGCTCCAACGACACATTCTCCTTTTCTTTCCTGCTTGGAAAAGCCCGGATCAGCTCCCGATGCAGACATTGCGGGGCTGATTTGGGTTGAACGGATGGGGCCGGTTACGGTGGCCGGCCAGTCCAACTGCATATTACCGCCCGAACCAGCGGGGCTGACCGTACTGGCTGCCACCAAGGGCAGCCTGCGGATACAGTCCGCGGCCGTGACCGGGACGCTGCTGCGGGGGCAGGCGATTGTACTGCCACCGGACAGCGGCTGTTGCCTGACGGCGCACGAGCCGGGCGAATGTCTTGCCATCGTGCTCAGCGGCACGCTGGTGGAACGGCTGATGCAAGGCCATTATGAGGCGGGCAAGCTGTTTTGCGCGGCCGGTCTGGGCGATGTACTTGAGGCCGGACATGTGCTCAAGGCCACCGGGGTGAGTACCGAGCAGATTTCGGCGGCGGCTTATCGGTTGCTGATGCGTCTGCACGAAACGGCGCGCCCCTATGAGACAAGCAGCGGATACCCGTTGCTGGTCGATGCGGGCATTGGTATCATGCAGCAGGAGTTTGCGCATCTCTACGGAGTGGACGAGGTCGCTGAGCGGCTGGGCGTCACCACCGCACACTTCACCCGCCTGTTTTCCCAGACGGTCGGCACGCCGCCGGGACGTTTTCTCAAGCAGCAAAAGCTGGCTTACGCCAAAAAGATGTTGCTGCTGCCTGAGATGACGGTTACCATGGTGGCGGAGATGACCGGTTACTCCAATGTCAATTACTTTTCTAAGGTGTTCCACAAGGAAATCGGGATGACACCCGGCGAATATCGCAAGCTGCATCAGTCAGCCGACGTGGAGCGCGAGGATCTGCACAGCATGATCCAAGAGTTATATCTTTGATTTTCGCTTCATACTCTCACCTCTTTCTCTATTTTTGCTGGAAGCTGTTCAAAAACATGGGGTTTTTGGACAGCTTCTTCGTTTTTTGATAAATTAAGCAGGCGCTTTCCCGCATGGTGCGGGAAAGCGCCTGTTTTACTGCTTATAAATTGTCGTAGTCAATCGGACGGTTGCGGAAGAAGAAAGCGCGGTCGTGTTCGCCCACCGCGCGCAGCACACGGCAGGGGTTACCGACGGCGACCACGCCGCTTGGGATGTCCCGCGTTACCACGCTGCCCGCGCCGATGACGGTATTGTCCCCGATGGTGACACCCGGCAGGATGAGCGCGCCTGCGCCGATCCAGCAGTTTCGTCCGATATGGATAGGAAGGTTGTATTGGTATCCCTGTTCGCGCAGCGCCGGGTCGATCGGATGTCCGGCGACGGCAAGCACGACATTCGGACCGAACTGGGTGTAGTCCCCGACGTAAACGTGCGTATCGTCTACGACCGTCAGGTTAAAATTGGCGTAGACTTTCCGCCCAAAGTGGACATGTTTGCCCGCCCAATTGGCATGGAAGGGTGGCTCAATATAGCTGCCTTCACCAAATTCGGCGAACATCTCATGCAGTAGTGCTTCGCGCTTGGCGCTTTCGGATGGGCGGCTGTGATTGAAGTCGTACAGACGGTCAAGGCGTGCCGTTTGCTCGGACAGCAGCGCCGGATCGGAGCATTGGTACAGCGTTTCGCTGTGCATTTTCTGTTGGTTGGTCATGGGAAATGGTCCTCCATAGTCATCGGTGGGATTTCTTGCGGTACGTCATCCGCTTCATGCAGCTTGCGGTACTCCGACGGGCTGGAGCCGGTACGCTGTTTGAAGATTTTGGAGAAGGCCAGTGCATCCGTGTAGCCGACCTGCGCGGCGATCACCGAGATCGGTTCGGTGCTGGAGGCAAGTAATTGTGCGGCTTTCTCCATACGCAGCCGGATCAGGTACTCCTGTGGGGAGATCTGGTATTCCTCCCGGAAGCTTTTGGTCAGGTAGCTGCGGTCGATGCCGATATGGTCGGCCAGATCGGCAATCTTAAGGTTGGTGGTGAAGTTGCTGTCCAGATAGCGCATGGCCAACTGGGCGTAAACCGATTTGGAGTAGCCGGGCATACTGTGTGGGATACCGATTGCATGGTCGGCAATATAGGCAAAAAAGCGCAGCAGCTCGGCGGTGCGGTATAGCTCGTTGGCATAGGTGATACGGTGCGTCCCCATCATATTGAGGATGCATTTGTGCAGCGGCTCGGTGCTTTCGACTGAAAGCACCAGCCGGTCGGGCGAGAAGCCGACCTGCGAGAGCAGCGCCTCGGAGCGGTGACCGCTGAAGCCCACCCAGCCGTAGGTCCAAGGATCTTCCGCATCCGCCTGATAGGTGGTGGTCACGCCGGGGTTTCCGTCCGCAGAATCCGTCTGCCCAGGCTGATTGGCTCTGCCCCTGCTTCCTGTGCCTTTTCAATCTCCAGCGGGTCGAAACCGCCCTCCGGCCCAA
>DGYFI06202__coassemble_1172_pt1 | contig 12500 bp, 14 predicted proteins | sample DGYFI06202__metabat2_high_PE_015 | metagenome-assembled genome bin DGYFI06202 | reverse complement strand
CAAAAGCAGCGGATGTATATCTGCTGCTTTTTATCATTCTTTTACGTCTTCGTTGGTTTCAGCTGCGGCATCGCGTGCAGCCTTATTCCGTTTATATAGCTGCTTACCGATCACATAGCCGATGGCAGCACAGATCACTGCACAGATGGTTGCGTTGGGTGGATTAAAGCCTGCCATACCGAGCAGACCGCACACAATATAGCCGCCCGCAACACCGAATGCGGTGCAGTGGAAGCCGATGCGGGGCATGCCAAAAATGTGCACGTCTGCGGGGTCAATATCTACTTCTTCCTCCGGCTGCTCCTCTGCCGGGTCGATCGCGTCGGTTACTTCGTTGGTTTCTGCGGACAGGTCGACTGGCTCTACGGGGGCCGTCTCGGCCTGTTCGTCGGTCAGCGGCTGCTGGTTTTCGCTCATGTGGGGCACATCCTCTCATTTGGGAGGGGTTTTACTGGACATTGCTCTGCGTTGGGACAATAATCGCGGCGATAATATAGGCAAGGATGCCGGTGCCGCCGAAGAAGCACAGGAATGCCCAGGCAAGGCGGATGAGTGTCGGGTCGAGGCCGAAATACTCGCCGATACCCGCGCACACGCCGCACAGCATGCGGTCGGTTTCGCTGCGGTACAATTTCTTGCCGTTCATAGTAAAAACTCCTTTTCTTCTATCATACGTTGTTTTGTTGGGTTCGTCAAGGGGGAGTGGGTGTTGCTGTCACTCCATGGTATATAATTCAGCGCTTCCGCCGCCGGAGACCATGATTTCCAACTCCTCATATGAAGGCGCGGTAATAGATTTGCGGTTGTCGTAGCGGGAAACGCCGGAATCTGGGCCCACCAATTCTTCGCCGTTGAGGGTCACAGGGCCGTAGTTGGTTTTGGCCTCGATTCGATAGAGGTCGGGCTGACCGCCCAGATAGGCATATAGGAGCCCGTCGCATACGGTCAGATCAAGTTCGGGCGCAGATAACAATTCAGCATCGATCGAGCCGCTTTCAGCGTACAACTCGATTTTTGACGCATACAGAGGAAGGGTAATGTCGATTAAGGCATCCAGTCGGGAGGCAATTTCGATGCTGTCGTAGGTGGATATCAGGTCGGGTAGCGTGATGATTACTTCATCGCCATTGGCGACTACCTCGAGTTCCCATGTACCGTTATCAAATTCATTAGAGACGATGGAAAAATCGCCTTCAAGTCCGAAGTCTGTACCGCTGTCGATGGTGAATCTATTGCTGGTGCCGCTTTTGCATGTCAAATCCAGCTTGCAAATATTATCCAGAGTGGTTTTTGGCAGGGAAAACGGTGGAAGTGTTCCGGGTTCCGCTTCCGACCAGTCTTGATTGAATTTCTCAAGCGCTTTGTCTACCCTGTCGTTCACCACGTCCTCGATCCGGTCGGAGAAATCATCACTGGTGAACCATTCGCTGTGTCGGATACCATCCTCCCACCATGTATGGTAGAAGATATTATCCCGCACAAAACGGGATGCGTCGCGGATGGTTTCGCTGACCGGGTGCAGCGCGCCGTCGTAATAGCTTCCGTATAACTGGCCGCCCGCGGCCCAGCCGCCCAGTGCCATGCAGCCGCCGATGACGACCACCGCGCAGCAGGCCAAAACGAGTTTTTTCATTTGATTTCACCTCCGGGTTTGCGGGAACGGTTCCGGATTTTATCGATCGGCCAGCGGATGACCGCGACGAGAAGGCGGAACAGCGGCGGGACAAACAGGGTGCATAGTTTGATCATCAGCAGCGATACCAGAATGCCCAGTGCGAACAGGGAAAGCCCGCAGCCGAGCGTTGTAATTGCGCTGGCGGGCGCGCCCCACAGGACGAATGAGAACCCGCACAACACAACGCCTCCTGCCAGCAGGCACAGCGGCACGACGATGATAAATACGGTCGCCACCAGTATAACCGACAGGGCGATGCCAAACACGGTCGCGATCAGGCCGACCAGCACTCCGGCGAGCGGGATACCGACCGGGATGGCCAGCAGCACCAGCACGAGCAGCAGCCACGGGTTAACGCCGCGCCAGCCGCGTTTTGGGGGCTGCGCTGCCTTGCCGTTCGCTGGCGGGACGGCGGACACCTCGCGATAGTCCGCAAGGATTTGTGCGGCAACTGTTTCGGGTGCGCCAAGGTCGGAGATGACTTTCTGCTCGTTTTCCGGCCCGGCATCGTCAAAGTATTCTTCGTAATAGCGCAAGGCGCTGGCGCGTTCCTCCTCTGGCAGGACGGACAGCGCACGCCGCAGCGCCGCCATGTATTCGGTTCTGTTCATTGGCTTTCCCCTCCAAAAAAGATCGCGTCGATGCCGCTGCGATAGTTTTGCCAGTCAATGCGGTGCTGACGCAGCCGCGCGCGGCCGTGCTCGGTGATCTTGTAATAGCGCCGGTTGCGCCCGGCGAAGGCTTCGTCGTAGGTCGTCAGGTATCCGTCCTTTTGCAGACGGCGCAGAACGGGATAGAGCGTCGATTCGGAGATTTCGAGCACTTTTTGTACATCCTGCGTGATGCGGTAGCCGTAGGTGCTCTCGCGCTCGACCACCGCGAGCACAATGCCGTCCAGCAGCGAGGAGGCGATGGGGTATGACATAGGAGACCACCTCTTTTCTGTGTTTGCAATAATATTATATTTCGTATAATATGGGCTGTCAACGGGTATCTCAAAAAAAGCTGTGAAAGAATTGTAAATTTTGTAGGAACAGTGCGTGGAAAAGCACACCTATGCATTGTATTTGCAAAAAAAATGGCGTATAATGTTTTCTGTATGAGTAGAAAGAAAAATTGGGAAGGGACGAGTGAGAAATGATGAAACTGGCGGTGTTATTCGGCGGTATTTCGAGTGAGCACGATATTTCGTGCCTGTCCGCCGCTTCCATTCTGCGCAATCTGGATAAAGATAAGTATGAAGTATACGCAGTCGGCATCACGAGCGAGGGCAAGTGGTATTATTGCCCGGATTGCGACCCAGACCGCGTCGAAAACGGCGTGTGGGAGCGCATGCCCGGCAAGGTAGCTGCGGTGCTTCCGCCGGACCGTGGCGTACACGGGCTGCTCCTGCTGCACGAAGGCAAGACGGAAACCGTCCGCATCGACTGTGTGTTCCCTGTGCTGCACGGCGTGGGCGGCGAGGACGGCACGATGCAGGGCCTGCTGGAGCTGGCGGGCATCCCGTATGTCGGCTGCGGCGTTGCGGCAAGCGCCAACTCGATGGATAAGTCGATCACCAAGGCGATTGTCGAGGCAGCAGGCGTGCGGCAGGCCAAATATTATCTGGCACTGCGCCACGATTTCGAACGCGGCGCGGAGGGTGTAGTGCGCGCGGCGGCGGATGCGCTCGGCGCGTTCCCGGTGTTTGTAAAGCCCTGCTCGCAAGGCTCGTCGGTTGGCGTTGCCAAGGCCAACAATATGCTTGAGCTGGCCGCCGGCCTGACTGAGGCGTTCAAACTGGATAGCAAGGTGCTGGTCGAGGAGTTTATCGACGGGCACGAGGTCGAGTGCGCGGTGCTCGGCAACTTGCGTCCGGTCGCGTCGACCGTGGGCGAAATTGCGCCGACGCAGGAGTTCTATACCTTTGACGCCAAATATAAGGATGAAAGCTCCAAACTGTACATCCCGGCGCACATCACCGACCGTCAGATCGAGACCGTCCGGCAGAATGCGCTGCGCGTGTATGCGGCGCTTGGCTGCCGCGGCCTGTCCCGCGTCGATTTCTTTGTGACCCATAAGGACGGCGAGGTCGTCTTTAACGAGCTGAATTCCATTCCGGGATTTACGTCGATCAGCATGTACCCCAAGCTGTTTGGTTATGAGGGCATCCGCTACCCCGAACTGCTCGACCGGCTGATTGAACTGGCGTTGGAGGAACACCATGGATAACCGCGCGATCGGTGTGTTCGACTCCGGGCTGGGCGGGTTGACCGCCGTGCGGCGGCTGCATGCGCTCATGCCGGACGAGGATATCATCTACTTCGGCGATACCGGCCGCGTGCCGTATGGTACCCGCGGCCGGGATACGATTATCAAGTACGCGCGGCAGGATGTTGCGTTCCTGCGCCAGTTTGACCTGAAGGCTATCATCATCGCGTGCAATACGGTGTCGGCTGTTGCGCTCGACCTGCTCGGGCATGAGAACGATATCCCGATCATCGGCACGGTTGAACCGGCGTGCCGCCGGGCGATGACGATGACGAAAAACGGCAAGGTCGGCGTGATCGGCACCGCCGCAACCGTGCGGTCGGGCGCATATGAGCGGTATCTGCACCATGCGGATGGTAGTTTGACGCTATATACACAGGCATGCCCGTTGTTTGTGCCGCTGGTGGAAAACGGCCGTGTCCAGCGCGGCGACGTGGTGATCGAAACGGTCGTGGCAGAATACCTCGCGCCGCTCAAACAAGCGGGCGTGGATACGCTGATTTTGGGCTGCACGCATTATCCGCTGCTGGAAGGCGTGATCGGGGACTTTATGGGTCCGGATGTGACGCTGATCGATTCCGGCGCAGAAGCGGCGAACCTCGCCTCGACCCAGTTTGATCCGGCGGCAGGTCCGGGGGAGACGCGTTATTTTGTCTCGGACGATCCGGACGGATTTGACCAGCTGGCGGGTCTGTTCTTGCAGGAGCAGATCGACGTAGGTGCCGGGCTGGTCGATATTTCAAGTTACTGAATGCAGTATGGACGGAGAAGTACATGAAAAAGGATGTTTGGCTGTCGATTTCCTCCAAGCAGAAGTTTACGGGCTGCGATGAGGAGAAAATCGACCTTGTTACAGCCGCAACGCTGTATCAGCGCGGCGGCAAATATTACATCGCCTATGAGGAGAGCGAGCTGACCGGGCTGGAGGGTACCCGCACGACGGTTAAGCTGGATGGCAAGTCGGTCGCGCTCATCCGCACGGGCGCATGCCCTTCGCATATGCTGTTTGCTGAGGATGAGCGTCATGTCGGGCTGTACCAGACGCCGGTAGGATCGGAGATGACCATCGCCACGCACACCTCGCGTGTGCGCAATACGGTCGGCGCGGATGGCGGCGAGCTGGTGATTGATTACACGGTCGAGGTCGACCATTCGCTGCTGGGGGCGCATCATTTTGAAATGGTGGTTTCCACCCAGCCAGCACAGGTTTGAAAAATAGTAACGGAGAGTGAACAAATGAACGCATACGAATTTGCGCGTGCCGAGGCCACCCGCGTGGTCGAGGCAGCTTACCATAAGGCGGTGGCAGCCGGGCAGCTGCCCGAGGGGGATATCCCGCCGGTCGCGGTCGAGACCCCGAAGGACGCATCCAATGGCGACTGGGCTTCCACCTTTGCCATGCAGTGTGCCAAGCCCTTGCGCATGGCGCCCCGCAAGATCGCGGAGGCGATCGTGGCAAATCTGGAGCTGGACGGCAGCTGCTTTGATACGGTCGATATCGCAGGCCCGGGCTTTATGAATTTCACGCTCGGCCAGAGCTGGTACGAAAAGGCCGTGCGCGACGTGTTCGAGCGCGGCGCAGACTATGGCCGCAGCCAGACCGATAAGCCGGAAAAGGTGATGGTCGAGTTCGTGTCCGCCAACCCCACCGGCCCGATGCACATGGGCAATGCGCGCGGCGGCGTGCTGGGCGACTGCCTTTCGTCCGTGCTCGATTGGTCGGGCAATGATGTAACGCGCGAGTTCTATATCAACGACGCGGGCAATCAGGTCGACAAGTTCGCGCACTCGGTCGAAGGGCGTTATATTCAGGAGATCCGCGGTGAGGACGCCATCGAGTTTGACCCCTCGTGGTATCAGGGCGACGACATCAAGGCGCTTGCCCACGACCTTGTGGAGCAGTACGGCGACAGCCTGATGGACAAGACGCCTGAGGAGCGCTTTGCCATCATCGAAGGCTATGGCCTGCCGACCAACATTGCGCGCATGGAGCGTGATCTTGGCCGCTACAAGATCAGCTACGATGTCTGGTTCCGTGAGAGCGAGCTGCATGAAAGCGGTTACGTCAAGGAAACCATCGACATGCTGACCGCCAAGGGCGCGACTTATGAGACGGAGGACGGTGCGCTTTGGCTGCGCTCGACCGACTTTGGCTGCGATAAGGACGATGTGCTGCGCCGCGCTAACGGGTTTTACACCTATTTTGCGGCTGATATTGCCTATCACCGCAATAAGTTTGAAAAACGCGGCTTTGACCGTGTCATCAATATCTGGGGCGCAGACCATCATGGTCATGTCAAGCGTTTGCAGTGCGCACTCGACGCGCTGGGGCTGGACGGCTCCCACCGGCTGGAGATCGTGCTGATGCAGCTGGTGCGCATGATGCAGGGCGGCGAGGTCGTCCGCATGTCCAAGCGCACCGGCAAAAGCCTTACTTTAACCGACCTGCTCGACGAGATCTCGGTCGATGCGGCGCGCTTCTTCTTCAACTCGCGCGCGGCCGAGACCCAGATGGAGTTCGACCTTGACCTTGCGGTCAAGCAGGATTCGGACAACCCGCTCTACTATGTGCAGTACGCGCACGCGCGTATTTGCTCGGTCATCAAAAATTGCACCGAGGGCGGTGTGCCCATGCCTGACCTGAAAACGGTCGACCTGTCCGTGCTGATCGGCGCGGACGAGCGGCAGCTCGTCAAGCAGATCGCGCTGCTGCCCGAGGAGATCGTGCAGGCGGCGGTCAGCCGCGACCCGTCGCGCCTGAATAAGTACGCCGTTGCGCTTGCGCAGCAGTTCCATCACTTCTATAACGCCTGCCGCATCAAGTGCGACGACGAAAAACTGTGCGCGGCGCGTCTGGCGTTGTGCCTCGCCACCCGGCAGGCGGTCGCCAATACGCTCGGACTGATCGGCGTAGAGGCGCCGGAAACAATGTAAAGATTCGTTCCAACCGTACAGGTTGGAACGAGTGAGGGTTCCACCGCGCCATAGGCGCGGATGAAACCCGGAGGAAGAAAAGTTCCGACATGCGAAACTTTTCTTCCTTCTTGTATCAAAACCCACGTACATGCCGCGGGTTTTGATGAAATTCCTGCGGGCAGGAATTTTCTGTTTGGATATGCGCGTAAAGCGCATTTGGTTCTCTAAAATGGAGATTTCTATGAAAAAAGTTGCAAAAAGATTGGCTGCACTGACGCTGGCGGCTTCGCTGTGCATCACCCCGGCGGGCGCAATCACGCAGGACGGGGAAAAGGAGACTTGGTTCGATAACATTTGGGAAATGATCGACACCTATGGCCTCAAGGCAGAAAATGACCCCTATGTGCTGCAAAACTACATCAACAAGTACCTGCGGGATCATCCGGACGAGTTATATCAGGTCATTAACGACATCCTCTCCCTGCTGGACACTCATTCGATGTACCTGTCGAGTGAGGAATATTCGCAGGGCTTTTCGACACTGGAGGGTTATGTCGGTATCGGCGTGACGTTGCAGGAAACAGAGGCAGGCGTACAGATCGTTGAGGTGGCCCGGGACTCTTCCGCAGAGGAAGCAGGTCTGATGGCCGGCGATATCATCACTGCGATCGACGGGCAGGATGCGACCGCTATGACCAACACCGATGTAGCCGCGCTCTTGCGCGGCGAAGAGGGTACCAGCGTATCCATTACGGTACTCCGGCAGGGGGCGGAGATAACCGTTACCTGTGTGCGGCGGCAGATCAATCAGGTCTACGTGTCCGGTGAAACGGTGGCGGATGGCGTGGAGTGCATCAAGGTCAGCGCAATGGGTTCAGAGAGTGACTGGAAGGCATTCTCTGAAATCTGGCAGGGACTGCCCGCAAAAAATACGCGCGCGGTCATCCTCGATCTGCGCGGAAACGGCGGCGGTGTGATCGACATTGCATTTGATATGGCCAATGCGATCGTGCAGCAGCCGGACGTATATCTGGCTGGCGTGCATTGGCGTGAGGATATGGGCGGCTTGGAACAGCACTTTTCCACGGGTGGGGGATTGCCGCTCAACCAGATCGTTGTGCTGGTCGACGGCGGGACAGCCTCGGCGGCGGAACTGTTGGCTGGAAGCTTGCAGGACAATGATACGGCGTTGCTGCTTGGCACCCAGACCTACGGAAAAGGGCAGGGGCAGTACCATATCAGCCTGTTCAACGGCGACAAGCTGGTTATCACAACGTTGCAGCTGGAACTGCCTAAGCAGGGCTGCTGGGAGGGTGTCGGTCTGACGCCGGACATACAGATGGAAAACAGTCTGATTTCAGTGGATGCCTCCGAGTTGCAGCCGCTGGATACCACCGCGACGCTGCGCTTTGGTGACTCTTCAGAAAACGTCTATGCGATGACGGAGCGGCTGGCGCTGCTCGGTCTGCTCGATGCGCCGACTGACACGGTCGACAGCGAGGTGCTCGATGCCATATCCGCGCTGCGCAGCAGTTATGAGATGGAACCCGGCCTGTATGCTTCGCCCGAGATGCTGACCGCGTTGGATGCGGCTATGCAGACGCTGGACGGCCAAAGCTATACGGTAGACCGGCAGCTCGAAGCTGCGATAGAAATCTGCAAGCAGGCTGCGGCTGAACCGCAGCAATATACCGTGCTGCCGGATGGCAGCTGGACGAAAAACTGATCCCGGGAGCTTTCATAGGAGGAAGAATAGCCTTGGATATTCCTTTATGTCCGATGGAATCCAAACCACAGCTTTTACTGACCGATCCGGCGGCGCTGCCGTTATACCGGCAGCATCCCGGCCGCTTCGCGGGCGCGATTGCGCCGGACGGCACCGCCTGTGCGGCATGGGCGCAAAGCCTTGATCCCTTGCCGGTCGGGCTGACGTTGTCCTGCCCGCCTGTGCCGGATGAGGAGGAATGCGACCGTCCGCTGACCATGCATTATATCGACCGCTGTAAGCAGGCGTTCCGGCCGTTGCTGCATGAAGATGCGGCGTTTTACTGCCTGCGCGGCGCGCCGACCTTTGCCGCGCTGCGCGCGGCTGTGCTTGCGCTGGGTGACCTGTCCGGCCGCACGGTCATTGCTGAATTGCTTGTGGAGGATGACGAGGGGCGGCTGGCCGATGGCACGGATGTGCGTGCGGCGGTTGGCGTATTGCAGCGTATCGGTGTGACGACGGTGATCTTAGCCGCGCATGACCCGGCGGCGCTAACCGAAGCGTTAGAGATGGTCGCACCGTACGCGCGTTTGTCGATAGGCGTGTGCGCGCATTCCGCTTGGCTGCGTGCGCAGACCCTGCTCTACAATACCGAAATTTTCCTGCCTGCCGAGCACGACGATACCGGACGGCTGCTGGAAGCAGTGGAAGCACACCAGGGCGGACAGGTTTTGGCGCGCGACCACGATGATTTTATCCTCGCGCCGGACGGCAAAAATGCGCATTTTATTGCGCCGACAATTGATATATCGGATGAGATCGAGTGTGGCCCACGGCTGGAAGAGGCGCTGATCGAAGCGGAGGATGATGCAGGCGCACTCAAGCTTGTGTTGGAAACCGAGGATGATGTGATTGCGCTTGAGGAATACTGGTACATGATCTCGCGGCCGCTTTGCCTGTGCGCGGAATCGGCTGAACTGCTCGAACAGGGCTTGCGGGTGTATCCCGGTCTTGCGCTGTACGACGGCACTTGGGAGCAGAGCGAAGAAGTTGTGCACTATCTGGAACAAAAATACGGTCTGATCCGTTTGTAACAGAAGTGGGAGGCTTGGAATGGACTGGAAAGAAGTAACAATCTATACGACAACCGCCGGCATTGGCCCGGTGGAGGCGCTTCTCGAGGACAATGGCATCGAAGGCTATGTGCTGGAGGACGCAGCCGATTTTGAGGCGTTTTTGCAGGATACCGAGATTTACTGGGACTATGTCGACGAGGATTTGGTTCGCGAGAAGCGCGCGCAGGAAACCTGCCTGAAAATTTACCTATCTGATGATGAGGACGGCGCAAAGCAGTATGCGGCCATCTGTGCCGCGTTGGAAAACCTGAAAGCGCGCGATGAGGGGCATGCATGGGGTCGCCTTTGTACGGAAACCGCCCTCACCCGTCAGGAGGATTGGGAGTGGGGCTGGAAGCAGTATTTCAAGCCATTCCCGGTGGGCAAGACGTTCCTGATCAAACCGTCATGGGAGACGGTCGACGACGCGCAGGGGCGGCGTATCCTTGAGATCGACCCGGCATCCAGCTTTGGCACGGGAAGCCATGACACCACACAGCTGTGCATGGCCGCACTGGAAACATTGGTGCAGCCGGGTGACAAACTGCTGGATATGGGCACCGGTTCGGGCATTCTGGCAATCGCAGCGGCTATGTTGGGCGCGGATGTCAGGACGGTGGTGGACATTGACGAAAACTGCCTGAAAACCGCACAGGAAAATGCGGATAAGAACCATGTCTCCATTGGCCGCGGCCTGTGTGGCGACGCGCTGCGCGATCCTGCGCTGGCGGATGAGATTGGTACGGGTTATGATATTATCGTGGCCAATATCGTAGCGGATGTCATTATCGGCATGGAGCCCATGTTTGCGGATAAGCTGGTGACGGGTGGCCGCCTGATCTGTTCGGGTATCCTCAACGAGCGTGCCGACGAGGTTCGCGCGGCACTGGAGGGCTGCGGTTTGGTTATTTTGTCACATTCGCATAGCGAAGATTGGAGTGCCTTGACCGCAAAACGATGATTCACGTAATGTTCACTTGCAAAACTTCAATTTTTTTGTTAGAATAGGAAAGGTTATAGAATTGTTATGCCGAGATTCTTTGTGACCGGTCAGCCGGAGGATGGGCTGTTGACCCTGCGCGGCGAAGATGCGCACCATGCCGGGCGCGTGTTGCGGCTGCGGCCGGGGGAAGCGGTAACGCTGTGCGACGGCGCGGGCACGGATTATGACTGTACGGTTGCGTCGGTGGAAAAAGAGACGGTGACCTGCCGGGTGCAGGGCAGCCATCCCGCTGTAACCGAGCCGCGGCAGCAGCTGACCCTGTGCATGGCGTTGCCAAAAGGCGATAAGATGGATTTTATCGTGCAGAAAGCGGTCGAGCTGGGGGTGCATGAGATCATCCCGTATGTGTCCCAGAACTGCGTTTCACGGCCGGACAAGACAGAAAAAAAGGTTGAGCGTTGGCGCAAGATCGCGCTGGAAGCCGCTAAGCAGTGCGGCCGTGGCCGCTTGCCGGAAGTTTGTGCGGTTGTCATGGCTGAACAGGCGATGACGCGGGCGGCTCAGAGCGAGACTGCGCTGTTTTTCTACGAGAATGAACGGGAAACGGGCTTGCATGATGTGTTGCAGCACGGCGTAGGCAGCACGGTTTCATTGGTGATTGGGCCGGAAGGCGGCTTTGCGCCAGAGGAAGCAGCGCTTGCTGCACAGCTGGGGCTGAAAAGCGTGTCGCTTGGCACGCGCATCCTGCGATGCGAAACCGCGCCGGTTGCGGCGCTTGCCGCCGTGCTATATGCCGGCGGAAATATGTAAGATTAAAAAGAGGGAGTGTGTGCATTGGCTAAGGGCAATGTGAGTAAAAAGCCAATCAGTGAGGAAGAATATACCACCAATAAGGTGTTAACAGTATTCAGCGTTTGTCTGCTGGGCGTGCTGGTGCTGATGGCGTTGCAGCGCCTGCTGGATTATACCAACACTTGGATGACCGGCATGCGTGTGGCGCAGGTGCTGTTGGGTGTGGGCGTTGTGTTTGCACTGTGTGGTGTTGTCCTGCTGGTGCGTGAGGCTTCCGGTAAGCGTAACAGTACGCGTCGCATCCTGTGCGGGCGCAATGTACTGATTGCCAGCATCGTGATGATCGCGGCGATGGCTTCCATTGTGCAGTTCGGCGCGGGGCCGATCAAGATTCTGTACGCGGTGCTGCCTGTGCTGGCGGTGTATTATCTGGTTTTCCATTCCTATGCGCGGGAATTCTTTATCATCACGATTGATGCCGGCGCAGGTATCGCGTTGATGTGGCTGGTGCACCGTGCGTTGGCGACCACCAATTTTGTCTGGGTAGCCTATGCGGCGCTTGGCGCGGCGGTTGTACTTGCGGTCGTGCAGCTGATTGTGGTAGGTATGTTGCGCAGCAAGAACGGTAAATTCCTGTATCGCGGTAAAAAGGTTGACCTACAGTTCAGCCGTAACGCGTACACTATGCTCACTGTAACCCCGATCCTGATGGCGGTGTTGGTGGCAGCGGTGCTGTTTGCCCCGGCGCATGTGCTGATCGCAATGGGAGCGGCAGCGGCATATCTGTTCATCACGGCGGTATACTATACTGTAAAGCTGATGTGATTTTGCGACAGCAATAAAGGCGGGCGGCTTGAGCCGTCCGCCTTTTTGTAAGGGGGGAGCGACATGAAACGGCTTGCCGTTGTGCTGGCGGTGTTGATGCTGGCCGTCGGCGCAGCGCTATGGTGGTTGCCGCGTGTGCTGGCGCCACAGGTCGGCAGCCCGTATGAGGCTGCGGCGCTGCTGATGGTGGCTAAATGTGGGCTGCCGGAGCGGACGGACGGAGCCTCTCTGTACGATGACAGGGATTTTGGCAATGCCATCGCCAACGTGGGGGCTGTG
>DGYFI06202__coassemble_1071_pt1 | contig 13318 bp, 15 predicted proteins | sample DGYFI06202__metabat2_high_PE_015 | metagenome-assembled genome bin DGYFI06202 | reverse complement strand
CGGACGCACTGCCTGCCGTATCGTGGATAACCAGATAGGCAATCTGCGCCCTTTCACGCGCTGTCACACGGTAATTGCCCGCATGTGCTGATTGGAATCGGATTTCCATCACCTTTCACATCCTCTCTGCATAAACTCCAAAAAAAGAAGGGTTGATTGACACAATTTGGTCAATCCGTTCTATCCTTATGCAATCAGTTGTGTTATAATGTTTAGCAGACACGTTTGAGAGGAAGATTTTTCGATGATATGCAACAATATTCTGGAAGCGGTCGGCCATACGCCGATGGTACGCCTGGGCCGCATGGTTCCGGCTGACTGCGCGCAGGTGCTTGTTAAATTTGAGGGCCTGAACGTCGGCGGTTCCATCAAAACGCGCACCGCCCTGAATATGGTAGAGGACGCAGAGCGCCGCGGCCTGATCGGGCCGGATACGATTATCGTCGAGCCGACCAGCGGCAATCAGGGCATCGGCCTTGCGCTGTGCGGCGCGGTCAAGGGCTACACGGTTAAGATCATCATGCCGGACTCGGTTTCTGAGGAGCGCCGCAAGCTGGTGCAGCACTACGGCGCAGAAGTCATTTTGGTACATGATGCGGGCAACATCGGCGACTGCATCGCGGAATGCCAGCGCATCGCAGACGAAATGGCCGCAAACGACCCGCACGTCTTTGTGCCCGGCCAGTTTGACAACCCGGCCAACCCGGCCGTCCACCGCCACCACACCGCCACCGAGATTTTGGAACAGGTCGGCGGCCCGATCGACGGCTTTTGCTCCGGTTTCGGCACAGGCGGAACGATCAGCGGCATCGGTGAGGTGCTCAAGGCGCAGAACCCCCAGCTGGAAATCTGGGCGGTCGAACCGGAGAACGCGGCAATCCTGTCGGGCGGCTCGATCGGCACCCACCTGCAAATGGGCATTGGCGACGGCGTCATCCCGAAAAACCTGAACACCAAAATTTACGACCATCTGTACATCGTCACGGACGATGAAGCCATCCAGACCGCGAAAGATTTGGCGCGGCTCGAGGGCCTGATGTGCGGCATTTCGAGCGGCACGAACGTTGCCGCGGCGATCCAGCTCGCAAAAAAACTCGGCCCTGGCAAAACGGTCGTCACCGTGCTGCCGGACACCGCAGAACGGTACTTCTCCACCCCGCTGTTCACTGCTGAATAAACAAAAACAGCCGCACCTGCGGCTGTTTTTTCTTGCAATCCGAAGCTTGCGCATTTTATCCGAAAACGGCCACGCCGTTTTCATCAAAAGCACGAGCTTTGCCCGCGCTTTTGATACAAACATAAAAACACCGCAGAGACCAAGTTCTGCGGTGTTTTTATGCAATAGCCCTTACAGGCAAAGCCTGTCAAGGGCGTGGCTCGTTTCAGCCTGTACGGCTGGAACGAATACATTCTTAATAGTTTTCGGCCTTCAGCTCAAAGTACGCCTGCGGATGCGCACAAACCGGGCATACCTCGGGTGCCTTCTTGCCAACCATAATGTGGCCGCAGTTGGAGCACTGCCAGATGCAGTCGCCATCGCGGGAGAATACCAGCTCATTCTCGACATTGGAGAGCAGCTTGCGGTAACGCTCCTCATGCTCCTTCTCGATCTTGCCGACCTGCTCAAACAGGAACGCGATATCCTCGAAGCCTTCCTCGTGGGCTTCCTTGGCAAAAGTCGCATACATGTCGGTCCACTCGTAGTTCTCGCCGGCTGCCGCCGCCTTCAGGTTCTCTGCGGTGCTGCCAATCCCCTCGAGCAGCTTGAACCAGATCTTAGCATGCTCTTTTTCGTTATTCGCCGTCTCCTCAAAGATCTTGGAGATCTGCACATAGCCATCCTTCTTGGCCTTGGAGGCGTAGTAGGTATACTTGTTACGCGCCATGGACTCGCCCGCAAACGCGGTCTGGAGGTTGGCCTCGGTCTTGCTGCCCTTTAAGTTTGCCATAATAACATGCTCCTCACATTTTATTATTTTTCAAGCGGCATTTTGCCGCAGGAAATCATTCCTCTGCCTCGCGGCAGGCCTTGCACACGCCTTCAAAAAGGATATCGAACCGCCGCACCTCCACGCCGGAGGCATCCTCAACCTGACCGAGCAGGTCTACCACCTGCGGCATATGCACGTCAAATACCGCGCCGCACTTCTCACAGCGCACATGGTAGTGCTCGCTCGTGTTGAAATCAAACCGGTCCGCACCATTCGGCACGGGTACCCGACGGATCTCGCCCTGCCCTGCCAACTGGTTCAGGTTGCGGTAAACAGTCGCCTTGCTGATCGAAGGGTGTTCCGCCGCCACGGCAGCATAGACGTTGTCCGCGGTGGGATGGTCGTGCATCTTGAGCACGGTTTGCAGAACGATCTGCCTCTGCACCGTATTTCTGGTCTGCATGCTGTCACCTGCTTTCTAATAGTATAAATTATTATTTAGAGTATATACTCAATTTATACCATTGTCAAGCATCTTAAAAAATTTTCCCATCGAAACGCAACAGTAGCTTGCCCTAAATTATGCTCATGATACCTGCCAGCACGTCACGCCGTTACTTGTACCGTTTGCATGCTTTCATCCCACGCAACCGTAAACCCGCACAGGTCACTCAAGCTGCGCAGCTTGTAGAACGTGCAGCCGTCGATATTATACGCCGCGATCATATGCGGCGTACCGTCTGCCGCAGTCGGCTCGATAATGGACTGCACCGTTCGCTTGCCCTCGGGCAGCGGTGTATTCTCCGTGCCGAGCGGTGTATAAGGTGTGAACGAAGCCAGTTCGACTTGGAATGTCTCATTGTTCCACTGCACGTCAAACCCGCTCGCCGTATCCTTGAGCAGAACAGCCACATCGCGCACACGCACATAGTTATTGCCGTCGATGTTATACGCTGCCAGCGTGTAAGGCTGCCCATTGACCAACACCGACGCCTGCGCCGGCGTTGCGGTATCCGTCTGCCGCAAGAGCGCGGACACCGGATTGTCCATATGTATCCCATAGCGCGGCATCTTCTGTAAAGACCATGATGTGTTGGCCAGACCGCCGTAGGTCAACGTGCTGACATAGATCCCGCTCTCCTCCAGCAGCTTTTCCATCCAGCTGTCATATGCGCCGAACGGATAAGAAAAATACCCCACACGAGACTGCCCGGTATACTGCAAAATCAGTTCGATGCTTTGCTGCAAGTCGCCGCCCACACGCTGACGGTAAGCGCTCTCGGTCTCCCCCGGCCGCCGCGTCACACCGTCGATACCGTCCGGCGACAGATTGCCGCCGTAGCTTGCGTTATGCAGGTTAAAGGTATGCGAGCCGACTTCGACCGTGCCCGTGGACACCATCTCCCGCAGTTCCTCCCACGTCATCGAGCCGCGCGTCGCGCTGGCCTGCTCCTGCGTGCGGATGTTCCGCGCAATCACTGCGATGACCGCCCGCATGCCGGTCTGCTGCAAAATCGGATAGGCCAACTCATAATTGGAACGGTAGCCATCGTCAAACGTAATCATGACCGGCTTTTCCGGCATGGTCGCGCTGCCTTGCCGGATGTCCACCAGATCTTGAGACAGCAGTGACGTATAGCCAAATTCCTGCAAGAACTCCATATCCAGCCGGAACCGCTCCTCCGTAATCGTCATGCTATCCGTATCATTTTCATCTATCGTCAAATCGTGGTACATCAGTATCGGCAAGTTGCCCGCAGCCGACGCGCAGCCACCCAAGCACCACGCCGCCAGCAAGCCTGCCGCCACCGTCCGCCGAACCTTTTGGAAAAACCTTTGTCGCATGTTGAAACCTTCCTTTCGGCAACCAGTATACCATTTTTTTTGCCGCTTGTCCACTTTTCCGCCCCTTGCGTGCGCCTGCACAAAAGATTATAATGGATAAGAAAACCAAACAGACGCGTTCCCGCCGCATGCCGCTGCATCCCAGCCTTGGCGGTGCGCCTGTCAGACCGGAGGAAACCACTATGTCCATCGAAAAAGCAAGAGACTGGCTTCGCCAGTTTGGCGCGGACGGGCGCGTGCTCGAATTTGACGCGTCCTCCGCTACCGTCGAGTTGGCCGCGCAGGCCGTCGGCTGCGAGGCGGCGCGCATTGCCAAAACGCTGTCCTTCCGCACAAACGACGGTGTCATCCTGATCGTCGCCGCGGGCGATGTCAAGATCGACAACCCGAAGTATAAAGCCCGTTTCGGCTGCAAGGCCAAAATGCTCGCCTTTGACGAGGTCGAGCCGGAGATCGGCCACGCGGTCGGCGGGGTGTGCCCGTTTGGCATCCATCCGGGCGTGACCGTGTTCCTCGACGAATCGCTGCACCGCTTTGAAACCGTGTTCCCGGCCTGCGGTTCATCCAACTCGGCCATCGAGCTGACCATCCCGGAGCTGGAGAAATTCTCCGGCTACAAGGCATGGGTGGACGTGTGCAAGGGCTGGCGGGAATGACCGTCGCGCTGGCACAGTTCGCCGCCGGGGAGGACAAGCAGGCCAATCTGGAAGCTATCCGCAGCTATGCACAGCAAGCCGCGCAATCAGGCGCATCTATGCTATTTCTGCCGGAATACAGCATGTTTTATGCAAAAATGAACAGGCAGTCACAAAACGTGCAGGCAGCCGAGCCCCTGACCGGCGCGTTTGTGCAGGCGCTTGCACAGATCGCGCGGACACATGGCCTCTGGCTGGCTGCCGGCCTATACGAGCAGTCGGACAGTCTGCCCTACAACACGATCGCCGTGCTTGACGCGGACGGCACGCTGCGCGGCGTACACCGTAAAACGCGCCTGTATGACGCGTTCGGCTACCGCGAATCGGATGAGTGCCGCGCAGGCGACGCCCCCTTTCCCCCCATCGACACCCCGATTGGGCGTCTTGGTATCATCACCTGTTTTGAACTTCGCTTCCCCGCGCTCGCTGCGGCACAGCGCGCCGCAGGTGCGGACATCCTGTTCGTGCCGGCAGGCTGGGCGGCAGGCGACAACAAGGTGCTACACTGGCGCACGCTGCTATGCGCCCGCGCGATCGAAAACGGCATGACCGTGCTCGGCGTCGACCAATATGCGACCGGCCGCTTTATCGGCCACAGTGCCGCGTTCGCGCCGGATGGCACGGTGCTTGGCTCGCTATACGAAGGCTCTGGCCTGCTCACCATTTCATTTTGAAGGAGAAGATTCCGATGCAATTCGATCCCACACTGTACGTCATCACAGACAGTACCTACCACACCACCGAAACGCTGCTGCACGCGGTCGACGAAGCGTGCGCGGGCGGCGCGACGCTCATCCAGCTACGTGAAAAGGACGGCGGCGGCCGCGACTACCTTGCGCTTGCCCAGCAGGTCAAGGCAGTCACCGACCACTGGAACGTGCCGCTCATCATCGACGACCGTGTCGATGTTGCGCTTGCGTGCGACGCGGCGGGTGTGCACGTCGGCGCAAGCGACCTGCCGGTCGCGGTGTGCCGTCGGCTGCTCGGACCTGACAAAATCGTCGGCGCAACAGCCAAGACGGTCGAGGCTGCCCAAGCTGCCTACGCCGACGGCGCAAGCTACCTCGGCACAGGCGCGATCTACCCGACGACCACGCATGTCACCACCAAGCTGACGCCGGTCTCCACCCTCAACGAGATTTGTCGCGCCGTGCCCATCCCGGTTGTTGCCATTGGCGGCCTGAACGCAGACAACATGGACGTGCTGGCGGACAGCCCGATTGCGGGCGTCGCCATCGTCTCCGCCGTGATGAAAGCCGACGACCCACGCGCTGCCGCCGCCCACATTCTGGAAACCTTCCGCGCGATGCATCACAAGTAAGCAAACAGACAAAAGCCCCTCGGAACATCCGTTCCGAGGGGCTGAAGCTGTCGAAAAAATTCGATAGCTCGATAGGGGGTATCCAATACCCCCTATCTACAAAAGCGGTTCCAGAAGAAACCGCTTTTGATACCCCCGGTTTCGCGCCCGATGGCGCGGGTTAAGGGCAAAATTCGAGGTACATGCCCCCGAATTTTGTTATTTCATATCGCTACGCTCCAGCAGCTGCACTATACATCAATTTTTACAAACCGAAGCCCCTCGGAACATCCGTTCCGAGGGGCTTTTGCTTTCAGTTGGTTGCCTGCAAGGGGTAGTCGTAAATTTCGTGTCCGCTCTCGAGCGGCGCGCCGTCCACCGTGATCATCACACTGTCCACGCCGCGCGCCTGCACGAACGTATTGACCAGCGAATAGATCAACATGCTCTCGCCAGTGGTGCCGGAGGCGCGTACCGCTTCGCCATACGTTGCGTTCATATCAAGCGTCAGCACGCCGTCCGCCGTCGACGAGGACTGCACCGCCGCGCCTTCCGGCAGCGAGCCTGCCGCGATCAGCGCATCCACCAACGCCTGATCCGAATCATCGGCCACATCCGTGCCGACCGGTGTAAGTGTTTCGCCCTGCTCATCCGGCACATAGACGACCGCCGAATCCCCACCAGACGGATTGGGGTTCTCCGGCTGCACCGGGGTATCATCCGGCTCTGTCTGGTCATCCGGTTCTGTCGTATCGTCCGGCGTAACGTCCGGCTCGACAGTCTGCTGCGGCTCATTTGTATCATCCGGCTGCCGCCCGCTCATATATCCGAAAACACAGGCTGCAACGACCACCAGAATAATGATAACAACCGCCGCCAACACTTTGGTCTTTTTGTTCATGGGTATACCCGCTCCTTTCGCATGCCGCCGCCCGCCGGGCTGCGGCCAAGGGTTTGTGCAGTCATTATAGCACAGCGACAGGAAAAATCCAGACCCAACCTGTAAAATTTCATTCTTCCGGCGGCTTCTTTTTTCGGCGGCGCACCGCCTCGGTCAGCAGGTACTCGATCTGCCCGTTGACCGAGCGGAATTCGTCCTCCGCCCAGCGGGCAAGCTCCTCATACAGCGAGGCGGACAGCCGCAGCGGCACCTGCTTTTTCGCTTTTTCCTTGTCCGCCACGTCTACACCTCCCCGCTAACTTCCTATCTTATTGTAATGCCATTTGCGGTAGTTCGGCAAGTCCTACTTAAGGTAATACCGCATAATTCAGCAAGAATGATTCGCGTGTAAATTTTGCGTCCAGATGCGGCACGGTTTCGCGGCAATACTTGGTGTATTGCAAGAAACCGCAACAAAATCTGGGTACAAAATTTCCGCAAAGCATCGAAGATGCAATTGTGCGGTGTTGCCTTAATAAATCGAGCCGGAATTGACAACAGGCTGTGCATCCTTGCCCGCGCAAAGTACAACCATCAGATTAGACACCATCTGCGCCTTGCGCTCATCGTCAAGGTCGACGACCTGCTTCCGACTCAGCTCGTCGAGCGCCATCTCTACCATGCCGACCGCGCCCTCGACAATCATCTTGCGCGCGTCCACGACCGCGCTGGCCTGCTGGCGCTGGAGCATAGCAGCCGCAATCTCAGGTGCGTAGGCCAGCGTCGTGATGCGGGCTTCCTCGACCTTCAGACCCGCGCAGGCAACGCGCTTCTGGATTTCCTCAGCCAGCACGCCCGCAATCTCCTGTGACGAGCCGCGCAGGCTCTTTTCGTCGCCACCCTCGGACACATCATACGGATACAGTCGCACGGTGTTGCGCAGCGCCGCATCCGACTGGATCGACAGAAACTCCTCGTAATTGTCCACCGCGAACACCGCCTTGGCTGTATCCTCAATGTGCCAGATGACCGCAATGCCGATGATGATTGGGTTGCCGAGCAGGTCGTTGATCTTCTGCTTGTCGTTGTTGAGCGTCATGGTCTTGAGCGAGAGCCGCTTGCCGCGCGCGGTGCCTGCCGAAACCCGGCCGGACGACAGCTTGCTGCCCTGTTTTGCGGCTTCGGTTGCAGCCTCGGCCGCCTTGGCGAACATGGACTCTGCCGCGGGGTTGACCGCGGAGCAGAACGGGTTGACAAAAAAGATCCCCTCACCCTTGAGTGTGCCGATGTACTTACCGAACAACGTCAGCACAAGCGCTTCGTTCGGGCGCAGTACCTTGACCCCCGCAAACAGCAGCCAGCACGGCAGGCACCAGTAGAAAATACACACGACCAGCAGTGCGACCATCGCGCCGCCAGCCCCATTGTCCAGCTGCACCGCGCTGTACACGATGCCCGCCACTGCCGCCAACATCAGCACAATGTTGAGCAGCAAAATTGCCAAACCATTCGGCGCGCGTAGCGTCCTTTCCTGATACTCCACATGATTTTCGTTCATATCCTATCCCTCACAATCATATCAATTTGATATCATTATAGTACAACCATCACCCTATCCTGTCAAGGGTGATTTTGACAAAAAGAAAAGCGCCCATTTGGGCGCTTTTGAGGCTGTCGAAAAACGTAGTTTTCGACGGCCTCTCGATTGGAACCACGCTTCCAATCGAATCAGTTGTATCAAAAAAACGGGCAAAGCTCGCTTTTTTGATGCCGCTCACAGAGCGGCTGAACTATACGCGACGCGCATTTTACCGCCGCGCGGCGGCGGAATGCAGTATCGCGGGCTACGGCCTGCGGCGCGGGAACTTTATCGACAAACTGAAAGCGCCCATTTGGGCGCTTTGTTCTATTCTCGAAAAATATTCGGTAAAAACAGGTCGTGCCGTGGGACTTTTGCCCAGTCAAAGGACGAAACCAACTCGCGCGCCGCTACCGGCTCCGGCCGGTCGATCAGCCCCGCCGCACAAGCCAGCGCGCCGATCACCTGCTCTGGCGTGAACCGCTGCCGCAACAGGCCGAGGTCAAGATCCTCGTCCCGCTTGGACAGACGGCGGCCGTCATGGTCGCATAGCAGCGGCAGGTGCGCAAAGCGCGGCGGCGCAAACCCGAATAGCCGATGCAGCCAAATCTGCCGCGGCGTGCTGGAAATCAAATCCGCGCCGCGCACGACCTCATTGATGCCGGTCAGCGCATCATCCACCACAACCGCAAGCTGATAGGCAAACACGCCGTCCGACCGGCGCACGATGAAATCGCCGCATTCTGCCGCGAGGTTTTCCGCGTACTCGCCCCAAACCTCGTCGGTGAACCGCACGACCTCGTCCGGCACGCGCACGCGCGTGGCCGGAGCGCGCGACTTGCGCTTTTCGGCTACCTGCGCGGGCGTCAGGTCACGGCAGGTACCGGCGTACAACACGCGCCCATCCGACAAATGCGGCGCAGACGCGGCATGCAGCGCCGCCCGCGAGCAAAAACAGGGGTACAACAGCTCCTTTTCCCGCAGAACAGCCTCATATTGCTCGTAAATCGACGCCCGCTCCGACTGATAAGGCACCTCGCCGTCCCAGTCAAGCCCCAGCCATCGCAGATCGTCCAAAATCAGGTCGGCAAAGCTGCGTGGGCAACGCATCGCGTCCAAGTCCTCAATACGAAGCAAAAACTGCCCATTTTGCCGCCGCGCGCTCAAAAACGCGAGCAGCGCACATAGCACGTTGCCCAGATGCATGCGCCCGCTCGGGCTGGGCGCAAAGCGTCCGATGGTTGGCATCCTGCCTTCCCTCCTCGTTTTCTCCAGTCCCCTTATCTTACCACAAACACAATCCCCTTTGCAACGGGCGCGCGCTCCTGTATAATAAAGGCAGGAAGGAAGTGCTGACGATGAAAAAACGCCTGCTCTGTTTGCTGCTTGCTCTGGCGCTGCCGCTTGGCCTGTGCGCCTGCGGCGACGAGGACAATGCCACGACCGATACTGCCGCCCAAACCACGCCGGAGCCGCCCCCGCCGCCCGAACCAGACCCGGCCGAAACCTATGTCGACAGCCTGACGCTTGCGCAGCAGACCGGGCAGCTGTTCTTTGCGCGCTGCCCGGATGTGGGCGCAGCCGACCTTGCCGCACAGTATGATATCGGCGGCTATATCCTGTTTGGGCGCGACTTTGAGGGGCAAACACCGGAAAGCGTGCGCACCGCCATTGCGTCCTACCAGCATGCGGCAGCAACGCCCATGCTGATCGGCGTGGACGAGGAAGGCGGCACGGTCACACGCGTCAGCTCGTATAGCGCATTCCGCGCGGGACGGTTCCAGTCGCCGCAGGCACTGTTTGCCGCGGGCGGCCTTGACCGCATCACCGACGACACCGCCGAGAAGGACGCGCTGCTCGCTTCGCTCGGCATCAACGTCAACCTTGCGCCCGTGTGCGACGTATCAACCAACCCGGCCGACTTTATTTATGCTCGCGCGTTCGGACAGGATGCGGCGGCTACCAGCGAATATGTGCGCACGGTCATCGGCCAAATGCAGACAGATGGCATGGGTATGGTGCTCAAGCATTTCCCGGGTTACGGCAGCAACGCCGACACGCACACCGGCATCGCGCAGGATACCCGGCCAATCGAACAATTCCGCGAAGTGGATTTCTTGCCCTTTTCCGCAGGCATTGAAGCAGGCGCACAGGCCGTGCTGGTCTGCCACAATATCGTCGCCTGTATGGACGATACGCTGCCCGCGTCGCTCTCACCCGCTGTGCACGACATCCTGCGGGACGAACTGGGCTTTGACGGCGTTGTGATGACCGACGACCTTGTCATGCAGGCGATCACCGACTACACCGGCGACGCGGACGCCGCTGTGCTCGCCGTGCAGGCAGGCAACGATATGCTGATCTCCTCCGACTTTGTGACACAGTATAACGCCGTGCTCACGGCGGTGGAAGATGGCACCATCGACGCAGACCGCATCCGTGAGTCCGCCGTGCGCGTCGTGCGGTGGAAGATGCAGCTCGGACTGATCGACGCATAAACCTGCTGCCGCACAGAAAAAATCTCCCGCAAGGGAAATTTTTTTCGTGGGCATGTAACCACCACCGGCGGCCTGCGTATAAACGCAGGCCGCTCTTTTGTTGCAAATTTTCTCTTGACAAACCGGATGTTTGCCTGTATGCTTAATTCATATAAATCACCTATGAATTAAGGAGTTTATGAAAATAGAAAGGCGGTATGCCCCATGGCAGATATCAAGCACAGCTTTGCCGAGCTGATCGGCAACACCCCGCTGTACGCGGCAGACAAATTTGCAGCAAAAACCGGCGCGGATGCGCAAATCCTCGCCAAACTTGAGTATTTTAATCCGGCAGGTTCGGTCAAGGACCGCGTCGCCAATGCAATGATCGCAAAGGCCGAGGAAAGTGGCGCGCTCCAGCCGGGCGCGACCATCATCGAGCCGACCAGCGGCAACACCGGCATCGGCCTTGCGGCTGTCGCGGCAGCCAAGGGCTACCGCATCATCCTGACCATGCCCGAGACAATGAGCGTTGAGCGCCGCAACATGCTCAAGGCCTACGGCGCAGAGCTGGTGCTCACCGACGGCGCAAAGGGCATGTCCGGCGCGATCGCCAAGGCGGATGAGCTGGCAAAAGAGATCGAAAACAGCTTCATCCCCGGCCAGTTTGTCAATCCGGCGAATCCTGCCGCGCACTACGCCTCGACCGGCCCCGAACTGTGGACGCAAACGGACGGCAAAATCGACATTTTTGTCGCGGGCGTCGGCACCGGCGGCACGATCACCGGTGTCGGCCGTTACCTCAAGGAGCACAACCCCGCTATCAAGGTCGTCGGCGTTGAGCCGGACGAGTCCCCTGTCCTGACCACCGGCAAGGGCGGCCCGCATAAAATTCAGGGCATCGGCGCGGGCTTTGTACCCGAGGTACTGGATACCCAGATTTACGACGAGGTTATGCGCGTCAAGGGCGAGGACGCATTTACCGCCGCGCGTACCTTCACGCACAACGAGGGGTTGTTTATCGGCATTTCGTCCGGCGCGGCGCTTCACGCTGCCGTGCAGCTGGCAAAGCGCCCGGAGAACAAGGGTAAGACCATTGTCGCCCTATTGCCGGATACCGGCGACCGCTACCTGTCCACCCCCCTCGTCAGCGAGTAAGAGAAAAAGCCTGTCTTTCGACAGGCTTTTCTCTTTTCTCCATCTTCGTTTTCCCTCGGTGTAAACCTGCCTGTGCGCCGTCACTCTTTTTCCGGAACGGGCAGAAATCTGACCGCTGCCAGCCGGTGAAAAACGGCAGCGAATACCAAACCGAATACAACACCCAGAACGGTATCCACAATACGCAGGAGCACCGCCCCTTGCAGCCCATAGATCCCGGTGCCCAGCATCAGGGCGCCAAAGCAGTTCATTGCCGTTTTGTAACGGTAATCGGTGCAAAAGCCCAAACACAGCCCGCCCAATGGTCCCATTAACGGATGAAGGGCTTCGGGCGTCACCAAATAAAGCAAGAAAAATGCGAAGGAACCTGCGACCGCTCCCACAATGCGCTGCCGGAAGCGGACAATCGCATTGCCGGAGTATGGATATTCTGACAAGAGCGACGCACACGCAAATCCCATCCACATAAACCGCTCCACACCAAACACCCGCCCAGCGGTCAGCACCAGACTTACGCCCAGCGCCATACGCAATTGCCACAGGTGAACCGGTTTGAAAAGATCAAATCCCCGCACCACATGGTGGAAACGCGTTGTTTTGTGCTGATGCCGGTGCTTGGCAAACAGGATTGCGCCGCAGATCAAATAACCTACCAACGCCAAAAGCCCGCGACGGATGAGCGCCTCCCCAACGACCGGATTGCCGGTCAGATAGACATAAGCGAAGCTATATATGCCGCCGTTACCCATTTCGGGCCGCTGTGTGGTCATGTAAAGCAGGGCAAAAAAGGCCGCGAAGTGCAGCGGGATCAACAGAATAGATGGGAGCACCACCGCCGCACTGGGTGCCAGCACCAGAATGCCCAACACGGCCGCCAGAGTGAGTAGCGAATCCCCATGCAGTATTCAAAATTGACAAAGCGAATGCCCAGCATCATGCAGAATAATGCCACCGCCAACGGGGTATTGTCCGCGCCAAACACACCGAACAGCAGGCTGATAAACACGATGGCAAAGGCTACAATCAGCACCGAACGGATTGCCATTGTGGCCCAGTAATATGTTTTCTCGCTTCTGGTGCTGCAAGCGGCGATCTCCCGTTTCAACACGGCGGGGTCCATCTGCAACGCATCATAAAACCTCATGGTCACGTTTTTTCCTCTCTCCTTTCTCAAGATGTGCGGCGAGTTTATCCGCATAATACATAAAAGCCTCGAAGTCCTCACTGGAACTGCGCCAAAGATCATAAAAGGGCTGCAAAATGCTTTCATATCCCTTTTTCAGCTCGGCAAGGCCAGTTTCCGTCATGAATAACTGATAACTCCGCTCATCCGCTGCCTGACGCTGCTTGTGTATGCAGTTTTTTTCATAAAGCGACTTCAGGCAGCGGCTTACCGCCTCTTTTTTCATGCCGCTGCACTGACTGAGCAAAACAGGTGTGTTTTGTTCCGGTT
>DGYFI06202__coassemble_1058_pt1 | contig 13428 bp, 12 predicted proteins | sample DGYFI06202__metabat2_high_PE_015 | metagenome-assembled genome bin DGYFI06202 | reverse complement strand
ATACCCCACCGGACGAACTTCCCCACCGGCACCGTATTCTGCCAAACCCACCATCCCGCCTTCCCCACTCCGCAGTTGGCAACAGCGTTTTGTAAGCACTCTTGTGCATCAGACCGTCACATACTACAAAATATGGGCTTTTTCTGCACAACTTTGTAAAGATACTGGCCTCAAATCCTTTCTATATTATGCATTTTAGATAAAATTTTCGAAAACCATTTGACAAATCGGAAAATGTACAGTATCATAAGTTACAGAACGGAAACAGTTCGTGAACAAATCAGTAACAACCTGAAAACAAATCGGTAACAGCCGATACCGCGTCCCTCGCGGGTTTTCACGACCATTTAGGAGTGTAATGAATGTTCTTTTTTAAGCGGAAGCATGCTTCCAAACTGATCGCTGCGGCGGTGGCTGTCAGCACGATGGCCTCGGTCAGCGCTGCGGCACTGAATCAGCCGACTGCCATGCTTTCTTCCAACCTGAACGCATCGGTCGGCAATGTCCTGACCACGGATGAGATCACCACCGCCGAGCAGGCTCTGGCCAAGTCCAAGGCTGAGGCAGAAGCCAAGAAAAAGGCTGAGGCCGCTTCCAAGGATCAGACCACTGCGCAGACTGCTTACAACGATCTGTTGACCGCGCCGGTATCGGCTAAGACGGTTGCCTATTCGTCCTCGCTGCTGGCCTCCAGCACCATCAAGAACAACGCCACGGCGCTGGGCAGCTACACGCTGAGCTTCTATTGCCCCTGTGCTGACTGCAACGGCACGGCTGACGCCAAGACCGCTTCCGGCACGACCCCGACCGAGGGCCGCACGATTGCGGTAGATTCCTCGATCATCCCGCTGGGCAGCCGCGTTTATATCGAGGGCTACGGCATGTTCATCGCAGAGGACACCGGCAGCGCGATCAAGAACAGCAAGATCGACGTATTCGTTTCTTCGCACAGCCGTGCGCTTGAGCTGGGTCTTAAAACCGCAAACATTTATCTGGTAGACTAATTGGATGATGGAATTTCTGGACTATGCTTGCATAGTCCTTTTTCTTTTGCTATGATAAGGGAGATAAGGAGTTGACCACACATGAACGCTGCCGAACGGCGCACCAAAATCACCGAACTGCTGACGCAGGCCGAAGGCCCGCTCTCTGCAACGGCATTGGCCGCGCAATGCGGTGTCAGCCGTCAGATCATTGTGGGGGATGTGGCCTTGCTGCGCGCAGGCGGCCTATCCGTGCTGGCCACGCCGCGCGGCTATGTATTGGAAAACACGGCTGTCCCCGCCCATGCAGAGCGGCGCGTGGTTTGCCGCCACGACGACGACCGCCTGCACGAAGAGCTGTACACCGTGGTTGACTTAGGCGGCGCGCTGATCGACGTAACGGTCGAGCACGCGGTCTATGGCCAGATCTGCGCCCCGCTGCATATCTTTTCCCGGTATGACGCCGATGTATTCTGCGAAAAGGTACGCCACCCGGACGGCCGCCTGCTCTGTGGCCTGACCGGTGGTATCCACCTGCATACCTTACGCGCCCCCGACCAAGCGACACTCGACCGCGTGGTACAGGGCTTGCAGGACAAAGGTTTCCTGCTGACGGACGAAAAATAACCCCACTGATGTCAAAGCCGCATCCTGCGCGCTCTGGCGCGCAAGCTGTTTCGATAAACAAAAGGACCGCCGAAATACGGCGGTCCTTTTGTGTGCAATTTACAGTTACTTATTCTTGTACTTCACTTTGCAAAAATGAAGTACATCCCGTTTTAGTACAGCTTCGCCCCTGCCGGGATGCGGTCATCCACCATCAGAAGATTTAAGCCCTCGCGGCCGTTTTCTTCGTGTACAGCAGAAATTAACATGCCGCAAGAATCAATGCCCATCATCGGACGGGGCGGCAGGTTGGTGATTGCGATACAAGTCTTACCCACCAGTTCTTCCGGCTCGTAATACTCGTGGATACCGCTTAAAATCACTCGATCTGTGCCTGTGCCGTCATCTAAGACAAACTTCAAGAGCTTTTTGCTCTTCGGCACAGCTTCACATGCCTTTACCTTGACGGCTCTAAAATCAGATTTGCTGAATGTTTCGAAATCTACAAATTCCTCAAACAAAGGCTCGATTTTCACATTGGAGAAATCAACTTTTTCAGCCGGTTTTTCCTCTGCCTTCGGCGCTGCCACTGCCTGGGAGCTTGCAGTATTCCCTTCCTTTGCACCATCCAAGGGCTTCATCGTCGGGAACAGCAGCACATCGCGGATGGACGCGGAATCGGTCAGGAACATGACCAGACGGTCGATGCCCATGCCCATGCCGCCCGTCGGGGGCATGCCGTATTCCAAAGCGTTGATGAAATCCTCGTCCATCATGCTGGCTTCGTCGTCGCCCGCCTCGCGCAGTGCGACCTGACGCTCAAAGCGGCCGCGCTGGTCGATCGGGTCGTTCAGCTCCGAGAACGCGTTGCACAGCTCACGGCCCGCGACAAAGCACTCAAAGCGCTCAGTCAGGCGCGGGTCGGACGGCTTGCGCTTTGCCAGCGGCGAAACCTCGACCGGATAGTCGGTGATAAAGGTCGGCTGGATCAGGTGCTCCTCGACAAATTCATCGTAGCACAGCGCGAGCAGGTCGCCCCAGCTTTCCTTGCCCTTTTCGATTTCGACGCCCTTGGCCTTGACGGCTGCCAGCGCCTCGTCGCCGTCCATCGCCATGAAGTCCAAACCGGCATACTCCTTGACCGCCTCGGCCATAGTCATGCGCTTCCAGCCCTTGGAGAAGTCCAGCTCGATACCCTGATAGGTCACATGGGTGGTGCCCAGCACCTTTTCGCACACATGCACGACCATATCCTCGGTGATATCCATCATGCCGTTGTAGTCGGTGTAGGCCTGATACAGCTCGATGGTGGTAAACTCCGGGTTGTGCTTGGTATCCATACCTTCATTGCGGAAGATACGGCCAATCTCGTACACCTGCTCAAAGCCGCCCACGATCAGGCGCTTGAGGTGCAGCTCGGTCGCAATACGCATGTACATGTCGATATCCAGCGCATTGTGGTGCGTGATAAACGGCCGCGCCGCCGCGCCGCCCGGGATGGTGTTCAGGCACGGGGTCTCGACCTCCATAAAGCCGCGGGAGTCCATAAAGTTGCGGATCTCGCGCACGATTGCCGAACGCTTTTCGAAGGTGTCCCGCACCTCCGGGTTGACGATCAGGTCGACATAGCGCTGACGATAGCGCATATCGGTATCCTTCAGGCCGTGCCACTTCTCGGGCAGCGGCGCAAGGTTTTTGGCCAGCAGCGTCAGCTCGTGCACCGCGACCGAAATCTCGCCCTTCTGAGTGCGGAACACCTCGCCGGACACGCCGATGATATCGCCGATGTCAAACTTTTTGTAGCCCTTGTACGTCTCGTCGCCCACGTTGTCGCGCTTGATATAAAGCTGCAGTCGGCCGTAACGGTCGGACAGGTCGGAAAACGACGCCTTGCCCATGATGCGCTTGGACATCATACGACCGGCGAGCCGGACGGTCTTGCCCTCCAGCTCGTCAAAATGCTCGTGGATGTCCACTGTGTGGTGGTCGCGCTCAAAGCGCACCTGCTGGAACGGGTCTGCGCCCGCCTGCTGCAACTCCGCCAGCTTTTCGCGGCGGATGCGCTTAAGCTCGTGCAGTTCCTCCGCGGTCTGCTCCTGCGGCTGCTGCGCCTGATGCTGTTCTGCCATAGTTTCCCCGTCTTTCCTCTGATTTATTTCTTGATATCCATTACCTGATACTTAACCACGCCGATGGGTGCTTCCACCTCAACGACCGTACCCACCTTTTTGCCCAGCATGGCCTTGCCAAAGGGCGACTCATCCGAGATCTTGCCCTCCATCGGGTCGGCCTCCTGCGAGCCGACAAAGTGGTATTCCTCTTCCTCGTCCAGTTCCAGATCCTTGACGATAAAACGGCAGCCAGGCGAGATTTCGTCCGCGGCGTAGGTGTCGCCGGTTACGACGACGGCCAGCTTGATGATCTCCTCCAGCTCCGCAATGCGGGAATACAGCTTGCCCTGCTCATTCTTTGCCTCATCATACTCGGCATTCTCGGACAGGTCGCCGAATGAGCGCGCTTCCTTCAGCTGCTCGGCCACCTCGTCCGCGCGGGTGGTCTTGAGGTATTCCAGTTCTTCCTTATAAGCGTTCAGGCTCTCCTGCGTCAGTTTGATTTCTTTGGCCATAGTTGCAAACCCTTCTTATTTCATAGGTTCAGCGGCGCGCTGCGCCGCCGTACAGTACCCTTTATTATACGGTACCAATTGGCACACTGTCAAGCAAGCAAGTGCATTTTTGCGCATTTTACCAGTCCGTGCGCCGCATCACCGCAATAATGCAGCCGCTTGCTGCAATTGCGGGTCATCTTGCGGGTCGAGGAAGTAGAAATCCGCCGCCTGCTCATCGGAAAGCGCGACCTCCACGTCAGGCGCGATACCCACATCGGCAAGGCTTTCCCCCTGCGGCGTGAAATATTCCTCGACCGACAGGTTGACCGCCGACCCATCGGACAGCTCGATCGTCTGCTGCGCACGCCCCTTGCCGGTCGTGTGCGTGCCGACGAGCGTGGCACGGTCATATTCCTGCAAGGCGGCAGCAAAAAACTCAGCCGCCGAAATGCTCTGCGCATCCACCAGCACGGCAAGCGGCAGGTCGAGCATTTCTGCGTCCGACTCATACACCGTCTCGGTGCCGTCCTTGGTGCGCAGCGTCATAATTGTACCCTCGGGCAGCAGCGGGTCGAGCATTTCACTCATCTCCACCACACGGCCGCCGCCGTTGTGCCGCACGTCGATCACCAGCGCCTGTGCGCCCGCGTCCAGCAGGCCATCGAGCGCCGTCTGGAACTGCGCTGCCGCGCCCTCATGGAAATTCTCGATACGCAGATAGCCGACCGTATCGTCAAGCATCTCGCCCCACGCCATTTTCTGCGTCACGACCGCGCGCTCCATCGTCAGTTCGCGCGCCGCGCCGTCCGGCGTATCCGCAACCGACACCGTCACCTCGGTGCCGGCTTCGCCCGCGATCGCGTCAACCACCGCGTCGGCACCGTCCTGCGCGACGGTCAGCCCTTCCGCACCGACGATATAATCGCCCTTTTCTATGCCTGCCGCAGCCGCGGGCGAATCGTCATACACCAAGCTCACATGGATATCGCCGGTTTCGGTGATGACTGTCACGCCGATGCCGCAGCCCTTGCCCCCGCTGTTAAGCTGGTAGGCTTCATACTCCTCAGCCGGGATGTAGCTTGACCACTGGTCGTCCAGCCCGGCCACATAGCCGACGGCTGCATAGTCCGCTACGGCCTGTTCATCGACCGTGCCAACATACTGCTCACTGACGATCCGGTCAAGCTCGCGCAGTTTACTGCCGACCGTTTCCGTGCCCCATGCCATCGACGCCAGACAGATGCCCGCCGTTGCGGCCGCCGTCACCAGACACAGTGCCAATGCCCCGCCCAGCGTGACATGCATTTCGCGCAATTCTTTCATAGTATCCCTCCATCACAAAAGGGAGGGTGATCCCCTCCCTTTATGTATCCTTTTTAGAAAAAGCTCTTCGGGTCGACCGTTGCGCCGTTAATGTACACCTCAAAGTGCAGGTGCGGGCCGGTCGAGTTGCCTGTCGAGCCGACATAACCGATAACCTGACCCTGCGTTACAGTCTGACCAACCGATACCGCAAACGAACTCTGATGTCCGTAGGCCGTCATCATACCGCCGCCATGGTCGATAACCGTATAATTGCCGTAGCCGGAAACCCAGCCCGCAGTGATAACCGTACCGGATGCCGCCGCAAGGATTTCCGCGCCGTAACCCGCCGGGATATCCTCACCGGCATGGAACTTACTTGTGCCGTAGATCGGGTGGATACGCCAGCCATAAGCGCTCGAATTGGTCGTGCAGCTCGGGGTCGGCCAGATCAGCGTACCGTCGCCCATCGGCACCGAGCCGTTCGCCGCCGCCTGCGCGGACAGCGCCGCGATCTGGTCGCTCACTTCCTGCATCTCACTCGCAATACGGTCGTACTCGGCTTCGCTCTCGGCCTTATACGCTTCGATGCTCTCGGCCAGCGCGGCCTGCTCGGCCTCGCTTGCGGCCAGCTCATCTACCTTGTAACCCAGATTCTTCTGGTATTCCTTCTGGTCATCCTGCGTCTGCTGCAATTCCTCGCGCTTTTGCTGGATATCCTCCTTCGCGGCAGTATACTCCGCTACCGTCCGCTTGTTATCCTCCATGATCGCCGTGACGATCTCGAGGCGGGAAAGCAGGTCGGAAAAGCTGGTGGAATTGAGCAGCACTTGCAGGTAGCTGCTGTCGCCCTGCTCGTAGGTGGTGCGCACCGTCAGCGCAAACTCCTCTTCCTTCTTCTCCAGCGCCTCCTCGGCTGCTTTCAGTTCGGTGGTCTTGACGTCAATCTGGCCTTGCAGGCGCTCGATATAAGCCTCAACCGTCGCGATCTCTTCTTTGGTCAGGTCGATCTCGCTTTGCAGCGCGGCACGGGTTGCTTCCACGTCGCTCGCCTGCTTGGTCAGTTCCGCGATCTTTTCCTTGACCGCCGCCTTCTCATCCTCCAAGCTGGACAGCTTATCCTGCAACTCGTCGGCATCCTCAGCCGCGCCCGCAAATGCAATGCCGGACGCCAGCATGGACGCGAGCAACGCGACCACGAGGATACCGGCGATGATACACGAGATCAGCCGGGTGGTGCTTTTCTTCATCATAATGGTATTCGCTCCTTTGTTCTTGCCGATGGGTCAGACGTTCATAAATTTGCGGATGCTCGTCACCGAACCGCCGATGCCAAACAGCACGCCTGCGCCCAAATATACCGCCAGCACCAGCCACTGCAACTCGCTGAACGGCATGATGTGGAAATACGGGATTACGCCGCCGGCCACGTTGGTCAGCTCCGTATACAGCCCCCACTCGGCCAGATAGGCCAGCCCGCCGGCAAACAGGCCGAGCACCATGCCCTCAATCACGAACGGCCAGCGGATAAACCAGTTGGTCGCGCCGACCATCTTCTGGATGGAGATTTCCTCCCGGCGCGCGAACATCGCAAGCTTTACCGTGTTGGCAACGATGAATACCGAGATCACAGCAAGGCCGACCACCATCGCCAGCGCCACGATGTTGAATACATGCTGCACCTGAATCAGGCGGGAAATCAAATCCTCATCCGCGCGGATATAATCCGTGCCGTCCACCGCGCTGATCTGCTCGATGGTCTCCTGCGCCAGCGTTGGGTCTTTCAGGGTGAAAATGAAGCTATTGCGCAGCGGATTGTTGGCGGAATTGTAGTTTTCCAAAATCACCGCGTCGTCGCCCAGCTCCTCGCGGTATTTTTCGAGCGCCACGTCACGGTCCTCAAAGTCGATGGTTGCGATGTTGTCGATGCGTTCGAACTCGCTGCCTAGCGCCTTGGCCTCGCGCGTGGTCAGATCCTCGTCGATAAAGACGACGATCTCGTTGGACTGCTGCAAGGTCTGGATGCTCTGATTGATATTATAAGCAATCAGCGTGACGGTTCCCGTCAAAAGCAGGCAGGCGAGCATGATGAGCACCGCCGCAATCGACATGAACCCGTGCTTAAAGATATTGCGGAAGCCTTCCTTCCAATAGTAACCAAAACGTCTCATAGATGATAGTACCCACCTGTCTGGTCGCTGACGACCTCACCTTGGTCGATCATGACGACGCGTTTTTCGAACTCGTCCACAAGGCCTTTTTCGTGCGTGACGATCAGCACGGTGGTGCCCAATTCGTTGATCTTCTCAAACAACGTCATCAGTTCGAGCGAGCGCGCCGGGTCAAGGTTGCCGGTCGGCTCGTCGGCGATGATCAGGCGCGGGTTGTTGACCAGCGCGCGCGCAATGGCCACGCGCTGCTGCTCGCCGCCCGACAGGTTCATCGGCTTGATCTGCGCCTTGTCCGACAGGCCAACCAGATCGAGCACATAAAGCACACGTTCCTTAATCGCCTTGCCCTTGGCACCGATCGTGCGCATGGCGAACGCGACGTTCTCATACACCGACTTGTTTTTGATCAGGCGGAAGTCCTGATACACGACGCCCAGCGTGCGCCGCAGGTAAGGGATCTGGCGCTTTTTCATCTCGCCGACGTTATAGTTGTTGACCAGCACGCGCCCCTCTGTCGGACGCACCTCAGCGGTCAGCAGCTTGATGATCGTGGTTTTGCCGGAACCCGACGCGCCGACCAGAAAGACAAACTCCCCCTCGTCCACACGCAGGTTGGCTTTATTCACCGCACGGGTACCGTTATCGTACACCATGGTGACGTCGTTCATGCGTATCACAGGCATTCCTCCCAGAAGCCGATCTAAGTAAGCCAAAAAGGCAAAGGTGCATGCATACATCATACACCTTTGCCTATTATAACAGATTTTCCGTTGTGACGCAAGACGACAATCCCCGCCAATTTTCCGGCGCACGCCATTTTTTCATGTAATTTCTGTGAACAGAACCGGATCAGCGCACGCCTTCCTCGCGGCTGGCGAGATATTTGCGCACCATCAGCGCCACTTTGAATACAATCGCGTGGTCAAACTCGCGCAAATCCAGTCCGGTCAGCTTTTTGATCTTTTCCAGACGGTAAACCAGCGTATTGCGGTGTACGAACAGCTTGCGCGAAGTTTCGGACACGTTCAGGTTGTTCTCAAAGAACTTCTGGATGGTAAACAGCGTCTCCTGATCGAGCGAGTCGATCGAACCCTTTTTGAACACTTCGCTCAGGAACATTTCGCACAGCGTGATCGGCAGCTGATAAATCAGACGGCCGATGCCGAGGTTTTCAAAGCTGATGATATTCTTTTCCGTATCGAACACCGCGCCGACCTCGATCGCGGTCTGCGCTTCCTTAAAGGACTTGGCAATGTCCTTCATCTGCGACGACACCGAGCCGATGCCGATCAGGCACTTGACCGACAATTCACTCAGCAGCGCTTCCTCAATCGAGGAGGCGATCTTGGCGAGATCCTTCACGTCGCTGCCCGCCTTGACCTCCTTGACCACAACAATGTCGGTCTCCGAGATGTGCAGCACAAAATCCTTCTGCTTGTCCGGGAACATGCCGGTCACAACGTCAATGGCCGCCACATCCGCGGGCATCTGCTGGCGCACAAGGAATACCACGCGCGGCACGTCGTTGCCGAAGTGCAGCTCGCGCGACTTGATGTAAATATCGCCCGGAAGGATGTTATCCAGAATAATATTCTTGACAAACGTCGCCTTATCGTGCTTCTCATCGTACAGCGTTTTGATATTATTGATGGAAACTGCCACCAGTGAGCAAATGCTGCGCGCCAATTCGTCCTCACCCTGCACGAAAACAGCATATTCCAGCCGGCTCGAACGTTCCCCGGTCGTATGGTAGGTATAGCCGCCAAAGCGCACCAAATCCCCGGCAAAGCCCAGCTCGGTGATCGCTTCCTCGCGCATCTCACCGATACGGGGCAGGTCGGTACATGCCACGACCGCGCCGCTTGCATCCACGATCCCGATGGTACGATCCACCGTGTCCTTCATCTGCAAAACAATCGACTGGAACAATCTTGAAGCCATTTCCATCACCTTTCCCGTATTTCCCGCTTCGGCGGCATACGCCGCACTGCACGGCTGCCCGGCACAGCGAATCTGTGCTTTCCCGACATTGTTCACAAGAACGCCCGGCGTTCCTTTCGCATTTTATGACATTATATCATAGTCTTCTGGATTTTTGTACAAAAATCTCAAAAAAATTTGTCGAATTTTTGATGTGCTATTCCGTCCGCCCGGTCAGGGCTGCCAATTCCTCCGCCGTCAGGGGACGATATTCCCCGGGGGCAAGCGCCGGGTCGAGCAGCAAACCGCCCAGCTTGATGCGGCGGAGCCGCACCACGGTACCGCCTACGGCGGCCACCATGCGCTTGACCTGATGGTATTTCCCCTCGCACAGCGTCACACGCACCCAAGCCGCCCCCAGATCGGGCGCAGCTTCCAGCCGCGCCGGACGACAAACCGTACCGTCCCCCAGCGTCAGCCCGGCGGCAAATCGCGCCGCCGCATCGGGCGCGAGCGTACCGTCGACTTCGGCCTCATATACCTTATCCACATGCTTTGTCGGGCTCATCAGCGCATGGCTGAGCGCACCATCATCCGTAACCAGCAGCAGGCCCTCGGTGTCCTTATCCAGCCGCCCAACGGCAAACAGGCCGCGCCGCACCTTTTCCGGGAACAGTTCCAGCACGGTATCATGCCGCGCGTCCCGGCTTGCCGTAATCACCCCGGCGGGCTTATTGAGCATGAAATACCTCTGCGCCTGATAGGACTGCGTCTGCCCATCCAGCGCGACCTGCGCCGTATCCGCGTCCACCTTGGCCGCGGGGTCGCGCTCGACTGCGCCGTCCACCTGCACGCGCCCCGCGCGGATCATCGCCTGCACTTCCTTACGGCTGCCGCAATTCAAATGCGCCAGCAGCTTGTCCAATCGCATCCGTGGCATTTTGTCTCCCCCGACAATGGATTCCTGATAACAGGATACCACTTTTTCGCAATTTGCACAATAGGCAATTGCAGAAAAAGTGCAATCCCCCGAAATCCACCAATAGATACCATAATTCTTACCGTTTTTTTTCGTGCAATTATAACGTATATGCCAACGCACCCCGCACCAATGGTGCGAGGTGCGTTGGCCTGCTGTGAAACCGCCTTACGCAGACGGCTGCTTCGCGTCATCCGTCCCTTCGCCGCTGGGCGATTCCGTCAGGCCGTGAACGAAGCCGTCCGATTCCGCCGAACTGATATCGGCCGCGATCAGGCGGTCGCGCCGGATGAGCAGGTTTGCTATCACGCCCTGCTCGCCGGTCGGATAAGAAAGCAATTCATAAGTATACAGCGTTGCCCGTTTCCCCTGATAGGGCGTCAAGTCCAACCCCTGCTCGAGCTGGATGGCATTATACGCCTGATAGATGTCGTCAAAGGTTTTGGGGATCTGCACCTCACGCTCGCTGCGCGGCTCCGGGTTGACCTGCCAGCCGTAGCTTTCCAGCAGCGCGACCCGTTGCTCGTTTGTTTTCAGTTTGCTGTTCATATCGACCTCGCCCGAAGCCACCTGCGCATCCATCGTTCCCGCCGCCGGCACAAACCAAACGGCGCCCAGCGCGACCGCGCCAAACGCCAGCACGCCCGCCACCACTTTTTTTACCGATACCTTGGCTGCAAAAACGATCATGCTCTCGTCCCTCCTGCTTTTGTTTCATCCTATGCCGGCAGATGGACAGACAGAACCAAAACTGATGTTTTGCGCCCCCGGATTTTGTTATTTTACGTCGCTATGACCCTGTCATTGCAGCGCACACATCCATTGCGCCACCAAAACAAAGCGCCGCAGCAAATGCTGCGGCGCGAAGCGTCGTTTTTCGCGAATTATTCAGCCAACTGTGCCACGATGGCGTCTGCCAACGCCGCCAGCGAGCCCAATTGCCCCTCTGCCAGCGAGGATTTGAGGGCGACCGTGTTGTCGAGCACGGTCATATTCTTCATCCCCTCCAGAATGGCCTTCATGTGGCGGCCGGACACCGGCGCCCAAGTGCCATTCTCGATCAGCGCCACCGTGCGGTTCTGCAGGTTCAGCGCCTTCAGGTCAAGCAGGAAGGATTCCATGCGCGGCTGCAAACCGCCGTTGTAGGTTGGCGCGGCCAGCACCAGATGGCTGCACCGGAAGCTCTCTGCAACCAGCTCGGACACATCCGTGCCGGATACATCATACATTGCGATCTTATGCACGCCGCAGTCAGCCAGCATGCCGGCCAGCACGCTGGCCGCATTCTCAGTGTTGCCGTACATGGTGGCGTAAGCGATCATAACGCCCTTGTCCTCGGGCTGGTAGGTGCTCCACTTCTGATATTTGTCCAGCAGCAGGCTCAGGTTGCTGCGCCAATCCGGGCCGTGCAGCGGGCAGATCATCTCGATATCAAGTGCGGCGGCCTTCTTGAGCAGCGCCTGCACCTGTGCGCCGTACTTGCCGACGATATTGGTGTAATACCGACGCGCGTCGCTCATCCACGCGCTGTCAAAGTCGATCTCATCGTCAAAGATATTGCCTGCCAGCGCACCAAACGTACCGAACGCGTCAGCCGAGAACAACGTCTTGCCCAGTTCGTCGTAAGTGACCATAACTTCGGGCCAATGTACCATCGGCGCCATAACAAAGTGCAGCGTGTGCTTACCGGTGGACAGCTTATCGCCCTCCGCCACAACCAGCGCGCGCGCCTGCATGTCCTCCGCATAGAACTGCGAAATCATGGCCAGCGCCTTGGCGCTGCACACGATCTTGGCTTCGGGATAGCGGTGCAGCAGCGCTACGATCATGCTGCAATGGTCCGGCTCCATATGGTGCACAACCATATAGTCGAGCGCGCGGCCAGCCAGCGCGGCTTCCACATTCTCATAGAACTGGCGGCTGATGGAATCATCCACCGTATCAAACAGGACGGTTTTTTCATCAAGCAGCAGGTAGCTATTATAAGAAACGCCGCGCGGGATGGGGAACAGGTTTTCAAACCGGCCCAACCGCCGGTCGCTCCCGCCGACGTAGACAAGGTCTTCCCGGATTTTTCGGATTGCATACATCGCAACCAACCTCCATAACATCTTATTTGTTAAAATTGTATCACATATTCTGCGGCTCGTCTACCCCGGCAGCATACCGGGGCCGACAAAAAACCGGCTGTATAAACAGCCGGTTTTTGACAAAATCAGTAGGTTATTCCTTGCTGAGCGCTTCCATACGCGCCTTGTTCTCTGCGATGACCTTTTCCTGTACCTGTACCGGCGCCTCGTCGTACCGCTCGAAGTTGGACACGAACGAACCGCGGCCCTGCGTCATCGAACGCAGCGTGATCGCGTAGTCGGACAGCTCGGCCATCGGGCACTCGGCCAGAATCTCCTGCTTGCCGCCCTCGATCGGGTTCATGCCCATGATGCGGCCGCGGCGCTTGTTCAGGTCGCCGATGACATCGCCCATGTAGGAATCCGGCACAACCACCTTCATCGAGCAGACGGGCTCGAGCAGCACCGGACTGGCCTGCGGGATACCGGACTTACATGCCAGACGTGCCGCCATCTTGAAGGACAGCTCGTTGGAGTCGACATCGTGATAGGAGCCGTCGAGCAGGGTCGCATGCAGGCCCACCATCGGATAGCCGGCGAGCACGCCGTGCTCCATGGCCTCGCGGATGCCCTTGTCGACCGCCGGATGGAAGTTCTTCGGCACCGAACCGCCGAAAATCTTCTCCTCAAACAGGTAGTCGCCCTCCGGATACGGCGCAAACTCCATCTTGACGTGGCCGTACTGGCCGTGTCCGCCGGACTGCTTCTTGTACTTGCCCTGGACCTCCAC
>DGYFI06202__coassemble_1045_pt1 | contig 13581 bp, 14 predicted proteins | sample DGYFI06202__metabat2_high_PE_015 | metagenome-assembled genome bin DGYFI06202 | reverse complement strand
GTTGATGTCACTTGAATCATATAGAAAAAGGGAGCGTTACAGGATAAAGGTTCGTAACGCTCCCTTTTCGGTTGATGCAGAAAACATGACGGATGCTCTGCAGGATTGCAAAAAGTTTTGATGATCTGCAACAGGGTGGTGTATGACGCACTGTTTTATGGGGAAGCTTGAAGATTAGTGCCTGCCGCTATGTAATAAGTCAGACACCGCGGACAGAAAGGCAACACGCATTTCGTTTTCCCGTCCCAGCCAGTCGATCGCGCCAACGCGGATATCCGGCTTGCTTCGGCCATGAAAATCGCTGCCGCCTGTCAACAACAGACCGCGTGCTTGTGCCTGTACCGCATAGCCTGCTGCCTGTGCCGCTGTGTGATAGCTGCTAAATGCTTCGATACCATCGAACGGTAACTGCATAAGCGCATCCGGTAGCGTAGGGTTCGACAGGCTGGCGCCCGGATGTGCGAGTACTGCGAGCCCGCCTGCATCGTGCAGCAACTGGATTGCCTGTTCGGCAGTCATATATTCGACTGGAACATATGCAGGTTTGCCCGGTGTACACAGCGTTTGGTAAAACTGAAGCGGTGTGCAGGCCGCCAGTGCGTCACCTTCCAGCAGAGGCTTCAACAGCGGATGCTGCTGGTTTTCCGGGTGTGACAGCGCATCGATTGCAATCAATTCTGCGCACACTGCGCCATCTCCTGCCAGATCGAGTACTCGCTCCCGGTCAAAACGAATCCCGAGCGCTTCGACCATATCCAGCAGCCGCATACCGACGGCTTTCTGCCGTGCCTGTACTTCTTGCAGCGCGTGCAGCAGTGTCATATCGGCAATGTGGATGCCATAGCCCAATACATGCAGGGTTCGATCGCGAAATGTGCAGTCCAGTTCCACACCGGGGATAGCGCGCACGCCCAGCTGCGCGCTGCGCCAGATAAATTCCTCCGTTCCGGAAACTGCATTGTGGTCGGTCAGGGCGGCCAGCGTCACACCGCATTGGCAACAGAGTTCCGCCAACCCGCGCGGTGATATTTCTCCATCCGGGCTGACCGAGGAGTGCAAGTGAAGGTCGGTCTGTGCCAGCGCGCCGCGTGCGTGCCCGTTCATGCAGGAATACTGCGATGTACCGCAGCGTATTCCAGCTCGGGTGGCAGCAGCGCATCCTCCGGGATGAGCCACAGCCTGCTCAAACGCATCACGCCACTGATTCGGGCTTTTTCACAGCTGTGGCGCACCTGCTGCGCACTCACGCCCCATTTCACCGCCGCCTCCGGAATCGTAATATAGGTTTGCATTTGTAAGCACTCCTTTTCGTTCTGTCCAGATTGAGGGTAAGGAAACGATATTTTAGGCATTTTCCTCTTTTATCCAATGATAGACCGCCGCCGCCACACCCGCGTGGTTGTTGTCCGGTGCGATCCAGTCAGCGGTCTGTCGCGCGGCGGGAGAGCAGTTCCCCATCGCCACACCGACACCTGCGGCGCGCAACAGTGTGCAATCAACATCATGGTCACCGATTGCCATCGTCTGCCGAGGGGATATATGCAACAGCTGACATAATGTGCGCAATGCATCGGCTTTATCCGCGTTCTGCGGCAGGATTTCCAAATAGGTATCTTTGGAACGCAGCAGGCTGACGGATAACATTTTGCTTTGCAGCAGATGCAAAAAATGGTCGATCTCTGCTTTTTCGCCCATGCACAGCAGTTTGTGCGGCGCGCCGTCTGCGAGTGCATCTGCCAGCGGAAGGCAGGTCGGATGCAGTCCGGTGATTTCGCCTTCTGCCCGGCTCCAGAAATCCTCCTGCGTAACCAGCCAATCACGATTGCGGTAAAAGCCGAGCGATATGCCCGCCTGCTGTGCCAGACCGATCACAGTCCGTGCGGCATCCATCGGTAAACGACGATCAGACAAACGTTTTGCGCCATTTTCTATCAACGCGCCGCCGAAGCTCGCCACTGGCCCCGGTACGCCGAGCGCTTGCATAATTGGTTCAATCGCCTGTGGCGGCCGGGCAGACATCAGGCAGACCGTCAATCCGTGTTCTGCCGCATATTGCACTGCCGCCCGGTTTTCGGGCGGCAGTTGGTGCGCGGTGTTCAGCAGGGTTCCGTCAATATCCAGACACAACAGGCGAAGGGGAAACGCCGTTTTGCCAGATTGATTCATGCCTGCTCCACCGCCTTTAAGATATGGGCCACATTGCGGCGACCGTTGCGGATGCCAAGCCCGATCAAGGCGGTGCAGATCATGCTGACGCTTGCCAGCACAATCCCAGCCACGCCGCAGGTCAGACGCAGCCCAACTCCGCTCAGCCCCCACCATGCCAGTACGGCAGAACAGGAGGAAAGGAGCATCGCGTTTCTCAGCCAGCCTTGCAGCCGCTTGAGCGCGTCCTTTTGTTGCTCCGCTTCCCGGAGCAGCGTTTTTCTACTGAGTTGGTTTTTCATCTGCGAAAGCTCCTTTCCGGATCTGTGTCTTAGTAGCTCAGCTGCGGGTCAAAGAAGCCGAGCAGCACGCCGACCAGCGCCACGCCGACCAGAATGAGCATAACGGTTGTCGGCGCCATTTTCTTTTTGCTCATCAGCCAGTAGCAGAACATAACGGCTGCAAGCGGCAGGATCTTGGGGAAAATCGTATCGAGTACACCTTCCTGTAAGGCAATCTCGCCGGGCAGAACCAAAGGCGTAGTAATGGAAATCCAGGTTGCGGCAACCGCACCGATAACGACCGTGCCCAGCATGATAACCGATTCACGGATAGCATTTGCCTTTTCACCGACAATCAGCTCAACCGCTTTACCGCCCAGTTCATAGCCCTTGTAGTACAGGAACCGCATACCAAGCGTCAGCACAAGGTTGTAAACAATAATGTAGAAGATCGCGCCGAGCGGCGAACCGCCGGACGACATGCCGAGCGCAATGCCGAGCAAGATCGGGATCAGCGTGCCGACGAGCAGGCTGTCGCCGATACCGGCAACCGGGCCCATCAGGCCGGCGCGGATGCCGTTGATCATTTCGCCGTCGATCTCCTCGCCGTTGGCCTTGGCCTCTTCGAGACCGGCGGTCATGCCGACGATCACCGTGCCGAGCTGCGGCTCGGTGTTGAAGAATGCGGAATAAGTCTGGAGGGCGTTCTTCTGTTCCTCCTTGGTTTCATACAGCTCCTCTACCAGCGGGAGCATGGCGCACAGGTAGCCGAATGTCTGCATATGCTCCTGAGAGAAGCAGGTCAGATGGCCGTAATACCAGTTACGGAAGGACTTCGCCAGCGCCTTTTTGGAAAGCTTCTTTTCAGCCATGGTCAAATTTCCTCCTCGTCATCATCAAATTCATTCGTACCGGCATCAGATGCGGCGGCAGGTGCAGCCTTCTGCATGCTCAGCAGCTTGATGCGGTAGTTGATGACCGCGAAGAAGCCGCCAACGACCGACGCCGCGATTAGGTTCAGACCCATGCAGGCCGCGAGCGTAAAGCCGAACAGGAATGTCAGCAGATCGACCGGTTTGGTTGCCACCTGCTTGAGCAGGATTGCAATACCGACTGCCGGGAGGAGCGAGCCGACCGTAAACAGCGTTTTCATGGCGATGCCGTCCATCGGCAGATATGCCTTCATCAGATCAACCATGTTGACGCCGACCTTGGTGATGATGAAGGTCGGGATAAACGAGCACAAGATGTGCGAGATCCACGGCAGACCCATATCAACCAGATAGAGCTTTTTCAGGTTGCCCTTCTCGAGCGCCTTCCAGCCCATGTGCTGCCAAACGAGGTTGACGGTTGCCGTGCCGTAAAACAGAACCGTACCGAGCGTACCAACGGCAGAACCAAGCGTGACCGCCATGGCCTGTCCTTCAGGCGATGCAGGGCTGAGACCCATACCGTGCACCGCAACGATCGAAAGCGGGATGCCGATGTAGGAGATGGCGCGTACGTCAGCGGATACCGTGCCGCCGGGCGTGACCAGTGCGATGTAAACGACCTGAATCGCAGCGCCCAGATAGATACCGGTCTGCACATCGCCCATGATCAGGCCGACCAGCAGGCCAGCCACCAACGGACGACCAAGCGTATAGTTGCCGAGCACCGTGCCGCCAAGACCGGGCATGGATGCCAAACAGGCGAGTAAGCCGAACAATGCCGCCTGCCATACTTGGATTTCCATAAATTTTTCACCTTACCTTTCAGTTTGTACCCCTTTTGTATCAAAACCGCATCAATCTGCGGCTTTTGACCAAATCAATAGCCGAACTGGCCGCGGAACTTTTTCCAGTTGCCGATGGCGGCTTCCTTGATCAGCGCAAACTCCACTTCGTAGCCCTTCTGCATAATCGCCTCAAGCGCATCTGCCTCGGCCTGCGTGATCGACTGGTTGTTGCCCAGTTTGACTGCGCCCTCGCGGTCGTTGCACGGCCCGATGATAACCGTCTTGACCTCACCGGGGTCAAAACCGTCGTCGACCAGAATCTGCTTCATCGTGATCGGGTCCTTGGTGATCAGGAAATAACGGTCCTTGCTTGCCAGTACCTTGCCGCACTTGGCACGCCACTCGTCGAGCGTCCAGACAAAGGTCTTTTTATCACTGGCGTTTTTGTATGCGGCCTTGAGCACCGGCGTTTTGGCTGCCTTGTCGTTGACGGCAATCAGGCCGTCGCAGGGATATTCGAGCGCCCAGCGGGTGCAGGTCTGGCCGTGGATCATGCGATCGTCTACACGGATAAATGAAATAGACATATGTTTTCCTCCTTGCTATTTTTGCAATGTGCTGTCAAATTTCGTCTTCGTCGCCACCGGAAAGGTCGAACGGCTTGAGCTGTCCGCGGCCTTCCTCCATGATTTCCTGTGCGATCTGTGCAAGCGGTGCGTCTGCGTCTGCGAATGCAGCGGTCAGGACGAGCGGCAGGTTCATACCGCCGATTGCCGCCGTGTTTGCCGCAAGACTCTTTTCCGTCAGCACTTCCATTGCCGTCGTCAGCGGCGAGCCGCCGATGATATCGGCGAACAGCAGGATTTCGTCCTGTTCTGTTACATCGGCAACCAGTTCGGCAAAGGCTTTCCGGTAGGTGTCCACATCCATACCGTCCAGCAGGCTGGTTGAGCGGATGTCCTCGCGATTCGCACCGGCCATCATGCCGACCGCGTTGTGCAGACCGGGAGCAAAGGTGCCGTGGCTGACTAAAATCAGATATCGCATTGTGTTTTCCCCTTTCTCGTTTTTGTTGAGTCAATTTTACCAATTGGGAAGCGGATACACATCTGCGTTTTGTCATCAATGACGGATGACAGTTGTCTTGATTTATATGACAAATGTCATTCGCCTTGTGCAAGCAAAACAAAGAAACCGGCCTTAAATTGGATGATTCATCCAATTTAAGGCCGGTTTGCTAACAGTTCTGGATTCAGTTTTGCAAATATTCATTCAGTTCACGCTGCGCACGCTGCAGTTGCAGCGACAGATTGTGGTCGTCCTCCATCGCGGAGGTGACCAGACTTTCCGCGAGCAGCAGCGCCTGATCGTAGGCGCGGAAATGCGGCGCGGCAACGGCCTGCTCCATCGTGTCCGATAGGATTTCCAGCCCAAGCTGGCTCTCGCCCGGGGTATCTGCCCGCAGAATCTGCTGTGTCTGGGGCGACTGGGTTACGCGCCGCAGCGCGGACGCACTGTGGGAATCGGTATACAGCATCGTCTGTGTGATATCCGAGCAGGTCAGCTCTTTGAGCAGTTCCCACGCAAGCGACTGCTGTGTGGACCGGCTACTGATGGCGGCCAGCACTGTGCTCAGCTCCGAACGCCCCGCACCGGATAGACCGGCGGGCATGGGGATGCAGTCCCATGCGAAATTGGAATAGCGTTTGATACGCCAGGGATAGGGCTGATAGGTGCGGTAGTCGGAAAACAGGAAGGGGCGGAACGCAACGTGCCCCTCGTCGAAGCTGCGCGCTGTGATATCGCAGTCGGTATAGAGCTGTTCCAGCTTTTGTGCAAAGGCGATTGCTTCCACAGAGGCCGGTTGTGCGATCAGGCAGTTCGGTCCGGTTTCATCAAACAGGGAAGCGCTGTTGGCCGCAAGCGCGTCGCGCCATGTATAGCCATAGCTTCCGAATTGATCAATAATACCGTCACCGTCGGTATCGCGCGTCACCTGCGCACAAATTGCGTAAAAATCATCCCATGTCCAGTCTTTTTCCGGCGTTGGAATGCCCTCGTTTTCCAGCAGCGTTTTGTTGACAAACATCAGGGTTGGCGCGCATTCATATGGCAGGGCATACTGTATGCCATCCGCGCTGCCGCTTTGCAGCGCCGCGTCATAAAAGTCGGAGGGGGATATCGCATCATCGCCAGCCAGCAGGCCATCCAGCGGTTGCAATGCACCCAGCTCTGCCAGCATGCCGAAGTCCTCAGGAAGCACCAGAAACACGTCCGGCTCTCGGCCAAGCAGGAACTGCTCGGCCAGCCACTCGGAATAATCCCGTTTTAAAATGCCGCTGGTGTATTCGACGCGTACGCCGGAATGTGTCTGCTCGAACCGGTCAATCACGCTGTCGATGATGGCGTAGCAGTTGCCTGTCGGCGCGTCCCAGTAGCTGCCCGCAATCACGCCGACTGTCAACACTGTCTCCTGTGCGGCGGCAAATACAGTCAAAGCAGCAACGCCAGCCGCTAGCAGCACACCTGCGACCAGTCGCCGCATCAGCCCTCCCATGGCTTGCCTCGTGGAGGAGCTTCACGCCGGACTGTACCGCCCAGATCGCCAGCTGTGTACGGTCGCGCAGGTCAAGTTTGCTCAGCACGCTGCTCAGATAGTTGCGCACGGTGCCCTCGGACAGACAGAGCGCGGCGGCGATCTCCTTGTTGGACTTGCCGCAGCCAACCTCCCGGATCACGCGCCATTCGTTTTCCTGCAGGTCGGCGGTCTGCTTTTCGTCTACCGCGATCTGCATGTTGCCGCGCGCCATGCGAGCAAACATCTCAAGCGCCTTGGACGCCACACCGGGCATAATGATCGACCCGCCTCGCACGACCTCACGCACAGCGTCTGCCAGTTCCTTGACGGAAACACCTTTGAGCAAATAGCCGGACGCCCCGTAGCGCAGTGCGCCGAACACATATTCGTCGTCGTCAAACGTAGTCAGGATGATGACCTTGATCTGTGGGTACGCACTTTTGATCAGACGTGTGCACTCCACACCGTCCACCTCGGGCATGCGGATATCCATCAGCACAACATCCGGTTTTTCCTTGCGCGCCAGCTCGATCGCTTCACGACCGTTGGACGCGGTGCCTACCATTTCGATATCCGCCTGTGCATCCAGAACAAAACTCAAGCTCTGGCGAATCAGCTCCTGATCGTCTGCAATCAATACCCTGATCATATTTCATCCCCCCATCGAAGCGGTATGGACGCTTCTATCCGAAATCCCTTTTTGCCATCAACCCGAAGGCTGCCGCCGAGCAGCCGCAGCCGCTCCCGCATATGACGCAGGCCAAAGCCCTGTTCGATCTTTTCGCAGCCGATGCCGTTGTCCTGCACGATGATCGAAAGACGGCGGTTTTCACCGGATAGCTGCACAGCAATGTTGGTCGCATGGCCATGCCGGATGGCGTTGGTCACGCTTTCCTGCACGATGCGGTAAACCGCGTCCTCCTCATCCTGCGAAAGCCGCATATCCGCGGGCTGCATGTCCAGTCGGATGGTTGCGTGAGAGGTTTGCTGCATATCGTTGCAAAGTTGTGCGAGCGCTTCGGACAGACGAAAGTGCTCGAGCGCGTCCGGCCGCAGCGCACGGACGGAGCGTCGCACCTCGTTCATGCCGGCGCGGGCTGTTTTGGCAATCAGCTCCATCTGCTTGCGCGCCATATCAGGCGAAATGTCCATCATTTCAATGCAGGCATCCGCACCGGCGGTGATGCCGGTCAGCGCGTGGCCGAGTGTATCGTGAATTTCTCGCGCCAAACGGTTTCGCTCGCGGGTTTCTGCCATGCGTTCGCTTTCTGCGGCGTATGCCTTGAGCTGGGTGTTGAGAACGGACAGCTTGTCGTTTGCCTGTGCAAGTTCGCTGTTCAGGCGACGAACCGCCACGTTTTCCTCTGTCCGCCGGCCTACTAAAACCACCATATACCCGATGAACAGAATAAGGTTCAGTGCGGTAAGCAAGCCGATCGTGGTCTGCATCATCTGTCGTGGCTGTCCTTCGTAATAGGATAGATATTCGGATATTGACACCATGTGGAAGGCAGATTGTAAAACATCTAAGCTCGTTAAAAGATAAAGCGAGGTCATCGCACCGAGGAACAGCAACCGGACGCGGCCGTGCAGATCATTGACCAGATTGACCACGGCCAGCAGTAGCAGTCCGTTATAGTCCAGATGCAACGCCAGAATAACGGTCAGTGCACAAAGAGGCTCAAGCCAGAAGGCGGCGCATCCGGTTCGTCTTTTTCCGCGCCTACGCGATAGATCAATGGCAGCGAAAGCAGCCAGACCAATGGCAGCGGTGGCTACGCTCCACGGTGCGGCGGGCAGGCTGCTCAACCCCTGCAGAAAGCTGATGCCTTCCGCGCGCTGGGCTGCGCGCAGCGGCGTCAGGATAAACACGCAGCCGAGAAACGCGCAAGCCGCAAGGTTGATCAGCAGCATGCACTGCCGGAGAAGCGTCAGGCCTTCGTCTTTTTGCATGGCATTGCCCCCTTCATTGCCAGCCGTCCAGGCCGAATTGACTGACATTTTCCTCTGTAATCAGCTCGACAGGCACGATGATTTCGGTCGGATAATCCTCGCCTGACAGGATTTGATAAATCACTTGCGCAGTTGCCTGCCCGATCTGAATCGGAGACTGCGCAACGGTTGCGGTCATGGCGCCTTCCACAATCATGCTTTTGGCTTCCGGTGCGCCATCCACGCCGTAAACCAGCGTCTGGTCAAGCAAATGGCGATCCTGCAGCGCTGCCATCGCGCCAAGTGCAGTCGGGTCGTTGAGGGACATGACGACGTTGATGGAAGGGTCGGTTTGCAGCAATTTGTCCATCGCCGGCATGGCAAGCTCCAGTTGTCCGTCGCTGCTCGCACGGCCTGCAATCTGATATTGCGGGTATGCCGCGATCGTATCGCAAAAGCCCTGAATGCGGTCGACGCCCGACTGTGCAGACGGATGCTCAAGTAGCGCAATGCGCGCAGAATCACGTGTGCGCATCAGATGTTCCGCACACAGCACACCTGCGCCGTAATTGTCCGATGCGATCGTGCAGGTGACAAGCGAGGGGTCGCTAACCTGGGAATCCACGATCACAACCGGCACATCTGCCGCGCGAGCCTCCTCGAGCGAGGGTTGAATCTGCTGATAATCCACCGGATTGATGACCAAAAGATCAATGTCAGCAGCCAGCAAGGCGTGGATTTGGTCATTTTGCTTGTCCTGATCAAGCGCGGGATCACGTGTAAGCAGAATATCGCCGCGGCTTTCGATCATCAGCCGCAGTTCCTCATCAATTACGCTGTAAAACGGGTTGTTCATGGTCATATAGGTCGCGCCAATGCGCAGGCGCGCATCCTCCGTCGGGTTCCCGCCACCGAGGATCACACAAAGCCACACGGCAAGAATCGTGCCGCTTTTTATCATATCATATTGCAGTTCAAAAAGAAATAAGCTCCCTCTTTTTCGCTGGAAAGGCAAAGCAAGGAGAACGCAGCAACGGAGCATGCGCAGTTTTCGAATTTTCCATTTGTCCATTGGAAGGCAGCGCTGTCTCCGAAAAGAGGGGTTTGCGTGACGGCATGAAATGAAAGCAGCCCTATGTGCTTTGTCCAGCACACAGGGCTGCCGATGAAAGGCGTTACTTGTTTTCTTCTTTTTATGCGAGTTTCATTCCGCAGCGAACCGCGCGGAGCAGACGCCGTGCTGCATCCAGATAGAGCGCCTGACTGTTCGCTATCGCGTCCTCGATGGACATGGTGCCGTTAATCGTGGTCACAACGCTCTCGATACCGCAGTCGTAGATAGCCTCATACCCATCGAGCAGCCCGCCGACAATTGCGGCGGCAGGGATACCGGCCTTTTTGCAGCGCTTTCCAATGCCGGAAGGCACCTTGCCGAATGCCGATTGCCAGTCCATCCGGCCTTCGCCGGTAATGACCAGATCGACGCCGTCTAATGCGCGGTCAAAGTCCAGCAGATCCAGAACGGCCTCGATACCGGGTTGGGTCTGCGCGTGTAGGAAAGCCATCAGGGCAAACCCCAGACCGCCGGCAGCGCCTGCGCCGGGAGTGGCCGCCGTATCGCAGCTGAGAGCGGTCTGTACTGCATCGGCATATTGGGTCATGCCCTGTTCGAGCTGTGCAAGCATGGCATCGTCTGCGCCCTTCTGTCGTCCGAATGTGTAAGTTGCACCGTGTTCCCCCAGTAGCGGATTGGTCACGTCGCACATGACGGTGAAGCGTGTCTGTGCAACTGCTGGGTGCAGTCCGCTTATGTCAACGTGATCAACCTGTGCCAGATATGCACCGCATCCGTGTACTTCCTGTCCGTTTTTGTTCAGGAAGGATACGCCGAGCGCCTGCATGGCGCCCATACCGCCGTCATTGGTGGCGCTGCCGCCGATGGCGATGGTTATGTCACGGATACCGGCATCCAGCGCATGTCGGATGAGCATGCCGGTGCCGACGCTGGATGTTTTGGCAGCGTTACGCTGGTTGACGGGGACGAGCGGCAGGCCGGAGGCCTCGGCCATCTCGATGATGGCCTTTTGACCGGGCAGCAGGCCATAGCGTGCACACACCGAGTCGCCCAACGGCCCAAATACTGGAACGGTCTGGAAGGTGCCGCCCAGCGCGTGTACGACCGCATCCATGGTGCCTTCGCCGCCGTCGGCGACACACAGTGTGCGGGTCTCGGCCTGCGGGAAGATCTCGGCCGCGGCCTGCGTCAGCAGCGTTCCGATTTGCTGGGAGGTCAGCGATCCCTTGAAGGAATCGGAGGCAAACAGGAATTTCATGCGATCACAACTCTCTCGTTATATCAGGTTTGCCGCGCCGACCAGTCCGGCCATGCTGCCCAGTGCGATTTTTCGCACTGTGGGAATGCTGTTTTTGTCCCCACCGAAGCACTCGGTCGCCAGATGCTGCTGGATGGTATCCAGCAGATCTTCCCGGCGGTCAAGCAGTGCGCTGCGCAGCAGAATGACCTCGGGACGGAACACGTTGACGGCGTTGATGATGCCGGCACACAGGCGGCGGATATACAGGTCGACCAGTTGGATGGCCAGCGGATCACCCTGCGCGGCAGCATCAAAAGCAGTAAATTCGGTCACGTTGTCCAGATTGTTGTCACACAACGCCCACATCAGGCTGTCATCCGTGTTGAGCATCGCCTCGCGGGTCTGGCGGATGAGCGCGGGAATAGAGGCATATGCTTCCAGACAACCTTTGCGTCCGCAGGTGCAATCCGCCCCGTCAAAGCAAATCGTCGTGTGACCCAGTTCGCCACCGCCCAGACGGCCGCCCTCGAACAGCTGACCGTTGAGAATGACGCTGCCGCCGATGCCGTTACCGATGGTAAAGAGCAGGGCGTTAGCGCATCCATGCGCCGCGCCGCTGACCAGTTCGCCCAGTGCGATGCAGTTTGCGTTGTTCTGGATGTAGATGGGCAGGGGCAAGTGCTTTTGCAGCTCTTCCACAAAGGGAACGTCCGCCCAGCCGATGTTGTTCGAGTAGATGATCTGCCCGTGTTTGGGATCGATCGTGCCGGGAAGGGCTGCGCCCACGCCCACACAGTTGTCCAGACGCAGATCGTGTTCGTGCAGCAGCGCGCGCACGGTGTCGCCGATACGAGCGATGGTCTGCTGCCAGCCGTCCTTGGGGTTGATGGACAGGGTAGTGCTGGCGATACACGACTGGTTGACATCCATCAGACCGATTTCAATGGATTTACTAGACATATAGACCGCAATACGGATGGGGCTGGCCTTTTTGCCGATGGAGGTCACGAGTGCTTCACAGGGACCTTCGACAGAGAACTCGCCGCTGCCTGCGGGCAGAAACAGACTGTCGCCCTTAGCAAAGTCCACGCAGTCGTCGCCGCAGCGGATGACACCCTGACCGTCGAGCACCAGAATGCTGACAAACGAGTCGTCGGTGATGGTGCCCACCATGCGCTCCATCATACAGCCATCCAGATTGAGCTTGTCAACTGTAAAGTATTCACAGTTTGCTAGGTGCGGGATGGCGTTTTTGTTGCGCAGGATGGGAATACGGTTGGTGACGGCGAGGGCTTTTTCAATGTGCAGGTCACGTTGATGACCATCCTTGTCCCGGCGGCCATAGTCGTATACGCGGTAGGTGACGTTGGAGTTTTGCTGGATCTCCGCGATGACGATGTCCTTGCCAATGGCGTGGATTGTGCCCGCTTCGATCAGGAAGACATCGCCCTTCTGCACAGGAACCTTGTTGAGCACTTCAAGCAGGGTATCGTTTTCGATGCGCTGCTGGAACTCCTGACGGTCGATCTCGCGTGAAAAGCCATAGTACAGGTAGGAGCCTTCCTTGCAATCGACAATGTACCACATCTCGGTTTTACCATACTGTCCCTCATTTTGTAATGCAAAGCCGTTGTCCGGATGCACCTGAATGGACAGATTATCCTTCGCGTCGATGAGCTTGACCAGAATGGGGAACTCCTGAAAGCGGCGGCAGTTGCGGCCGAGGACTTGGATGCCGTTTTCGGCAACATATTCTTTCAGGCTTTTGCCTGCCCAGTCGCCATTTGTGATGACGGACAGGCCGTCCGGGTGGCAGGACAGTTCCCATGTCTCTGCCAGCCGGTCGCCGTCATAGGTCTTGTGAAATTCCTCTATCAGCCGCCGGCCGCCCCAGATATAGTCCTTGCAGGCGGGTTTGAGCTTGAGTACAGCCATATCGAATGGAACTCTCCTTAACACCGTTCACCAAATGTCATATCAGGCACTCCCTTTGCAAAACGGTGGATATATAGACCTATCATAGCAGGAAGAAAAAAACATGTCAATCACAACCAAATTTTTTCTCCTGCGCAAAAGATATCCTACAAAATCACAGAAATTAAAAATCTTTTTCAAAAAAATGATGGTATCACATGCCATCACAAGCAGAACCGGTAAGTGCCTGCTGCTCTGTTAAAAGGTGGGGCTAAACTGGCCGCATGGTGGGCGGCGCATGGCCAGCTGATACGCGCTGCGCCGATCATACCCCTATCATTTTCCGGTTGCAAATCGTATTGCAAGTTAATCCCACCTCAATGCTAATCCCCTAAGAATGGTTTGGCTTTGTTTATACCCAACAATTCTGTTTTGGGACTGTACAATGATAGCTTGTTATACTGGTTAGGAAGTTGCCTTCTGTGGCCTGCTTGAACATGCGAAGACGCGAAACGGGTTGCTTTTTGTCGGAACAAAACTATATGTGTCTGATGGTAAGAATGGCAGAATAAAGTCCGGTAAATGGGTTGAAAAAGAAGAGGATTTGTAGTATGATTTCAATGGTTACATACGTTTTTCATTGGGTAAAATGCACATTTTTGAAATTATTCCGGGCGGTTTGGTTGGATTAGTCTACTA
>DGYFI06202__coassemble_991_pt1 | contig 14132 bp, 20 predicted proteins | sample DGYFI06202__metabat2_high_PE_015 | metagenome-assembled genome bin DGYFI06202 | reverse complement strand
GTGCAGGTCTTCGACCTGCGCCGCTATCCGGGCATCCATATCCGCAGGTATTTCGCCGTTAAACATACCGTCGAACACATCCTGATAAATGCCCTGCTGAAGATTTTCTGCCTCAGCTTTTGCCCGACCTATCTGCTCGTTCATTTCCATCATTTTTTGCCCGGCTTCACCTTCGAGCCAGTCAATCTGATCAGCCATGCCGATTTTCTTTTCCTCGTTGTAACCTCGGCCTGCCGCGTTCTGCAGCTCCTGATTCCAGCCCTCGAGCGTCGAGGACAGGCCCTCAAAGGTTTTACTCTGCTGCTCCATGGCGCCGGCATACATCTGCTCCATATAGGACTGGATGATCTGCACAGCCTCGGTGCCTGCGATATCGCCGCCCGAAATCATGGAGTAGGCGTCGCCCTTGCTCACGCCCTTGGCGCTGGCCAGCGCGCCGACCGCATCAATGCCGCGATCCTGTAAGATATTCAGATCCTCGAGCGTGGTCTTGTTGCTCGAACGCATGCGGCCAAGCGCAGTAGACACATTGGTCATATCCGCCGCCGTCATACCGAGCGCTGCGCCCGCGTCCCCGATCGAGGTCAGCGCGGGGAGCATCTCGTCGGCGGCGTAGCCGTAGGTCTTGAGCGTCTTGCTCATGGCCGTCAGGTCGCTGTACAGGAACGGTGTCTCATTGGCCATGGTTTTCAGCTCGCTCAGGTACTGCTGCGCCGTATCCTGCGAGCCAAACAGCGTCGTGAACGATACCAAATCGGTCTCGCGCTGCCCGGCGAGCGCCGAGCCGCTTTCCAGATCGGCGGCCTGCCGCTCCTGCACGGCGTTATACCGATCCTGCACATAGCTTTTGAACGCTGCATCGCGGCTTTCAAACTGCTGTGTCGCGGCTTCGATGCCGCCGGACACCGCACCGATCAGCCCACCTGCGGCCGCACCGATCGCGGTGCCAAGCCCCGGCCCGCCAATCATCGAGCCGACCGACGCGCCCATGGTGGCGCCCGAGATCGCGCTGCCGAGGAAGGACTGGATAGCCGCGCCGTCGGTCTCGCCGTAGTACGAACCGAAGAACGCGCCCGCCGCCCCGGACAGGCTGCTGCCCAGCATGTTGCCGAAGCCTGCGGTCGCCAGCGCCGAGCCGAGCGTGCCGAGCATCGAGCCGGAGCTGCCCGCTTTGGCGCCGATGCCGCCGTCGGCAGCCTGCTTGTTGGCAATTTTGCTGTTCGTACCGGCAAGCGTGCGCATGCTTTTTTCCGCCTCGGTCGCGTTCGCGTTGACCGCTTTCAGCTGGCTGGCCAGATTATTCAGCTCAAACTGCTTATCTTTCATGGCCAGCTCATCCGCTGCATCCCCGGTTTCCTCAAAGCGCTTTTTGGCTTCCCGCAGCTCATTTTTGACCTTTGTCATATTCAGCTGCACGGAAACGCGCGTCTGATTGAGCGTATCAAGGCTTTTCTGCAACGATTCAATACTTTTTACGCCGGTGCGCGTCGCATCTGCGATTTTTTTGAGGGTCGTGGTGTAATTGTCCTTCGCGCTCAGCGCAATGGATACGTCAGGCATGGGCGGCAGCCTCCTCCCGGTGCAGTTTTTCACTCTCCGCCCGCCAACGGATGCCCTCCAGCGCCTTGGGCAGGCATTCCTTTAGCACAAACGCTTGCAGCACCAGCTGCTCGCCGGGCGAGAGTTTCAGATAGTCGGACGGCAAGACGTGATGCTGCCGAAAGAGCAGATACATCAAAAACGTCTCGTCGTCCGCTCTCAGTTTTTTTCGATATCCGCCAAAACCTGCAACGTAGAGCCGCGATAACCGGAAAGTTTTTCAATCGCGGCCTGCAAATCCTCGATTTCACCCGCGCGCAGCATCTTGCGCACAACCTCGTAGGGTGTCGCCGCGCCGCAGGCCTGCTGCAAGCGCTCGTCGCGCAGATTGGGTTCGATCACGCCCGCCGTGACGATCGCCGCGGAAAAATCCGCGCCGCTCGACATCTGCTGAATCTCGCGCACCTGATTGAAACTCAGCTCGCGGATGCGGAACACGATCGGGTTGCCGTCCGCATCCGTCCAGCTGTGAAACTGCAAAAGCTGCTCGCCGGGGGTGCGCTTGCACGCATCCAACAGCCGCTCGACCGTGGTCGGGGTTTTCTTTTCGTTTGCCATATCACATTGGCTCCTTTCCATTCCTCGCGCCGCAGCGCGCTTTTCATCCATAAAATCCGGGAGCATGTATCTCGGATTTTATACCGGTCAGGGAAAAGTTTCGCTCGTCGGAACTTTTCCCTGTTCGGACGCATCCGCGCCCTGCGCGGTGCGTTCCCTCGCCCGAAAGCGTGGTTTCGGGCGAATCATTTCGGCTGGATCAAATCAAGGTAATCCCAGCGCGTGAATGTGAACGGACACTCGATCTGCCCCTTGGCGGCCAGCTCCCAGTCTGCGAGCGTCAAGTCGTCAAACGACGCGTCGTAGATGACCACGCGCTCCGCGCCGTAGGTGTCCGGGTCGTCCAGCAGCGAAATTAACTTCACGCGCGTGTCCTTGCCCGCCTTGAGGTTGTCGCTCATTTTGATCGCCATGCGGGAGTTGACCTTGTGGAACCGAATCGTACCCGTACCCTTGGCGCTCATCAGCTTGGTATCGACCATGAACTGGCAGCACATCGGCACTTCCTCTTTGTTTGCTACGATCTTGGCCTGCAAGCCGAGCGTCTCGCCGCACAGCTCGTCGTCCATCCATGCCTGCCCGTGCGTGCCCGAAATGACGCGCGCGGCAGAATCCATGCTTACACTCATTCTTACTCCACCTTTTAGACAGTGATTTTAATTGTGACGTCCTCGATTGCGTCCGCAATCGTAAACTTGCCCACAAGGAACACATGCGAACCGGTATCCGCATGGCGCAGCTCTTCGTCGCCCAGCTCGTCGCCCGCCGCGCCCAGATAGTCACGCACGGCCTCGGTGTCGATATCCAGAGACGACTTGTCCTCAATCAGCAGACCCGCCGTTTCCAGCGTGTGGAAGTAGCTACGCCCCGCCGTGACGAGCAGCATGCGGTTGTCGTAGGTGTTGAGCACCTTGCCGATGAAGGTATCCTCAATGGTCGCGCGGAAGTCTGCGTCCACGCGGTCGACCACCTCAAGCGCCTTGATCTTCTGAAAAATCGCGCCGTGGTCAAGCAGGGTCGTGGTCAGCGAATTGACCGCGCGCGCGATTTTGACCTGCCGCCCGTCGTGAATCAGGATCAGCTTGCCCGCGTCGATCGCGGCGTCCGCCGTCTCTTTGTCCAGACGGGTGATGTCGGTCAGCTCGGGCAGCGGCGCGTAGGTCGCGCTCATATTCCACGGTGTACCGGCAAACAACCCCGCCATGCGCGAGCAATATTCCGCCGTGGTGAATACAGTTTCGCCGTCGGTCATGCCCTCGGATGCGAAGTTCACGACCGGGTCATAGTCGGCTACGGTGTTCGGCAGCACCAGCTTGATGTGGCTGTGCGCCGTGCGCACCTCCTTGAGCCACATGACCATATACTCGGCCTCGTCCTCGGTCAGGTCGGGCGGGCCGACGAGATAATCGACCTCCTGCGTCTCGAAATAGGCGAGCGCTTTGGCAAGGTTTTCGTCCTCTGCGTCGGTGACGTACAGATACACCGCCTTGGGCGGGTTGATGTAGCCGAGGAAGGTGCGCGTCAGATAGTCGCGGTTTTCCTCGCTCAATTCCTCGGGGATTTTGCCCACACGGGGCAGATAATGCGCGCCCGCCTGCACGGTATCGCGCACGATCACGCCGACATAGCCCTTGTCGCCCATGGCGATCGTGACCCGCGCGGCGGTCTGGAATGAAATATCAATCGAAGGCAGTCCCATGCCTTATCCCTCCTGTTTCTGGTTCGGCTGCGCGCCGAGGGTCACATCGGTGACCAGCGGCTGGGTGACCGGCGCGGCCGGGCGGTCGTCCTCGTAGGTGACGGTGATTGTCACATCCGCGATGTCAAGCGACCGAGACACATCGACGCGGTCGGCGGTCAGATGCCGGTCGCCACAGACAAGCGCGCCGCGCTGCAAAAACGCAGCGGTCAGCGTGTCGGTCACGCCGTACAGGCGGGCGGTTTGGGTCTCATACCGGTCGCTCACCTCATCGGCACACTGCACCGTGATCATCTGCTCGACCTCGACCACCGCCGCCGTACGGCTGGTGATCTTGCGCCCCTCCGGACGCAGGAAAAAGCTCGGCCGCTCGTACTTCTCCGGCAGCACATCGACGTACACCGCGCGGTCAGGATAAAGCCGCACAAGAATCGCGTTGATCCCGTCCATGATTTCTTTGATTTTCAGCATTTATCGTCCCTCCAGTCGGCTCGCAACCTCGCGCCCCCACCTGTCCACCTCGCTTTGCAGCATGCGCGGCAGCGAGGGGCGCACAGCGGCATAAAACCCGCGCCCATCCACATACAGCACCTTAATGCGCGGCCGGTAGCGCGGGCTGCGCCCGTCCGGACGGCGGATCGCGTGGCCGTTCTCCAGATAATTCGTGATTGCATTCAGGCTGTCCGGGCCGCTGTCGGTGCCGGATGGACGGACAGCGACATAGCCGCCGCCCGAACCGACCACCCACGCCTGTATGCCTCTGATATGACTTTCATCATCATTCACCTTATTACGAATTTGCCCGCGCACTTCAACTTGCATCCGCGCACCCAGCCGCTCATGGATGGCGCGCTGGTCGGCGCGCTTGCGTTTTACCTCCGCGTCGCAGCGCTTGCCAAACTGCCGCAGGCCGTCTAAGTCCTGTGCCATCAGGCGTCCACCTCCCGCGTGATCTCGTACTCGTTTTTGAACTCAGACAGCGTGTGTTCAATTTGGACACGATAGCGGTCATTGCCGATGGTCACGACCTCGCCCGCCCGCAGCGTGACCGCCTTGGGGCAGATGGCGACGAGCGTGTGCGTCAGTGTGTCGTGTACCGCGCCCTGCGAAAAGCCCTCGTATTTCTCGGTCAGGCAGGCCGGGAACGAAAGCACCCGCTCGGTCGAGAGCGTCGGGTTATTGAGTTCATTCTTCTCGACCTTGGTGCGCTGCACGGTGCAGGTCACCGGTTCGGCCTGTACCGCAGACAGCTCGATATGCCCGCGGTCAGGGTGCGTCAGCTCCGCAAGGAACAGGAAATGTCCCCGCCAGCGCAGCGCCTGAAAAAGCGTCAGCGGCTGGCGGCGCATGGTAACGCGCCACTCCGGGCGGCTCATGCCGACTGTGGAGAACAGGCTGCGTTTGCCGGTCTGCTCGACCTTCGCCCACGTCGTCTTGCCCTCCTGCCAGTCCCAGCCCATGCCGTCCGGTTTTTCCACAAGGCTGAGGATCGTCACACGCTCCCGCAGCTCACCCGCCTGCACCATCGGCCGCACCTCCGTAATTGCACCGGATTTTTAGCTGATTGAACATTTGCCGCACGACCGGCGGCACGGTCTCCAGCGCCTGCTGCGGCGTGTCCGTGCCGCGCGCGTCGTACATCTGCAAGGTCATTGCGTGCACGATGAGGTCATGCTGGGCGGGGCTTACGTCCCGCTGCACACCCGCATTCGCAAGATAGCCGTCATTTGCGTCCATCAAAGCCGCAATCAGCTCGTCGTCCTCGTCGTAGTCCACGCGCATGTATTTCTTGCAGGCCGCGAGCCGTTCCTTTGCCAGTGCGGCCTTCTCCTCGGCGGTCATCAACCCGCACCCGGCAGCGTGATCTTGCCCGCGGCAACGGCCTTGTCGTCAAACTTGGCCACCGCCAGACGGGTGATCGCGCGCACCTCGGTCGAATTGGTGTTCCACGCGTTGCCGCCGATGTTGGTAGACGCGATCTCCATCGCTTGACGGCGGAACAGCGTGCCGAAGCTCTTGAAATCACCGATATACAGCGGCGCGGTCGTCTTGTTCGGCAGCACGGCGTCGGATACGACGTGCACCGCGCGGCCGCCGACCATGTACTGCGTGCGGTCGGCCGGGTTGATCTGCAGCAGCGGACGGCCGTTGCTATCCTCAAGGCTGTCGAGGAAGTTAAAGCCCGACTGGTTGGTCAGGAACGATGCCGACACGCCGAAAATCGGATCGAGCGTTACGTTGACCATCTTTTTAATGGCCTTGAGCGCACCGGACTCCGTGATGGACGCCGCCGCGCCGTCCAGCGCAGTGAGCAGCGTGAGCAGCAGCTTATTCTCGGTGATGACGGCCTTTTTGCCCAGCCAGCGGGACAGATACGCGAGTAGGTTCTGGTCGGTGTCCGAAAGCAGGTCGTTCGATACCGGCACGATGAGCGCGTAGTCCTCGACCGTAAACTCCACCTTGGTAAACGCGGGCTTGTCGTCCTTGCTGATCGTGCCCATCTCGGCAACCTTGGTGAAACCGTTCGTCGGCGCGGTGTCGCGCACGCGCGAGCCGGTGTTGGTGCTGACGGTTTCAACGGTGAACAGCTCGCTCAGCGGGTTCAGCGCGCGCATTTGCTCGCGGATCATGGTCTGGATGTCGGACGGCACGATCAGACCGCCGTCTGCGGGCGTGCCCTCGGTCATGCCCTCGTTCTTCACCGCGCGGTGCACAATGTCGGCGTTCTGGAGATAGCGCGTGCGGTCACCTGCCGCGCCCGCGCGCACGCACTCGCAAAAGGCGTGGATGCACTCGCTCGAATTGACCGGCGCGCCGGTTGCGCCTTGCGACGGAGAGGGGTTCTGCGGTTCGGGTGTCGCGTTTTCCTCGGCCTGCATCAGCGCTTTCACGCGCGCGATCTCCGCGCTGATCGGTGCCAGCTCGGCCTGCGCCGCATCAAAGGCGGTCTGGTCGTTTGCCTTGTCGGCCGCCTTCATACGGTCTACGATCGCCTTTGCCTTGGCCTGCAAATCTAACAGTCGCTTCTTCATATCGTTTTCCTCCTTGTCAATACAGTTCCGCCTCAGCCAGCGCGATCGCGCGGGCACGAGCCTGTTTGTTGTCAGTGTTCAAATTGGACACCGGATTGCCCTGCGCTTCGCGGTACGCCGCGCGCAGTTTTTCGATGTCCGGCGCGCCGCCCGCGACGTTCCAGACGTTCATCGGGTTCGCCTGCCCGGTCTCGCCGAGGATTTCATCCACCAGACCGGCGTCCAGCGCCTCACTCGCCGTGAGGAAGGTCTCCCTGTCCATCATGCGGCGCAGCGCGTCGCGGCTGGTCTTGCCGCCGCACTTGTGCTCATAGGCCGCGAGGATTGAACCGGTCACGGCTTCGAGCATCTGCACGCTCTCGCGGTGCGCGACCTGATTCCCCTCGGTAAAGGTGCTCGGCAGATGGATCATCACCTGCCCGACCGGACTTGCCGCCACGGTGTCCGCGCCCGCCATCACAACCGACGCCGCCGAACCGGCAAGGCTCTGCACCTCGGCGCGGGTGTGGACACCCGCCGCGCGCAGGATGGAGTACATCTCAAAGCCCGCGTAAACCGAGCCGCCGCCCGAGTTGATTTCGAGCACGAAGTCCTCGCCCGCGGGGTTGTCCGCGATCGCCTGCCGGATATCTGCCGGGCTGACCGCCGCCATGCCGAAAAAACGGTAGATCGGCGCGTCTTCGTCCGAGGAAATCACGCCTTTCAGGTTGTATCTCATGTGGTTTCACCTCCCCCATTGTTTGCCGGTGCATTACGGTTGACTGAAAGCTCGGCCCACAAATCAAGCGGTACATAGTTGAGCGACGCCTTGCGACGGTCGCCGCCCGGCACGTTCGGAAGATCTTCGAGCGCGCAAATATCGTCCACCGAGTAAACACCGATCTCGTTCATGGTTTTGAGCCACACCGCACGCGCCGCCCAGTCACCGCGCAGCTCGCCCATCATATTGCGGCGAAATTGCAGCCCGACGGCACGCTCACTCTCGGTCAGCAGCTTGTAGGTGTCCTCCTGCTCGTGTGCCGCCACGATCGGGCTGAGCGTTCGCTGCATGTACTCGATCGCGGCCTGCACGTTGCTTGCGTAGGTCTGCTTGCCGACGCCCAGCTTGTACAGCGGAATATTGAACAGCCGCGCCACGTCCTCAATGCTGGCGGCCTTGTTCTCGATGAACTGCGCGTCACGGTTGCTGGCCGTAATGGGCGTGTACTTCATGCCGAAATCCAGTACCGCCGTGCGATAGGCGTTGTCCGCGCCGGTGTACAAGTGCTCCCACTCGCGGCGAATCGCGTCCTTGACTGGGATTTTCGTACCGTCCGGCAGCGTCGCTTCCGCTGCGTGCGTCAAGTCAGTCTCAGCCGACAAGATGCCGGTCAGCTTTGCGCCGTTCTTGTAAAACCCGACCTCGTATTTCTGCGCTTGCAGCGCGGCCTCGATGGTTTCCGCGCCGCGCCGCAGGTACGAAACGCCCTCCAGCCCGTCTACAGAAAACGCCTTATAATGCAGCACGTCCGCAGACCAGAACTTGCGGAACTCGCCCGTTCTTGGGTTGGTGCCGATGTACCACAGCCGCCCGTTATCGTCCAGAAACGGCTGCATGTAACCCGGCGCGATGGGAAGAAGTTCCTGCGGCGCGCCCCAGCGGTCGCGCAGGATGAGCGCGTAGGCGTTGCCGTGCGCGATGCGGCGGCTCTCCATCAGCTTGTGATAGTCAAACGCCGTCAGCGCCTCGGTCGGGCGACCGGTCAGCAGCCGCAGCGCCGGGTGGTCGGTCTGCCGCTCGCGCGTCGCGCTGTCCATCAGGTAGATGGGCATTTTGGCAACGCTGTCCGAGATGATCTCGATACAGGCGTTGACCGCGGGCAGCTTCATCGCGCCCAGCGTCTTGCCGTCGTACAGGCTGCCGCCCGTGTCCCAGCCCAGCGGGCTGTCCAGCGTCAGGCGCGCGGAATTTGTCACGCGCCGCGCCATGCGGTCAAGAATCATCGTCCGCACCTCCATACCGCGCCAGCAGCCAGCCCGCGCCGATCAGCGCCACGCCGGTGGCGGCAAGGCCAATCACCGGCGACACCATCCACAGCGCCACCACGATACACACCGCACCGCACGCGGCCAGCGCATCGGGCAGGAATTTCAAGATGCTTTTCATGCGTCATCCTCCACGCCGTCCAGCAGCAGGCACTCGCCGGTCGTGGCGATGCCGATGTGAACGAAAAACGCGGCGCGTGCCCGCTCGTCCGACGCGCCCTGCGCCTGCTCCCACGTTTCGACCGCCTCGCGCCACGTCATCGTGCGGTGCTGGTCGTTCTCGCCCTGCGCGATCGCGCGGATGTCCTCAAGCGCAGCGATATAGTCGGGCGCGGGCGGCTTGTTCTGCGTCTCTTGGGTGGTCTGCGGGGTGGTGTTGGGTTCTGCCATAGGGGAAACCTCCTTTATAATTTCCATGCGCCGGACGCGACCGCATCGGCCAGCGTCGGCTTGGGTTCGAGCTTGCTCGTTGCAAAGGCGATAATCCAGCTGACCGTAATATCAATGCGGCCGCGGCTGCGCTTTTTGTTCGGGTGAATGTTCTCGTTGCTATCCGTGTCGCACCGCACGTTTGCAAAGCACTGCCGCGCGGCCGTGTTGTGGACATGCAGCATCTCATGCGTGCGGATAAGCGTCTCCATCTCCTTCATGGGCGGCGATATCGACTTAATACCCTGCGGAATTTCGACCACCTGCGTCGGCTTGCTGGCAAGCTGCGCCGCGATGCGCTGTGTCAGCGTTGCGGACAGATACGGGTCAAAGCCGATAATGCGCAGGTCGTATTCCTCGGCGGCCTGCACGATGGTGTCTATTACATCCTCGTAGTCGATGACGTCCCCCGGACAGCCGCGGATGAAGCCCGCGCGGATCCAGTCGCGGTAAGGCGCATGGTCGGCGCGTTCGCGCGCTTCGATGTCGTCCAGCGGTATCCAGCCGGTGAACAGCGCGACCCACTTGTCCAGTCCGTCCTGCGGCGGAAACAGCAGCGTAAAAGCGGTGAGGTCGGTGCTTTTCGACAGGTCGCCGCCGCCGAAACACTTTTTGCCGCGCAAGAGATTTACCGCCTCGCGCCAGTCCTTGCAGCCCTCCGGGTTCCACTGCGTCTTGTCGTAAATCGTGACCGGAATCCAGCCGACTGTATGGGTGGCAATCCACTGGTTGAGCCGCAGCCAGCGGAACAGCCGCTCGGCGGCCTCGCTGCGCTTGGCCTCCTGCGCCTCGGCGCGGATGGTGGACAGCTTGACAGTCTTGCCGATCGATGGGTTGCAGCGTTTCCACAACTCCTCGTCGTAGATGTTGATGCTTTTGAGTTCGTCCTCGTCCTCAATGAGCCCCAGCCCGTAGATGATCGGCAGCCAGCGCGGGTCGTCCAAATCGCCCTCGCGGGCGCGCCCTTCGCGGCAGCGCAGGATGGACAGCGCCTTTTCGTGGACTTCCCAGCCGATGGATTTGCGGTCGGGGTCGTCGCCCGCCGTCGTCAATACGATCCAGACCGGCTGCTCGCGCGCGTCGCCCGCACCGAACGTCATCACGTCCCAAAGGTCGCGGTTCGGCTGCGCGTGCAGCTCGTCGAAGATGACGCAGGACGGCTTGTAGCCGTGCTTGGAGTAGGCTTCCGAGGACAAAACCTTGAGTTTGCTGCCAGAAACCGTGTCATAGATGGTCTTGGTGCTGTCCACGATGCGGCTGCGCTTCATCAGCGCGGGGCTGTGCTCCACCATCCACTTTGCGGCCGAATAGACAATGCCCGCGTTGTCGCGGTCGGCGGCGACGACGTAAACCTCGCCGTTCACTTCGCCGTCCGCGTACAGGTGGTACACACCGAGCGCGGCGGCAAGCTCGGACTTGCCGTTTTTCTTGGCAATCTCGAGGTACAGGTACTGATACCGCCGGATGTAGCTGCCCGCGGGGTCGGCCTCGTCTCCCTCGGCCTCGATCATCTGGCCGTAGAACTCGGTAACCGCGCCGCGCTGCCAGTCCATCAGCCGGAACGGCGCGCCATTCGAGCAGGTCAGGCATTCGATAAATTCACAGACAAACGACGCCGCCTCGGCGTCAAACATCGGCGCACCTCCTCCACTAACGAAAGGTTTTGATATTGCCCTCCCCCTGTTTTCTGTGGTATGATAATAACGGCAAAAGCAAAGGGGGAAGCATTTTGCAACTGGAACAATATATTGACAATGATCTGCTCTCCAGATTTGAATTTCACAACTACGGACACGCCCTGGAGATACTGCATGACGCTTTTCCAGAGGAATGGGAAGAACTGCAGGACTGCTTGCGCAAGCTGCGCCTTTCTGTCGAAGATATCCGTACAGCGGGCGGAAACGAATCCCCTATTCCGAAAAAGTTTGATGATGTGCTCTATCCTTACGGATGGCGGGAAATCCGCATCAGCGGAGACTTGATGAAAAAGTATCCACGCCAAACCGCACAGCGCAGAGGTCGTTTTGCGGATAAACCATACGAGGTGGAAACCATTGACGGATACATAGACGGGCACAACATTGACTTTCTGAAAAACCGTGTGGCGTTTGATCTGGAATGGAACAGCAAGGATCAGACCTTCGACCGCGACCTACTCGCCATGCGTACCTATTTCGACTGTGGTCTGATCGACGTTGGCGTCATTGTCACCCGTTCTGAAGAACTAAACGAAATTTTCAAATCGCTCACCGATAAAGACGGCAAGCCGTTGATGAAAAAATACGGCGCGAGCACGACTTGGATCGGCAAGCTGATCTATCGCCTGGACTCCCGCCGCGGCGGCGGCTGTCCCATCCTCGCCGTCGGCATAAGAAAGGGCTGCATACAAGACTATGGCTAATACGAAAACCAATCAAAACCTATTGCGGTTTGCTGCGGGTCAAAAATTTAATACCATCTATGCCGATCCGCCTTGGCAGTTTCAAAACCGCACCGGCAAGGTTGCGCCCGAGCACAAGCGGCTGACACGATACGAAACCATGACGCTCGATGATATCAAGGCGCTTCCCGTCGCAGATATTGCAGGCGAAAAAGCGCATTTGTATCTGTGGGTACCCAACGCCCTGCTTCCGGACGGTCTTGCTGTTATGGACGCATGGGGGTTTGAGTACAAGGCAAACATTATCTGGGAAAAAGTCCGCAAGGACGGCGGACCGGACGGCCGCGGCGTCGGCTTTTACTTCCGCAACGTAACGGAAATGCTGCTGTTTGGCATCCGCAAGAACAGCGCGCCCAACCGCACGCTTGCCCCCGCCCGTTCGCAGGTGAACATTGTCCGCTCCATGAAGCGTGAGCATAGCCGCAAGCCGGATGAAATCATCCCGATTATTGAAGCCTGCAGCAGCGCGCCGCGCATTGAGCTGTTTGCCCGCGGCGTCCGCGAAGGCTGGGCAATGTGGGGCAATCAGGCTTCCGCAGATTATGAGCCCACTTGGAACACCTACGCCAATCACACGATCGCAGCGCGCGCTTGCGCTGCCCGCTGACAACAACTACGCTTTTCTGCCCCGCCCTCCGGCGGGGCTCTTTTTGTCCCCATTGCCGCCTGCATCCGCTTGTGCGGGAACTCCCGCACCCGCTCGACGCGGCGCATAGCACTTTCGCACACCCCGAACTTGTTGATCATCGGGCAGAACAGGCGGCACATGATCTGCTTCATGCCTTGCGCCGCCTTTTCCGTCCCAACACAGCATTTATCGGATCGCCCGCTGCCTCGTCCTCGGGCGGCTTGGGCACGACCAGACGGCAGCGGCTGGAAATCGTCAGGCCCATGCTGCTGGCGCACTGCTGGCACTGGTCGAAATAAGTGCGGGCGACCCGTGACCAAGTGCCTGCTTCCTTGACGTCATCCATGTCCAGCGCGTCGCGCGCCTTGCGGTGCGCCGCAATCCAAGCGTCCCGGCTCATCAGATAGCGCGCCAGAATGTCAAAATCGAGCTTGGACAGCAGATCAACCTCATTCAGCTCATGACCGAGTTTGGAGAAATCCTCACGCAGATGCTCGGGCAGCCAGACCGGCGCACGCACTTGCTTGACCTTGTCGGCCTGCGGTTCGCTGGCGCGGCGTGCGGCCTTTTCGGCCTTGGTCTGGTGCGACCGATCTCGCATTTCAATCACGTTTTGCGGCAGCTTTGCCGGCATTGTCCTTTCTCCTTTCCGAAAAATCCCCGCATTCGGAAAAAATCCTGCGCGGAGGGGGGCCTGCGGTCTTACGACCCCCGCCCCGAAATTTTCTTTGGGTGGGGGGATGCGCGGGAAATCCATGGATTTCCCGTCCAGTCCGCGCACATCCGACGCGCGCCGCGCCTGTCCGAGCGTCCAGCCGGTCATCGCCCCCGGCGCCGTGCTTTTGCCCGGCTTTCCGCGATGGTTTTGGCGCTGTGGCAGCTGTGGCACAGGCTTTGCAGGTTGTCCGGGTTGGTAAACCGCGACCAGTCGCCGTCGTGCGGCACAACATGGTCAACGTCGGTGGCGTACACCCGCAGACCGCGCCGGGCACAGTCCCGGCAGAACGGCTCGCGTGCCAGCTGCTGCGGCCGAAGCTCATCCGTCCAGATGCGCAAGCTGTACCAACGGCGGTACGACTGGCTCTTTTCGCTGCGCCGCGCCGATTCCGGCGGGCGGTGCTTGTCGCAGTAGCCGCTGCGCACCAGCGTCGTGCAGCCCGGATGCAGGCAAGGCCGCAGGGGCTTAGTCGCCATGGCGGCCACCCCGCATAGCGCGGATCGACGAAACGCCCTCGGCAATCATGCCGTCCAGCATGCCGACGCGATGCCACAGCCGGATGCGCCGCTCGGTGCTCGGTTCGGCCTTGGCCTGCGCTTTCACCTCGTCGCGCCGCTCACGCAGCGGGACGAGATTGCGCTCGTACTCGTCCGCGATCTCGGCAATGGGTTTCATGGCACGCCCTCCTTTCGGGCAAAAGAAAAAGCGCCAGAACGGATCACCACACACTCTCGGTGGTAATCAGCTCTGGCGCAGGCTGTTCAGCTCGGGCTTTCGCTCTCGTAGCGGCGTTCCTACTGGCTGTTCAGCTCGGAGGATTTCGTCGCCGATATTCACGATGATGTCCAATTTGCATTTTCGGCAATGCAACGGTAGGTTTTCGACCTTGGTCGAGTGCAGCATCAGCTGGAGCTTGTTGCCGCATCGCGGGCACGTTAACCAATACTCTTGATTTTTATTGTACACTCGTTTTTGCCTCCTGTCTACGCCGTCGGCGCTTTTTC
>DGYFI06202__coassemble_976_pt1 | contig 14311 bp, 18 predicted proteins | sample DGYFI06202__metabat2_high_PE_015 | metagenome-assembled genome bin DGYFI06202 | reverse complement strand
GTTGAGTCGAAGCGCATTTCCGGCCGCAGGAACTTGTGCAACTCGACGTGGATCATCCTGCCGTATAGGTCGCCCGCAAAGTCGAGCAGGTGCGGCTCGATGGTCGGCGCACCGCTATCAAGGAATGTCGGCTTGACGCCGATATTCGTCGCGGCCACATAACTCTTGTCGCCCACCAACACACGCGTCGCATATACGCCGTAGGGTGGCAGCGCCATTTCGGGCGGCAGCGCCAGATTGACTGTCGGCACGCCGAGCACACTCGTGCCCACACGGCGGCCGTGCTCGACCACGCCGGTGACCGTGTACGCATGACCAAGGAAGCGCGCCGCGCCCTCCATGTCGCCCTGCGAGATCAGCTGCCGGATGTAGGTCGAAGAAACGACAATGCCATCTACCTTCACATCGTCGATACAATCATAGCCGATACCGGCCTTCTGGCACTCCTCGGCCATGCCTGCGGCATTGCCCTTGCCCTTGTAGCCAAAGCGATTGTTGCGCCCGGAGATAATCCACTGCGCGCCAAACTGGCCGATCAGCATTTTATGGATGAAGTCGCGCCAGTCCATGTGCTGCATGCGCTCGTCAAAGTGGCCGAAGATGACCTCGTCCACCCCGCCCAGCTTTTTGATCTCCTCGCGGCGGTAAGCGTTGGCCGTCAGCAACGGCACCTGCCGCCCCAACACGACAGAATCCGGATGCACGTCGAACGTGAACACCGCACTCGTGCCGCCAATCTGGCGGGCGCGCTCGACCGCGCGCTCCATCAGCGCCTGATGCCCCAGATGCACACCGTCAAAATAGCCCAACGCAATCGCGCGCGGCTTTTGATATTCCTGCATAGGGTTTCCCCCTTTCCAAGCCCGCCCATAGGCAGACCGTTTCTCTATCGGAAATTTTTATAGACGAACAGGCCGACGCCGCCTTTGTCGAGCGTGCGTACCTGCCCAAGCATGAGAAAATGCCCCCTGTGATAGACCCGGCAAAGCGCCCCCGCTGTTTCAGGCAGGCCGCGCACCTGCCGTGGGAACACGACCGCGCCGCGCGCGATACGCTCCGCGCCCTCGTCGGTCAGCTCCACCGCCGGATGCTCTGCAAACAGGCCGTCGACCGGCAACAGCAAGTCCGGCACGGTGCCGTCCTGCGCCGCCTGCTCCACTTCATCGAACGAATGGCACTGTTCGAGTGGATATGCGCCTGCGCGCGTGCGTGTCAGGCTGTGCATGGTCGCCAGCGTGCCGAGCGATACGCCCATGTCGCTCACCAGCGTGCGCACATAGGTGCCCTTGCTGACGGTCAGCCGCAGCGTGCCTTTCTGCGCGGCCTCGTCGAAGTCCAAAAGCGTCATTTCGCGCACGAAAATATCGCGCGCGGGGCGCTCGACCTCCTTGCCCTTGCGGGCAAGGTCATAGAGCTTCTGCCCATTCACCTTCACCGCCGAGTACATCGGCGGCACCTGCTGCTGCGCGCCCAAAAAGCGCGCCGCCGCCTGTTCCACCTGTGCCCGCGACGCGGTTTGCCCGCTGCGGCGCAGCACTTCGCCGGTTACGTCCTGCGTGTCGGTCTCAAAGCCGAGCGTAAAGCCTGCAACGTATTCCTTGTCCTGCGCCGCGGCAAAGTCCGCCGCCTTGGTCGCCCCGCCGATAAACACCGGCAGCACACCGGTCGCGAGCGGGTCAAGCGTGCCGCCGTGGCCGATGCGCCGCGTGTGCAGGATGCCGCGCAGCTTGGCCACCACGTCATGCGAAGTAAAGCCCTGCGGCTTGTCCATCAGCAAGATGCCGCAAAACTCACTTTGCTGCATGGTACTGCTCCTGCGCGGCTTTCAGAATGGCCGCCTTGGCCTCGTCCATACCACAGGTAAAGCTCGCCCCCGCCGCGCGGATGTGCCCGCCGCCGCCGCACTTCTTGCAAATTGCCGCCGCGTCCATCTCCTTGGTCGTGCGCACCGAAACCTTGACCGTCTTGTCGACGTTCTCGGTCAGTGTGATGCCGATCTGCACGCCCTCGATCTGGCGCGTCAGCGACGCAATCGAGTCGAGGTCATCCATATCCGCGCCCGTGCGGTCGATATCGGCGCGCCACAACACCGCGACCGCAATCGCGCCGTCCTCGTAAAACTCCATCGTATCAAAGATGATGCGCTCCATCTGAAAGCGTGGCATGGTCTTGGTTTCAAACAGCGCGCGGTTGATCTCGCCGCCGTCGATGCCAGCGGTCAGGCAGGCCGCCGCGACTGCATGCGTGTGCGCGGTCGTGTTGGAGAACTTAAAGCAGCCCGTGTCGGTCGACACGCCGATATACACGCACTCCGCAATGTCGGTGGTCAACTTGACGCCGAGCGCCATAATCACGTCATACAGCACCTCGGCGCACGCGCCTGCATCCGGCCGGATGAGGTTCTTTTTTGCAAAGCCCTCGTTTGAGCGGTGGTGGTCGATCGCAAGATCGACCTTGCCCTTGTAGCCCTCCGCCGTATCCGGGAACAGCTTTTCCTCCGCGATATCGGTGGACACAACGTACTGTGGCGTAAAGCCCTCGGGCGGATAGCACGGGACGATCAGCGGCGTGTAACGCTTGGTGATCTCCGAGTTTTCGAGGATATACGCTGTCTTGCCTATTTGGCGCAGCGCGCGACACAGTGCGCCCGCGCAGCCCGCGGTATCGCCGTCCGGGCGGTGGTGGGTCAGGATGAGGATATCGTCCGCGCTTTGCAGCGCTGCGGCGGCGCCCGCAACGTCCACGGTCATGCCTCGTCCTCCCCTCCGAGTTTGCCCTCGTTTTTCAGTTCGTGCAGCATTTCCGAAATGTGCGCACCGTGGGTGATCGAGTTGTCCAGTTCAAACACCAGCTCGGGCGCGTAGCGCAGCTGCACCTTGCGGCCGACCTCACGCCGCAGCCAGCCCGCAGCGGATTTCAGCCCCTTCATGACCTCTTTCGCCTGCGCCTCGCTCCCCAGCACCGAGATAAAGCACTTGGCGTAGCGCAGGTCATTGGTTACCTCGCAGTGCACGACCGACACCAGCCCGTTCTGCACGCGCGGGTCTTTGACCGAACGCATGGCTTCGGCCAGCGCCTTCATCACTTCTTCAGAAATACGGTCGATTCGTGTAGACATGTTCACTCCTCCTTTCGGAACGGGTCTAAGGGGGACCAGTCCCCCTTAGATACGAAACAAGTTCCGGGAGAAACTTGTTTCGATAACCCCCTCGCCCTTGTCATACAAGGGCGGTTCGGGACACGCGTCCCGAAGCAGGGGTACAAAACCGAGGCAGAGCCCCGGTTTTGTAGGGAATTGAAATTGCGGCGCTGCGGCGCCGCAATCCCAAGCCGCAATGATTACTGTTTTACCTCTTCCATGACAAAACATTCAATAACATCGTTTTCCTTGATGTCATTGTAATTCTCGATGCTCATGCCGCACTCGTAGCCGGAAGCGACTTCCTTAACGTCGTCCTTGAAGCGCTTGAGCGTGTTGAGGTGGCCTTCGTGGAACACGATGCCGTCACGCACAACGCGCACTTCGGCGTTACGCTGGATCTTGCCGTCCTGCACATAGCAGCCGGCAACCGCGCCCGCGCCGGTGATCTTGAATACCTGACGCACCTCGGCATGGCCGAGCACAACTTCCTTGAACTTCGGCTCGAGCATGCCCTTCATGGCCTGCTCCATCTCCTCGATGCAGTCGTAGATGACGCGGTACATGCGCATATCCACGCCCTGCTGCGCGGCGGAGTCGGTCGCGGTGCGGTCAGGACGGACGTTAAAGCCGACGATAATCGCGCCGGACGCCGCGGCCAGCATGACGTCGGACTCGTTGATCGCGCCAACCGCGCCGTGGATGACCTTGACGCGCACCTCGTCATTCGAGAGCTTTTCAAGCGACGAGCGAATCGCCTCGACCGAACCCTGCACATCGGCCTTGACGATGATGTTCAGTTCCTTCATCTCACCTTCCTGAATGGAAGCGAACAGGTTGTCAAGCGTGACCTTGTGGAAGTGCTTGTTGCGCTCTTCCTTCTCCTTATCCTTGCGCTGCTCGACCAGCTCGCGCGCCATCTTCTCGTCGTCTACCGCGTCGAAGATATCGCCCGCGCCCGGTACCTCGGCAAGGCCGATGATCTCGACCGGAACGGACGGGCCGGCTTCCTGAATCTTCTTGCCGTCGTCGTTGGTCATGGCGCGCACACGACCAACCGCCGTGCCTGCAATGACCGTATCACCCGCATGCAGCGTGCCGTTCTGCACGAGCAGCGTCGCAACCGGGCCGCGGCCCTTGTCGAGCTTGGCCTCGATGACCGTGCCGTGCGCCTTGCGGTTCGGATTGGCCTTCAGGTCGGCGACCTCAGCGGTCAAAAGCACCATTTCGAGCAGGTTTTCAATGCCCTGACCGAACTTCGCCGAGATCTGGCACACGATCGTGTCGCCGCCCCATTCCTCGGGCACGATTTCGTACTCGGTCAGCTGCTGGAGTACGCGGTCGGGGTTTGCACCCGGCTTGTCGATCTTGTTGACCGCCACGATGATCGGCACCTTGGCCGCCTTGGCGTGGTTGATCGCCTCGATGGTCTGCGGCATCACGCCGTCGTCCGCCGCGACGACCAGAATGGCGATATCGGTCACCTGCGCGCCGCGGGCACGCATGGAGGTAAACGCCGCATGGCCCGGGGTATCGAGGAAGGTAATCGGCTTGCCGTCGACCGCAACGCGGTACGCGCCGATGTGCTGGGTAATGCCGCCTGCCTCGCCCTCGGTGACCTTGGTCTTGCGGATGGCATCGAGCAGGCTGGTCTTGCCGTGGTCAACGTGACCCATAACGACGACAACCGGGTCGCGCGGCAGCAGGTCTTCCTCGCGGTCCTCGCGCTCGTCGAACAGACGCTCCTCAATGGTGACGTGGACTTCCTTTTCGACCTTGCAGCCCATTTCCTCAGCCACGATTGCAGCGGTATCATAATCAATAATCTCGGACACGGACGCCATCACGCCCAGCTTGATCAGCCCCTTGACGACATCGGCTGCGGTGCGCTTCATGCGGGAGGCCAGCTCACCGACCGAAATCTCATCCGGGATCATGACCTTGACCGGAATCTTCTTGAGCGCCGCCATCTGCTGCTGGCGCTGCAAGCGCTTCATCTTCTCCTGCTCTTCCTGACGGCGCTTATTGCCGAACGGCTTGGAGCGCTGGTCAGACTTCTTGGTCAGCTTCTGCTTCTTCGAGCCCTTGGACTCCATGCGCTCCGCCTTGGCGTCAACCAGCTTGTCGACATGGTCGTCGTACTTGGCAAGGTTTACGTCGCCCGTGCCGCGCGTGTCGATGCGGTGTACCTGCTTGACCTTGGATGAGGTCGGCTGCGCGGGCTTCTCCGCCTTTTCGGACTTATTCTCGCCCTGCGGCGCGCCCTGTTCCTTAGCGGGCTTGGCGCTCTTGTCGGATTTCTCGTTCTTTTCCGTCTTGCCCTGCTGCGCGGGGCGGACGGTGGCGGCCTGCTGGTTCAGCACCTTTTCAATGTCCGCGACCGGGTGCTGCTGGGTCATATACTCAAAGATGACGCTCAGTTCCTGATCGCCGAGCACCTGCATGTGGTTTTTCGGGGTCGTGCAGTACTTGGTCAGGATTTCGGTGATCTCCTTGGTGGATGCGCCGAAGTCCTTGGCGACCTCGTGTACGCGATATTTATTCTCTATTGCCATGGGCAACTCCTCCTTATCGAAATTTCGATCAAAACGTACAGTTTAGATCGAGAGGGACGCACCGCGTTGCACGCGGCTGCGTCCGAAGCTGCGCAAAGTTCCGACACGCGAAACTTTGCTCCGCTCTGGTATCGCATGCGCCGGCAAAGCTGGTGCATGCGATGAAAATCACCGCTTTGCTTCGCTGCGCGGGGATTTTCTATCTGATACGCGCTTTGCGCGTTGGTTTTCGCTCGGTTTATGCTGCGAGGTTTGGCGGCTGCTGATTCCCGGCTTGCGGAAATGGCGCTTGCCATTTACACTGCGCGGCGAAGCAGGACGGCCACCGTTTGATTTGCGCGGCGCTACTGCGCGGCGGCTGTCAGACGGCTTCTCCTCCGCTTTGGGCTGTGTATCCCGGTTGCGGGGCTTTTTCTTGCCCCTGCGGGATTGGATACGCGCATTCTTTTCCCTCAGCTGCGCGGCTACCTCCGCGTACTGCGGATGCTGTGCGGCCAACTTGCCGATCGCTGCGGCAGCCATGCCGATGTCGCTCACCGCGCACACGGCGCAGCCGTTTTTGCCGATCGCACCGCCGAGTTCATCCTTGCCATGCGGCAGGGTGATGCAGGGCACGTTCGCCCGCGCGGCATACAGCGCCGCCTTTTTCGCGGTGCTCTCGCCCGCGTCCACAGCGACCAGTACGCAGCGCGCCTTGTGGTCGGCGCACATCTGCCGCACCAACTCATCGCCGTAGGCCAGCTTGCCAGCGCGCCGCGCCAGCCCCAGCATACCGAGACAGGGATCACTGGCCATGCGCACCCTCCTGTTCCATCTGCTTTTCCAGCTGGTCGTATACTTCCTCCGGCACGGACACCGACAGCGCGCGCTCAATTGCGCGGCTCTTGCGCGCTTTTTTCAGACATTCCGGCTTACCGCACAGATATGCGCCGCGGCCGGGCGCCTTGCCTTTGAAATCGAGCGCGATCTCACCGGCAGGCGAGCGCACCACGCGGATCAGCTCGCGTTTGGGAAAATGCTCACGGCAGCCGAGGCATTGCCGCATAGGGATTTTCTTCTGCACCATATTCTGCCGCACCCCCCGTTTGTTATTCGCCCTGAGACGCGGGCGCGATATCAATCTTGCAGCCGGTCAGCTTCGCGGCCAGACGGGCGTTCTGGCCCTCCTTGCCGATGGCAAGCGAAAGCTGGTCGTCCGGCACGATCACACGGCAGGATTTGTTATCCGCCTGCATCGTGGCCGAAATCACATCCGCCGGGGCGAGCGCCGCAGAGACAAACTGCGCGGTGTCCTCGTTCCACTTGATGATGTCGATTTTCTCACCGTTCAGCTCGCCCGTGATGCTCGCGACACGCGCACCGCGCGTGCCGACGCACGCGCCGATCGGGTCGACGTTTTCCTCATGCGAGACGACCGCGATCTTGGTGCGGTTGCCGGCCTCACGCGCGATGGACTTGACCTCGACCACGCCCGAGTGGATTTCGGGCACTTCCAGCTCAAACAGGCGCTTGACCAGACCCGGATGCGTGCGGGACACGACCACCTGCGGGCCGCGCGTACCGCGGCGCACCTCGATCAGATAAACCTTGAGGCGCTGGCCTTCAGTCAGCTCCTCGCCGCGCACCTGCTCGGACGCGGACAGCACCGCCTCGCTCTTTTCGCCGCCGGACACCACATCCAGATAAGCCGTGCCCGAGCGCGGGTCGATGCGGGCGATCACGCCGGTCAGTATCTCATGCTCCTTGCTCTCAAACTCGGAGATCACCATGCCGCGCTCCGCCTCGCGGATGCCCTGGATGATGACCTGCTTGGCAGTCTGCGCTGCAATGCGGCCGAACGACTTGGTCGGGATATCAATGTCGATGATATCGCCCACCATCGGGTTTTTCTTATACTCCGCAGCCTCTTCCAGCGTGATCTCTTCATACGGCTCGTAGATATCCTCCGCCCGCACAACGGTTTTGCGCACATACATGCGGATGGTTTTTTTGTCACGGTCAGGCTCGACGAACACATTGTCGGTCATGCCGTCGTTATCACGCTTGTAAGCGGTAATCAGCGCCTGCCCGACGCGGTCGAGCATATAATCGACCGGTATGCCCTTTTCCTTTTCCAGCTGCTCCAGCGCGTCAAAAAATTCTGCGTTCACCATTTTTTCCAATCAAACTCCTTACTCATATCTCGACCGCGAGCCGCACTGCGGCAATATCTGTTGGTTCATACACTGTGCGCTGTCCGCCAATCTCGAGCGTGACGCTGCCATTATCGTACGCTACCAATGTGCCTTCCACCTGCTTTGCGCCGTCAACCGGCTTGTAAAAGCCGACCTCTACCGTATGGCCGAGGAACGCCGCGAAGTGCGCGGGCTTTTTCAGCCGCCGCGCCAGCCCCGCTGAGGAGACGCACAGCGTATAGGACGGCATGCTGTCAAACTCCTTTTCGTCCAGCATCGGGTCGAGCGCACGAGAAACCTGCTCGCACTGGTCGATGTTCACGCCGTTCGGATTGTCGACCGTAACGGTCAGCATATATTGCTCGCCTTCTTTTTCAAACTCCACGTCCCATAGCGATACGCCGGCCTGTTCGCACAGCGGACGCACCAGCTCCTCCACGCGGGCGACGATCTGCTTTGCCTGCAAAGCCGTCCCCTCCTTTAAAAAATACTCCAAGCAAAGCGTAAGGAGTGGCTTTCGCCACTCCTTACGGTTACTTTCTTACTTACTTGTATAGTATATCACCGTTTGCACGGTATTGCAAGCCCTTTTGTGGAAAAAACGCTGGTTTCTTCCGTCTGTGCCCGCATAAAACACGGTAATTTGCATCCATCTGCCGAAAAAAGTTTCCCGCGCCGCAGCGCAGATACTTCCGCCGCCCTATGGGCGGCATGAAAAAAAAGGTTATCCAGTAAGCACGCTACTGGATAACCTTTTTGAAAAGCAGTCTTACTTGACCAGCTCGATGATCGCCATTTCGGCAGCGTCGCCGCGGCGGGGGCCAGTCTTAATGATGCGGGTGTAGCCGCCGTTACGGCTGGCATACTCCGGCGCGATCTCAGAGAACAGCTTTGCGACAACGGCTTCCTTGGTGATGAAAGCCATCGCCTGACGGCGGGACGCGAGCGTGTTCTTCTTGCCAAGGGTGATCATCTTTTCGGTCAGCGGGCCGACTTCCTTGGCGCGGGCAACGGTGGTCTCAACCTTGCCGTTCTCCAGCAGGTAGGTCACCATCGCACGCAGCATCGCCATACGGTGGTCCGTCGGGCGGCCGAGCTTGCGATTGTTAGCCATTCGTGTTTACCTCCAAATCAAAGTGAAAGCGGCGGCGCGGCATGCGTGCCGCCGCGTGGTCGTTCTTGCTATGATGCATGCGGCCGGACGCGGCCGGCAGGCGTCATTCCTCGGACTTGGCCAGATGCAGGCCCATGGCCTCCAGCTTGCCGATGACCTCCTCGAGCGACTTGCGGCCCAGGTTGCGGACCTTCATCATGTCCTCCTCGGAGGTGTTGATCAGATCCTCCACCGTGTTGATGCCCGCGCGCTTGAGGCAGTTGAACGAGCGCACCGAGAAATCGAGCTCCTCGATGGTCATTTCAAGCACCTTATCGTGCTGCGCTTCGGCCTTCTCCACAACCGTGGACTTGGAGCCGATCTCCTCGGACAGGTCGACGAACAGGTCGAGGTGGTCGCGCAGGACCTTTGCGCCGAGCGAAACCGCATCGCGCGCGGTGATCGTGCCATCCGTCCATACCTCGAGCGTGAGTTTGTCATAGTCGGTCAGGTCACGCACACGGGTGTTTTCCACCGTGTAGTTCACCTTAAAGACAGGCGTATAGATCGAATCCACCGGAATGACCCCGATGGAGGTCTGGTGCTGCTTGTTCTTCTCAGCCGGGATATAGCCGCGGCCGGAAGTCAGCGTGATCTCCATGGACAGGCGCGCGTCGCTCATCAGGGTGGCGATATGCATGTCGGGATTGAGGATCTCGACCTCGCCGTCGGCATGGATATCCCCGGCCTTGACTTCGCCCTCGCCGGCGGCCTCGATGTAGACCGTCTTGGGCCCGTCGCAGTGCAGCTTGGCGATGATGCCCTTGATGTTCAGCACGATCTCGGTAACGTCTTCCTTCACGCCCGGGATGGTGGAGAACTCATGCTGCACACCGGCGATCTTAATGCTCGACGCCGCCGTACCCGGCAGCGAGGAGAGCAGGATGCGGCGCAGGGAGTTGCCCAGCGTGGTGCCGTATCCGCGCTCGAGCGGCTCAACGACGAACTTGCCGTAGGAACCGTCCTCCGCGAGCTGTTCACAGTCAATACGCGGCTTTTCGATTTCGATCATGGGGTACCCTCCTTCACGTTGGTTGAAAACTTGAGGCGGAGCAGGCGGGACAGACGCCTCGCCCACTCCAAAAGCGAGGGTCTATTATTTCGAGTACAACTCGACGATGAGGTGCTCGGCTACATCGTAATCGATGTCGTCGCGCGCAGGCATAGCAACGATCTTGCCCTCGAAGGAATCCTTTGCCTTGTCGATCCACTTCGGGCACTGCTTCTTGCCGTTCTCCTCGAGCAGGGTCTTGAACTTAGCGGAGGAACGGGACTTCTCACGGACAGCGATCACATCGCCCGGCTTCACCTGGAAGGACGGGATGTTGACGCGGCGGCCGTTTACGGTGAAGTGCGCATGGTTTACCAGCTGACGCGCCTCGCGGCGGGTGTTGGCAAAGCCCATACGGAACACGACGTTATCCAGACGGCGCTCCAGCTCCTGCAGCAGGATCTCACCGGTGATGCCCTGCTTGCGGTCAGCCTTCTCGTAGTAAGCGCGGAACTGCTTCTCGAGCACGCCGTAGATGAATTTTACCTTCTGCTTTTCAGCCAGCTGCATGCCGTACTCAGACTGCTTGCGGCGGGTCTGCTTAGGCTGGCGCTTGGTGGACTTGGAGTAACCAAGCACCGCGGGGGAGAGACCAAGCGTCTTGCAGCGCTTGAGAACGGGCTGTGTATTCTTAGCCATGGATTGGTTTCCTCCTTATTAAACTCTTCTGCGCTTGGGCGGACGGCAGCCGTTGTGCGGGATCGGGGTTACGTCCTTGATCATGGTAACCTCGAGGCCAGCGGCCTGCAGCGCACGGATAGCAGCCTCACGACCGGAACCCGGGCCCTTGACGTAAACTTCGACCGTCTTCAGGCCGTGCTCCATTGCGGCGGCAGCGGCGGTCTCAGCCGCGGTCTGCGCAGCGAACGGGGTGGACTTACGCGAGCCGCGGAAGCCCATCTCACCGGAGGAAGCCCAGGAGATCGCGTTGCCGTTCAGATCGGTGATGGTAACGATGGTGTTGTTGAAAGAGGAACGGATATGAGCCGCGCCCTTTTCAATGTTCTTGCGCTCGCGGCGGCGCGTACGGGACGCGGCGCCCTTCTTCTGTACCTTAGCCATTTATACGTTCCCCTCCTTACTTCTTCTTGTTCGCAATGGTCTTCTTCGGGCCCTTGCGGGTGCGCGCATTGGTCTTGGTGCGCTGGCCGCGGACCGGCAGGCCGCGACGGTGACGCAGGCCGCGGTAGCAGCCGATTTCAACCAGGCGCTTGATATTCAGGCCGATCTCGCGGCGCAGGTCGCCCTCGACGTTGTAGTCGCGGTCGATCACTTCACGCAGCTTAGCGGCTTCTTCTTCTGTCAGGTCCTTGACGCGGGTATCCGGATTGATGCCGGTCTTAGCAAGGATCTCGTTGGATGTCTTGCGGCCAATGCCGAAGACGTAGGTCAGGCCGATCTCCACGCGCTTGTCGCGGGGAAGGTCAACACCGGCAATACGTGCCATATTTACTATAACCTCCGATTTGTTACACTGGAGCGTGTTGGCAAACACAGTATAGGGACCGCCCCCGCCCCTGCAGCGCCGCGCAACGCGCGTGCTTGTCGTGTTCACGTAAACCATCATCCCGCGCCTCGATGCGCGGCAATTTATCCGAAAACGGGCGAACCCGATTTTCGCATCTCGCGCCCGCAGGCGCAATTTAATTGGCAATCGTCACGCGATTGCCGTAAAAACCCGCGACATGCGCGTGGGTTTTTTACACAAACCGGCGGAGAATTGTGCCCGCAGGGCGCGATTCGCAGCCGGCAGACTCGATCGAAAGCGTGGTTTCGATCGAAATCATCCCTGCTTCTGCTTGTGCTTCGGGTTCTGGCAGATAACCATAACCTTGCCCTTGCGGCGGATGATCTTGCACTTTTCGCAGATCGGCTTTACAGACGGTCTTACCTTCATGATATTTTACCTCCATCAAAATTTTTGGTGGGATGGGACACCGGCTTTGGCCGGCGACCACTGGCGCTCGGGTCACTTACGCGCCTCCGCCCGCTTTTATATTACTTGCTTCGCCAAGTGATGCGACCGCGGGTCAGGTCGTAGGGCGACATCTGTACGGTGACCTTGTCGCCGGGAAGAATGCGGATAAAGTTCATGCGGAGCTTGCCCGAAATATGTGCCAGGATCTTGTGGCCGTTGGGCAGCTCTACCTGAAACATTGCGTTGGGCAGCGCCTCTATGACGGTACCTTCCAGTTCGATTACATCATCTTTTGCCATATGTGGAATATCCTCCTCGGTCAATTTGCGTCCTCCGCGCCCGTCCAGAGCGCGAGCGCCTTACGGATGTCGCTATTGGTCAGACGGCCGTTCTCGCGCAGCTTGCGTTCGGTGCGTTCGTCGCACCGCCCTTGCAGGCTGACATGCCGGCGGCGCTTGCGCTTGGGGCGTTCCGCCCGCCGCGCGCGCCCATTGGCCAGCAGCAGGAAATCCCCCTCCTCTGCGACGACCAGCATGAGCAGGCCCTTGTCCCTTCCAGTCAGCGACAGGACAATGTCGGCTGTATGAGACTGCGCCATCACAGTACCTCGCCGTCGATGTTGGTTAAGATCTCCGGCTCGCCGTCGGTAATGGCGATGGTGTTTTCATAATGCGCGGACAGCTTGCCGTCGCGCGTCTTGACGGTCCAGCCGTCCGGCAGGACCTTGATGTCATACACACCCACGTTGACCATGGGTTCCACCGCAAGGGTCATGCCGCGCTGCAAACGGATGCCGTGCCCCGGGCGGCCGAAATTCGGCACCTCGGGCGATTCGTGCAGGTTTTCCCCTACGCCGTGACCGACGTAGGCCCGCACGACCGAAAATCCGTTTTTCTCCACATAGGCCTGCACGGCCGCGGAGATATCCGAAACGCGGAAGCCCTCACGGGCAAATTTGATACCCTCATAGAAGCTCTGCCGGGTCACTTCGATCAGACGCTTGGCCTCGTCGCTGACCGCGCCGCAAGGCACGGTGCACGCGCAGTCGCCGTGAAAGCCGCCAATATAGGCGCCCACGTCCACTTTGACGATATCGCCCTCGTTCACCGCGCGGGTATCCGAAGGGATGCCGTGGATGACCTCGTCGTTGATCGATACACAGGCGCTGCCGGGAAAGCCGGCGTAACCGAGGAAGGAGGGCTTGCCGCCCGCCTCCTCGATCGTCTTGCGGACAATCCGGTCGATCTCGCCTGTCGTGACGCCGGGACGGACAGCGTCCGCCGCCGCCTTACGCGCAATGGCGGTCAGGCGGCAGGCGACACGCATCCGTTCGAGCTCCTGCTCGGTTTTAATACGGATCATAACTTACAGACCCAGTGCCGCAACCGCGAGCTTCTCGGTTTCCCGGATGCCCTGCGTGCCGTCGATGCACTTGAGCTTGCCCTGTGCTTCATAGTAGCCCTTGAGCGGCTCGGTCATTTCGTGGTAAGTCTCCTGACGGCGCTTTACCACGTCCGGCTGGTCATCGCTGCGGATGATCAGCTTGTCGCCGCAGATATCGCACAGGCCTTCCACACGCGGCGGATTTGCCTCGATGTGGTAGGTTGCGCCGCAACGCAGGCACACGCGGCGGCCGGTCATACGCTTGGCGATCACCTCATAGGGGACTTCCAGCGAAAGCGCGCAGTCGATCTCGGAGATCGTGTCGAGCGCCTCGGCCTGCGGGATGGTGCGCGGGAAGCCGTCGAGGATGAAACCGCTCTTGCAGTCGCGCTGCGATACGCGCTCTTTCAGCAGGTCGATGACCAGGTCGTCCGGCACCAGCTGGCCGGCGTCCATGAAGCCCTTGGCCTTCTGGCCGAGGGGGGTGTTGTTTTTGATTGCCTCACGCAGGATGTTGCCAGTGGAGATGCTCGGGATACCCATTTTTTCGATCAGGTAGGAAGCAAGCGTACCCTTGCCGGCGCCCGGAGCGCCCAATAAGATCAATTTCACTTTTACTTCGCCTCCAGCATTATTCCAAGAAGCCCTTGTGATGACGCATCAGCATCTGCGCTTCCATCTGCTTGACCGTATCCAGCGCAACGCCAACCACGATGATGACCGAGGTGCCGCCCAGCGCCACATTGGACAGCGTGGGGGAAATCGCACCGACGATCAGCGGCAGGATCGCAACGATACCCAGGAAGATCGCGCCGACAAAGGTAACCTTGCCCAGCGCCTTGGTGATGAAGTCCGAGGTCGGCTTGCCCGGACGGAAGCCCGGAATAAAGCCGCCCTGCTTTTTCCAGGCGGCCTCATGGGCCGGATATTGCCTTTAA
>DGYFI06202__coassemble_916_pt1 | contig 15011 bp, 10 predicted proteins | sample DGYFI06202__metabat2_high_PE_015 | metagenome-assembled genome bin DGYFI06202 | reverse complement strand
AGAATACGCCGTTTGCCTGGAAGGCAGCAACAGCCTCCGGGGTGGAGGGCATGTTCGCGCCCTCAGCGACAAACTTGCAGCCGTTCGCGATCAGCGCCTTGGCGTCGTCGCCGTTAAGCTCGTTCTGGGTCGCGCAGGGGAGCGCGATGTCGCACTTGACGCCCCACGGACGCTGGCCCTCGGTGTAGGTGCTGCCCGGAACGCGCTCCGCGTACTCCTTGATGCGGCCGCGCTTGACTTCCTTGATGTCCTTGACAACATCGAGGTTGATGCCGTTGGGATCGTAGATAAAGCCGTTGGAGTCGGACATGGTGACAACCTTGCCGCCCAGCTCGGTCGCCTTCTGGCAGGCGTAGATGGCTACGTTACCAGAACCGGAGATGACAACCGTCTTGCCTTCAAACGAAGTGCCCTTGTATGCGAGCATTTCCTTCATATAGTAGCACAGGCCGTAACCGGTCGCCTCGGTGCGCGCGAGCGAGCCGCCGTAGGACAGGCCCTTGCCGGTCAAAACGCCGGTGAACTCGTTGCGCAGGCGCTTGTACTGGCCGTACATGAAGCCGATCTCACGGCCGCCGACGCCGATGTCGCCCGCCGGTACGTCAGTGAACTGGCCGATATGCTTGGAAAGCTCGGTGATGAAAGACTGGCAGAAACGCATAACCTCAGCGTCCGACTTGCCCTTCGGGTCGAAGTCCGAGCCGCCCTTGCCGCCGCCCATGGGCAGGCTGGTCAGGCTGTTCTTAAAGCACTGCTCAAAGCCGAGGAACTTGATAACCGATGCATTGACCGACGGATGGAAGCGCAGGCCGCCCTTGTAGGGGCCGATCGCAGAATTGAACTGCACGCGGAAACCGCGGTTGACCTGTACATTACCTTCGTCGTCCACCCACGGCACGCGGAACATGATCATGCGCTCCGGCTCGACGATGCGGTCAATGATGCCGTTCTTCTCCAGCTCGGGACGGGCTTCCACGACAGGCTCGAAGCTCTCGAGTACCTCGAGAACCGCCTGCTGAAACTCCGGCTCGTTCGGATTGCGCTTTTGTACGGTTTCATACACGCGCTTGAGGTAAGAGTTGGTAAGTGCCATAATGTTTGTCCTCCTTACATTTCTGCCGCTGTCTTTTTCCAATTTTCAGGGAAAAGTGCGGAATAACTCACATACTTGCGGTAGTGCATTCCCTATTATATAGTATTTAACCAAAGAGTGCAATACTTTAGCGTGTTAAAAATATACATTTTTTTCTTGCTTCATAGGGATGGAAATTGTGACATTTCGCTGATATAATGAAATAGCAAAAGGAGAATCTTGCAAAATGAACACTTTTGAAAGGATTTATGCAGTCGTCCGGCGCATCCCGCGCGGCACAGTGGCGACATATGGGCAGGTGGCGCTGCTTGCCGGGAACCCTCGTTGGGCGCGGGTAGTCGGTTACGCGCTGCACGCCAATCCCGACCCGGAGGGCATCCCGTGTTACCGCGTGGTCACCAAGGATGGCCGTACCTCATCTGCGTTTGCGTTCGGCGGAGCGGATGTGCAGCGCGCGCTGCTGGAGGCGGATGGCATCGGCTTTACGTCAGATGGCCGCGTCGACATGGCAAAATATCAATGGGAGGGACTATAATATGGTCGACGTTGCAAAGCTGACCATGCTTGCCATCGCTTACGACGCGGGCGATGCACGCCGTGTGCAGCATTTTCTTAAAGTATGCGCATTCTGCCGTGTGATCGGCCAGAAGGAAGGGCTGGACGCGTGCACCCAGAACACACTGGAGGCCGCAGCTGTATTGCACGACATCGGCATCCACGAGGCCGAGCGCAAGCACGGCAGCAGCGCGGGCAAGTGGCAGGAGCAGGAAGGCCCGGCCGTCGCTGCACCGCTGCTGGCAGAGGCCGGCGCGGACGCGGACGAAACCGCGCGCATTCTGTGGCTGATTGCGCACCACCACAGCTATGACGCGTCTGAAGCGCTGGATTTCCGCATCCTTCTCGAAGCGGATTTTCTCGTCAATGCTTACGAGGATACGCTCCCGCCCGAAGCCTGCCAAACCGCATGCACCCGCCTGTTCCGCACCCATACCGGCCGCGCCTTGCTGCGCGACCTGTATCTGGCGCCGCCTTATATCCCGGCCTAATGCCTTGCGTTGGCCCTGCCGCCCTTCTTGGCGTCAGGGCGTTTTTGCGTGCCGTCAGCCGTTTTTTGAATTTTCTGTGAAGTCCATTGACAGTCGCCGCAAAGCGAGTATACTATGTTAGTACGCTAATAGTAAGGGGGCTAACAAATTATGCGTGACCAGCATATCGGTGCCGAGATCGGCATGCTGGGCAACCTGCTGAAACGGCAGATGGTCTGCCACAGCGGCCGTGCCGAGCCTGACCATGCTACCGGCATGCAGGCGATGATCATTCATTATTTAAGTGGTGCGCAGGAGGACCGTTTCCAGCGCGATATTGAAACGCAGTTCCGATTCCGCCGCTCGACGGCGACCGGTATTTTGCAGCTGATGGAGCGGCGCGGCCTGCTTGTGCGCGAGCCGGTGCCGTACGACGCACGGCTCAAGCGGCTGGTGCTGACCGACAAGGCGCGTGCGCTGCATCAGCAAATCCACGAAAAGCTTTCGCGGACCGAACAGGTCATGCGCGAGGGCATCGACGAGCAGGATCTGGCGGTCTGGTTCCGGGTGACAGGCCAGATCCGTGCCAATCTCGAAAATTTTCAACGCAAGACTTCGGAGGGACAGGCATGATCAAAAAACTACTGAAAAGCGTGCGTGAGTTTAAAAAGGACGCGCTGCTCACGCCGTTTTTCGTCGTGCTCGAGGTCGTCATGGAGGTTGTCATCCCGGCGGTGATGGCGCTTTTGATCGACAAGGGCATCGACGCGCAGGATATGGGCGAGATCTGGAAGTATGGCATTATTCTGGTGGTCTGTGCCATGCTCGCGCTCATCTTCGGCGCAGCGGCGGGTACATACGCAGCGCGCGCGTCAACGGGCTTCGCCCGCAACCTGCGCCACGACATGTATTACGCGGTACAGGATTTCTCGTTTTCCAATATCGACAAATTTTCCACCGGCTCGATCGTCACCCGTCTGACGACCGATGTCACCAATGTACAGAACTCGTTCCAGATGTGTACGCGTATCGCGGTGCGCTGCCCGGTGATGCTGGTTTTCGCGCTCGTGATGGCGTTCCAGCTGAACAGCCAGCTTGCGCTGGTGTTCCTGTGCGTGCTGCCTGTGCTGGCCATCGGCCTTGGCATCCTCATGCGCACGGTGGGCCCGGTGTTTGAGCGCGTGTTCAAAACCTATGACCGGATGAACACGGTCGTGCAGGAGAATGTGCGCGGCATCCGTGTGGTTAAGGCCTATGTGCGCGAGGAGCATGAGACGGAAAAGTTCAAGGGCGTATCCGCCATGCTGTACCGCCAGTTTTCCAAGGCGCAGAAAACGCTTGCCGGTGTCAGCCCGCTGATGCAGTTCTGTATGTACACCTGCATGCTGCTGATTTCGTGGTTCGGCGCGCGGCTGATTGTCGGCGGCAGCATGACGACCGGCGAACTGACCAGTCTGTTCTCCTACGCGATGCAGATTTTGATGAGTTTGATGATGGTAGCGATGGTGTTCGTGATGATCACCATGTCCAAGGCAAGCGCCGAGCGTATTGTCGAGCTGCTTGACGAGCAGCCTGACCTGCACGACCCGGCAAACCCGATTACCGAGGTCAAGAGCGGTGATATCGACTTTGACGATGTCAACTTCAGCTATAAGGGCGACGTGAGCAAGCTTGCGCTGCGCGATGTGAACCTGCATATCAAGGCCGGGCAGACGGTTGGCATCCTCGGCGGCACGGGCGCGGCCAAGTCGACGCTCGTCCAGCTGATCCCCCGCCTGTATGACGTGACGAGTGGGTCGGTCAAGGTTGGCGGCGTGGATGTGCGCGACTATGGCATCGAGGCGCTGCGCGAGCAGGTTGCCATGGTGCTGCAAAAGAACGTACTGTTCTCGGGCACGATCAAGGAAAACCTGCGCTGGGGCAATGAGCACGCGACCGACGAGGAACTTGAGCGCGTGTGCAAACTTGCGCAGGCAGACGAATTTATCCGTCAGATGCCGGATGGGTATGACACCTATATCGAGCAGGGCGGCACCAACGTATCCGGCGGCCAGAAGCAGCGCCTGTGCATCGCCCGCGCCTTGCTGAAAAAGCCCAAGGTGCTCATTTTGGATGACTCGACCAGCGCGGTTGACACCAAGACCGACGCGCTGATCCGCAAGGCGTTCGCCGAGGAGATCCCGGACACGACCAAGCTGATCATTGCGCAGCGTATTTCGTCCGTGCAGGATGCGGATCAGATCGTCATTTTGGATGGCGGCGCGGTGCAGGCGGTCGGCACGCACGATGAATTGATGGCAACCAACCCGATCTATCAGGAAATCTACGACCAGCAGATGCGGAAAGGAGGCGAGGACTGATGCCAGGACCCGGAATGAGGGGACCGGTGGGTGGTCCCGGTGGCCCCGGAGGCCCCGGCCGTCACGGCCGCATGATGGCAGGCGGCAAGCGCAGTAAAAACCCGCGCAAGACGCTCGCGCGTCTGCTGCGGTATATCCGCGACGGGTACACCGTGCAGTTTACCGCCGTGCTGATCTGCATTTTGTTCTCGGCGGTCGCAAACGTGGCAGGTTCGATGTTCCTGCGCGTATTGATCGATGATTATATCGCCCCGCTGTTGCTCCAGGCCTCGCCCGTGTTTACCGGGCTGGTGCATGCGCTGCTGTTGATGGCGATGATCTATCTGGTCGGCATTGTTTCGACCTTCCTGTATAACTTTATCATGGTGTCGATCTCGCAGGGCATCCTGAAAAAGGTGCGTGACCAAATGTTTGAGGGCATGCAGAAACTGCCCATCCGCTATTTTGACACGCACACCCACGGCGACCTGATGAGCCACTTCACCAACGATACCGACACATTGCAGCAGATGCTCAGCCAGTCCATCCCGCAGATGTTCAACTCGCTGGTGACCATTGTTGCAGTATTCCTTGCCATGCTGTTCACCAATATCTGGCTGACGCTGTTCGTTCTGCTGGGCGTTGCCGTGATGCTGGTGGTCACACGTCGCATCGGCGGCAAGTCCGCGCGCTACTTCCTCGAACAGCAGACCTCCCTGGGCAAGGTCAACGGCTTTATCGAGGAGATGATCGGCGGGCAGAAGGTTGTCAAGGTGTTCTGCCACGAGGAAAAGTGCAAGGAGCAGTTTGATGTACTCAACGATACGCTGCGCGAGCACGCCAAGAACGCCAACACCTTTGCCAACATCCTGATGCCGATTATGATGAACATCGGCAACTTGTTGTATGTGCTGGTTGCGGTCGTCGGCGGCACGCTGGCGCTGTCCGGCGCGGTTGGCAGCAGCATCACGATCGGCGTGATCGCTTCCTTCCTGCAACTGACCAAGTCGTTCACCATGCCGATCAACCAGATCTCGCAGCAGATCAACATGATCGTCATGGCGCTGGCGGGCGCGGAGCGTATCTTCGAGCTGATGGATGAGCAGCCAGAGCAGGATAACGGCTATGTCACGCTGGTCAACGCCAAGTACGACAAGGACGGCAACCTGACCGAAACGCCCGAAAAGACCAACATCTGGGCGTGGAAGCACCCGCATGAGGATGGCACGATCACTTACCAGAAGGTCTGCGGTGATGTGCGCTTCTATGACGTCGACTTCGGCTATAACCCGGATAAAATCGTGCTGCACGATATCACGCTGTACGCCGAGCCCGGCCAAAAGGTCGCGTTCGTCGGCGCGACCGGCGCGGGCAAAACCACGATCACCAACCTCATCAACCGCTTTTATGACATCGCCGACGGCAAGATCCGCTATGACGGCATTAACATCAACAAGATCAAAAAATCCGATCTGCGCCGCTCGCTCGGCATCGTATTGCAGGATACCAACCTGTTCACCGGCACCATCCGTGATAACATTCGCTATGGCAACCTTGACGCAACGGATCAGGAAGTCGAGGCGGCCGCGCAGCTGGCGAACGCGGATGACTTCATCCGCCGCCTGCCCGACGGTTACGACACAGTGATTGACGGCGACGGCGGCAGTCTGTCGCAGGGCCAGCGTCAGCTGTTGAGCATTGCGCGCGCGGCGGTCGCCGACCCGCCGGTTATGATCCTCGACGAGGCAACCAGCAGCATCGACACGCGCACCGAGTCGATCGTGCAGGCCGGTATGGACGGTCTGATGTGTGGACGTACCGTATTTGTCATTGCGCACCGTCTGTCGACCGTGCAGAACGCGGACGTGATTATGGTACTTGAGCTCGGTCACATCATCGAGCGCGGCAACCACGAGCAGTTGATCGCGGAAAAGGGCAAGTATTATCAGCTGTACACCGGTGCATTTGAGTTGGAATGATTTTGTCCAAACCGTAAGGTTGGGAGAAAGGGAATTGTCGATGATCGAAAATACGCTTTCGATCGGACAGGATGTATCCCAAAGTCGGGCTTGGCCCGACTTTGGGATGCCACGCAAAATAAAAGGGGCTGCCGCCGCAGCGCGCATAGTTCAGCCGCTCTGTGAGCGGCATCAAAAAAGCGAGCTTTGCCCGCTTTTTTGATACAATTGATTCGATTGGAAGCGTGGTTCCAATCGAGAGGCTGCCCGCAGGCAGCCCCTTTTTTGCTTTATGTCGTTTATGCCGGCTCAAACTCGTCTTTGCCAACTGCGCACAGCGGGCAGACCCAGTCCTCGGGCAGCGCCTCAAATGCCGTGCCCGGTGCGACACCGTTATCCGGATCACCCGCGGCGGGATCGTAAATATAACCACAAATCTTGCAAACGTACTTGCTCATTTGGAACATCCTCTCTTGTTGATTTCTGATACTAATATAAATCAATTATCAATAAATGTCTACTGGAATACTGGACAATAATCTGCACTGATTTTTGCTGTTTTTCATAAAAGCAGCCAAACCGCCGCCCAGATCAGGCTTGCCGACGCCGCGCCCGCTGTAAACACAGCCAACAGCCGCAGCCAATGCGCCCGCCGCCGTACCGGTCGTCTGCCCAGATAACCGTTTGCAATGCGGCAGGCTTCGCGCACCGCGTCACGGCGCGGCACAGCGCAGTCACGCACCAGAAAAATTGCCTGCTCAAACGGCGCATGCCCGTCCGGCCGCACCACGACCACCCGCCGGCTGATACCCTTAACCATGGAAAAATCCCTCCCTTTGGTGCAAGTATTGCCCAAAAAGAGGGATTTCATCCATTGCGCGGTCATCGTTTTTCCAGCCGCAGCACAAGCGCAGTGCGGTCGTCATCGTGGCCACGGCCTGCCGCGCCATTGACCAATTGCATGGCCAGCGTTTTGGGCGCGTCATCCGCGTGCGCAAGCAGCGTGTCGCGTACCCAGCCGTCGTCCATCCCGTCCGAGATGCCGTCGGACAGCAGCACGCACAGGTCGCCATGCCCCAGCCGCAGCGGCATCGGTTCACCCAGCGCATCCTCCTCAGCCAGACCAACAGGCAGCGCTTTGCTGCGCAGTACCGTCCACTGTCCGCCCATGCGCAAATAAGATGGCGCCGCGCCGCACTTGAGGCTTTCCGCCCGTCCGGTGAACAGGTCGAGTGTCAGCGCGTCGAGCGTGGTAAACCGCGTGCCGTCCGAGCGCAGCCGCAGCGCGGGGGAAACGGCCTTGAGCGCGTCCGCGACCGGGATGCCCGCGCGCAGGAAGCGCTCGAGCGAGGTGATCAGTGTGCGGCTGTCCTGCGCGGCGGCCGCACCCGTGCCCATGCCGTCCGCAAGCAGCAGGCAGGCTACGCCCGCATCGGTCAGGAAGTAGCAGCCGCTGTCGCCTGAAACCGACGCGCCTTCCTTCTGCTGCCGACCGATGCCGACGATTGCACGGAACGGCGCGCGTTCACGCAGCTCAATGTGCGGGCCGTCGCTCTCGTCGAGCGGTTTGGGATTGGTCAGCGCCACGCCGAGCAGCGCGCTAAGCCCTGCGGCAAAGCCCTCGCCCTGCCGCAGGATATCGGTCACGCCCTCGCCGTATAACTCGACCGCCAGACGCCCCTGCGCGTCGCGCACCGCGCACACGCGGTCGACCCAGCCGAATGCCGCCGCATACCGTTTGATCTGCCGCTCCATCATCGGCTGGGCGGTCACATCCTGCGTGGCCTCCGCACCCAGTTGACGAAGAATATCCGTAATGCCCGCATATTGGCGCGCAAGCAGGCTCTGGTTTTCAGCTTGCTGCCGCCGAAGGCTTTGGCGCTCACGCAGCGCAAACAACGCGCTGTTGATCGCGCGCATCAGTTCGGGCAGGTGCACGCAGCGCGAGGCGAAGTGGTAGGGGAAGTCGGAAAGCTCGGCGCGGCCGCGTTTGAGCATGGGCTGGGTCACGTCGTTGAGTGCGGCCAGCGTGGTGACGTAGTCGCGCTGCCAGCATTGGGAGCACAGTACACAGTTTTTGCAAACGCGGTCGCTCGCGCGGTCGAACACAGCGCGCACATTGTCGTCGCCCGCGGCTTTGCCTTCGCTGATGCCGTTGAGCATCGCAAGATACAGCTCATAGAAGGCCTGTGCGGCCTCGGTCGCACACTGTCCTGCAACCTGCCGCACCGTGCGGTGCGCCGCTTCGCCCATCAGCGTGTCGGGCAGCAGGCTGCGCCGCAGCGCCTGCCACACGAATGGCGGCAGCACGGCGAACGCCGCCACTGCGCAGATCAGCTCAAGCACCATCGGCACAAACAACGGATGGTCGACGCCCAGCATAGCTGCGCACAGACCCGCGCCGAGCGCGCACACGCCGAACCACAGCCGTCCGCTGTCGCGGAACAGCCCGGCCACAAGCGCACACAGGCCGTAACAGCAGGTAAGTAGAGCCCCCTCGCCGTAGGCCATGTCCATCGCCGCACCCAGCGCCACACCGGCCGCCGCGCCGGGCGCCGCCCCGCCCAGATAGGCACACGCGAGCGTCAGCAGCAGCGCGCCCGCCCGCGCAGGCGAGAGCAGCCCAAACGGACACAGGTCGCTCAGCGACAGCAGCACGGTCGCCACCAGCACAAGCAGCGTCGCCGGACGCCGCCAGTCGTTTTCCTCCCGCGGCGGATCGAGCGCCGCGCCGTATACCCGGCACGCGCCGAATGTCAGCAGTTGCACCGTCACAAACGGCAGCAGCGCGCCCGCATCCAGCGCCGCGCCCAGCGGCAGGAATACAAATGTGCATGCCGTACCCGCTACCGCCGCCACCACGGGCGCAAACCACGCCGTGCGCACGATGCGCAGCCCGGCGCACACGCTCATCACACACAAAACGAGCAGCGCCGCCGCCATGTACACCCCGCTTTTCAGCCCGTCGTCCAACAGCATCAGCCCGCAGACCACGCCGCCGACCGCGCTGAGCCCCGCGCCGCGCGCCATCAGCGCCGATGCCATCGCCAGCCCGAACGGCGTATAGCCGCCCAGTACGGTGCCGCGCGTCAGCACCGCGCACAATACGAACCGCTGCACGCCCCTGACCAGCGTGCGCAGGTGTTCTTCCTTCCATTGCCTTGCCACCCAGGCTGCCGCGCGGCCGACGGCGAGCGGCGCATCCCGTTTGGTCTTTTGCTTGTCCATATTTGATCGGCCTCCCTTGTTCTCCCAGTATATCCCAAGACACGCACGGGCTTTGCCGGAAAATGAAAGTGGGAATAGCCTTTTTGCAGTTTTTGCACGCGGAAGGCCTCTAGCGCTTGCTCGTTAACAAAAAATTCCGGCACGGCGGGACGAAAAGATTTGTCAAGCCGTGCCAGATGGCGTATAATAAAGGTACTGTGAGCGGCCGCCCCCGCCACCTGTCATGCAGCGGGGCGCGGCCTTTTTTCAACCGGGTTAAGGAGGAAATGCATGAATACCATTCCTGTCCAGACATGGAAGGCCGATCTCGGCGAATTCCGCGACAAAACGACCGCGTTCTACGCCAAAGGATTTTCCGGCTACTATGGCAGCTACGCCCAAAAGGGCGGCAAGGCCAGCATGCTGCGCCTGCGTATGCCCGCAGGCCGCGTCACGCGTGATAAGCTCGCCTTTGTGGCACAGGTCATCCGCGAGCATGACATCAAGCGCGCGCACTTCACCACCTGCCAGACCATCCAGCTGCATGACCTCGGTCAGGATACCGTGTGCAAGCTGATCGAGCAGGCGCTCGACGCGGGCATCGTCACCTTGGGCGGCGGCGGCGACTATCCCCGCAATGTCATGTGCCCGCCGCTGTCCGGTGTGCAGGCGGACGAGTATTTCGACGTGCTGCCGTGGGCGGAGGCCGCGAGCGACTATCTGCTGCACTTTATCAAGGCGGAAAAGATGCCGCGTAAACTCAAGGTGTGCTTTTCCAACTCGCCCGCCAACGTCACCCACGCCACCTTCCGCGATCTCGGCTTTGTCGCACGCGAGGACGGCAAGTTCGATGTGTACAGCGCGGGCGGTTTGGGCAACAACCCGAAGATGGGCGTCAAGGTGGCCGAAGCGGTCGACCCGACACAGATCCGTTATTATATCAAGGCGATGTGGCTGACCTTCCGCGCCTATGGCAATTACGAAAATCGCGGCAAAGCACGCACCCGCTACATGCAGGAAGCGCTCGGCGGGCCGGAAGCCTACGCCAAGGCCTATGCGGAAAAACTGGACGAGGTGTTCGCCTCGGGCGAAGACCTGACGGTACACGCTGAGGCGACCCCGGTGACCAAAACGGGCGACGGCACGGTCGCGAGCGGCCCGCGCGTCCTGCCGCAGAAGCAGCCCGGCCTGTACACGGTTGTCTGGCATCCGATTGGTGGCCAGCCCACGCCCGAAACGCTGTGCGCTTTGAGCGACGCGTTGCAGCAGATGCCGGAGACCGAGCTGCGTCTCGCCCCGGACGAGGGTGCCTTTATCCTCAACCTGACCGGCGCCGAGGCCGAAAAGGTGCTGGAAATCACAGCGGACAGCGCCCGTACGCTATTCGAGACCTCGGTCAGCTGCATTGGCGGCACGGTTTGTCAGGTCGGCATGCGCGATTCGCAGGGGCTGCTTGCCGCGTGCATCCAAGCCGCGCGCGAGGCAAACCTGCCGGACGGCGCGCTGCCCCAGATGCACGTTTCCGGTTGTGCATCCTCGTGCGGTACACACCAGATCGGCACAATTGGTTTCCGCGGCGCGTCCAAGCTGGTCGATGGCAAGGCGCAGGCGGCGTTTACCCTGTTCGTCGGCGGCTGTGATAAGCAGGGCGAGGAACAGATGGGTCGCGAACTGGGCGCGATCCTCGTCGACGAGATTCCGGCATTCATTGTCGAGCTGGGCAAGACTGTTGCGGCCTCGGGCAAGGACTTTGCCGCGTGGCGCGCGGCAAACCCGGGCGGCATCGACCATATCGCTGCGCCTTATCTGGCCTGATAGCGCAAAAAAACGCTGCACCCATGCAGCGGTAATCTCGCAGATCATAAAACGGCGGCGCTCCCAATCGGAGCACCGCTGTTTTTTATTTTGCCCGTCAGACCGCGATCTCCGGGCCGAGCACAACCGTGCCACCGCCATCCACCGCGCCGCCGCCATCGCCGACAGGCGCCGACGGCAGGGGACAGGCCGGTACGGCCGCCGTGGCAAATGCGTCGTAAGCGTTATGCTTCCATTTCTTGTTCTGTGTCGGCATCTGCGTGATACCGCCGTTGGCGGTTTGCACATCCGCGCGACGCCGCTTGGTGCGCTGGTCTTTCTGCTGCTGCCGCAACCGGCGCGCCTCTTCCTGCTTTTGTTCGCGTTCGGCGCGTTTCTTCTTGGCGCTGATCAGCTGCTCGGCTTGCAGACGGCTGATTTTGCGCGTTGCGCGCGCCAGCAGCGCACGCAGCGACCGGATGGCGCGCCGCGCTTTGACAGCGTTCTCACCCGAACTCATCGCCTCGCCCTGCAAGCTGTCGATCGTGCTGTTGATATCCGACACCAACAGGTTGATCTGCCCGACGCTCTGCGCGCGTGCCAGCCGGTTGTACTTGCCCTTGGTCGAGTAAAACTGCGGCGGCGTGACGATGATCGGCTGCTTTTTCTCTTTGGGCTTGTTCATTTCGGCAAACCAGCGCAGCAGTTGTTGTGCCCGCTCTAATTTCTCATCATGGGGTGGTTTCTCGAAATATTGCCAAGTCTGCGCCTTGTCCTCCGTCAGATAGACGCCGGAAATATCCGTTGAGTGCAGCGTGCGCAGCAACCGCATCAACGTTTCGCAGCCCTGCTCGAACGCTTCCGGCCCCTGCGCCATCTGCGCGAGGAACGACTGGTCGATCACCAGATGTTTGCCGTCGCCGAGCTGCGCGGCCAGTTGCCGCAATGCGTCCCCGTCCTGTGCGCTCCCTGTGATAATCTGAATGTCCGGAAAACTATCCTGCAGGCTTTCCAGCACCTCATTGACCGCCTGCGGCCAATTTGTCTGCCCCCAGTCCCCTTGCAGCGTCAGCGTGTCCCGTGGCATGCTGTCCGCGCCTGCGGCCATGCCAAACGGAGATCCGCCTGCCGAGCTTTGCTGCCCGGCCATGCGGTACATAGCCATAATCCGTTCGACCCGATCCATCATCGTGCATCCCTCCATCCTGCGCTTTGCGTTAACGTATCCCACATATATACATATGCGACCAAAACGCCCGGAAAGTAATGCACGTTTTCAACAATTTTTCAAGTTTGGTTTCAGCGGCAACTGAAAAAAGGACAGATGCCGCTTCAGCAAGCAAAAAACGGTATGGCCCCAGCCATACCGTTTTTTGCTTGATCCTATTGGGTTATCCGAGTGCTGCGATGGACTCCTCCAGCTTTGCGAGGTGCTCGCGCAGCTTTTCGGCCTTCTCGCGCTCGACTGCGACGACCTTTTCCGGTGCCTTGTCGACAAACTTCGGGTTGTTGAGTTTCTTCATGACGAACTCGATATCGTCCTCAACCTTAGCCTTCTCCTTCTCGAGACGCGCGCGCTCGGCGGCGAAGTCAATGAGATCGCCCATCGGCATATACAGCTGCGCGTCGCCCGTGACGACCGAGGCCATCTTGGCTGCGTCTGCGGGCACCGCGTCGATCAGCTCAATGCCGGAGGCATACGCGAGCTTGGGGAAGAAGCCCTCGCCGGCGGCAAAGGTATCCTTCTTCTCGGTCAGGATGAGCACCTTGGCCTTTTTGGACGGCGGGACGTTCATCTCGCTGCGGCGGTTGCGGATGGCGCGCACCGCGTCCATCAGCGTTTCCATCTGCGCTTCCTCGGCGGCAAAGTGCAGCGCTTCGTTGTACTCAGGCCACTTGGACACCATGACCGACGGGCCTTCGTGCGGCAGCGCCTGCCAGATCGTCTCGGTGATAAACGGCATGAACGGATGCAGCAGCTGCATCGCGCCGCTCAGCACATAGCACAGCACGCGCTGGACATTTTCGTCGCCCGCCTGCAAGCGCGTCTTGGCGATTTCGATATACCAGTCGCAGAAGTTATCCCAGATGAAGTCGTTGAGCTTGGCAGCAGCTAGACCCAGCTCATACTGGTCGATGTTACGGGTGACCTCGGCGATGAGCGTGTTGAACTTGGAAACGATCCACTTGTCCTCAAGCGTGAGCGTCTCGGGCAGCTCGGCGGCCTTGTCCTTGCCGATCGTCAGGTTCATCTGGATGAAGCGCGACGCGTTCCAGATCTTGTTGCAGAAGTTACGCGACGCCTGCACGCGCTCGTCCGAGAAACGCATGTCGTTTCCGGGGCTGTTGCCGGTGGCCAGCGTAAAGCGCAGTGCGTCTGCGCCGTACTGGTCGATGATCTCGAGCGGGTCGATGCCGTTGCCGAGCGACTTCGACATCTTGCGTCCCTGCGCATCGCGCACAAGTCCGTGGATATACACGGTGTCGAACGGGGTCTGCCCCATGTGCTCGACGCCCGAGAAGATCATGCGCGCTACCCAGAAGAAGATGATATCGTAGCCGGTAACCAGTGTCGATGTGGGGTAGAAGTACTCCAGTTCCTTGGTCTTTTCCGGCCAGCCGAGCGTGGAGAACGGCCACAGCGCGGACGAGAACCAGGTATCCAGCACATCCTCTTCCTGACGGATATTCTTCAAGCCGCACTTCGGGCAAACGTGGATATCTTCCTTGGAAACGGTCATCTCGCCGCAGTCCTCGCAGTAGAACGCCGGGATGCGGTGACCCCACCAAAGCTGACGCGAAATGCACCAGTCATGCACGTTTTCCATCCAGCGCAGGTAGGTTTTGGAGAAGCGGTCGGGCACGAACTTGGTCTTGCCCTCGGTGACAACGTCCATTGCGGGCTTGGCCAGCGGCGCCATCTTGACGAACCACTGCGCCGAGGTCATTGGCTCAACGGTCGTGCCGCAGCGGTAGCAGGTGCCGACGTTGTGCTCGTGATCCTCGATCTTGACGAGGTAGCCGCCTTCTTCCAGATCCTTGATAACCGCCTTGCGGCACTCGTAACGGTCCATACCCTCGTACTTGCCGCCGTTTTCGTTGACGGTTGCGTCCTCGTTAAATACAAGGATTTGTTCGAGGTTGTGGCGCTGACCCATCTCGAAGTCGTTCGGGTCGTGGCAGGGCGTGACCTTGACGCAGCCCGTACCAAATTCCATATCGACGTACTCGTCGCCGAAAATCGGGATTTCGCGGTTCATAATCGGCAGGATGCAGGTCTTACCGATCAGGTGCTTGTAGCGCTCGTCGTTCGGGTTGACGGCAACGCCGGTGTCGCCCATGAAGGTTTCCGGGCGGGTGGTCGCAACGACCAGCTCGCCCGAGCCATCGCTAAGCGGGTAGCGGATGTGCCACAGCTTGCCCGGCTGGGTTTCGTATTCGACCTCCGCATCGGAAAGCGCAGTCGTGCAGTGCGGGCACCAGTTGATGATGCGGTGACCTTTGTAAATCAGCCCCTTGTTATAGAGGTTGACGAACACCTCGCGGACTGCCTTGGAGCAGCCTTCGTCCATCGTGAAGCGCTCGCGCTCCCAGT
>DGYFI06202__coassemble_892_pt1 | contig 15433 bp, 14 predicted proteins | sample DGYFI06202__metabat2_high_PE_015 | metagenome-assembled genome bin DGYFI06202 | reverse complement strand
CCTTGAACAGTTCTAAAAGAGTATAGGGGACTTCAAAAGTCCCCTATATACGAGAACAAGTTCCGGAGAAACTTGTTCTTGATACCCGAATGACGCCGCCCAAGGCGGCTGGGTCGGGGTGTAACAAGTCCGGCGAAGCTGGACTTGTTACTGGCGCGCTATGCGCGCATAAAATAGAAAACCGCAGCGCGGTTTTCATCAAAACCGGGAGCATGTATCACGGTTTTGATACCAGAGCAAAGAAAAGTTTCGTTCGTCGGAACTTTTCGCAGCCCTGAACGCGTCCGAACTATGTTCGGCGCGTTCCCTCTCGATTGAAACCGTGGTTTCAATCGAAAAAATTCAAGGAGGAATTTTTGTGAAGTTGCCGCTTTCCTGGCTTTCGGATTATACCGATATTTCCGGCGTCACCCCCAAGGAGTATGACGCACGGCTTACCATGTCCGGCTCCAAGGTCGAGGAGGTCTACTACCTCGGCGAGGAGATCGAAAACGTCGTGGTCGGCCGCATCAACGAAATGACCCGTCACCCCAATTCCGATCACATGTGGATCTGCCAGATCGACGTGGGCGACGAGGTCACCCAGATCTGCACCGGCGCATGGAACGTCCACGTTGGCGACCTGATCCCGGTTGCAAAGCACAAGTCCACGCTGCCCGGCGGCGTGAAGATCACCAAGGGCAAGCTGCGCGGTGAAACGTCCAACGGCATGCTGTGCTCGCTCAAGGAGTTGCAGCTCGATGAGCACAACGCGCCCTACGCGGTCATCAAGCCCGCCGCAATCCTGAACGACTACGCGTGCCTGAAAGACCAGAAGCCGTCCCTGCCCGAGGAATTGACTGCGGGTTATAAGATCTACGGCAAAACGCTGTGCGCCAAGGTGCTGTCGGTCAAAACCACCGGCTATTCCCAGTACGACCTGACGGTCGACTTCGGCGCGGGCGAAACCGCTGTTTCGACCGACTGCTCCAACATCCACGAGGGCGATTTCATCGCGGTCGACACCGCAAAGATGACCGTCTGCACGCCGGACGACCTGCATGCCCAGCAGGCCGAATTCCCGCACTGCATTACGGACGGCATCTTTATCTTAAACGAGGACTGCAAGCCCGGCGACGACATCCGCAAGGTGCTGGGACTGGACGAGTACGTCGCGGATTTTGAGATCACTTCCAACCGTGCCGACTGCTTCAGCGTGATCGGCCTTGCCCGCGAAACCGCCGCGACCTTCGACCGTCCGTTCACGGTTAAGGAGCCGGTGGTCAAGGGCTGTGGCGGCGACATCAACGAACATATGTCGGTCGAGGTGATCGACACCGACCTGTGCCCGCGCTACACCGCGCGTTTGGTCAAGAACATCAAGATCGAGCCGTCTCCGGCGTGGCTGCGTGCGCGCCTGCATGCCTGCGGTGTGCGCCCGATCAACAACATCGTTGATATCACCAACTACGTTATGCTCGAGTACGGCCAGCCGATGCACGCATTCGATTACTCCTGCCTGTCGGACGGCAAGATTGTCGTGCGTCGCGCACGGAATGGCGAGTCCATCCAGACGCTGGACGGCATCGACCATGACCTGACCGACAAGATGCTTGCCATCTGCGACAACGACAAGCCGGTTGCGGTTGCGGGCGTCATGGGCGGCGCAAACTCTGAGATCGTCGACGGCACCAAGACCGTCGTTTTTGAGTCTGCCTGCTTCCACGGCGCGACCGTGCGCGTTACTGCCAAGGCGCTCGGTATGCGCACCGAGGCGTCCGGCCGCTTTGAAAAGGGCCTTGACCCGTCGCTGACCATGCCCGCCGTGCAGCGTGCCTGTGAACTGGTGGAGCTGCTGGGCGCGGGCGAGGTCGTGGACGGCGTGATCGACGCGTGCGCGGCTGATCTGACGCCCAAGACGCTGCCCTTTGAGCCGGATAAGATGAACGATCTGCTCGGCCTTGACCTGTCGGCTGACGAGCAGAAGGCATACCTCGAGCGTCTCGAGTTCCGCGTAGAGGACGGCAAGGTTATTATCCCGTCCTTCCGCGTGGATATCGCGCGTATGTGCGATTTGGCCGAGGAAGTTGCCCGCATGTACGGCTACGACAAGATCCCGACCACGCTGTACGCCGGCGAAATGGTGCAGGGCGAATATACGCCCAAACAGATGGCCGAGCAGACTGTCTCCCAGACCTGCCGCAGCGCGGGCTTTGACGAAGCGATGAGCCACTCGTTCATCTCCCCGAAGTTCTACGACATGATCGGCTGGGCCGAGGACGACCCGCGCCGTATCTCCACCACGATTTTGAATCCGCTCGGTGAGGATTTCAGCATTATGCGCACCACCGTGCTGCCTTCCATGCTGCAATCGCTGGCGCACAACCACGCGCACCGCAACCCGACCGCGTCGCTGTTTGAGTTGGGCATGATCTACACCCCGTCCATCAAGGACGGCAAGGCGGATGCGGGCGTGCTTCCGCACGAGGAGAAGGTGCTCACGCTCGGCAGCTATGGCCGCCTGTCCTTCTTCCAGTTCAAGGGTGTCATCGAGGCCATTTGCCGCGAATTGAACGTGAAGGATGTGCGGTTTGTTGCGGAAAAGGGCAACCCGTCCTACCATCCGGGCCGCTGCGCGAATATCATCATCGGCGGCAAGGTGGTCGGCGTGTTCGGCACCGTCCACCCGACCGTCGCGGCACGCTACGGCATGAACGGCGAAGTGCTCGCCGCCGAGCTGCCGATGGATGCGCTGTTTGATGCGATCGACCCCGTGAAGCTCTATCATCCGCTGCCCAAGTTCCCGGCTTCTACCCGTGATATCGCCGTGCTGGTTGACGATGCGGTGCCCGCCGCGTCCATGCAGGCCGCGATCGAGCAGGCCGCAGGTGCTATCCTTGAGTCGGTTAAGCTGTTCGACGTATACAAGGGCAAGGGCATCCCGGAAGGCAAGAAGTCGGTTGCCTACTCGCTTTCCATGCGCGCAGATGACCGCACGCTGACCGACGACGAATGCGATAAGGCCATGAAAAATGCATTGGCAGCGCTGGAAAAAGATTTCGGCGCGGTTTTGCGCGGATAAGTCTTTACTTTTCTGCCGATTTGTATTATGCTGTTTATAGCAAAAACCAACCGGTAGGATCGGAAAGGAGACAGACATGCTCGACGGCACAAGAAAATTCAGCCTTGTAGACGAGTCCAACAAGGAAATGAAGCGCACACTGACCGCGGTTTACGACGCACTAAAGGAGAAAGGCTATAACCCGATCAACCAGATCGTAGGCTATCTCCTCTCTGAGGACCCGACGTACATCACCAACCACAACAACGCGCGCAGCCTGATCTGCAAGATCGACCGCGATGAGCTGATGCAGGAACTGGTGCAGTTCTACCTCGACAACTGAAACCGCACCCGCCGGCGTCCGGCCACGGCAGTCGGCCAGCCGCATCACGCATGGTGACATAAAAATAACCGCTTCCAGCAGGAAGCGGTTATTTTTTGCCTTGCTGCACGTCCGCCCTTGACAAACAAGGCAAATCCGTTATAATAAAAGTAGAAAAGGGCAGTCCGGCAAAGACGGTTGACCCTAAGTATCTATCATTTCAAAAAAATGACCGTACCAGGGGCAAGTGGGCGGTCATTTTTTTATGGTCTTGATGATTTCAAGTAGAATGAGCAGCAAAATGATCTGCCACAGCATCTCCATAAAAACCACCTCCCTTTTGAGGAGCATGGTCAACCGCCTTTGTCTTGCCAGACTGCATCTTTCATAATAGTCGATCTTTTACGTTTTGTAAAGCGAAAGGAAAAAAATGAACAGTTTTCTCCCCATTTCCAAGCAGGATATAGCCGACCGCGGCTGGTACTACTGCGATTTCCTGCTTGTGACCGGTGACGCCTATGTCGACCACCCCTCGTTCGGCACGGCGATCATCTCGCGTGTGTTAGAGGACGCGGGCTACAAGGTCGCGATCCTCAGCCAGCCGGATTTCCACGATGAGCGCGACTTTGTCGCGATGGGCCGACCACGTTACGCGGTGCTGATCAACGGCGGCAACATTGACTCGATGGTCGCGCACTACACGGCGGCCAAAAAGCGCCGCTCGGATGACGCGTATACCCCCGGCGGTAAGGCGGGCAAGCGTCCTGACCGTGCAGTAACGGTTTATTCCATGCTTGCGCGCCGCGCTTTCCCGGATACGCCGATCTATCTCGGTGGCATCGAAGCCAGCCTGCGCCGTTTCGCGCACTACGACTACTGGGCCGGCCGTGTCATGCCCTCCATTCTGGAGTCGACCGGCGCGGATGGGCTGATGTTCGGCATGAGTGAGCATTCGGTCGTGGAGCTGGCGAATAACCTCAAGCACGGCAAAAAGGCGCGGCAGCCTGCGTCGGCGTGCGCGGCACGGCCTATATGGCGCATGATGCGGACGGCATCGAAAACGCGGTCGAATGCCCGTCCTATGAGGACGTGTGCGCGGACAAGGCCGCCTATGCCCGGTCGGTCAAGCTGCAATATGACGAGCAGGACGCCGTGCGCGGCAAAGCGCTCTTGCAGCGTCACGGCAAGCGGGTGCTCATCCAGAACCCGCCTGCGCGTCCCCTGACGACCGAGGAGATGGATCACGTCTACGCCTTGCCCTATATGCGCACCTATCATCCGTCCTATGAGGCACTAGGCGGCGTGCCTGCTATTCAGGAGGTACAGTTCTCGATTATCCACAACCGCGGCTGCTTTGGCGCGTGCAATTTCTGCGCGCTTGCGTTCCATCAGGGGCGGTATGTGCAGGCACGCAGCCATGAAAGCGTGATCGCCGAGGCCAAGCAGATCACACAGATGCCGGGCTTCAAGGGCTATATCCACGATGTCGGCGGGCCGACGGCAAACTTCCGTTTTCCGTCCTGCAAGCAGCAGGAAGAACACGGCTTGTGCAAAAACAAGCGCTGTCTGTTTCCCAAGGCTTGCAAAAACCTCGAAGCCGACCACACCGATTATCTGAACCTGCTGCGCGAGTTGCGCCAGATCGAGGGCATCAAGAAGGTATTTGTGCGAAGCGGCCTGCGCTACGACTATATGATGGCCGACCGCAACGACGCGTTTTTCCGCGAACTGGTCGAGCATCATGTCTCCGGACAGCTCAAGGTCGCGCCCGAGCACATGAGTGATAACGCTCTGTATTATATGGGGAAACCATCATTCTCTGTATATGAGCAATTCCGCGAGCGGTACGCCCGCATCAACCAGAAGCTGGGCCGCAAGCAGTATCTTGTGCCTTATCTGATGAGTTCGCACCCCGGCGCGACGCTGGACGACGCAATCCTGATGGCCGAGCATCTCAACAAGGTTGGCTATATGCCGGAACAGGTGCAGGACTTCTATCCCACACCCGGCACGCTGTCGACCGCGATGTATTACACGGAGATCGACCCGCGCACGATGAAGCCGGTCTACGTTGCCAAAACCGCCGAGGAAAAAGCCATGCAGCGCGCGCTGCTGCAATGGCGGCGGCCGGATAAGCGGCCGATTGTACTGGCGGCGCTCAAAAAGGCAGGACGCGAGGACTTGATCGGCTTTGGTAAGGAATGTCTGATTCGCCCGCTGCGCGGCGAAAAGCCGCCTGCGCCATCCGCACGCACGGGCAAAAACGCCAAGAGCACGCGCCCTGCGGCGCATCGTCCCGCCCCTCCGAAGAAAAAGGGCTGGGCCAAGGCCAAACGCAAAAAGTAACCAACACATGCGCAAAACTGCACAATTCAGGCAGGCCGCTTTGCGGGCGGCCTGCGCGTTCCGCTGATTTTTCCTCGGGGCTATTGACAATGCGGCCTGCTATGGTACAATTTAGGTAGCAAGCTACTTATATCGAAACGGAGGGAGCCCATTTGGCCAACCTGCCCTTTCCCGGTGAATACTTCAAGATGATCAACATCCTGTTTATCGCGCACGTGGACGCGGCGCTGCGCTCGCTCGGCCTGACCTGCGCGCAGAGCGACGTGCTGATGTTCCTGTCCGAGCGCAGCGGGGAGGAAACCACCGTGCAGGATATCGGCCAGCATTTCCGCCTCAAGCACCCGACCGTCATCGGCTTTGTCCGGCGGCTGGAGGATAAGGGCTTTGTCACCACTGCGGTGTCCGAACGCGACCGGCGCTGCCGCGTCATCCGCCTGACCGATAAATTTGCCGAGGTCGAGCGCGTGCTGCAAGACATCCGCAACCGTATGGATGCGCGTGCCGCGCGCGGCTTCTCTCCCGAGGAGATGGCGCAGCTGCAAAGCTATCTGGCGCGCATCTACCACAACATCAGCGAGGGCTGATGTTTCTTTTTCTCCTTTATGTAGCTAACTACCCATTTGCGATGATTACAGGAGGTAATTTTATGAGAAGTAATAATGACGCTGTATTCCGCGACGCGCCCATCCCCAAAGCGGTCGCACAGATGGCCGTGCCGACCATGTTAAGCATGCTGGTCGTCGTGCTGTACAATATGGTCGACACCTTTTTCGTCGGCCAGACGGGCGACGCCAATCAGGTGGCGGCGGTTTCGGTCGCGACGCCTGTGTTCCTGATCCTGATGGCGTTCGGTAACATGTTTGGTATCGGCGGCTCGTCTATGATCTCGCGCCTGCTGGGCGCAGGGGAAGGGGAGCGCGCCAAAAAGGTCAGTGCGTTCTGCTGCTACGGGTCGCTCATCTGGGGCGTTGTGATGATTTTCGTGTTCCTTGGCGCGATGCCGTTGATCCTGTCGGTGATCGGCACGAGTGAATACACCATCGACTATGCCCGCGACTACCTGTTCTGGATTTCGCTCGGCGCGCCGTTCATCATCTTTGCCAACGGATTTTGTAACCTTATCCGCGGTGAGGGCGCGGCGACTGCGTCCATGGTCGGCAATATGGTCGGCACGGTGGTCAACATCATCCTTGACCCTATCATGATTTTGACGCTTGGCTGGGGTGTCAAGGGTGCAGCGATTGCGACCGTAATCGGTAACATCTGCGCCTGCTTTTTCTACCTGTTCTACTTCCTGCGCGGCAAAACCGTGCTGTCCATCCGCCCGCGCGACTTCGCCGTGCGCGGCATCATCGGCGGCGTGGTCGCCATCGGCCTGCCCGCTTCGCTCAACAATATTCTGATGAGCCTGTCTAACATCCTGCTGAACAAATACCTCGCGGGTTACGGTGACAACGCGGTCGCGGGCATGGGCGTGGCGATGAAAGCGAATATGCTCGTTGTGTTCGTTCAGCTGGGTTTGGCCATGGGCGTGCAGCCGCTGATCGGCTTTGCCTACGGGGCAAACAACGTCCATCGCGTGCGCGGGGTGGTCAACTTCTCGGCCATCTGCACGACGATTATGGGCGTGATTCTGACCGTGATCTACTGGTTCACGGCCGACTCGATCATCTCCATCTTTATCAACGATACGGCGGTTATTGAAGCGGGCGTAACCATGCTGCGCGCGCTGATGTTCTCCGCGCCTGTGCTGGGCATCATGTTCGTGTTGCAAAACGCTTTGCAGGCGATGGGGCGCGCGGCGGCAGCGCTCGTGCTGGCTGTCAGCCGTCAGGGCTTCATCTTCGTGCCCTGCGTGATTATCGCGGGCGCATACCTCGGCCTGAATGGCATTATCTTCTCCCAGCCCGCGGCTGACCTGTTCTCGGTTGTGATGAGTATCGTCATGTTTGTCTACATCACCAAGCGTTTGATGCGGCAGCAAGCCCAGCCCGCCGCATGACATTCGCTGACCTTCCAGCGCACACCACCCGCTTTGGCGGGCGTGTGCGCTTTTTTTTGCCGTTTCTGCCAAAATCAGCCCTCCCGGCGGCATTTCTTTTTGATTGCGCGCGCCGCGCTTTGGTGTTAGAATAAAAGCTGATATATTGTGTCAATCTCACACCGGAACGGGGAATGTGTTTTATGTGGATCGCGGACAACTGGAAGGATTACGCCGTCATCGACTGCGGCGGCGGGGAAAAGGTCGAGCGCTGGGGCGATCAGGTGCTGGTGCGCCCTGACCCGCAGGCCATCTGGCCGCGTGACAAGGACTGCCGCGCGTGGAATAAGCCGAACGCCATCTATCACCGCTCGAACGCGGGCGGCGGCCAGTGGGAGATACGCAAGCTGCCCGAGCAGTGGGCGATTCATTACGGCGATCTGACTTTCCAGCTCAAGCCCATGAGCTTCAAGCACACCGGCCTGTTCCCCGAGCAGGCCGCCAATTGGGATTTTATCGACCACATGGTGCGAAACGCCGGGCGGCCGGTGAATGTACTCAACCTGTTCGCCTATACAGGCGGCGCGACGCTCGCGGCGGCAAACGCAGGCGCGTCGGTCTGTCATGTGGATGCTTCCAAGGGCATGGTGCAGTGGGCGCGCGAAAATGCCGCGTCCTCCGGCCTTGCCGACCGGCCGATCCGCTGGATTGTGGACGACTGCAAAAAGTTCGTCCAGCGCGAGATTCGTCGTGGCCGCAAGTACGACGCGATCATCATGGACCCGCCGAGCTACGGGCGCGGCCCGTCGGGCGAAACGTGGAAAATCGAGCAGGACGTGGCCGACTTTGTCGAGCTGACGATGGGCGTTTTATCGGACAAGCCTCTGTTTGTGCTGATCTCGAGCTATTCGACCGGGCTTGCGCCGTCCGTTATGAGTTATCTGCTGGGCATCACGGCGGCAAAGTGCGCCGCGGGCAAAATTGAAGCGCAGGAGCTTGGCCTGCCGGTCGAGTCGACCGGGCTGGTACTGCCGTGCGGCTCCTCCGCGCGCTTTATCGCACAAACCTGAAACCGATAACCACCAAACAGGAACAGAAAAAAGGAGCTGACTGCGATGCATCAGATACATTGGTTTGTGACGTATCTCCCCATTCTGATTTACTCCCTGATTCCCATGGCTATTGGCCTGATTCTTCTGTATTTTGTCATCAAAAAGGCGGTCAAGGACGCGATCAACGAGTCCAACCGGCCGAAATTCTGATTGCTGCAAGGACGAATACTATGTCTGAAATCATCAAAACCGAAAACCTGCAATACGCCTATCCCGCCGAGGAGGGGCAGCTGGCCGTACCTGTTTTGAAGGGCGTCGACCTGAAGGTACAGCGCGGCGAGTTCGTCGCTGTGCTCGGCCACAACGGCTCGGGCAAGAGTACGCTCGCAGGATGCTTTAATGCCATCCGCCTGCCGACCGGCGGCGTATGCTACGTCGATATGATGGACACGCGCGACGAAAACAACACCTACGAGGTGCGCAAGACCGTCTCGATGGTGTTCCAAAACCCGGATAACCAGCTGGTCGCGACTGTGGTCGAGGAGGACGTGGCGTTTGCGCTGGAAAACATGGGCGTGCCGCCGCAGGAGATCCGCAAACGGGTGGACGAAGCGCTCAAGGCCGTCGGCATGTACGAATACCGCGCGCAGGCGCCGCACCGTCTGTCTGGTGGGCAGAAGCAGCGCGTCGCCATTGCGGGCGTGATTGCGATGATGCCGCGCTGTGTTGTGCTCGATGAGCCGACCGCCATGCTCGACCCGCAGGGGCGGCGCGAGGTCATGGCAGTGGTGCGTGAGCTCAACCGTAAATTCGGCATCACGGTGATTCTGATTACCCACCACATGGACGAGGCCGTGCAGGCCGGGCGTGTGGTCGTGATGCACAAGGGCAATGTGCTGATGGACGGCACCCCGCGTGAAATCTTCACGCAGGTGGATACGCTGCGCGCCGCCTCCCTGACTGTGCCGCAGACGATCGAGGTATTGTACGATCTCGACCGGCAGGACGGCGCGGATTTGCCGATCGACGCGCTCTCAGTCACCGAATGTGCAGATATCTTAGAGACTTTTTTACAGTGAGGCTGCATGCCCACTGATTTTTGACACACAGGAGGACGAATCCTTTGTCAACCATTCTGGAAACCCGGGGCTTGACCCATATCTATGGCGCAGGCACCCCTTTTGAGCGCAAGGCGCTCGACCATGTCGACCTGAAAATTGAAAAAGGCGAAATTCTGGGCGTGATCGGCCACACCGGCTCGGGAAAATCCACGCTCATCCAGCATTTTAATGGGCTTTTAAAGCCGGATGCGGGCGAAGTGCTGCTCGACGGCCAGTCCATCTGGAACGCCAAGGGCAAATGTGCGCGGGAAACGCGCTTTCGCGTCGGGCTGGTGTTCCAATATCCGGAGTACCAGCTGTTTGAGGAAACCATCGCGAAAGATATCGCCTTTGGCCCGTCCAACATTGGGCTTTCGCAGGCAGAAATTGATGAGCGCGTTCTGGAGTCCATGCGCGCGGTCGGGCTGGATGAAGCGATGGCGAACCAGTCGCCGTTTGCCCTGTCCGGCGGACAAAAGCGCCGCGTCGCGATTGCGGGCATCCTTGCAATGCGTCCCGAGGTGCTCGTGCTCGACGAGCCGACCGCTGGGCTTGACCCGCATGGCCGCGACGAGATTCTCGGGCTGGTGCGCGATTACCACAAACAGTCGGGCGCGACGGTGTTGATCGTCTCCCACTCGATGGAGGACATCGCGGGACTGGCCGACCGCCTACTCGTGATGGATCACGCCAAGGTGCTGTTCTGCGACACGCCGCGCGCGGTGTTCTCACACGCAAACGAGATCATCGCGGCGGGGCTGGATATTCCGATGATCACCAAGGTCATGCTGGAGCTGAAAAAGCGCGGGCATGACGTGGATACCGCGGTCTATACCGTCGCGCAGGCGCTCGACGCGCTGCGCGCCTGCAAAGCGAAAGGGGGCGCGCACTGATGCTCAAGGATATCACCATCGGGCAGTTTTTCCCCGGCGACAGCGCGGTGCACCGGCTCGACCCGCGCATCAAAATCGTGCTGACGGTCGCGTTTATCGTGCTGCTGTTTCTCGCCGAGGGGCCGGTCTCCTATGCGATTATTCTGGCTTTTCTGGGGCTCATCATCGCGATTTCGCGTATTTCGCCCAAACTGGTCGTGCGTGGACTGAAGCCGATCCTGTTTATCGTCGCGTTCACCGCGGTGCTCAACCTGTTCTATACGCCGGGTGAATACATCTGGCAGTGGGGCTTTCTGCACATCAGCCGCGAGGGTATTCGCATGGCGGTGTTTATGGTGATCCGGCTGATGCTGCTCATCATCGCAACCTCGATGCTGACCTACACCACCAGCCCCATCCAGCTGACCGACGGCCTCGAGCGTCTGCTCGGCCCGCTGAAAAAGCTCCACGCACCCGTGCACGAGCTTTCGATGATGATGTCGATCGCGCTGCGCTTTATCCCGACGCTCATCGAGGAGACTGAGAAAATCATCTCGGCGCAGAAGGCGCGCGGCGCGGATTTTGAATCCGGCAGTCTGGTGCAGCGCGCAAAGGCGATGATCCCGATTCTGGTGCCGCTGTTTATCTCAGCGTTTCGCCGCGCGGACGAGCTTGCCACCGCAATGGAGTGCCGTCTGTACCGCGGCGACGTCGGCCGCACGCGCATGAAGCAACTGAAAATCGCCCGGGTGGACGTGTGCGCCGTGCTGGTATGCGCGGCGGTGTTTGCAGCGGTGATTGTGCTGCGGCGGTACGGCCTATGAATATTGCGGTAGTTTTGTCCTACGACGGGACGGCCTACAACGGCTGGCAGGTGCAGAAAAACGGCCCGTCTATTCAGGAAAGCATGGAAACCGCCGTGTTTCGGCTGCTCGGGCAGAAAACCCATGTCTCGGGTGTCGGACGGACGGACTCGGGCGTACACGCGCGGCGCTATGTCGCAAGCTTCAAGGCGGACTGCACCATCCCGATGGAGCGTCTGCCTTACGCCCTGAACAGCTTCCTGCCGCCTGATATTGCCGTTTCGGGCGCGGTGCAGGTGCCGGACGATTTTGACGCGCGCTTTGACTGCACCAAAAAGGAATACGCTTATTATATCTATCCATCCACCCTGCGCGACCCGTTTCATGCGCGTTACGCGTACCGCTATAACTATCCGCTCGATATCGACCGGATGCAGGCGGGTGCGCAGCGCTTTGTAGGCAAGCAGGATTTCGCCGCTGTGCGCAGCCAAGGCACGCCGGTGAAAAGCACGGTGCGCACCGTGTTCTGGTGCGAGGCCGAGCCGGTGGATGATCTCATCCGCATCCGCGTGTGCGGCGACGGCTTCCTGTACAATATGGTGCGCGCGATTGCGGGCACGCTGGTGTACGTCGGCGGCGGCAAGCTGACACCGGATGACGTGACGGCCATCCTGCGCGCGGGCGACCGCGAGCAGGCCGGGCCGACGCTGCCCGCCTGCGGTTTGTTCATGAACCGGCTGTGGTACGAGCATACGCCCGAACTCGCGGCATTCCATCTGGACGCATAGCGTCCGCTTATATTTTCATTTTCTATTCACATCTTATCCCCCAAAACGCGATACAATGAGGAGAAGGAACGTATGCGCGAACAACAGCCACCCCGCACCAAACAGAATATCGTCCGCTTCCCATCTTCGCGGCGGGAGCGCAAGCGGTTGCTGCGCGAAAACAAGGACCCCCGCGTGCGCATCACCGTGCTGCTTCGCGCGGTATGCGGCTGGCTGCTGGTGGTGTGCACCTTCCTGTTCCTGCTGTCCAACTACCGGCTGCTTTCGCCCGCGTCCATCCGCAGCGTGGTTGAGTATGCGATTGCCGGGTTGCGGCAGCATGAAGGCGATATCACCTCGATTTACTACGAAAACGGCACGTTTTCCGACGCTGCACTGTTTGAAGCCGGACTGGCTTATGTGGACAACGACTCGCTGTTCCTTGCCCGCCCGGGCAGCATGACTACGATGCGGCAGACGCTGGGCTACTCCAATCCGGTGGTTGAAACGTGCGACGACTATGTACTGGTCTACGACCGCGGCGGCATGAACGCTGTGCTGACCAACGCTGCCGCCCCGGTCGCGGAGCTGGAACTCGGCTCTGCCATCATCACCGGTTCGCTCGGACAGGACGGTCGCTTCGTGCTCGTCACTGATGAGCCGGGCTACCGCACGGCGGTTGCGGTATATGATACCACCGGCAAGGAAGTATTCAAATACCGCTCGTCGGAATACTATATCCTGTCGGCCTGCCTGTCGCCCGATGAAAAGACGCTGGCTGTGCTCGCCTTCCAGCAGGATGGCGTGGCGCTGACTACCCATGTGCAATTTTACGATGTGTCCAGCGGTTCGCTGGATGCGGATGTCTCGCTCGAGGACACATTGGGCATGACGCTGTGCTACCCGGAAAATGGCACGGCTGTCGTGCTGTGCGACGACGGGCTGTACATGATCGGCCGCGGCGGTGAGGCCAATCAGGTGCTGACTGCAGCTTCGACCGACATGATCGCCTTTGCCACGCAGGGCGATGTGCTGGCACTCGCTACGCGCTCGTATACGAGCGGCGCGCGCAGCGACGTGTATACCGTGCGCGGCGGCACGCTCAGTGGCCCCTATCCGCTTGCAGAGGAACCCTCCGCGCTGGCGGTATCGGCCTACGGTACGGCGGTGCTCAGTTCGTCGGGCGTGACCGTGTACGACAAAAACTTTACGCCGCTCTGGCACAACACCGAGGCCATCGGCGCGCGGCGCGTGCTGCTGACCGACGACGGTACGCTGTGCGTGCTGTACACCAAGAATGCGCGTCTGTTTACCGCGCGCAGTGAACATTCCGAGGAAGTAACCGATGTCAATTGACACTGTTTTATCCACCCTTGCCGGGCTGTGCAACCTGCCCGACCTAATTGTACTGGCGGTTTTGCTGGTTAACGTGATTTTGGGCTGGCGGCGCGGCTTCTTTGGCGCGCTGACCGGACTGGTTGGCCGTGTGATCGCGGTCGCGGCGGCGTTTTTTGCAGCGCGCTGGGCCGCGCCGCAGGTCGCGCAGCATGTGGTCGAGCCGATCATAGGCGACCTGTTTGAGCGGCAGGCCGGGGTTTCCGGCGCGGCAGGCACGCTGGACAGCTTGCGGCAAAGCGTGTCCGAGGCCGCGGCCTCGATGGCCGAAAGCCTTGCATTTGTGCTTCTGCTTATTCTGTTCTGTATCCTGTTCGGCTGGCTGGTCGGGCTGGCCGCCAAAAGCCTGCGCACCGTCGCACACATGACGCCGCTGGGCGTGCTTGACTCGCTCGCGGGCGGTGTGGTAGGGCTGGCGGCGGGTCTGCTGCTGGTCGCGATTGTGCTGATCGGCGTATGGTGGGTGACCCCCATCGCCTATTCGCCGCTCGGCTGGCTTTCCCCCGAGCGGGTATCCGGCAGCCTGCTGCTGGCCAAAATCATCGACGTATTGCCGGTGGCCATCTAAGGCAACGCCGTGCCGGTGCGTATACGACGTTGCACCAAACTTGTTTTCCCACTTCCGCAAAGGAGTTTTAGCAATATGAACATGCCAATGTGCTCGCGGTGTAAAAAGAACATCGCGGTGGTGTTTATCACCAAAATCGAAGGTCCGGACAAAACCACGCAGGAGGGCCTGTGCATCAAATGTGCGCGTGAGATGGGCGTCAAACCGCTCGACAACATCATGGAGCAAATGGGCATCACCGAGGACGACCTTGAGGCGCTGTCGGGCGAAATCAGCTCGCTGGCGGACTTAAACGACCTCGTGCCCGCCGGTTCGGATGGTGCGGACGACGATGCCCCGCACGAGACCGACCCGGCCTCGAACCCGCCCGCGACCATCCCGCCGCTGTCGCCTTCCGAGCCGATGCGCGGCGCGGAAGGCGCGCGCACCCGCACGCAGGCGCCCCCGCGTGACGACAAAAAACGCAAGTATCTCAACAACTACTGCGAAAACCTGACGCGCAAGGCCGCCGAGGGGCGCATCGACCACATCGTCGGCCGCGACCGCGAGACCGACCGCGTGATCCAGATCTTAAACCGCCGCCAGAAGAACAACCCCTGCCTGATCGGCGAGCCGGGCGTCGGCAAGACCGCCGTGGCCGAAGGCCTTGCTGTGCGCATCAACGAGGGGCGCATCCCGTTCAAGATGCGCAATAAAGAGGTGCACCTGCTCGACCTGACCGCGCTCGTCGCGGGCACGCAGTTCCGCGGCCAGTTTGAAAGCCGCATGAAGGGCCTGATCGACGAGGTCAAAAAGCTCGGCAACATCATCCTTGTGATCGACGAGGTGCACAACATCGTCGGCGCGGGCGACTCGGAAGGCTCGATGAACGCCGCGAATATCTTGAAACCCGCGCTTGCCCGCGGCGATATTCAGGTGATCGGCGCGACCACGCTCAAGGAATACCGCAAGCACATCGAAAAGGATGCCGCGCTTGAGCGCCGCTTCCAGCCGGTGTACATCGGCGAGCCGTCGGTTGCGGAGACGACCGAAATCCTCAAAGGCATCCGCTCGTACTACGAGACCTTCCACGGCGTACAGGTGCCGGATGACATCTGCCGCCGCGCCGCCGAGATGAGCGAGCGCTATATCACCGACCGCTTCCTGCCCGACAAGCCCATCGACCTGATCGATGAAGCCTGCTCGCG
>DGYFI06202__coassemble_854_pt1 | contig 15846 bp, 10 predicted proteins | sample DGYFI06202__metabat2_high_PE_015 | metagenome-assembled genome bin DGYFI06202 | reverse complement strand
GGCTCGAACCTATGACCCCCTGCTTGTAAGGCAGGTGCTCTCCCAGCTGAGCTATACCCCCAAATCTATGGTAGCGGCGAGTGGAGTCGAACCACCGACCTTCCGGGTATGAACCGGACGCTCTAGCCAACTAAGCTATACCGCCATGCTTACTTTCCCGCGTCGCCCGTTCGCTGGCGACGAAATATATTATAGCCGATATCCCCCACTATGTCAAGGCTTTTTTTGAAATTTATAAAATTCTGTATTTTTGTTATTTAAAAACGCAAAACAGTACGTCACCTGTCGAAATACAGGCTGCATTTGATTTGCAAATGTTTTGAATTTTGATCTTTTCAAAACCCTATCATCCCCCGAGCATAAGCTCTGTAATAAACTGCACTATATCATCAAAACATCCCCGATACCATACATCGGGGATGTTCTACTCTGCATCTATGTCCACGGCGGCGTGAAAGGGGAAAGGGGACGCCGCCGAAATGGTCACAGCACCTGCTTGCCGCAGGCGCGGCAAGCATCCGCGAGTGCGGCGGGCAAGCCGTCATCCGAGACGATGCCATCGACCTCGTCAAGGGTCGCAAAGGAAAAGGTGCTCGTCAGGCCGACCTTGCCTGCGTCCATCAAGACATAGCTTTGCTCCGCCTGCGCGATAACCGCGCGCTTGAGCTGCGCTTCCTCCTCCATGCCGCAGGAAAAGCCGGTTTTGTCAGAAAAACTGGTCGTACCGATCAGTGCAAGGTCAAAGTTGATACGGCTTACTGTGCGCACAGCTTCTATGCCGCACAAGCTTTGGCTATACCGGTTAACAAAGCCGCCGGGCAGGAACACCCGTGCGCGGGTCAACCGCAGCAGCTCATTCGCGCACGACAGGCTGCTGGTGAAAATCTGGAACCGCTCGTCAGGAATCAAGCGGGCAAGCGCGGTCGTCGTGCTGCCCGAGTCGAGGTAGATTGTCATATCCGGCCGCAGCAGCGCCAATGTCTTTTGCGCAATCTGTGCCTTTTCGGGCGCGCAACGCAGCGCGCGGCGCAGCAGAAAGTCATCCGTGCCGACAACGACCTCCACCGACTTGGCGCCGCCATGGACGCGCACCAGCCGCCGCTCCTCATCGAGCGCCTTCAGATCGGTGCGCAGCGTCATTTCGGATACATCGGGGAACGCGGCCTTGAGCTGCGCAAAACTGACCGTACCCAGACGGTTGACCAGTTCGACGATTTTTTCCCGGCGTTCCTGCATGACGCATGCGCCCCTTTCATTGATTCGTTATTCCTCTACCCAGTTTGCGAGCAGATATTCCTCCGCCTCGGCGCACCACAGGCCGTCGTGCGCGTCGACGATATCGGCCAGCGCGGTAAAGCGCGCGTCCTCTGCGCCCTTGGCTCGGAAATCGTCGATCGCGGTCAGCGGCATAGTGATGTGGGTATAGATCAGCTTCTTGCCGCCCGGAATTTTGGGCAGGTTGAGCGTGGTGTCCGCCGCAGCGTCCAAACCGCCGATGTGGGTAACCATAACGGCTGGGTTGATGCGTCCGGCAGCCGACAGTTCCAGCGACTCGATCATGTCGGCAGTATTGCCGCCGGTCGTGCCGATAACGTGGGTGGAGTTATAATGCACATCGTAGAAGTTGAGCATAGCCGAGAACTTCGGGTCAGTCGGGCCGGCGAAGAAGTTCAGGCAGCCATCGCGGCCGAGTACGTCGCTCGACAGCTCCGCGACCTGCGCAACCGGGGCGTAGCAGAACACATCGTCAAAGCCGGTGCCGCCGGTCAGCTCGCGCAGCGCGGCAGCCGGGTCATCCATCTCGGCGGTGTTGACAAAATGCAGCTCGATGCCTTCCTTGGCGGCTTCCTCGACCGGGAACAGCTGCTCAGCACGAGCGAGACGGTCAGCGTTGATGTCGGTCACGACTACCATGGACGGACGCACGTCGCGGTGCAGCGCATAGGTCAGCGCGCCCAGACCCATCGGGCCTGCACCGGCCAAAATGGCCAGCTTGCCGCCCTCGCGGATACCCATATCGTGCTCATACACACCCATACGGGTGTGGAAGCAGGCATTGAACGCACCGATGCTGCAACTCATCGGCTCGGCCAGCGATGCCTCATAGTAGGCGCGGCCCTTGTACTCGAGCAAGCAGCCCAGTTCCATAACCTCAGCCGGGATGATGCAGTAGGTCGCGTCGCCGCCAAAGAACTCATAGGAGTAGCCGGGCGACCACATCGTGCCCTTGTAGTTGAGCGCAGGCTGCAAGGTGAACTTCATGCCTGGCTTGAACTTATCGGCATGCTTTGCGCCAACCTTGACGATATCGCCCGCAAACTCGTGTCCCATGATAGCCGGGTGCTCGGCTACGTCCTCATGGACGCGCTTATGCTTGGTGCCCAAAATCGCGCACTTATAGGTGGACATGCAGATGCTGTCGGAAATGACTTTGACAAGGATCTCATCGTCCTTGATCTCGGGCAGTTCAAATTCTTCCAAACGCAGGTCGTTAGCGGCGTGCAGACGGACAGCTTTTGCTTTCATAATGGCAGACTCTCCTTTTATTTTAACAGATGTTATTTTGAAATGAAAGTACGTTGCAAAAATTACAACACATGATAGGTCACACGCGGCAGCAATTCGTCGACCGCGCTACGCTCAGCGGCCTGCGAACCGCTGCACATGACATTAGCGGCGCTGGTTGCGACGGCCAGTGCGACGGTTTCGCCATCGCCCATCCCCTGTGCAGCGGCGAAAGCAAGCGCGGCAACCATGCTGTCACCCGCGCCGACCGTACTGCCGACCGGAACTTTCAGCCCCTCGGCACGATAGGCGGCGGTTTTGCTGACGAACAGCGCGCCGTCCCCTCCCATCGAGACCTCCACGCCCTGCGCAACCATATCGCGCGCTGCGGCCAGCAGGCTATCCACCGTATCCAGCGGACGGCCAGTCAGACGGGATAGCTCGTAGTTATTGGGCTTGGCAAGATACGGCTTTGCTCCCAGCCCATGATACAGTGCTTCGCCATCCGCATCAAGGAATACACGCGCGCCTGCGTCCCGACAAGCAGCCGTCCATACGCCGTAGGTGTCTGCCGGCGCGCCTTTGGGCAGGCTGCCCGACAGGACAACGATGTCACCCGGCTGGATTTTGGCGGTCAGCGCCGCCAGCATGCCGTCCAGCACATCCTGCGTAACGGTCAGGCCGGGTTCATTCAAGTCGGTATTGGTGTGGCGGGCGGGATCGACTACCTTGAGGTTGGTACGGGTCTCCCCCTCTACAAAGGTGAAATCGGTCTGGACGCCCAAAGCATCCATCGCGTCCGCAATGCGGCGGCCGGTCGTGCCGCCCAGCACGCCGATGGCCGTGCTTGCCCCGCCGAGTTTGGCGATGACCTTGGACACATTCAGCCCCTTGCCGCCCGGGTCGGTGCGCAAGGTCGTAATGCGGTTGACCGCGTCGAGCGTGAAGTCCGGGATCTCGACGGTTTTATCCAGTGCGGGGTTGAGTGTTACGGTATAGATCACTTCATTACCTCCTGCTGATGCGGCGCACAGCCACACCGTCCATATTCAAAACGAAAGCCTGTTATTATAGTACCAACAATTATTCCGCTTTTCAATTGTTGAAACAACAGTTTTTAACTTTCGTTTTTATGAAGATTTCACAAAGAGCACTTGCGGAATGCAAAAAGCCCGCCGGAAACACCGGCGGGCAGCAAAACAAAGGAGCGGGGCGTTATCGCCCGGTCAAGCCGCTTTGCAGGCGGCAGCCAAGCTCAGTTTCCAGTAGCGCGGCAGCCCGCGCGCGATCACCCGCGTGCAGTGCCTGAACGAGTTCCGGACGGTCGATCAGCACAGCGCTGACCTGCTGCATGACCTGTTGCCAGACGGGTTCAGGGCCGTCCGGTGCAAGCATGACAATCGCGCCTTGTATGTCGTGCCCATCCTCAGCCAGCGGCCGTGCCGGGCGCAGATAACCCAGACGGCAACCGGTCACGGCGTCGGTCTTGCAGTGCAACAATAACGCACACAGCGGCGCAATATAAGTATCACCCAACGCCTCGCGGCGCACCAGTGCATCCTCTACGCGGCGCGCCCCTGCGGGCGTATTGCAAAACAGCCGTGCAGCGTGACGAATCAAATCACGCCGGGATCGCGGTGCGGACACCTCGCGCACTGCCAAAGCATCGAGCAAGCCGACTACACAAGCGCTCAGCGCGCCGGTATAACGCAGGTCGGCTGTGGGCGGCGCCGCCTGGACAGGCGCGGAAGCCTGCCGCTGGAAGCTGTCTATCGCGTTTTGCAGCAGGATGCGGTCTTTTTCCTGCAACACGGTGCTGACCACGATGTGCGGAAAATCGACGTGCAGCGGTACGGTCGACAGGATCAGGCCGATGCCCTCGCGGCGCAGCGCGTCAGTGTCCAGCCCGCGCATCGGGCACATGCGCTCGACCGCGATGAGCGGGAACTCCCGGTCAAGCTGGCTGGTCAGGAAGCGGCTAGTTGCCAGCCCCATCGGGCAGACCACGACCGCGCGCAGGCGGCGGCGCGCCTTCTCACATTCCTCAAGCACCGCGCCAAAGTGCATGGCGAGAAACCCTGCTTCCTCATCCGGGATGGGCGGCAGACGCAGTGTGCGCGCGGCCTCGCCGCACACCAGCCGCACCGCGTCCCATAGCGCGGGATACTGCGTACGCACCGCGTCCAGCTGCGGGTTCTCAATGCGCTCGCCGCGCGTGATGCGCAACAGCATGGGGCGCAGGTGGGCACACAGGTCGGCACGGAAGGTGGAAAAGCCGGTCAGTGTCACGCCGGTTTCGCGCTCCATCCCTTGGATGAGCAGGGCGGCCAGCTGGCTGACCTGAAGCTGCTGCGGATCGTCCCAGTCCTGTTCGCCCGTGGCAGCCTGCAAATACCGCTCCAGATAGGCCGCTTCGCCCGCAGGCAGGCGCACACCCAGCGCGCCCTCAACCGAGAGCAGCAACGCCGCCGCATCCCGCCCTGCGGTGTCACGCGGCCCTTCGGCAGACAACGTGCCGCTGCGCACCTGCCCGGCAAGCAGCGTCAGGTGCAGCACGAGCGCAACGAACGCGCTGTCGCTGAACACAAAGCGCCCGCGGCGCTCAAAGCCCTGCAACACACGCGCAACGGTCTGCATATCCTGCCGGTCGAGCAGGTCGAGCGTCGTGCCGCCCTGACGGCTTTCAAGGAACTGCTGCCAGTCCATCTGGGTCAGCTGCGGCCGTAGGCGCACGCCCATTGCGCGGCGCAGGCTTTCCGGCGTGCCTTCCAGCCAAACACCTACGCCCGCGCGCCGCATGAGCGTTACATCCCGCGCCAGCAGCCAGTCCGCTGCCGCGTTCAAATCGCCCGAAAGCGTGTGCTCGGACACATCCAGCCGCTCGGCCAACCATTGCGTCTTAACCGGCCCACCCGCCGCAAACAGCAGCGTGAGCAGGCGGTCGATGCGCTCATTTTTCGAGAGTACGACACCCCCGCCGACCAGCGCACGCAACGCGGCGCGCCGTTCTTCCTCCTCTTCCAGCCGCATCCCCTGTCCCGGGCTGCGCACCAGACGGAAACCTGCTGCTTTGAGCCATTTTTCCATACCCGGCAGCTCACGCATAACCGTGCGACGGCTGACGCCCACGCTCTCCCCGAGCGCTGCGGCCGTCAGCCAAACCGAAGGCAGGTCGGCAAGCTTGCGGATCAGCTTGCGCCCGTTATCGGTCAGCAAGGGCAACGATGATTGCTGTGCCATATGCTGCACCCCCTTCCCTGTTGCTTTTTTCCCATTATATCACAGCCCAGCTGCAAAAGTACATGCCCGCGCAGGGGACGAAGCCTCTGCAATTTTGCCCACGGCAGATAGTGCCAAATCTGCGCAGCATGCGGCAAAGCGGCGGGATGCTTCGGCAAAAATACCAAAGTATCCGCTTGCAACCGGGCAGGATGCACAGAATCCCGGCGATTGGCACCGGTGAAGATGGACAACAGTGCCATAACTCCCGCTTGCCTTTGCACCGTCCGGCCGATACAATAAAAGCACAAAACGAAAGCGCCGCCGCCTGTGGAAGCCTACATACAGACGGCACCATAAAAGAGAGCTAAGGGAGCGCACCGCGCCGGAAATCCGTTCCATGCGGTGCTGACAAAAGAGAAAAAGGAACTGCTTTTCGTTATGAAAAACGCAATCGCCCGTTTCGGTAAATTCCTCAGCGCGATGGTCATGCCGAATATCGGCGCTTTCATTGCTTGGGGCTTTATCACCGCACTGTTCATCGACACCGGCTGGGTGCCGAACGCCGACCTGGCCTCCATTCAGCCGTTCATGCTCACTTACCTGCTGCCCGTGCTGATTGCCGCGCAAGGTGGCAAGATGGTCGGCGGCGACCGTGGCCGCGTCATGGGCGCAATCGCCGTGATGGGCTGCATCGCTGGCGTTGGCGGCACGGATGGCCAGCCGATGCTGATGGGCGCGATGATCATGGGCCCGCTCGCGGGCTGGGTCATCAAGAAATTCGACCAGCTGATGGAAAACCGCATGCCTGCCGGTTTTGAAATGCTGATTAACAACTTCTCGGTCGGTATCTTCGGCATGGTGATGGCGATTATCGGCTACTATGCAGTCGGCCCTGTGATGAGCGCCATCCTAACCGTACTGTCCGCAGGCGTCAATTTCCTCGTCGAGCGCAGCCTGCTGCCGCTTGTGTCCATCTTCCTCGAACCTGCCAAGGTGCTGTTCCTCAACAACGCCATCAACCACGGCGTATTTACGCCGATCGGCGCGGAGCAGGTCGCGGCGGCTGGCAAGTCGATTATGTATATGCTGGAAACCAATCCCGGCCCCGGCCTCGGCGTGCTGCTGGCATACATGTTCTTCTCCAAGGATCGCACGACCAAAGGCTCGGCGCCCGGCGCGATCATCATCCACTTCCTCGGCGGCATCCATGAGATCTACTTCCCGTACATCCTGATGAATCCCGCAGTCATCATTGCGCCGATCGTCGGCAACGCCTGCGCAATCTTCTTCTTCTCCATGATGGGCGCGGGCCTGAACGGCCCGGCGGCGCCCGGCTCGATCATCGCGTTCACCATGATGTCCCCCAAGGACGGCATCCTCATCAGCTGGATCGGCGTAGCGATTGCAACGGCGGTATCCTTCCTGATCGCCTCGCCCATCGTCAAGATGGCGGGCGCGAAGAACCTGAACGAAGCGCAGGACAAGATGCAGCAGATGAAGGCCGAAGCCAAGGGGCGGACCGTCCCGGCGGCGCAGACCAAGGGCGAGGGTGTGCGCAAGGTCGTTTTTGCATGCGATGCGGGCATGGGCTCGTCCGCTATGGGCGCGACCAAGTTCCGCAACCGTATCAAGGCAGCACGTCCCGACCTAACCGTGACCAACACGAGTGTGGACAACATCCCTTCTGACGCTGATGTGGTCGTCTGCCAGCGCATTTTGGCCGACCGTGCCCGCAAGTGCGCGCCGCAGGCGCAGCTGGTCACGCTTGACAACTTCCTTGCCGACCCCAACCTTGACACACTGTATGACGCACTGACCGCGCAAGGCACATCTGGCCAAGCTGCCACACAGCAGGATGCCGCGCCGTCCAAGCCGATGGGCAACGACCTGCTGCTTGCTTCCGGCATCAAACTGGGGCTTGCACCGACCACCAAAGAGGACGCTATCCGCGCTGCCGGCCGCCTGCTGGTCGAGCAGGGCTGTGTCGACGAGTCCTATATCGACGCCATGCTGGAGCGTGAAGAACTGGTCACTACCTATATCGGTATGGGTATCGCCATCCCGCACGGCACAGCCGCGCAAAAGGCGCGCGTCAAGAAGTCGGGCATCGTTGTGTTGCAATACCCGGAGGGCACACCGTTTGGCGAGGAAAAGGCCAATCTGGTGTTCGGCATCGCGGGTGTGGGCGAAGAGCACATCGACCTGCTGAGCAATATCTGCTCGGTGCTTGAGGACGATGCGCTGATGAACAAGCTCAAAACGACCGACGACGTAGACTTTGTGCTGCGCAGCCTGCAATTCCCCGAACCGTAATCCCCTTACCCACCCCGCGCGCCTGCCCATTGGCAGGCGCGCGGGGTTTGTGCTACAATAAAACGAGAGGTGATCCCCCATGAACCAGATTTTAATCGTCGAAGATGACGCGGCACTCGGCCGCGGGCTGGTGCTTGCGCTATCGGACGGTACGCGCAGCTGCACGCTCGCGCGCAGTTGCGCCGAGGCGCGGCAGGCGCTACGCGAACACCGTTTCTCGCTCACCCTACTCGATGTCAACCTGCCCGACGGCTCGGGGCTTACCTTGCTTGAGGAGATCCGCACAGCGGACGGGCCGCCGGTCATCCTGCTGACCGCCAACGACCTCGAAACCGATATCGTCACCGGCCTGACGCTGGGCGCAGACGATTATATCACCAAGCCCTTTTCGCTGGCCGTGCTGCGCGCACGGGTAGACGCCGCGCTGCGGCGAGCCGCCCCGGCCAAACCCGCCGCTGTGTTCCAGCAGGACGGCTTTGTGTTCAACTTTGACGCGCTCACCTTCACCGCCGGCGGGCGCGCCGTGCAGCTATCGCAGACCGAGCAGCGGTTACTGCGTGTGCTGGTCGAAAACCGCGGGCATACCGTGCCGCGCGACACGTTAGTCGACCGTATCTGGACAGACGGCGCGGAATACGTGGACGAAAACGCGCTGTCCGTTACCGTTGGGCGGCTGCGGCGCAAGCTGGGTGCGTCCGCACCGATCAAAACCGTGTACGGCGTGGGCTACGGCTGGGCGGTAGACGCATGATACCATGGTTCATCGCACTCGGCGCAGCACTGCTGGCGGCCGCTATCATCCTTTTTGACCGGTACCGTTTACGCCGCACCATGGATATGCTCGATCACATGCTGGACGAGGCGATTGCAGACACCTTTGCCGCTTCCCACTTTGATGAAAGCCGTCTGTCCGCGGTCGAAGCGAAAATGCGGCGCTACCTTGAGGGCAGCGGCGTAACCAAGGCGCGCCTTGCCGAGCAACAGGCGCGCGTGCAGGCGCTTATTGCGGATATCTCCCACCAAACCAAAACGCCGATCTCCAACATTCTGCTGTATGCCGCCTTGCTGGGCGATAAACCTTTGCCGGACGACTGCCGCGACTGCGTGCAGGCGCTGTCTGCGCAGGCGGACAAGCTGCGTTTTCTGATCGAAGCGCTGGTCAAAGCCGGACGGCTGGAAACCGGTGTAATCGCCGTCCACCCCAAAGCGAACAGCGTGGCGGCACTGGTCTCGGACGCACTGGACGAGGCCGCACCCAAAGCGCAGGCCAAGGGCATAACCTTGTCCGGCACTGACGTTGACGCGTCCGCCTGCTTCGACCGCAAATGGACGGGAGAAGCGCTCGGCAACCTGCTGGATAACGCAATCAAATATACGCCCGCGGGCGGGTCGGTGACCGTATCAGTCGTGCCGTACGAACTGTTCTGCCGCATTGATGTGACCGATACCGGCATCGGCCTGACCGAGGACGAGTCCGCCCGCGTGTTCGAGCGGTTCTACCGTGCGCCCGCCGCGCACGACGCGCCCGGCGTCGGACTTGGCCTATATCTGGCGCGTGAGATCGCCGCGGCAAACGGCGGCTATATCAAAGTATCCTCGCGTCCGGGCGCGGGCAGCACGTTTTCGCTGTTCCTGCCGCGCCCGACCGAACCGCCCGAGCAAATGTGACAAAACTGTTCGATTTTGGAAAGGCTCTGGACAGAATACAGTGGTATCGTCTGTATCGTACCCAAACACGCGGTGCGATACAGACTTTTTTTCAGGAGGCACAGACTTATGACGGTTTTACAGACACAAGACCTGCGCAAGGTTTACGGCTCGGGTGACGCAGAAGTACGCGCGCTCGACGGCGTTTCGCTTTCGGTGGAGCACGGCGAGTTTGTCGCCGTGGTCGGCACATCCGGCTCGGGCAAATCCACCCTATTGCACATGCTCGGCGGGCTGGACCGGCCGACAAGCGGCAAGGTATTCATCGACGGCAGCGATATTTTTGCGCTGGGGGACGATGCGCTGACCATCTTCCGCCGCCGCAGCATCGGCTTTGTCTTTCAGGCGTATAACCTCGTGCCTGTGCTCAGCGTGTATGAAAATATCGTGCTGCCAGTCGAGCTGGACGGCGGCACGGTAGACAAAACCTATCTGGACGACATCATCCATACGCTCGGGCTGGAAAGCAAGCTGCAAAACCTGCCCAGCCAGCTGTCCGGTGGCCAGCAGCAGCGCGTCGCGATTGCACGCGCGCTCGCAGCCAAGCCCGCAATTTTGCTGGCCGACGAGCCGACCGGCAACCTTGACAGCCGCACCAGTCAGGACGTGTTGGCACTTTTGCGGGTGACGGGCGAAAAATTCGGCCAGACCATCGTGATGATCACCCACAACGAGGAAATCGCCCAGCTGGCGCACCGCATCGTCCGCATTGAGGACGGCAAAATCGTCCATTCGTGAGGGGGTGCGCGACATGCTCAAGGTATCCAACCGCAAATGTATCCGCCGCCTGTCCGATCGCAGCCTGAAAGCGGCAAAAACGCGCAACATCGTCGCTGTGCTTGCCATCGCGCTGACGACCGTGCTGTTTACCTCGCTCTTTACGATCGGCGCGTCCATCAACTATTCTTTCCAACAGCAGAACTTCCGGCAGGCGGGCGGCGATATGCACGCCACGTTTAAAAACCTGAGTGAAGAACAGCTTCTTGAGCTTCAGGACGACCCACTGGCCAAGGAAACCGGCGCGCGTCTGTTCATCGGCATGACGGGTGACGAACCGCCGTTTAACAAAAGCCACGTCGAGATCAGCTACATGGACGAAAACGAGGCAAAACACTATTTCATCGAACCGGTCGAGGGCAGCCTACCACGCGAGGGCACGGATGAGGCCGCAACCGACACCCGCGTGCTTGCGCTGCTCGGCGTCGAGCCAAAAGTGGGCGCAAAGTTCACCATCCCAATCGGCATTGATGAAAATACGCAAGGCACACAATATGTCGAGCGCACCTTCACCCTCTCCGGCTGGTGGGAGTACGACAGCGCAATCGTCGCGTCCAACGTCCTCCTGCCGCGCTCGGCAGCTGAGGAACTATGCGCACTTTCCACGGGCGCGCCCCAGAGCCAGACCGGTAAATGGCATCTGGACATGATGTTCAACAGCGCCTTCCACATCCGGGAAAACGCCGAACAGGTTCTTGCAAACCACGGCTATCAGTGCGACAACCCAAACGCAGAAAACTATATCGCGATCGGCGTCAACTGGGGCTACTCGGCCGCACAGATTGATGCTGCAGCCGATCCCATGACCATCATTGCGCTCGCCGCCATGCTGCTGCTCATTATGTTCACCGGCTATCTGATCATCTACAATGTGTTTCAGATCTCGGTGACGAACGATATCCGCTTTTACGGCCTGCTCAAAACCATCGGCACGACCGGCAAACAGATCCGCCGCATCATCCGGCGGCAGGCGTTCCTGCTGTCGCTCGCAGGCATCCCGCTCGGCTGGGTGGTCGGCTTTGCCGTCGGCGTCTGGCTGACGCCGGTTATCATGAAGCAAACGTCCTACACAGACACCTTTGTATCCTTCAATCCGCTGATTTTTATCGGTGCGGCAATCTTTTCGCTGCTGACCGTGCGTATCTCCTGCCACAAACCAGGAAAAATGGCCGCGCGCGTCTCACCGGTCGAAGCCGTGCGCTACACCGACGCGAGTGTGCGCCCGCGCCGGGTGCGTCGTGGCAAACACGCTGCCCCCAAGCATGCCGGTGCACGCCTGCCGCGCATGGCATGGGCAAACCTCGGCCGCAGCCGCGGCAAAACCATCATCACGGTCATCTCACTCGCGCTTGCGGTCGTGCTGATGCAGATGACTTACACCTTTGCCATCGGCTTTGATATGGATAAATACCTTGCAGACAAATCAGCCGTTGATTTCATCGTAGGCGACGCGGCCTATTTCCAGACCGGCGCGGGCTTCACCTCAACCAACGAGGCTGTGCCCGAAAACGTCATCGCTGACATCGACGCTGTCGGCGGCATCACAGACTCCGGCCGCATCTACGGACAGGTATCCGGCGTGCAGCAATTTGTCACCGAGGACTGGTACCGTCAATGCTGGGGCAGGTGGAACACCGAAGAAACGCTCGACCAGTTGATCGCGGGCATGGAACGCACGGACGACGGTCTGCTGGCTGACCGCGCACAGCTCTACGGCATGGAGGAGTTCCCCCTCTCACGCATCACCGTGCTGGACGGCGACCTGTCCGCCCTGTCCGACCCGAACGCCAACGCTGTCGCGGCGGTATACACCACCGACGACTACGGCGACCCGGAAACGCAGTCCCACTGGGCAAAGGTGGGCGACACCGTGCATCTGCGCTATGTGGAGGAATGGGAATACTACTACACCGACACAGGCGAAGTGATCCCACCGGACGAGGTCGACGCGGCCTATCTGGGCGAGCGCGCCGTCAGCTCGCGTGCCAAAACCTACCGCGAAAAGGACTATACCGTTGTCGCGGCGGTGGTCATCCCCAGCTCGATCGACTACCGCTTTTACGGCGCCGACCAGTTCTTGCTGGGTGCAGAACAATTCAAACAGGATACACAGACCAGCTCGGTTATGACCTATGTGTTTGACACCGCAGAAGACGCGACCGACCGCATGGAGGCTTTCCTTGCCGATTACACAGAAAACGTGCAGCCACTCTTCGATTATGAAAGCAAAAAGACCTATCAGGCGGAGTTCGAAGGATTCCGCTCGATGTTCCTGACGCTGGGCGGCGTGCTAAGCTTCATCATCGGTTTGGTCGGTGTTTTGAACTTCCTCAACGCCGTACTAACCGGCATTATCACCCGGCGGCACGAATTTGCGGTTCTACAATCCATCGGTATGACAGGCAAACAACTGGAACGCATGCTGATGCTCGAAGGGGTATACTACACCCTGCTTGCGCTCGCGGTCAGCCTTGTGTTGAGCGTGACGGTCGGCCCGATTATCGGCGCGGGCTGTTCGACTGTTTTCTGGTTTTTCTCCTACCGCTTCACGCTGCTGCCAATCCTGCTCCTGCTGCCGATATTCATACTGCTTGGGCTTTTGATCCCCCTCGTCACCGGCCGCAACGCGACACGGTACACAGTCGTTGAACGGCTTCGCACAGCCGAGGTGAATGGATAACGCGCACTTCTGATTCGAATTGCACTTTTACTTTTGCCCTTTTTCTGGTATAATAATTGCGAAAATAAATTTAATCCACCTGCTTCCCGCCTTGCGGACGGCACAAAATTGCCGCGATGGGAATGTATGGCGGGAACAGAAAATGGGGAAACAATATGAGAGAGAACAGACTGGTCATCACTGGCATAGGCGCAGTTACGCCCATCGGCATCGGCGTTCCCGCCTACTGGGACGCGCTGACGGCAGGACGCTGCGGCATCGGCCGCATTACGCGGTTCGACGCATCCGCGCTGCCCGTGCAGATCGCAGCCGAACTCAAAGGCTTCGACCCGGTCGACCACATGCCCAAAACGCTGGCGCGCACGATGGACCCGTTCATGCAGTTCGCGTTCGTTGCAGCGCAGGAGGCGCTTGAAGACAGCGGATTGACCATCGAGCCTGAGTCCGAGCGCATCGGCATCGTCATGGGTACCGCGATGAGCGGCGTAACCACGGTCGCGCACACGCAGCAGGAATTTGACGCGGGCCACCGCGTCGGACCGCGCTTCGTCCCGATGACCATCGGCAACATCGCCGCCGCGCAGATTGCGATCGCGCGCGGTATCCGTGGCCCGAGCCTGACGGTGAACACCGCCTGTTCCGCGGGCGGCGACGCCATTCTGGCCAGCGCGATGCTGCTGCTGGCAGGCGAGGCGGACGCCATGCTCGCGGTCGGTGGCGAGAGCATCCTGTGCCCGATCGTCGTGTCCGGCCTGTCTCAAGCCAAGGCGTTGTCCCGCCGCAATGACGACCCCGAGACCGCCTGCCGCCCGTTCGACGCGGGACGTGACGGCTTTGTCATCGGTGAGGGCGGCGGCGCGCTTCTGATCGAGACGGAGGCGCACGCGCTTGCACGCGGCGCGCACATCTACGCCGAGCTTGCCGGTTGGGCAAACACCTCGGACGCACACCACGTCACCGCCCCCTGCCCGGACGGCGCGGGCGCGGCGCGCTGCATGCGCCTGGCGCTGCAAAAGGCCGGCATGCAGCCGTCCGACATCGGCTATATCAATGCGCACGGCACCTCTACCCCGCTGGGCGACAAGGCCGAGACGCTCGCAGTCAAGGCTGTGTTTGGCGGGCGGGAAAGCGCGCCGCCGGTGTCCTCGACCAAGTCGGCGACCGGCCACCTGATGGGCGCGGGCGGCTTGACCGAAACGATCGCCTGCATCAAGGCGATCGAGACCGGCATCCTGCCGCCGACGCTGCACCTTGAGACGCCCGACCCGGACTGCGACCTTAACTATGTGCCCAACACAGCGCGCCGCGCCGATATCACCGCCGCGATGAGCAACTCGCTCGGCTTTGGCGGCCAGAACTCCAGCATCATTGTTTCCCACTACCAGAAATGAGGCGAACCCTTTTTGCAAAACCAGTATACCTATGACGTCACCATGTTCCGCGGCACGTTTGAAACGCAGTTTACCTATCTGAACGGTTTTTTGCGCAACGTGTCACGCTTCGGCAGCCGCCCTGCGCTGCACGACCCACTCTCCGGCCGCCGCTGGACGTATGCCCAGCTTAACGCCAAGGCCAACCGGCTCGCACACGCGCTGCGTGCGGACGGCGTGGGCAAAAACGACGTGGTGATGTTCGCGTTGCTCAACTCGCCCGAGTTTGTGTTCTGCTATTTGGCAGCGCACAAGGTCGGCGCGATCGCCTGCCCGGTCAACTACCGGCAGGGCGCGGGCGAAATTGCCCTTGTCATCGACGACAGCCGCCCCAAGGTTTTCGTTTACGACGCGGAGTTCGGCACGCTGTCCGCCGGGGCGCTCGGGATGTGCGAATGCAAGCCCGCGCGCGTCGTGATGGTCGACTACAAAGGCGGTGCGCAGGCACCGGACGGTCATACCCGGTATGACGATTACGTCGCCGCGCAGCCTGAAACCAACCCGCCGGTCGATTTCGCGCCGCATATCTACGATGAAACAACGCGGCTGTACACCTCGGGCACGACTAACCGCCCCAAGGGCGTGCCGATCAACAACGTAAACGAAGTGCTGTCCGCGCACGACGTGATGATGCACTTCCCGCTCGGCCCCACCGACCGCACGATGAACATGACCCCATGGTTCCACCGCGGCGGCATCCACTCGGGCGGCCCGTGCCCGACGCTGTACGCAGGCGGTGAAGTCGTTATCCTGCGTGATTTCGCGCCCAAGCGCTGCCTTGAATATGCGGAAAAATACAAAATTTCGTTCCTGATCGGCGTTCCGACCATCCTCGCCATGCTTGCCCGCACGCAGGAGCGCAACCCCGCCGACCTGTCCGCGCTGCGCGGCATCGTGACGATGGGCGCGCCGTTTGACAAGGCCGCGTGCGAAAAGTATATGAAACTGCTCACGCCCAACATCTTCAACGGCTACGGCACGACTGAAACTTTCTGGAACACCTTCCTGCGCCCGTTCGACCTGCCGGACATGGCTGGGTCGGCTGGCCGCTCGTGCACGGATGACGAAGTCCGGCTGGTTGCCATCCATGAGGACGGCACGCACGCCGAACCCGACGAAACCGTGCCGCACGACGGCGAGACGCCGGGCGAGATCATCATCTGTTCTCCTGCAAAGAGCGCCTGCTGCTATTACAACACCCCCGAGATGACC